>Ga0209624_10002730_pt1 | contig 12900 bp, 11 predicted proteins | sample JacPinW_OM2H0_O1_FD_188565 | JGI IMG/M metagenome (GOLD analysis project Ga0209624, IMG submission 188565) | Forest soil microbial communities from Algoma, Ontario, Canada - Jack Pine, Ontario site 1_JW_OM2H0_O1 (SPAdes) (version 2) | ecosystem: Environmental > Terrestrial > Soil > Boreal... | reverse complement strand
ATTTCCGCGCGCACCGAAATCCATTCCTTCGCATTATGGTCAAGTGGAATGAACCCCTAGACTGAGACACTTCTGTATCGAACAGCGACAGGAGGGCTTGCACTTTGTCGTCGGTTATCAATTTCCGTAAGGATTCGCAAAAAACGCGCGGCCCGAAGGGAATGCAAAGTGACCGCTGCAGCGTCGGGGTGACGTTTCGTGGCCTCTAGACAGTACTTTGGGGCCGCTGAACAGAAAGTCTCCAGGCATTTCGGAGCTAAGACAGGGTTGTATTGAACAGATTTGTCTCAATCAGGGGTTCACTTCCTCAGAATCTGCCTCAAACAAGACGGAACCTACCGACCGAGTTGTCAGGGCACATGCCTAGCGAGCGGGAGCTCTCTCCTCGCGAAAACGTCGTCGAGATGATACTTTGAACGTGCAGTCACCTGCGTGCCCGAATTGTTCGAACATAGCCCGTCTTCCTAACCCGCTCGGCACATTCACAATTGCCGACCAACGAACGCCCTTCGCCAACACCTAAACAATTAGAGGAGAACACATGGACACGATCACAGTAAAAGACGGAACGCAGATTTACTACAAAGATTGGGGCACAGGTCAGCCTATCTTTTTCCATCATGGCTGGCCGCTGTCCGCAGACGACTGGGACGCCCAGATGATGTTCTTTCTGGGGCGCGGTTACCGGGTCGTCGCTCATGATCGCCGTGGTCACGGTCGTTCTACTCAGACGGTGAGCGGCAACGACATGGACACATACGCCGCCGATGTTGCCGAACTCGTGAAAGTGCTTGATCTCAAAAACGCTATTCACATCGGTCACTCTACTGGGGGTGGCGAGGTTACGCGCTATGTCGCACGGCACGGTAAGGGACGAGTCGCCAAGGCGGTGCTCATCAGCTCTATTCCTCCCCAACTGCTGAAGTCGGACAAAAATCCCGATGGCCTTCCCATGGCGGTGTTCGACCAACTTCGTGACGGCACCGGAAATCACCGTTCGCAGTTCTATCAGGATATAACCATGCCCTTTTATGGCTTCAACCGTCCCGGTGCAAAAATCTCGCAGGGCATTCGAGACAATTGGTGGCGCCAGGGAATGATGGGCGGGATCAAAGCTCAGTACGACTGCATCAAGGCCTTATCTGAAACCGAGTTTTTCGAAGATCTTGCGATCATCGACGTCCCAGTTCTGGTGATGCATGGCGAGGACGATCAGATCTGTCCCTTTGAGAGTAGTGGAGCGAAGTCGGTCAAGCTCTTGAAGCACGGGACCCTCAAATCTTACCCCGGTTTCCCACATGGAATGCCGACCACGAACGCGGACCAGATCAATGCCGACCTACTCGAATTCATAGAGAGAAAGGTGGGTGTCGCGACCGCGTGAAATTTTCGGGCGGCCCCGGTCTTCGGTTTTTGCGAGGGCTGGGGCGCAACTGTCCAGCTACTGTAGCGTCGGCAACAGGCAACATCTTCGGCCAATGATCAAAGCTGTCGGAACATCAAGGCGTACAGCGGGACAACAAAGGGAGTAGGAATATGACCCAGGATTCAAAGGAAGCAAAAGCCAACAATCGCATGGACAGCACGCCATCCTTTGTGGAGCACCATGTTCCGCGAGAGCAGGGGAAGGTCTACGCACGCGACTACAAAGGCTCTGGTCCTGCCTTCGTGCTTATGCACGGATTTCCCGACAATCTACATATCTACGACGAGCTGATCCCCTACCTGGTCGCCGCTGGGCGGCGGGTCGTTACGTTTGATTTCCTAGGGTTCGGTGCGTCCGATAAACCCTCCGGCGCGGCCTACAGTTTCAAGCAGCAGCTCGGCGACCTGGAAACGGTCGTTGATGCGCTGGGCCTCGATGGGATCGTGCCCGTCGCACACGACTCTTCCGGGCCCGCGGCGATCAATTTCACGCTAGCGCACCTAGAGCGCGTCAAGTCGCTTTGCATTCTCAATTCGGCCTATGACGATGCGTTTCCCATTCTCTGGCCGGAGATGATCGAGCTTTTCGCAAACAAAAAACTCAACGCGCTGAGCGCGGCGATTGCTCAAAGCCCTCAGCAGTTTGCGTGGCTACTGACTTGGCAACCGAAGGGGTTCCGCACCCCATTGCCGGCTGGCCTGCGGGCGCATTTCGATACGGTTACAGCGCCGCTCATCGCTGCCAATTTCATTCAACAGCCGAGCTCCGGTCCGGCCTTCGTTCAACTGGCGGCAAACTTCTTTGAGGAGCTCGCCCGGAATACGGCGCGCCTGCCGGAGCTGAAGACAATAGACGTCCCGGTCAAGGTGATCTGGGGAGAGTTGGATCCCTACATCACTTCAGATGTGGCCAAGGATCGCGTATCTCACTTTAGGCACGGCACACTCCACCTTCTTCCTGCAGGACACTGGGTGCAATCGGATCTACCCGAACAAGTGGCCGAGGCGATGCTGTCAGAGGCTTGGAGGACAGCCGGTAAGTAGCGCCGTCGCGAAGAGAGCGGAGTATCCGAGGCGCCTAGCGGGCCTAGCGATGAGCTTAGTGTTTGCCGGAAATAGCAAGAACGAAGGGGGCTGATCGTCGAAATCACAATTGACGTAAAAGGAGAATCTCAGTGGCGGATTCTACAAAAACTGCGGAACGAGTCTGACCGGAGAAATGAGCATCAATGAAAACCCGACGAGAATTTCTCGCGACTACGGTAGCCGGTGCGGCTTCGATGACTGCGAGTTCCGGCCACGCAACTCTGGCTGGACTTTCCATTGTGGGTGAGACCGGACGGAACGATACCGGAGGAGGCCGAGACATGGCTGATAAGGCGGAAGATCCAAGAATTACCAGAGCGCGTCTCTCTGGGCCAGAACAAGTAACCAAGGATGCGACGGTCGCCGAAATGGCTGCTGATGGCACCGTGACGGTTCTGGTCAAAGGCACGAACGAGTGGGTTTGTATACCGGGAAACGAAAACAACATCGGCGACCCACCGATGTGCATGAACCCAATGGGTATGCGCTGGATGATGGATGCGATGCAAGGAAAGCCTAAGCCGACGAACACACTGCCCGGAATGATTTACATGTTGTGCGGCGCGACACAGAGAAGCAACACGAATCCTGCGGATAAAACCAGTCCGGCTATTCCCATAGGACCGCATTGGACGATCACGTGGCCTTTCGATGCTGCGGAAAATGGCCTTCCGACCACGGTTCGCGACAAAGGCGCGTGGGTGATGTTTGCGGGAACCCCTTACTCATACTTGCACATCTGCGGCAGCCCATGGGAAGGCAACGAATACCACGAAGGCGATAAGACTGTCTGGACCAGGTCTTACGCTCGTGGCTGATTTCGGACGGCCCTGGCCCGTCGCTCTCATTGACCCAACGCCATTGTGAGTAAACGACCACAGGCTTCCTAAAGTATCGCTGGTTGGTCGAGACGATCCGCTGACCTTCGACGGGGTGCTATTGATTGGCGTTCAAGAAACAGAATGACCTCTACGCTCTTTCTCGGATTTGTGGCGATGATGGCTGCGGTCGTCGTAGCACTTATCGCACGCTACATTGACCGCCGAACCGCTCTCCGCGTGCTGGCTGGACTCTGCGTGTGGTTTGCTTATGCCGGCCTGTTGGGATATTTTGGCGTTATTAAGAACACGGCGATGCGTCCTCCTGGAATCGCCTTCCTTCTCGTTCCCGTGCTTTTCTTTCTCTTCCTTTTCATCGTGTTCATTGTGCGACCCGCTGGCGCATGTCTCGCACAGGCTTTTCCGCTCTGGATAGTTCTCTGCACGCAATGTTTTCGCATCGGCGTCGAGCTGTTCCTGCATCAGCTTTGGCTCGACGGCCTCGTGCCCAAAATGCTGACCTTCGAGGGTGCGAACGTGGACATTTATATTGGAGTGTCAGCGCTTCTAATCGCCTGGGTATCCACGCGGGGGCGAGTGGGTATGAAGTTCGCGGTCGCTTGGAATGTGCTGGGACTTCTCTCGCTGGTGAATGTCGTGACTCGCGCGGTGCTCACAGCCCCGGGTCCGTTCAAACTGATCCATGCTGAAGTTCCCAATCGGATGATAGGGACGTTCCCATTCCTGTTTATCCCGGGATTTTTCGTCCCCCTAGCGGTTGTGTTGCATGTAATTGCAATACGCGCCATCAGCAGGGGCCTGCAATCAGCCGGATGATTGTGACGGCGTTGGAACGCGATGAAAACCTTCCCGAGCCGCTTTGGAATTCAAAATGGAAATGTGAGTATAGGAACCTAGGCATAGGCTAGAAGAGGAAGGGCGCTCATGTCGGATGCGAACATAAACACCAATCTCACTCAGTACGAACGTCCCGAGCACATTTTCCCAACCCTTAATGCGACTCAAATCGCTCATGTCGCGGCCCGTGGGAAAAAACGCGCGGTCCAGGCCGGCGAGGTGCTGGTGGAGCCGGGCGACAATAATCTTCCTTTCTTTTTGGTCACATTGGGTGCAATGGAAATCATGCGGCCGACGTGCGATGGTGAAGATCTAGTCGTCTTGCACCAAGCCGGCCAATTCTTCGGAGAAATCGGCTTATTGTCGGGCCGGAGGAGCATGGTGCGCGCGCGGATGCGCGAGGCCGGCGAGGTCATCGAGGTGGACCGTTCGGGTTTGCAGGAATTGATCGAAACCGATAGTGAGTTGAGCGAGATTCTAATGCGCGCGTTCATCCTACGCCGGGTGGAATTCATCGCTCACGGGTGGGGGGATGCGGTACTCCTCGGTACGAACAATTCCTCCGGGACGCTGCGAATCAAGGAATTCCTGACTCGCAATGGATACCCTCACAATTACATCGATCTTGAGAGCGAACCCAAGGTCCAGGATCTGCTCGCCCATTTCGAAGTGACGGCCGGTGATGCGCCCATTGTCATCTGTCGAGGGAAGATCGTACTGCGCAATCCGACAAATCATGAGGTAGCCGACTGCCTGGGATTCAACGAAGGAATCGATTTGACCAAGGTTCGTGACGTGATTGTGGTCGGTGCGGGACTATCCGGGCTCGCGGCGTCGGTTTACGCCGCTTCGGAGGGGCTCGATGTCCTGGTCATCGAAACATACGCTCCCGGAGGTCAGGCCGGTTCCAGCTCTAAAATCGAAAATTACCTTGGATTTCCAACGGGAATTTCAGGGCAGGATCTGGCGGGGCGGACATACACACAGGCGCACAAATTCGGCGCAAGGGTGGTGATCGCTCGGGGCGCGGCGCATCTTGACTGCGGACGCAGTCCTTATCTCGTCGAAATTGAAGGCGGAACAAACGTTCCAGCCCGGACGGTGATCATCGCCACCGGAGCTGAATACCGCAAGCTGCCACTCGAAAATCTTCTCCATTTTGAAGGGAACGGTGTGTACTACGGGGCCACATTCCTCGAAGCCCAACTGTGCGGGAACGAAGAGGTGATCATTGTGGGAGGCGGCAATGCCGCTGGACAAGCGGCCGTATTTCTGTCGCAAACGGCGAAACATGTTCATATGGTGATCCGATCGGGGCGCCTCGCGGACACGATGTCGCGCTATCTGATTCGCCGGATTGAAGAGAGTAAGGCAATTACACTGCACACGGACACCGAAGTGGTTGGTTTGGAGGGCAATGAACGCCTGGATCGCGTGTTATGCCGGAATAATGCCACTGGCGTTCTGAAGACCCGCGATATTCGGCACGTTTTCCTGATGACGGGTGCGAACCCGAACACGGGCTGGCTTGCAGGCTGCCTTGCGCTCGATGAAAGAGGATTCGTCAAGACTGGGGCAGATTTAGCTCCCGCAGATCTGCCGACCGCACAATGGCCGTTGACGCGTAGACCATACCTGCTTGAAGCTAGTCTTCCGGGAGTCTTCGCGGTGGGGGATGTGCGCTCGGGGAACGTGAAGCGTGTGGCGTCAGCTGTTGGAGAAGGATCGATCGCAATTTCGATGGTGCACAAGGTTCTCCAGGAATTGAGAGACCACCTTGCCGCAAGCTCTGCGGGAAACTAGCCTCGGCGCTCTTGTCCTCCTCTGGTAGCGCGGGTCTACCGGGTTTTGACAGGAATCATTAGGGATGCGACTGCAGCACTTGCTACGGACAGACCTGCACAGATCAACATTACGGTTCTGAATCCAAAGACAAATGCCTGGGAAATTGAAACCCGGATCAGCGCTGTCGTATCGGTATCTAGGCCGGAGGGTAGGTCAAGGCCGGCGAGCTTGATCTCGTTCGACTGAACGTACTGGAGAATGCCGGGCGGAAGCAGTCCGCCTGCGAGACTATGATTCAAGCTGGAACTGAATAGCTTCACCATCACGATTCCGAGGATGGCAACTGCAAGCACGCCCGCAATCCGGGCGACAGCGTTGTTTATGCCTGAGGCGGTGCCCGAACGATCCTGCCCTACTGAACTCATCACGACCGTGGTGAGTGGAGCCACGCTAATCGCCATTCCAAAACCAAGAACCACGAACGCAGGGAAGAATGCTTTCCAATAACCAGCTCCCACACCAGGTACGGCGAAAAGAACGAAGCCTATTGCCGCGATCAGCGGCCCGATGATCAGCGGGGCCCGCGGTCCGTAACGCGTGACCAGTCCGCCGGACCAGCGCGACAGAAAGAACATCAGCAGAATTAGCGGGAGGGCGGCAGCGCCGGCCGCGGTAGTTGAGTATCCGTACACCTGTCTCGTGAGCATGGGCCGTGCCTCCATTCGCGATCATCAGTCCAAATGAAGCATCGCCACTGTCATCTTTCTGCCCCACTCCGATTCAATTACCAGCGTGACTTCGCTTCTCTCTCTCAGCGTGTTGTATATGTTCGCCGCGGCGCACCAAAGGGGATGCGTATATTCAGAGTCTATATACGCTGGGAACCTAGCAAAGGGATTATAATCCGCGGATGGCAGCCACAGGCCATAGCTCCCGTCAACCTGAAAAGGCGGAAGACATGCGCCTCATGGTTGACACCATTCCGGGGTTGGTATGGTCGACTCGACCAGATGGCTCCGCTGAATTCTTCAATCAGCTCTGGCTCGAATATACCGGCCTCCCGGCGGAACAAGCGCTGGATTGGGGATGGAAGGTTGCGATACATCCTGACGATCTCCCTCGCATTCTGGAAACATTTCATGAAGCTCTGAGTCTGGGACGGTCATTCGAAGTCGAAGGTCGCTTTCGTCGCTGGGACGGACAATTTCGCTGGTTTCTCTTTCGCGGCAATCCCTTGCTGGATGGATCAGGAAAAGTTGTCAAATGGTACGGGACGAATACCGATCTCGAAGAGCGAAAGCGCGCCGAGGATGCCCTACGCGATAGCGAACAGAGTTTTCGTCTAATTGTTGACGGCATTGCTGGCTTGGTAGCCATCATGACATCAACAGGTGAAGTCGAAGGCACCAACCGTCAAGCCTCGGAATATTTCGGCAAAAACACCGAACAATTGAAAGGCTGGTCAACCAGCGAAGCCGTTCACCCTGATGATCTACCTGGCGTGACGGCCGCTTGGAGGCACTCCTTCGAGACGGTAACTCCCTACGACGTTGATCAGCGTCTGCGCCGTGCCGACGGCGCATACCGTTGGTTCCGCGCGCGTGGCCTCCCGCTGCTTGACGCCGAAGGCCAGATTGTCCGCTGGTATGTTCTCCTCACGGACATTGATGAGAGCAAACGATCGAGCGAAGCCCTCCAGCATAGCGAGGAGCGCTACCGAAGCGTACTCGAAACCGCAACTGATTCTGTTGTCAGCATCGATCAGAGAGGCCAAATTGTTTTTGCGAATCCGGCAACAACTAAAACTTTCGGGCATCAAATTCCCGAAATGATCGGACAGCCTCTGACGATGCTCATGCCTGAATACATGCGTGAGCTTCATAAGGCGGGATTTCAGCGCTATCAAGAAACGAACCGACGCCACTTCGATTGGCAGGGAGTCCAGCTTATCGGCCTTCGGAAGAACGGGGAGGAATTCCCGGTCGAAGTCTCGTTCGGCGAAGGTCTAAAAAACGGCCATCACATATTTACGGGTTTCATTCGCGACGTCACCGAACGAAAGCAGGCAGAAGGAAAAATCCGCGAGCAGGAAGTAGAGTTGCGACAGGTATTGGAACTCGCGCCTCAGCACATCACCGTGCTGGGCCCCGATGGAAGTCGACTCTATCTCAACCACGCCGGGCTCAGCTATTACGGGCTTACTCTGGAGGAATGGCGGAGCTGCGATCCCCGCAGGCTCTTTCACCCCGATGATCGGGATCGCATGACGAGCGAAGGCCAAATTAAATTCCTGAGCGACTCCCCGTACGAGGTCGAAGCCCGTTTGCTGAGAAACGACGGGAAGTATCGCTGGTTCCTTTTTCGGCGCAACCCGCTTCGAGATCGACAGGGACATATCACCCGTTGGTATTCCTCGGCAACCGATATTGAAGATCGCAAGCAGGCTGAACAGAGATTGCAGCACGAGAACGTTGCATTGCGTGAAGAAATCGATAAGGTATCAATGTTCGAGGAGATCGTCGGGACCTCTCCCGCGCTACAAGTGGTGCTCAATCGCGTTTCTAAGGTCGCGCGCACCGATTCCACCGTTCTGGTCACTGGCGAAACGGGGACGGGCAAGGAACTCGTCGCTCGCGCCATCCACAAGCGATCACCGAGATTTCAGAGGGCCTTCGTCTGCGTGAACTGCGCAGCTCTAGCGCCATCGCTAGTTTCCTCGGAGCTGTTTGGCCATGAAAAGGGCGCTTTCACTGGCGCAATGCAGCGTCGACTGGGCCGGTTTGAGTTGGCGAATGGCGGAACTATTTTCCTGGACGAAATCGGTGAATTGCCGGCGGATACCCAGGTTGCACTCCTGCGAGTGCTGCAAGAGCGAGAATTCGAGCGAGTCGGAGGCAAGGAGCCCATCCGAGTAGATGTCCGAGTGATCGCGGCAACCAATCGCAACTTGGAAGCCGCCATATCAAACGGAACGTTTCGCTCGGACCTCTTTTACCGTTTCAATGTCTTCCCGATCGAAGTTCCACCTCTTCGGGAGCGCAAGGAAGATGTCGTGACGCTGCTTGAATATTTTGTCGAGCGGTTCGGCAGAAAGATCGGCAAGCGCTTTGGCAAGATCGATAAGCGAACCCTGAAATTGCTGGAGTCTTATGATTGGCCAGGGAATATACGCGAGTTGCAAAATGTCGTCGAGAGATCAGTCATCGTGAGTTCGGATGACGTGTTTTGCGTGGATGAGGCATGGCTATCGACAAAAGGCAGCCGAGTAGCCATGCCGGAGCCAGAATCTCAATCCCCTGACGAAGATTTGAGTCGTGAGCGGCAGATCATTGAGGCCGCACTGGCCGAATGCAGAGGCCGGATCTCCGGCCCCGATGGGGCTGCCGCCAAGCTTCGAATCCCACCCTCGACCCTCGATTCCAAGATCAAGCGTTTGCGGATCAGCAAGAGCCACTTCAAACTTGGATAACGCAGGACCTCCTCAATCATCGTGAAATAACGATTCTCTCGAATCTCACGAAATCCACAATAGCGCCAGCATCTTTCTCTCATTTCTTTTCAAGCACTTACGAATGGCTGTCGTCGTGCATTCAGTGACGTCGCACGCTTGAAAAGATATTAGCGGCCGCAAAACCAGCAGTCAGGAAGAGCGGCATGTATGACCTGCAAGATTGAACGGCTCGTCAGCGGCGAGAACTCGGTTGTGATACGTGTGTGCGGACGGATCCAAGTGGAGCACGTGAGTACAGTAAACGAATTGATTCGGCTGGAGCAGGGCGTGGTGGTCCTTGACCTGACCGAAGTGACGCTCGTCGATCGCGAGGCGGTAAACCTGATCGCAATGTGCCGGCTTAAGAATGTTGAACTCAGGAATTGTCCAGCTTTCTTACGTGAGTGGGTGACTAGAGAACGCAAGCGTATAGCTGGGGGTACTACCAACAAAGCACCAGGAGCGACCGGTGATATCGAAGACGCCTAGGCCGGGAAGAAACGAAGGTCCAGTCAGGCCGCCCAGAACCGTTGGAAAGGAGCACGCCATGAAACAACCAGAGGACAAATCGCGCCGTTGCTTTCTCAAGGCGAGCTCGATGCTGGGTCTGGCTGTCACGTTCACCTTTTCGACGCTCGGCGAGGCATTTGCAGATGCAAAATCCAAATCAACTGAAGAGGAAAGCCCCATGACCGAATCCAGTGCTACAAAACGTGCCGGTGAGCAGACAACTGACAACACTGCGATCCGTCCGTTTCGTAAAACATTTCCGGCAAGTGACATTACTGAATTACGCAGGCGCATAAACGCGACGAGGTGGCCGGACCGGGAAACGGTCAAGGATGCATCCCAGGGCGTGCAACTCGCGACGACTCAGAAGCTCGCGCGCTATTGGGGGACCGATTACGACTGGAGCAAGTGCCAGGCGAAGCTGGACGCCACGTCGCAGTTCATGACAAACATCGACGGGCTGGACATTCATTTCATTCACGTGAAGTCAAAGAATGCGAATGCGCTTCCGGTGATCATCACGCACGGATGGCCCGGCTCGATCATCGAACAAATGAAGGTCATCGATCCGTTGACGAATCCGACGGCACACGGCGGGAGCGCAGCGGATTCTTTCGACGTCGTGATTCCTTCGCTGCCGGGTTACGGATTTTCCGGCAAGCCGACTGCGCCCGGGTGGACCCCCGTCACCATCGCTCGTGCGTGGGCGACTTTGATGCAACGCCTCGGCTACACACGGTACGTGGCGCAGGGCGGGGATTGGGGGAATGCCGTTTCGGAAGTGATGGCGCTGCAGCAGCCGCCGGGATTGCTCGGCATTCACACCAATATGGCCGCGACGGTTCCACCTGATGTTTCAAAAGCTCTGTCGGTTGGCGGCCCGCCACCCGCCGGCCTCTCGGCCGAAGAGAAACATGCGTGGGACCAGCTCGATGATTTCTACAAAAACGGCCTGGGCTACGCCCAAGAAATGTCAAACCGACCACAGACGCTTTACGGAATCGCGGATTCGCCGGTCGGTCTCGCCGCTTGGATGCTGGATCACGACATCCGCAGTTACGAAATGATTACGCGCGTCTTCGATGGAAAGATGGAGGGGCTGAATCGGGACGACGTCCTTGACAACGTCACACTCTACTGGTTGACGAACACCGCGATCTCCTCGGCCCGCCTCTACTGGGACACAGCGCGAATTTCGACGGGAGGAGGTTTCTTTGACGTCAGGGGAGTCAAAATCCCTGTCGCCGTGAGCGCCTTCCCAGACGAAATCTATGCGGCCCCGAGAAGCTGGGCAGAGCGGGCCTACCCCAAGCTGATTCATTACAACCGGCCTACCAAAGGCGGGCACTTTGCTGCGTGGGAGCAACCGCAAGAGTTCACTGAGGAGCTTCGGGCGTCGTTCAGATCGTTGCGTTAATTGAGAGTTAGAAAAAGCAACCAGTTCAAGGAAAAGGGGAGGAGACACAAATGAAAATACTTATGGTGCTAACGTCCCACGATCAGCTCGGAAACACGGGCCGCAAGACTGGTTTTTGGCTTGAGGAATTCGCCGCGCCTTACTTTGTGTTCCGCGACGCTGGCGTAGACCTGACGCTGGCCTCGCCCAAAGGCGGCCAGCCGCCGGTCGATCCGAAAAGCGATATGCCTGAAAATCAGACCGAGGCGCAGAAGCGCTTCAAGAAAGATGCGGCCGCGCAAAAAGCCTTGTCCCAGACGGCCAAGCTTGCCGACATGAAGGCCGAGGACTTTGACACTGTGTTTTACGTCGGCGGCCATGGCCCCATGTGGGACCTCGCGGAAAGCACCGATTCGATCAAGTTGCTCGAGTCCTTCTACAACTCCGGCAAGCCGATTGCCCTCGTCTGCCACTCACCTGGCGTGCTGCGTCACGTTTCCTACAATGGCGCGCCACTGGTGAAGGGAAAGCGTGTTACCGGCTTCACCAATGGAGAGGAGGAGGAAGTTCAATTGACACATGTGGTGCCGTTCCTAGTCGAGGATGAGCTGCTGCGGCTGGGAGCCACCTTTGAGAAACTTGCTAACTGGCAGCCTTTCTCCATCGTTGATGGCCGTCTCATCACTGGCCAGAACCCCGCGTCATCGACGTCCGCGGCTCAAGCGCTTATGAAGCTACTCGGGGAGAGAGCCGCTCACGCTTCTGCTTGAGTTGACGATCACATCGGTTCGTCGTTGTTATCGATGACGGCGGCCGAGGCGATTTCGCCGCCCTGGCCGCGAAGGCCCAACACGACGTGGAGCGGGGCAGCCACAGCGAGTGGCTATCCATTGTCGATCGAGCGATCTGTACCGCGACCATCGATTGAAGGAGGACGTATGTCAAATGAGAAAACAGGAAGCGCCGTTGGTGCGAGTCGAGCGCCGCAGCCCACGGAAACAAATCCTCTCGATTTTGTGCCCGACAAAATTCCTTTCGACACTCCGTATGGCCCACCGATATCACTAGACCGGGCCCAGGCGGTTATCCACGCGGCGGTTGCAGAGGCGAAGAAGCGTAATTGGAAGATGAACGTTGCGGTGGTCGATTCCGGCGGCAACCTCGTCGCCTTTCAACGGATGGACGGCGCGATGCTTGCCTCCATTCAGATTGCCGAGCACAAGGCACGCGCCGCCGCGACCTTCCGGCGCCCAACCAAGATATTCGAGGACGGTATCAACCTTATGCATCTCAACTATCTGCTGGCGTTCGATGGAGTCATTGCGTCTCGCGGCGGCATTCCGCTGATCGAGAAAGGCTCGATCATTGGCGCAATCGGTGTTTCTGGAGGCGCAGATTCCCAGGACGAGATCGTTAGCAAGGCAGGCGCGGCAGTAATTAACGAAACTCCCAGCGAGTAACAAATGATCCAGGTCTCGAGAAGGCATTGAGGGCAATCAAGCCATTTCTGAGACCACAAGTACAAAGGAGAG
>Ga0209624_10002729_pt1 | contig 12901 bp, 7 predicted proteins | sample JacPinW_OM2H0_O1_FD_188565 | JGI IMG/M metagenome (GOLD analysis project Ga0209624, IMG submission 188565) | Forest soil microbial communities from Algoma, Ontario, Canada - Jack Pine, Ontario site 1_JW_OM2H0_O1 (SPAdes) (version 2) | ecosystem: Environmental > Terrestrial > Soil > Boreal... | reverse complement strand
CCACCGCCTGGGTATCCAACAGTCTGCAGTCGGCCGTCGGTCAATGGCTTCAGGTCGACTTCGACCACCCGGTGACCAACAGCATCATCACCATCACCCCCAGCGCGACCACCATCGGTGCGCAGGTCCGACGTGTCGAGGTCGAAACCGCAACCGGGACAACGACGCTGCGGTTCGACGAAGCCGGCAAACCGATCAGCGGGGCGTTGCCGTACGGCGAGACTCCCTGGGTCCGTATCACCGCGATCGGCACCGACGACGGGTCGCCAGGGGTGCAGTTCGCGATCACCGACTTGTCGATCACACAGTACGACGCCCGCGGCTTTGCGCATCCGATCAACATTCGGCACACCGCGCTCGTCCCCGCTCCCCCACCGAACGCCGCTGTGGCGCAATGGGATCTGGGTTCCGATCCGTTGGGCAGGCCGGGCTGTGCGACGAGTCTGACGACCGTGCAGTGCGCGCCGTCGATGGCGCTGGCGACGGAAACACCCGCGACCTTCAGTCGCACGCTGAGCGTCCCGCAGCCGGTGTCGGTGCTACCGACGGTCTGGGTCCGCGCCCGGTCGGGACCCCGGCTGGCCGATCTGGTCGCGCAGCCGGACACCACCCGGGCTCACGGCGACTCCGATCTGGTCGACGTCCTCGGCGCGGCGTCTGCCGCCACCGACGGCGATCCGGCCACCGCGTGGACGGCACCGCAGCGAGTGGTGCAGCACAAGACGCCCCCGACGCTCACCCTCACCCTGCCTCAACCCACGGAAGTGACCGGTCTGCGGGTCGCGCCCAGCACGTCGCCGGTGCCCGCGCACCCGACCATGGTGGCCGTCGACTTGGGCGACGGTCCGCAGGTCCGTGCGCTGAAAACATCCGGGCCACAGGACCTGCCGCTGCAGCCCCGGACGACCGACACCATCACGGTCAGCCTGCTCGACTGGAAAGACGTCATCGACCGCACCGCACTCGGCTTCGACCAACTCAAGCCACCGGGGCTGGCCGAGATCGCGGCGCTGGGCACCGACGGCAGACCGATCGCCGCGGCCGACGGGGCGCGCAACCGGACCCGCGAGGTCACCGTCGACTGCGAGCACGGACCTGTCATCGCGATCGCCGGTCGCTTTGTGCACACTTCGGTCAACACCACCGTCGGCGCGCTATTGGACGGCGCTCCGGTAACCGCGCAGCCGTGTGACGCCGAGCCGATCACGTTGCCGACTGGCCAACAGGAGCTATTGGTAAGTCCCGGGCCACAATTCGTCGTCGACGGCGCGGAGTTGTCCGGACCGCTCGCGGCCCAGTCGGCCACCGCCCCGGCGACACCGGCGACCACCGGAGCGTGGGGCCCGGCCCGTCGCGAAGTGCGGGTGCCGGACGCGACGACGTCGCGGCTGCTGGTCGTTCCGGAAAGTATCAACACCGGTTGGGTGGCCCACACCAGCGCTGGACTTCGGTTGACACCGTTGGCGGTCAACGGATGGCAGCAGGGATGGGTGGTGCCGGCCGGAACGTCGGGCACCATCACGCTGATCTTCGCGCCCAACTCGCTGTACCGGGCCGGCCTGGCCGGCGGGTTGGCGCTGCTGCCGCTGTTGGCGCTGCTGGCGTGGTGGCCGCCGCGACGCCGAGCGGCGGATTCCGCTGCGTGCCCGTGGACGCCCGGGCCCTGGGCCGCCGTGGCGATGCTGGTCGCGGGCGCGCTGATCGCCGGAGTGTCGGGCGTCTTGGTCTTCGGTGCCGCACTGGGTATGCGGTGGGTGTTGCGCAACCGTCCACGACGACGCGACGTCGTCACTCTGTGGTTGAGCGCCGGCGGGCTGATCCTGGCCGGCGCGGCGTTGTCGCGTCATCCGTGGCGATCCGTCGACGGATACGCGGGCCATTCGGCTGCAGTGCAACTGCTTGCGCTCATTTCACTTGCGGCACTGGCCGCTTCAACCGTGATGCGGCCTGCTGAGCGTTAACGCCCAGCTGTGCACGGGCATCCCGTTCCACGGGTCACGTACCGTCACGTGAGTTGCCGGGCGTCTGCGCTGCTGTTACGGGATAGGCAGCGCTTCTTCCGGTGAGGTGGTGAGACGTGGCGTTGACGGTGGCCGACATCGATCGGTGGCGCGCCGAGGCGGTACGCGAGGTGTTCCACGCGGCCGGCGCGCGTGGGCACGCGACCCTGGAGGCCGCGCGAGAACTGGCTTCGCTAGCGGTGTTCGACACCTGGCAGGGCGCCACCGCGCAAGCCCGCCGACACAGCAGCGCCTCGATCCGATCGGACCTCGACGCGCACGGCAACGAGTCGCTGGTGGTGGCCCGGGCGGCCGGCCGAGCCGCCGACGACATCGTGCACGTGCAGTCCCAGCTGAGCGCGTTGCGCCGCGACGCCACTGAACTGCAGATGACCATCGACTGCCGCACCGACAAGGTGGTGCCGAGTTCGAATTTCGACGGTCCGCCGACAGCAGCGCTGATCGCCGAGATTCAGCTGCAACACCGGCTGGATACAATTGTGGCACAGGCTAATTCAGCCGACCAGGAGTTGGCGCAAGCGATCAACATGGCCGACGGGGATCGGCCGATTCCGCCGGGACCATATGACAATCGACCACTAATCCAGGACTCGCTGTCGCGGCCGTTGCCCGACGATCCGAAGCAGTTCAACGAGCTGTGGAATCAGCTCAGCCCCGACGAAAAGGATTGGCTGTACAGCCAAGACCACGACATTGGCAATCACGCCGGGATGCCGTGGGATTCGCCTGACCACTTGGGCAGAGACCACTACAACCGGTTGCACTTGGCAGAGCTCACGCAGCAATCCCAGTGCGAGGCCACTCGGATACAGCACGAGATTGATCAGTTGATGGCCGAACCCAACCTCGACGACGGCGCGCTCTACGCGTTGCAGTCACAACTGGCCGCGGCCCGAAAACACTGTGCCGGTTATCGGGCGGTCCAAGCGAGCTTGAAGTCCGCCGGCGGACCGAAGCGCTACCTGGGTCTGCTCGACGAGTTCGGCCACGGCGCCGTGTCGATCGCGAACCCCGATACCGCGCGCCGCAATGCAATCTTCGTACCCGGCACCGGGCAAGACCTGAGCCGACTGACGTTCAGCGACGAGAAGGCGCTGGCCATGTATACCGCGGCCTTGACTGCCGACCCCGGCCTGGAACCCGGCGATGTCTCAGTGACGACGTGGATGGGTTACGACCGCCCCATGGATCTGAGCCGCGCAGCCTTCCCGCAGCCCGCGCAGGGCGGTGCGGATCGATTGTCGACCTTCGAAAACGGCCAGCGGGCCTCGCACCTTGGGCCACCGTCCGTCGATACCGTGATCGGCCACAGCTACGGCTCCACCGTGATCGGGGCGGCCGCCGCCGGCGGGCGCCACCTCGACGCCGACAACGTCATCGCAGTCGGAAGCCCTGGCATGCTGGTGGATCGTGCCGGCCGGCTGAATCTGCACCCCGGCGGCAACGTGTTTGTGATGCGTGCCGTCAACGACGTGATCGACATGGGCGGCATCGTCACCGAATGGACGTTGGGCGCCGACCCGGCGGACCCGGGCTTCGGTGCGCGCCGACTGGCCGCCGATCCCGGGCCCGCCGGCCCTTTCGGGCTGCCCAGCGTCGCCGCGCACAGCAGTTACTGGTTGGGCGGCAACAAGGCGCTGGCGAATTTCGGTGCGGTGATCGCCGGTGTGCCGCCACCCTGACTCGTCGGGCAGCGATAGTTGTGGGCTGGGTGGTTTTGCGGTCTGCCGGACGGGTACGCGCGACAATGGGAATTCCACTCCTCACCAGGAGCGACGGACATGGGCTGGTTGAGCGCACCGGAATATTGGTTGGGCAGGCTGATATTGGAGCGCGGCACCGCGATCGTCTATGTCTTCGCATTCGTGGCGGCCGCACGGCAATTCCCGGCGCTGATCGGGGAGCATGGGTTATTGCCGGTGCCGCGTTATCTGGCCCAGCACTCGTTCATCCGAACGCCGAGCATCTTCCACCTTCACTATTCGGATCGGTTCTTCGCGACAGTCGCATGGTTGGGTGCGGCGTTGGCGGCAGGGATGGCCGCGGGACTGGCCGACGTGGTGCCGCTCTGGATGGCGGTGTTGTTGTGGCTGCTGCTATGGGTTGCGTACCTGTCGATCGTCAACGTCGGCCAGACCTGGTACTTGTTCGGCTGGGAGTCGCTGATGCTGGAAATGGGTTTCCTGGCAATCTTTCTCGGCAACGACCGGACCGCGCCGCCGCTGCTGACGATGTGGCTCGCACGGTTGCTGCTGTTTCGGCTCGAGTTCGGCGCCGGCCTGATCAAACTTCGCGGCGACACCTGCTGGCGGGATCTGACCTGCCTGTACTACCACCATGAGACCCAGCCGATGCCGGGGCCGCTGAGTTGGTTCTTCCATCACCTGCCCAAGCCGCTGCATCGGGTGGAGGCCGCAGGAAATCACTTCGCGCAACTCGTGGTCCCGTTCGGTCTGTTCGCCCCGCAACCGGTGGCCGGCATCGCCGGCGCGATCGTCGTGGTCACTCAGCTGTGGCTGGTGGCGTCCGGTAACTTCGCCTGGCTCAACTGGTTGACGATCCTGCTGGGTTGCAGCGCGATCGACGCGACGTCGCTGGCGACGCTGCTGCCCATCCCCCGCCAGCCCGCACTCACCGAAGCTCCGCGCTGGTTCGCTGCCCTGGTGATCGTTTTCGCTGCGCTGACGCTGATGTTGAGTTACTGGCCGGTGCGCAACATGATCTCGCGTCGTCAGCGAATGAACATGTCGTTCAACCCGTTTCACTTGATCAATACCTACGGGGCGTTCGGCAGCATCGGTCGTACGCGCCGGGAGGTGGTGATCGAGGGCACCCGCGAACCGGCGATCACCGAGGGGACGGTATGGAAGGAATACGAATTCAAAGGCAAGCCGGGAGCGGTGCGGCGACTGCCGCGGCAGTGGGCCCCGTATCACCTACGACTGGATTGGCTGATGTGGTTCGCTGCGATCTCCCCGCAGTATGCCTACTCGTGGCTGCAACCATTCATGTTGCGGCTCTTGCAGAATGACGCGGCGACCCTCCGTCTGTTGCGTGGCAATCCCTTCCCGGATGACCCGCCGCGGTACGTGCGAGCGCAGCTGTACCGATACCGCTTCACCACCCCGGCCGAACTGCGGCGCGATCACGCCTGGTGGCATCGAACGCTGGAAGCGCCCTACCTACGGCCCGTCGCGCTGACAAACGAAACGGCGCCACAGCACCCCGACTGAGGATGCTGTGACGCCGTCGAACATTCTGCGGCGCACTACTTCTGGTATGACGTAGCGCCTGTCCCGGCGAGCTTGCCGCCCTCCACGATCAGGTATTCCGGCCGGATCGGCGTGCCCGCGAAGAAGGACTCCAGGATTTCCCGAGTGCCCGCGGCATAGCGAGCCTGCGCAGAGAGCGTCGTGCCGGACACGTGTGGCGTCATCGCGTTGTTCGGCATGGTCCGCCACGGGTGGTCGGCCGGCGGCGGCTGCGGGAACCACACATCGCCGGCGTAGCCCGCCAACTGGCCGCTGCGCAACGCCGCTGCGATCGCCTCCGGCACGGTCTCCTCGGCGCGGGCGGTGTTGACGATGTAGGAGCCGCGCCGCATCGAGGCGATCAGCTTCTCGTCGAACATCGCGCGGGTGTCGTCGTAGAGCGGTGAGTGCACCGACACCACGTCAACCGAACGGACCAGTGACTGCACGTCAGGGTGAAAGGTGACATTCAGCTGCTGCTCGACCTCGGGCGCAAGGCGGTGGGTGTCGGTGTAGTGCAGATTGACATCGAACGGCGCCAGCCGGCGCAGCACAGCCCGGCCGATCCGGCCCGCGGCGATCACACCGACGTCCATGCCTTCCAGGTCGTAGGCGCGCTCGACACAGTCCGCGATGTTCCAGCCACCGTCGGTGGCCCAGCGGTGCGACGGCACGAAGTTGCGCACCAGGGTCAGGATTTGCATGACGGCGTGCTCGGCGACGCTGATGCTGTTGCTGTAGGTCACCTCGGCGACGGTGATTCCATGCTCTTTGGCCGCGTCGAGGTCCACGTGGTCCGAACCGATCCCGGCGGTCAGCGCCAGCTTCAGGTTCGGCGCCTTGGCGATGCGTTCCTTGCTCAGGTAGGCAGGCCAAAAGGGTTGGGAGATCACGATGTCGGCGTCGGGCAGTTCACGTTCGAACTCCGAATCCGGACCATCCTTGTCCGAGGTGACCACCAACTCGTGGCCGCCTTCTTCGAAGAACTTCCGCAGCCCCAGAGCACCGGAGACGCTGCCCAGCAGTTCGCCGGGGGTGAAGTCGATCTTGGACGGGGTCGGCAGGGTAGCGCCGCCCGGGTAGTTGTGAATCTCCGGGATGCTGTCGCGGGCGTACTTCGGCGGATATCCGTCGACCGGGTCCGGGTACAGCACCATCACGCATTTGGCCATGATTTCCTCCTCGAGTCGGCCACCCGGACATCAAAAACGTTGCTGTTCAGGACTTCTGAGTGGTAGTTGTTGATTCTTTTCTCAACTGAATCCAGTCTCGTCCTCCCAGCGCACGGCTGTCCAAGACGCATTTCCGAACGGCTGATAGGCAGCGCCGATCAGCGGCCGATCAGCTGTGTGCGGCCCCGTCGAGCGTCGCAGCGATGCCGGTATCGCGCGCGGCCTGCACCAGCGCGCGAGTCAACGGTGAGCCGGGCTCGGCCGCATGGGTGACGAGCGCCAGCAGGGCGGTGACCGACGGCTCATGCAGCCGAAGCACCGTGACACCGGGCGGCATGCCGAGGGTGTGGACCCAGGTGTGCGGCACAATGCTCGCCCAGCGTCCGGTACCCACATGGGCGAGCAGCGTGCCCACCGAGTCAGCTTCGAGTTGTGGTGTCGCCGCGAGACCTTGGCCGGTGAGTGCGTCGTCGATCAGCCGGCGGCCCCGCATTCCGGCCGTCAGCAGACACAGCGGTAATTGGAGGGCGTCCGCCCAGCTGATCGCGCCCGCTTTCCCGGTGAGCAGTTCGCTGCCGGCGATCAGCACCTGGTGCTCTCGATACAGCGGCGTCACGGTCAGATCCGCGGTGTCCTGCCGCTCGGGATAGATGATGCCCCCGTCCAATTCGAACCGGCGGATCTGCTCGACGATCCCGGCCGATCGCAGGTTGGTGTCCAGCTGCACCCGCACCAGCGGGTGTGCGGCGCAGAACGGGTCGGTCAGCAGCGCGACCGTGGTGGCCGCAGCCGGGATCACACCCAGCCGAAGCTCACCGACCAGTCCGGTTTGCAGCGCAGTGACTTCCTGTTTCAGCGCGTCGCAGTCGGCCAGCACGCGCCTGGCCCAGTGCACCAGCCGCTCGCCTTCAGGAGTGAGGCCTTCGAACTTCTGCCCGCGCCGGACCAGCGGCACCTTGAGTTCGTGCTCCAGCTTGCGGATCGCCTCCGACAGCGCCGGCTGGGATACGTGGCACGCACTGGCAGCGCGGGCGAAATGACGCTCCCTGGCAAGTGCGACAAAGTACTCCAGCTGGCGGATCAGCACGGACGTTACAGCGACTCGTCGAGCTCGCCGAGCCGATCGGTCAGCCGCAGGTTTTCGGAGTAGTCGACCGGGCAGCAGATCAGCGACACCCCGTCGTCATCGAGAGCGGCCCTCAACGTCGGCAACAGTTCATCGGCGCTGTTGATCCGATAGCCCTTGGCGCCAAAGCTTTCCGCGTACTTGACGATGTCAGGATTGCCGAATTTCACGTAGTGGTGCTCGCCAAGCTCGAGATCCATCTTCCACTCGATCAGACCGTAGCCGCCGTCTTCCCAGATCAGCACGACCAGCGGTATCTTCTCGCGCACCGCGGTCTCGATCTCCTGCGAGTTCATCAGGAAGGCCCCGTCACCCGCCACCGCCAACACCTTCGCCTCCGGCTTCGCCAACTTGACCCCGAGGGCGCCGGGTAGCGCAAAGCTCATGGTGGACAGGCCATTTGATACGAGGCAAGTGTTGGGCTCGTAGGTCGGATACAACCGGGCCATCCACATCTTGGTGGCGCCGGTGTCCACCAGCACGACGTCGCTGCGGCCGAGCGCAGCACGGATATCGGCGACTAACCGCTGAGGGGCCAGCGGGTACCGCGAATCCTGTTGTCCGCGCGCGAATTCCTCGCCGAGCAGGCCAGAACCGGGGATCTCCGGATCGGAGACGAAGACATGATCGTCGAGCCCTTCGGCTAGTGCGTCCAGCGACTCGCTGATATCACCGATGATCCCGACGTCCACCGAGTAGTGCGCGTCGACCTCGGCCGGGAACCGGTGGATGTGAATAATCTTCTTGTCGGCCTTGGGATTGATCCGAACCGGGTCGAACTCCTGCAACTCATAGCCGACCGCGATGACGACGTCGGCGTTGTCGAAGCCGAAGTTGACGTAGTCGTGCCGCATGAACCCGAGCGCGCCGATGCTGTTGGGGTGGTCGTCGGGCATGACACCTTTGCCATGGAACGTGTTGGCCACCGGGATGCCGAACTTCTCCGAGAAGCGCACCAAGGCATCGCTCGCGCCGGAGCGGGCGGCACCGTGCCCGGCCAGCAGCACCGGTCGCGTGGCATGGCGCAGGATGTCGACGGCGCGCGCCACCTGGCGAACGGCCGGTGCGTCAGCGCGAACAACATTGCGCGGCAACGGGATCAGGTCGGGGTAGTCGGCTTCGTCAGCATCGATGTGTTCGGGCACGGCCAGGTACACGGCCGCCGGGCGTTCGGTCTCAGCGAGCTTGAACGCTTTGCGGACCATCTCCGGTATCGCCTGCGCAGTGGGGATACCCGCGGCCCACCGGGTGATCGGCGCGAACATCGACACCAGGTCGACGTACTGGTGCGACTCTTTGTACTGCCGATTCTGACCGACTTGGGCGGAGATCGCGACCATCGGTGTGCTGTTGGTGGTGGCATCGGCGACACCCAGTTGCATGTTGATCGCCCCCGGGCCCAGCGTGGCCGATACCACGGCCGCCCGCCCGGTGACCCGGCCGTACATCTCGGCCATGAATGACGCCGCCTGCTCGTGCCGGGTCAGCACATAGCGAATGTTGGACGACGCCAGCGCCTGCACGAAGCGGATGTTCTCCTCGCCGGGCAGCCCGAAGACCACCTCGACGCCCTCGTTTTCCAAGCACTTGACGATCAGCTCGGCGGCTTTGCTCATCCATCACCTCCTGCGGTGTCGATCGAGTAAACCTAGCGCGGCGAAGTGCCGACTCGAGCTCTGGGTGCACCGAGTGGGTCAGGCGGTATTCGGTCCGATCAGCGGACCGGAGCCTTGCCTTGCCGCGGCGATCGACGCCCAATGAGAACGATCTCTCGGGACGACTCGATGAAAGGCAAGACATGACCGCGGTCAAACCTGAGACCGGCAGCAGCCTGACCGGCTATTGGGGAAGCGATAACAGCCAGCACGTCAACTTCATCGGCCTCGACGGCCACGTACACGAGCTCTACATCGTGCCCGGCGCCGGTTGGGTGGATAACGACCTGACCGAATTGGCCACCGCTCAATCGCCCGCTGTTGAGCCCGCTGTTCAGTCGGGATTAAGCGGGTATTGGCAAAGCGATGACAGCGTGCACGTCTTTTACTTCGGAGCCGGCACCGACAACCACGTGTTTCAGCTCCGAATCTTTCCGGGCGGCCCCGGCTGGGTGTGGGAGAACCTGACGTCGTTGGCGGATGGAATTGTGCCCGAGGTCAGCAGGGCTCTCAACGGTTACTGGGGCACGGACAACAGCCAGCACGTCAATTACATCGGCTCTGGCAACCACGTTCACGAGCTCTACCGAGCCTCCGGCGCCAGCCCGACCGACTGGACCGACAACGATCTCACAGCGCTGGCAAGTGCGGTGCCACCGCACGCGAACACGGCTTTGGTCAGCTACTGGGGCAGCGACAGCAGCCAGCACGTCTTTTTCATCGGCACCGACGACCACGTCCACGAGCTCTCCATCGCACCCGGGACCAACGGCTGGGCCGATAACGACCTGACCGCACTCACGGCGGGGGCGGCGAGTATCCCGAACGTGAACACGGCGCTTGCCGGTTTGTGGGACGACGGCGGCCAGCGCCTGTTGTATATCGGCACCGACGGGGACATCCACGAGCTTTTCACCAACCCGGCCGCAGGCTGGACCGACCACAACCTGACGAAAGTGGTGCACGCCGTCGCGCCGAACGTCGGGGCGGCGCTGAACGTATATGACGGCAGCGATAACAGCCGTCACGTCAACTTCTTCGGCGTCGACGGGCATGTGCATGAGCTCTACGGCTCCCCCGAGGGCGCCGGATCCGGCTACGTCGATAACGACCTGACAAAAATGGCGAACGCGGTCGACCCGATCGTGGGTGACCGGGAGCTGCACGGCTACTGGGGCAGCGACAGCAGCCAGCACGTGAACTTCATCGGGGTCGACGGTGACTTGCACGAGCTCTACATCGCACCCGGGACCAACGGCTGGGTTGACAACAACCTCACGCAGCTCGCCTGATCAGGCAACGCACCCATCACGGGTGATCCCGGTGAGTGGTCGCAATCTTCTGGCTTAAGCAGTGGGGCGGAGCCGGGAGTGGCAGGCTGGAATGGCGAACACTGATTCCATGTTTTGCTAGAAAACCACCTCACCCAAAGGATGTCAGCGTGTCCATCGCCACGATCAACCCGGCCACCGGCGAGACTGTCAAGACTTTCACCCCCGCAACAGACGATGAAGTCGACGCGGCGATCGCCCGAGCCCACGAGCGCTTCCTCGACTACCACCGGTCCACCACCTTCGCCCAGCGCGCCGAATGGGCCAACGCCACCGCAGACCTCCTGGAGAAGGAAGCCGACGAGGTCGGGGCGATGATGACCCTCGAAATGGGCAAGACCCTCAAGTCGGCCAAGGCCGAAGCGATCAAGTGCGCCAAGGGTTTTCGCTACTACGCCGAGAATGCCGAGAAGCTGCTTGCCGACCAGCCCGCCGAGGCGTCCAAGGTCGGCGCGAAGCGCGCCTACACCCGGTGGCAGCCACTCGGCGTGGTGCTGGCCGTGATGCCGTGGAACTTCCCGCTGTGGCAGGCCGTCCGGTTCGCCGCCCCCGCGCTGATGGCCGGCAACGTGGGCCTGCTCAAGCACGCCTCCAACGTGCCGCAATCGGCGCTGTATCTGTCCGACGTGATCACCCGCGGCGGCTTTCCCGAGAACTGCTTCCAGACGCTGCTGGTGTCGTCGAAGGCTGTCGAGGCCATTCTTCGCGATCCACGGGTCAAGGCCGCCACGTTGACCGGCAGCGAACCCGCCGGCCAGTCGGTCGCCGCCATCTGTGGCGACGAGATCAAACCCACCGTGATGGAGCTCGGTGGCAGCGACCCGTTCATCGTGATGCCGTCGGTCGACCTGGACGAGGCGGTCAAGACCGCGGTCACCGCCCGGGTACAGAACAACGGCCAGTCCTGTATCGCCGCCAAGCGGTTCATCGTGCACACCGACATCTACGACGCATTCGTGGACAAGTTCGTCGAACGCATGGAGGCCCTCAAGGTCGGCGACCCGACCGAACCCGACACCGACGTGGGTCCGCTGGCCACCGAGTCGGGCCGCGACGAGATCGCCCAGCAGGTAGACGATGCCGTCGCCGCGGGCGCCAAGGTCCGCCTCGGCGGTAAGACCCCTGACCGGCCGGGCTGGTTCTACCCACCGACGGTGGTCACCGACATCACCAAGGACATGGCGCTCTACACCGAGGAGGTCTTCGGACCGGTCGCCTCGATGTACCGCGCCTCGGGCATCGACGAAGCCATCGAGATCGCCAACGCCACCACCTTCGGGCTCGGGTCCAACGCCTGGACCAACGACGAGGCCGAGCAGGAACGCTTCATTGACGACATCGAGGCCGGCCAGGTTTTCATCAACGGGATGACGGTGTCCTACCCCGAACTCGGGTTCGGCGGCGTCAAACGATCCGGCTACGGCCGCGAGCTCGCCGACCTCGGCATCCGCGCGTTCTGCAACGCCAAGACCGTGTGGGTGGGCTGACTAGACTGCCGCCAAGGCCTTTTCGTCTTCGGCCGCGAAGGTGTCCTCCAGCTGCACCGGCGAATAATCGAGGTCGATCTCGCCAAGTGGCCGACCGCGCGCACTGGAGATGGTGCCGAACCTGCGCATCCCCTTGTCGGCGGCATACTGCGTCATTTCGTCCTGAACCAGACCGAACGGCGGCACGTCGAACAGCGCAAAACCCTGCGCGGTGGCGTCGAGAGCGAGCGGCATCAACTCGTTCATCCGGGATTCGAAGATGCCCCAGTTCGCGTCATCGGCGGCAACGTGGCGCCGACAGGTGAACGTGCCCCACGCCATGTGGCGGCGTTCGTCGTCGCCGATACGCCGGACCAACTCCTGCATACCGGGCAAGATGTTGCGGTCCACGCAGATTTTGTGCCAGGCGTAGTAGCCGGTCAGCGCCAACATGCCCTCGACGACGTGGTTGTAGGTGACCGACGCCCGAATCTGGGCCGCCGGTGACGAATCGGATGACAAGGCGTTGAGGCAGTCCGGCAGCTCGTCGTAAAACATCGTTCGATACGCCGGCAGCGGTTCCAGGTAGGTCTGCAGGTCCTCGGTCATCCCGACGGCGTCGAGCCACAGCCGGAACACCTGGGTGTGCTTGGCCTCTTCGAAGGCGAACTGAGTCAGGTACATCTCGTCGCCGAGCCGTCCTTCTTCCCGCATCGCGGACATGAACGGCTGGATGTCCTCGGTGACCGCTTCCTCGCCGGCGATGAACTGCGCACACAAGCGGGTGGCGAAATCGCGTTCGTCCTCGTTCAGTCGCTCCCAGTCGGCACGGTCCCGCGAGAAGTCGATGTCGGCCGGATTCCAGAATTTCGCGTTACC
>Ga0209624_10002728_pt1 | contig 12906 bp, 9 predicted proteins | sample JacPinW_OM2H0_O1_FD_188565 | JGI IMG/M metagenome (GOLD analysis project Ga0209624, IMG submission 188565) | Forest soil microbial communities from Algoma, Ontario, Canada - Jack Pine, Ontario site 1_JW_OM2H0_O1 (SPAdes) (version 2) | ecosystem: Environmental > Terrestrial > Soil > Boreal... | reverse complement strand
AGCCTCGGCTGAGCTTTACAGGTTCAGAAGACGGTGCAGCCGAAACGGAAACCGGTAGAGCGGCGAAGCCCCTGTGGCGAACAACGACTCGAATCTCACGGTCTTTGCGGGCTTAACTTACTGAACCGCCGTATTCGGACCCGCCTGTACGGTGGTGTGGGAGGGGCGAGCGGGCGACCGCTCCCCCTATCCCGATCTGCATTGTGCCTGGCTAGAAGATGATCTTCGCCCCCAATTGCAAACGACGTCTTCCTATACCGTCGGTGACAATGTTGCCGGCAAAGGTATCGCCGCCGTTCGCATTGAAGGCGGTACTTCCGAACTGGTTGACACCATCTACGCTATTGACGGCATTATTTACATTCTCGATCGGTATTCCCCGCCATTGATGGTTGAACAAGTTGAAAGCGTCGGCTTGCAGTTGTATCGTGACTCGCTCCGTCACTCGGGTGTTCTTATAAATACTCGTGTTGACCGTATTGATGGCCTGGCCCCGTTCTGTATTGCGACCCACTCCCAGGAAAGGCGAACCTAGGATGGTAGCTGCGGTCGGATTGTTAATAATCCAGTGAGCCCCAGTAATGGGAGTGACCGCGCACTGGCTAGAACTGCCTCCACTTCCGACGCATCCGGCGTTGATACTGGCCAGCGTTCCAAAAGGAAGTCCGTTAGTGCCGGTTGCTGCGTCCGGACATGTCACTCCAGTTCCGTCGCAATACTGGCCCACCGTATCGAAAGGCAAACCAGCATTACTTAGGACCGGGCGGCAAGCATCGAGCGCGCCTCCGGTAAAGTTAGTCGGGTCGCACAGTGATCCAGGTTGCGCATTCTGCTCTATGGTATAAGGCTGGCCGCTGGTATAGCGGTAGGTTCCATTGATCTTCCAACCGCCCATTACGTGTCCGAGGAAACCCGACTGCTGGTGGCGGAACGGCAGATCGTATACCCAGAGCGCGGTAAGCACATTGGGAAAGTTGTAACTGCTCTGAGCCCGCTCCGCACTGGTAACGTCGAATGGATTCTGGGCAAGGGCGAAGACAGTGCCTCCGGCGGTCGAAAACGCTTCGGAAGCGTTATCGATCGTCCTGCTGTAGGTGTAACCAACCTCCCCCGTGAAGCCGTGCCAGTTCTGCACACGCACTTGGGTTTGCAAGCCGTTATAAATGGAATAGCCGGTGTTCGTGTACTGGATGACGCGGCTAAAGTTGCAGTTGGCATATCCCACAGGATTTCCGGCCGTATCCGTTCCTTGCGCACCGGGCAGCGCCGTATTTGTGCACGGTGTCAGACCGCCGGGTATTAGATTGCCGAAACCGGCGTTGACCAAGGGCAAGATATCTGGATTGCCGTTAACCTCCTGGAAGTTGCCTAAGGTGTGGTTCCCCACGTAGCGAACCTCGGCGGCCATCTTGCCGCCAATTTGACGCTGGACACCGAGGTTCCACTGCTGTGAGTACGGGTTGCGGAAATTGTTGCCAAACTGAAGTTCCGTAGCTACTCCCGGATTTCCTTTGGGAGCCAGCGGAAAAAGTGCGGCGGCAACATTCGTGCCGTCAATTGTGGAAACAGACGGCAACCCTGCGGCGCCCGTGCCGGCAGCGTTAGGAATCGTAGCCAGGTTTGTGAATGGAGCGCTGCCTTCCACATTGGTTGCAAGGTTGTAGTAAGCAAAATCGTAGGCGATGCGGAAACCGCCGCGAATCACGGTCTGACTATTGCCCAGCAAAGCTGGAAGAATTTTCGGCGTCCAGGCAAAACCCACAACTGGGCCGAAGTTGTGATAGTGATTCGGAAGTAGCGGCACGGTAGTCTGGCTTAGTGGCAGCGTAGTACTCCACAAAGGATTGGGCCCTGTCTGTTGCGCGATACTCTCACTGTGCAGCAGATTGCTCGCCTGCTGGTAGAAGTCCCATCGGAGTCCGAGATTTATCGTCAGGTTGTCTTTAATTCTCCAATCATCCTGAAAATACAAACCTAGGTCGTTTTCCTTAAATCTCAGCACAGGCTGCCCATAGGCAACCTGGGTTTGCAGCGGTGTGTTCGAAATGAAATCGTTAAAGGTGTTGTAGATGAACACACCATTCGTCTCGAAAAGACCAAAGTTCGGCGAGCGTTGTCGATCGTACTCGCCACCCCACTTCATCACATGCCTGCCGTGGACTCGAGAAGCATTATCCTGCAATTGGTAAACGTTGATGATGCGGCCCTGAGGGAAAACAAAGTTTTCTCCAAAGCCCAGCGACGCAGGATCTTCGATCTCGATGTCAGGTGTACAAGATCCGATGCTCGCCAGCAAGCAATTGGGATAGGCTCCTCCGTCGAATTCCGAGGTAGCGCGAGAATAGCTGAATCGCACCTGATTCAAGAACTCGGAATTAAACGTGTGAGTGAGGTCAAGCCCTATTTGTTGGTTGCGGCCCGGAACATTGACGATCTGTCCCGCCGCTGTTCCTGCCGGGCCAAAAAAAGCCTCATTGGAGTTGATCGTCTGCTGAAATATGTACCGGGTAAAAAACCGGTCCTTGTTCGTGATCTGAAAATCGACGCGGCCCGTGGCCTCGTAGTCATTAAAGGGAGACGACAGGAATCTCGTGAGCGTACCCATCTCGATGGGAGCACTTGTTCCTGTCGTTGCATCGGTAACCGCAACCTGCTGAATGTTGCTGAAGGTCGGATTTCCTAAGTTAATAGTCGTCGGACCAAATTGCGCCAGCGCCGCGACCGCGGGGTTGTTGGGGAAAGCCGCTTGTAGCTCCTGAATTCCCGCAGCATCCGGGGTAAGAGACGAAGACGAACTGAAAGGATTGCCGGAAGTGCGCTGGCGCTCGAAGTTGGCAGATCCGAAGAACCAGATTTTATCCCGCTTGATCGGGCCTCCGATCGTGCCGCCGAACTGGTTTTGCACGAAGAATGGAATTGCCGGCTCAGCGCAACCCGTAGCTGTACTTTGTCCCGGAGCGCAGAAACCCAGGAGGGGCGATTTTTCCTGGTTTTGCAGCGAATCAAAGTGATCGCCTTGCCAGAATTCGAAACCTGTTCCATGAAACGCGTTCGTCCCGCCCTTTGTAATGTAATTGACCACGCCGCCCATGTTGCGGCCGTACTCGGCGTCGAAATTCGTCACTACCTGCAACTCGGCGATCACGTCCTGGTTGCCAAAGAAAATCGACGGTCCGCCAATCGTGTTGTCATTATTATTCTGCCCGTCCAGCTGAAAGTTATTGGAGCGAGCGCGCTGACCGTTGACGGACAATTCCGCGCCGTTGTTGTTACTGAAACCGCCACTTCCTGCCGTCGCTACACCCGGAGTAAATAAAACGAAAGAATCGTAGGTGTTGCCCAAAGGAACGCTAGCCACTTGCTCGGTACTAAATGTTTCGGAAAGTTGATCAGTCGTGCTTTCGACTAGAGGAGCTGCGTCCTCGACAGTCACGACTTCGGAGGAGCTGCCGAGCTTCAGGTTGATGGGGCCAAGAGAAGTATCCTTGCCAACTTCTACCAGAACACTTTCCGCCTCGTATGTTGAGAACCCCTTAGCCACTACCGTCACCGCGTACGTACCCGGAGGCAACGCGGGAAGCTGAACAACTCCTGCATCAGAACTCGTGGTTGAGAAGACGCGATTAGTTTCGTGTTGCGTGGCTCGCACATTGGCTCCGCTCACCACCGCGCCTTGCGGATCTAATGCTGTTCCCGAGATCGATCCAGTTACAATGCCCTGTCCGATAACCAAGGCATGAGTGACAAGCAACATAACGATTACTACAACTATTTGTTGGATATTGCTAAGCCTCATCTTCACAGTAAATCCTCCACCACCCAAATTGAAATCTATGCAGGTACCGACTAACCTGGAAGAAGTCCGTAGTTACTTAGTGTCGAAGCCTATGCACGTAATACTCCACAACTAGAACTGTAAGTCATCTATAGTTTTCATGGTCTTGTGTAAGCCCTGCGCAATCATTTTCTTCCGCAAAACGGATTTATGAATTGTGTCTCTGCTATTTCTTATATAAATGTCATTGCCGGATCGCACGCCGCGAGCAGCTGACAAAACAATCTGTGGAAGTTAATTGCGAGTTGGTGATCGCTCCTTGCGGATCGGTGCTTGAGGAAATGGGCCTGCCTGCACGGTGTCCCGTGGTTGCGGTTTGCGCAAAGAGGCATGCGACAGCGGTGATCATAAATAGAAGCACCACCGCCATCGGCACAAACGGGAAAACAGCCGCCCATACTTGCTGACTGCCATCCTTCATTGCGGGCTCCATTGCTATCTTTGTGAGTGTGTTAAACTGTGCTCAAGCGTATCCAGGCAGACTCTATTTCCATGTCCAACGAATTCTTGCTGCACGCCGATCCCGTCGCGAGTTGCCGGTTGGACAAAGAATCTAGGCGCAGATCGATACGATCCCGAGCACCTACACTCCCTGTCACAACCGTGTACACGCCAATGCTGTTCTCGACTTAATTGTTACCGGCGGAAGGCATGCCGCCTTGATTGTTGGTCTTCGCCAGCACCGTCATCTGCCTCGGCGTCGCTATGCTATAGACTCCTCCGGCGGTCCGAATCGCGCTGAGAAAATACCGTCCACCTATGTGCTCGAAAGCTAGGGTCGGCTGACCGTCAGTGTTGGAATTGTCCTCGAACGTTAGAGGGAGTAGCATTGCACTCCCTTTGTGATAACTACTGATTACTAGCTCTCGATTTAAACCGGGATACACACGACCTATCTTGTATTCTCCCGCGGGGAGCATAGCGCCTCCGGCGACGAACTCAAACGGTACTGTTACAACTACTCTGTCGACATCTTGCGCATGAGCTTTTATGCCAATACCCAATACACACGCCAATGTAAGTAGAGCTGCGAAATACGACCGCTTCATGATTTCTCCTTTGTGAGACTGTTGTGAATCGTTCATCATTGATAACTGCGCTCGTGAGACTTTATTCCACGAGTGTGTCCGGAGCCATTTATCAACTGGTGTTAACGACCTATGCGAGTTAGACGCGGCGAGTGAAGGACGGGATACGGGCGGGATGTCAATTAATTGTCAACTGTACTTAAACACTCAAAAACAAACCTCGGCAATATTACATGTTGAGTTATTTAAAGCCACATCGTAGAGTTGGGATCGGTAAACTCTATGTTGTTGGCGCATCGCGTGCCGGGAGTGGCTGACAAAACAGTTTGGGGAAGTTAATCGCGAGCTGCATCCCACTAATAAAAGAGGACCACGGATAACGGCGCAGACTTATCAGCGCGTGGTGCTTGAATCGCAAGTAGAAGAGTGCGGTGTTCTCACACGCTTGTTCCTCAGCCGCATGCGACGCGCGCTGTAGTAGGCGGTGGGATGGGTAAAGTAGTTCGCACGCTATTCATAGCACAACGCCGGAAATGCGAAATCATGATCGCGGGTACCCCACGCGCGGCATCGAAGAGGCGTTCCTTCCCCGAGTATGCGAAGAGCGGACGCTCCGGCTCGCCGACAAAGCATTCCAGCGTGTGCCGCAGCTCGAATCCAGCGCCGAGAAACAGCGCGATCATTTCCTTTGCGGAATGGGGAACGGCATCAATCTGCATCGCATCTTGGCCATCCCGAAACCCCGCGCGCCAGCCGGTGGCGTAGGCCGCGGGGTGAAGGCCTGTGATGAAGAGATCTGCAGAATGCTTCAGCACCCGCGACCACTCCGCCGCGACTCCACTTAAGTTCCTAATATGCTCTACCGCAAAGGAACAGACAGCCAAGTCAAACACGTCGCTCGGAAAGGGAAGCTGCAGGCAGTCGGCTCTGGCCAATCGTCCGGCCATGGTCGCCTTCTGTTGGGCCACCTCCAGCATCGGCAACGACAAATCAATCCCGATTCCCAGCGAGGGTTTTGCGGCCAATAGCTTCTCCAACCAGCGCCCGGTCCCGCATGCTAGATCGAGCACGCACTTCCCGGCGACGTCCGGAATCAGCGGCCGAAGGCAGCGCTGTTCCAGGGCGAGGAGTGGGTTCGGAGTCTGGTCGTAAGTTGCCGCCCAGCGCGCGTAACCTTCTTCGACAGAAACCCGGCATGGGATAGCACCAGGTCCAGAGACCTGCTGATCTACAGCCGGCCTGATCGTCGGCGCGATTGTCGTCGCGGCCGGGAAACTGCGGCTCACAAGCTCTCTGCCTTCGGCCTGCGAAGATCGATCATGCGCTGGGTCCACTTCAGTTCGAATGGCGCCGAGTAAACCCCAAGCTTGTAGCGCCACGCGCTCAATGCCTGCAACGTGACTCTACCCCACTTCGGTAGGCGGATATCTTGCACGGTGGGCCAGCGCGAAGAGACCACCAGTTCGAAATTGTCAATCAGTTGCTTAGTACTGGGCCGCAGCCAGGGCGTTTTGGGGTCCTTCTGCGTGGCGAAGCGCTGCCATCGCTCGGTAGCCCATTCATCGGGAGTGTCGGGAAGACGGACTTTGTCTTCGACATTGCCGTACATCTGGGTTCTCTGCGGAACCGGCGTGTAATGTTCCACCACAATTTCGCAGTCCGGATTCAGACGTTTAAGCTGGCGAATAAAACTGATGCACTCCCGGGTGTCACCCTCCGGGTCTTTGGGGTTTCCGAAGATAATCGAGAACTCGGGAATGATGTCGAAGCGGCGTATGCGGGAGGCGAGTTCCAGGGTATCTTCCGCTTTAAGGTCCTTCTTCATTTCTTTCAGGGTCTGGTTGTTGCCCGATTCCGCCCCGAAAAAAATCATCTTGCAGCCCGCGCGCCGGATCGCTTCGAAGGTTGCATCCGAGTAGGACATCATGATGTCGGAGCGGCCCTCGCACCACCACTGCATGTTCAGTGGTGCCATGCGGTCCACGAGTTCCCGCGTGTGGTCCTCGCGCAAGAAGAAATTGTTGTCGTAAAACTGGACAGCATCGACACCGTAGCTCTGCGCCAGATGGCGTAAGACAGCTTCCGTGCGCTCCGGAGCCTCCATCTTCTCCCGGCTTCCGGAAAAATTCACGACGCCACAGAAGTTGCAGTGGAAGGGACAACCGATGCTGGCCTGATGCACCGCCGTGCGCCGGCCGAGAAATGTCGGGAGCAGATACTTCTCCACGGGGAGCCGATGATAGGGCAACCAGGGAAACACATCCGGCGCTTTCATGGGCCGCTCTGGATTGTGGCGCGCGCGCCGGTCGGAGCCTTTGTCTCTAAAGGAAAGGCCGGCAATGTTCCGCATCTCTTTATTCTCTCGAACAGCACTCAGCAGCTCAAGAAAGGTGAGCTCTCCCTGACCGCGCACCGCAAAATCAACATAGTCCGCATTGAGAACCGCCGCCGTATAGTTGGTGGCGAAATAGCCCCCCCAAACAATCGTCACATGCGGAAATCGTGCGCGAATCTCACGGCAGGTGGAGACCGCACCAACCGTTTGTGGCCCGGGCATCACCGACACGGCTAGCATCTCGACCGCGTGCTGTTCAATCAGCGACACAATCGTTTCGGTGGGATGGAGGTCGAGGTTCCCATCGACGATTGCGTATTCTTCCCGGCCCTCCAGAACGGCGGCGATCGACAAAATGGAAAGCGGTAAGCGGCGATTGCGATATCGTGCCGCCTTCGGATTGTAGAGAATGATCATTTCACCACGACTCACGACGACCGGTTTCGATTTCTACCCTGGTCAGTCCACGCCGCATTGCCCCGCTAGCAACTCGGCACGGGTGACGGTTCCATAACTTTTGCGTCCACACTCGGCTTGGGCAGCTTCACAATATTCTTCAACGTACGATTCACCCAGAGTTCCACCGGGAGGCCGTAGAAGTCATGATCTAGGCGCCAGCGCGCTGGATAAGCGGTCAGATGCTGAATGGCTTTTGCGATTCGTCCGGGACCCTTGGCGGCAATCGGCGCCCGATCGAATGCGATGCGGAGATAATCGCGCATGGTTTGCACTCGTTGATGATCTTTGCCCTTGAGCCAGGGCAGCGTCGTGTAGCGCGGAAAGTAATCGATCCAGCCCTCTAACGAGGTGGGCACATCAATCCCGAGTTTCGCCGCCTGTGAAAACACTGGAGAGCCGGGATAGGGTGTGAAAATATTGGTCCAGAATTCCGCTCCGGGGAAGCGCCGGCACACATCCATCATAAAGTTGACAGTCTCGCGCCGTTCTTTTGGTCCTTCCCCAGGATGACCGAAAATAATATTGAAGGACGGGATGACGTTGGCGCGAAGACAGCGTTCGGTGGACTCGTAGATGTCGGCGAGCACCTGGAAATCCTTGTTCATGTGTTTCATCACGGTCGGCGATGCCGTCTCAATGCCCTGGCAGACTTGGTGCATGCCCGAGCGGCGCAGCAGAGAGAGTTCTTCGACGCTCAGACGAGCCGTCAAGTTGGTGGTTGCCTGGATGCTCCATTTGAATTTTGCCCCCGCTCGAACCAGCCCTTCGGCGATCTTGAGCGCGCGGTCGAGATCGACCAGAAAGTTGTCGTCCGCCATCCAGAGCAACTCCAGCCGGTAGCGGCGCGTCAGCTCCATCGTTTCCTCGACGACTTGGTCGACCGGAAGCGCATTCCACTTGCGGCCGTATACGGCGGCATTTGTGCAATATGAACAGTTGAATGGGCACGCCAGGCTGGAAACGTACATGGCCCAGCGCCGTCCGCAGACGCGCTCGTAGCCGTCGAAGTCGGCAAGCTCATATGCCTTCCGCGGCATCTTGGTCAGTTGCTTCAAAGGCCGCTCAGGTGTAAGTACGACCTGGTTGTCGCGCTTGAAGCCAATCCCCAGAACATCGTCAAGCGGTTCATCGCTCTGCAAGCGCTGCACCACCTCCAACATGCTGTCTTCGCCCTGAGCGCGCACGATGATGTCCACGTACTCAGCTTCGATCGTCTGTTTGGGCAAGAGTGATGGATGCCAGCCGCCCAGGATCACGGGGAAATCGGGATCCCATGCCTTGACCGCCTTGGCGACCGCCACCGTCTCCCGGATCATCGGTCCAGTGACCACCGAGATTCCGAGGCAAAGAGCGTCCTTCACTTCTTCCAACACGCGCCGCTGGTAATCGGGTGTGATTGTGGAATCGATGATTCGGATTTCGTAGCCCGCTTCCAGCAGCGGAGTGGAAATCGCCAAAATTCCTAGCGGGGCCGTGGCCTCAATACTGGAGAACGACGCGACGAAGAATACGATCTTGTTCGACGACTTCACGCCTGCACCTCTCAAGCCTTCGTGGACGCTAATACGCTAGCAGGCGCATAAAGTGCGAATGTCATGAATTTGTCAACATAATGCAAAATGCATTCGGGATGCAGTTTGAATTCAAACTGCGCTACTACCAAGGTTCAGCTCTTCGCTCTCGGAGATGGGTCAGGCTCGACGCGTGCTCAGTTCGCGCCAATGGAGGGCGATGGTGGGAATCAGAACTGCCATCAACGTGATTACGACGATTGCCATGGCGAAGCCAGGGGCGCTGAAGCGATTCCAAGCCGGAATCGGCTGCAGCACGCGGGTGCCTACAAAGGTGAAGGTTACGGCGTAGGAGCGGATCATCCACTCGCGGTGCTGCTGGAAGTGTCGATTGCGCGCCATGAGGAAGGCAGCGGCTGTGGCGACCATCCATGTGCCGGCCTGAACGATGATGGCTGCGACAAAGTAGAGATCATGGTATTCACGGTGCGAGTTGGACAGAAGAATGGCGAGTGGAGCAGCGATGAAGACTGAGACAACATAGACGCGGCCAAGCACTCTATGAAACGTAGGCGCTCGACGGCGGACTCGGCTGGAAAACTGAAGTGGGCCGCTGAGCAGCGCAACGATGCCGGCGAGGACGTGTGGGATGATCAGAAACGGAATCGTCGATAGATACGCCCGCTCGTCCGCTTTACGCAGCATCGGGATCTCGCTGTAAAAGAGGACTGAGAGGGTCATTGCGCCCATCGTGGCCCACAGCGCGGGTTTCAGCCAGCGGCGCGAACTGGAAGGAACGGAAGTTTGTGTCGTCGCCAAGCTGGCTGTCATAACAGTTCCGGTAGAGTATAGGTTCCCCGCTCTTCTCAACTTCAAGAGTTAACTTCAGGCGACGCGCGCTTGTTTTCTCCACGACTGGTAGAACCCATGGATGAAATGCAATTGCAGTCCATTGGACCGCCGCTGCTCCCTAAGGGTGCGAGCGAGAAACAACTTGTGACTACCCATATCCCGAACTCTCTCAATTTGCATTTCTCGCACTCGCACTGAAAATTGAGGCACCGGCAACCGGAATGATGGCGAGGCTGTCGTAGCAAACGCGATCTGGCTCCAATCCACGGAGCTCTTATTGTGATTCTTGCCCAGTTCATAGGCCAATTGAGTGTGTTCGATGGGTATGTCGCTTAACGCGATCCTGCACGAGTTCTCGACGAGTGACGCCGGCCTGCTGGTGGCGTGGAGCGCGAGAGAAAAATAACCATCCGCAAAGCTGCCAATAAGATCCATCGGAAAAATGTTTCCTGAACCTTTGTCCATCACGCTCACTAGAACTACGGGGCGTGGGCAGATATAGAAGGTGAACAGGCAATGCAGTTCGCGCTGCGAAACTCGAATGTCGGATGCAGTCGATCGGGTTCCGGAACGCCACTTCTGGTACTCGTGGTATAAGTGGCGCGCCCACTGTCTGGGTTTTGGCAAACAGTAATTCGCGGAATGCAGAGCTCGGAATAAATGTAGCTGCGCGGTCCCAACCGAGAGCGTGTCCATCCACTCGAGGCTGATTTCGCCAAGTATCCGTTTGTCCGCATTCTGTTCTCGAAATACCAGCACTGGGCGATGATGGGTAGCAACACGCCGACTCTCTCCGCTGGCCGTGCCAATTCCAATCACGAGCGGTTGCGTACCCGCAATAACGTTTGCAGAGGTGACATCGCGCGGAGCGCCAATCCCGTGCAACCAGACACTGATTTCAGACTGCGGGGCACTGAGCCCCACAGCGCACTGATGAGGAAAGGCAGCCGGCCCTAAAACGAGCCGCTTGATTATTTCGCGGCCTCGGCGTCGCTTTGTATCGCCGCAACTTTGGGGATGCGTCGACACTCGTCATCCTTCCGTGCGCTCGAATTGCAACAGGACACAATCGCCCATTGACCTCACCACAGGCAGACACCCAATGCGGCGATCTAAGCTCGCCAAGCGATTCACGACCAAAGGAAACTTCTGCGCCAAATGTTCCAAATAAGATGGAGGCAAAGCGATGCCGATGCCTTGCCGCTTTTTCAGCCGGAAGCCGGGCGCAAAGATGCCAGCCAATTTCCGCACGGATGGATAATGCACACTAACCACCGCATCTTCTCCAATACGGCCGACCGTGACTTTTTTAAATCGCAGAAGAGCTCTGCGCGGATTTCCGTGGGCGATGTACCATGCGATCTCCCATGGAGCGAAACGGCCAATCATGCACAACACAAGCTGGGCACCAGGCCTGAGAAGTCTCGCCAGCTTTTGCGCGACGGTCGGGAGATCGTCCACGCAATTCAATCCGGAAAAGTTAGAAAAGGCGCCATCGAATAAACCTTCTTTCTCAAGGACCTCGATGTTCTCTGTCGCCAGCCAGCGGAAGTCAATCAGCCCACTTGTCTGTGTCGCATTGGCGCGTCTCTCGGCGAGTTCGATCATCCGAGGAGCTATATCGCAGGCCAATACTCTTACTCCGCGATTAGCCAGGAAGACGGCGTCTATGCCGGTGCCGCAATTCAGTTCAAGAACGCGCTGTCCGACAGTAAAGACTTTGCCTATCTCTTTCCAGATGGATTCTCGTTGCGCTCGCCCAATCAGTGTGTTGGCAAAATCCAAGTCATAAGTCTCGGCCGCGACATTCCAGTACGCCTGAGCCGAGTCAATTGACTGAGCGTTCATTGCGTGTCCTCAACGCCAGTATGCGTGGCGTTCCGCACCTCTCCAGCCTTCAATGGAAGCTAGCAGGCACATAAAGCGCGAATGTCACGCCTTTGTCAACATATTGCAAAATCAGCTATGCCTTCAGCCTTTCGGCCAGCGAGAACCGCGAGGATCCGCCGTGCTCTACAGGTGAGGTTCGCTGGGCGCGGGCTCTGTCCCGACCTACAAAATGAAATGCGCGCGAATGGAATTTCGCGCTCAACACGGCTCGAGAAATGACGAGAAGTTGACAAACTCCTGACAATCGACCCTCACGCTGCAATTACCATTCTGGCCATTGATACCGCGTTGCGGTGAGGTTCAGTTGCCAGGAAAACGCAAGGTTGTGCTTTTTTATCCACCTTACGACGGCCCTCCGTTGAGCGCGCCTTTATGTTTGCTCGCTTTGGCATCGCCGCTTTTGCAGGCCGGATTTGAAGTCAAGTTGATAGACGACATCACGTCACCGAACTTCGAGAGTGAAATCCTCCGAGAAATCACTGATGCACTGTGCCTAGGAATTTCTGTCCTCACCGGCCCCACGATTGGATCGGCGATTCGCGTCGCCAAGGCGGTGAAGAAGGCCCGTCCGTCTTTGCCGATAATCTTCGGTGGATGGCATCCGACGCTTGCTACCGAGCAGACGCTCCAGACGGCCTTCGTCGATGCGGTGGTGCGAGGTCCGGGGGAGTTAACGTTCCTCGAAGTTGCGCAAAGATTGGCGGATGGACAGGAACTCGACGGCGTGCGGGGCCTGTCGTTTAAGGACAAGGCGGGCATTCACCACCATGAGCCCGAGAGACGCGTGGCGAACATCAACGATCTCCCCGCGCCGGCGTTTCATCTCGCGAACTTTGACGCCTATGCCGCTGCCGTTGGCTTCCGGCAATTGTCCTACACCACCAGCGTTGGGTGCCCCTATGCCTGCAATTACTGCACCGACATGGTGTTTTATAACCGCCGCTTCAACGCCTACCGGGCGGATAGGGTCGTGAGCGAACTCGCCGATCTGTATCT
>Ga0209624_10002727_pt1 | contig 12907 bp, 10 predicted proteins | sample JacPinW_OM2H0_O1_FD_188565 | JGI IMG/M metagenome (GOLD analysis project Ga0209624, IMG submission 188565) | Forest soil microbial communities from Algoma, Ontario, Canada - Jack Pine, Ontario site 1_JW_OM2H0_O1 (SPAdes) (version 2) | ecosystem: Environmental > Terrestrial > Soil > Boreal... | reverse complement strand
GTTGTCTGGCTACTGCTGGTCGCGTTGATGGCGGCATCCTGTAGTGACGATGGGGATTCCGCCGGTTCCGCGACAATCATCCGTCACTCATCAGCGCCGCCAGCACACAAAAATTGACGTGTTTTCACATCGTCGCGCCTTTCCTGCCCTCCTCCTTGCCGGTCGGCCCGCAGCTCGGGCTTTATTGGCAGCCGCTCGCGACCGCGGCGCTGGACGGGCTGCTCGCGACATTGGCCTTCGCGCTCTGGCCCTTGGGCATCGCCTGCGAGGTCCGGGCCGCGAGCCTGTTCCGGCTCCTGATCGAACCGGCGGACAAAGTCCCGCCGGTTTGGGTCATCGCCGCCATCGCGCTTTCGGGCCTGGGCCTGGGCGCGCTCGCCGTGCTGACCGCACCCGAGCGCGTCACATCCTTGTGGTTCGTAGCCGGCGCGGCGGGTGCGCTGTTGGCCTTCCAACTGCTGGCGCGCGGCGTGATCGCCCTGGCGCGGATTCTGCGGCCGCGCCGGGCCAGCTTGCGGCTGGCGCTGGCCAATCTGCACCGTCCGGGCGCGCCCACCTCCGGGGTGGTGGCCTCGCTGGGTCTCGGCCTCGCCGTGCTGGTGTCGATCGTGCTGGTGCGCGGCAACGCGGCCAGCGAGTTCGGCGAGATTCTGCCGCAACGCGCGCCGTCGTTCTTCTTCATCGACATCCAGCCCGACCAGGCGGCGGATTTCGACAAGCTCCTGGCGTCGCTGCCGGGCGTGGAAGAGATCGCGCGGGTGCCGAGCCTGCGCGGCCGGATCGACCAACTCAACGGCATGGCGGTGGAAAAGGCGCAGATCGCGCCCGAGGCGGAATGGGCGGTTAGGAGCGAGCGCGGCCTGACCTATGCCGCGCTGCCGCCCGAGGACTCACGTGTGATCGAGGGGCAATGGTGGCCCAAGGATTACAGCGGGCCGCCGCTTATTTCGCTCGACGCCAATCTCGCGCGCGGCATGAACCTGAAGCCGGGCGACACCATGACGCTCAACGTGCTCGGCCGCGAGCTCACCGCCACCATAGCCAATCTGCGCGAGATCGATTGGACCTCGCTGGGTTTGAACTTCGCCATCGTGCTGTCGCCCGGTTCGCTCGACGGCGCGCCCGAGACGGACATCGCCACCGCGCGCACAGCGCCGGAAAACGAAACCGCCTTGGAAGCCGCGGTCACCGACCGCTTTCCCAATGTCTCGGCGATCGCGGTCCGGGACGTGCTGACCAGCCTGAGCGCCATCGTCGACGCCATCGCGCGGGCGATGACCGCGGCCGCGTCGATCGCGATCGCGGCGGGCGTGCTGGTGCTGGCGGGCGCGATCGCATCCGGACGCAAGCGGCGGATTTACGAGGCGGTGCTGCTCAAGGTGCTGGGGGCGGAGCGCAAGGGCGTGCTGAAGGGGTTCGTCTGGGAATACGGCTTGCTCGGCGCGGCGAGCGCGGCGCTGGCCGGGGCGATCGGCACCCTCATGGCCTATGTCACGCTCACCCGCATCATGCGCGTGCCGTGGCAATTCCTGCCCGTGCCGGTGGCGCTCACCCTGGTGCTGGCGGTGCTGGCGATCCTCGCCTTCGGCTGGCTCGGCACCGGACGGGCGCTGGCCGCCAAGGCTGCGGATTATTTGAGGAATGAATAGCCGGTTCAAGGACTTACGCCGACGTTGAATTGCCGCGGCGCTGTGCCAATATCTGGCTCCAAGCCATCAGGCTTCAGAAGAGGATTCAAACCATGGCGTTCGATTCGGGAAATCGCGCAACCGCGCGCAGCGCGCTGCCGCAAGTCGGCATCGACCAAGGCCTGCGCAGCTACATGTTGCGCGTCTACAACTACATGACGGGCGCGCTCGCGCTCACCGGCGGCGTCGCTTATTTCGTCTATGCCAGCGGCCTGATCGAGCAGATCTACGGCACGCCGGTCTATTGGGTGGCGGTGCTGGCACCGCTCGCCTTCGTGCTGGTGCTGAGCTTCGGCATCCAGAAAATAAGCCTGGGTGCGGCGCAGGCCATCTTCTGGGGCTATGCCGCGGTGATGGGCCTGTCGATGGCCAGCATCTTCCTGGTCTATACCGGCGCCAGCATCGCCGAAGTGTTCTTCATCACCTCCGCGACATTCCTGGCGATGAGCCTGTGGGGCTATACCACCAAGCGGGATCTGTCCGGCTTCGGCCATTTCCTCATGATGGGGCTGATCGGCATCATCATCGCCATGGTGGTCAATATCTTCCTCCAGTCGCCGGCGGTTTATTTCGCCATCTCGATCATCGGCGTGCTGGTGTTCACCGGCCTCACCGCCTGGGACACGCAGCGCATCAAGGAAATGTATTGGGACGGCGACAGCACGGAGATCGCGGGCAAGAAGTCGATCATGGGCGCGCTCGCGCTCTATCTCGACTTCATCAACCTGTTCCTGATGCTGATGCAGTTGATGGGCCAGCGCCGTAACTAACCGGGCGCGGATTTCGAATCGGGAAGGGGCCGGGAAACCGGCCCTTTTCGTTTGCCCATTGCCCATCGGCCTACGCCGCAAAGCCGCGCCCCGCCTCGCATTTTCGTGAGGCCGCCGGAACGATAAGGGAGTCGATTCAAACCGCGCGGCGGTATAGCTTGCCGCCTTCTCAGCCCAACCAAAACCGTCCTCCGAGGGAGAATTCGCATGAAGCTTTATTTTTCGCCCGGCGCCTGTTCGCTCTCGCCCCACATCTTCCTGAACGAGGCGGGCTACACCTATGAGGTCGAGAAGGTCGATCTCGCCACCAAGAAGACCGCAACGGGCGGCGATCTCTTCGCCATCAACCCCAAGGGTTATGTGCCGACGCTGGTGCTGGACGACGGCCAGATCCTGACCGAGGGACCGGCCATCCTGCAATATCTCGGCGACAAGAAGCCCGAATCCAATCTCATGCCCAAGCCGGGCACGATGGAGCGCGTGCGCACCCAGGAGATGCTCAACTTCATCACCAGCGAGCTGCACAAGGCCTATAGCCCGCTGTTCCGCTCGAACGTGGCCGAGGATTACAAGGCCGGCGTGCGCGAGACCCTGGCGAAGCGGATCGCGTTGCTCGACAAGCAGCTCGCCGGCAAGCAGTACCTGCTCGGCAATTTCGGCGCGGCCGATTGCTACGCCTTCACCGTGCTGCGCTGGTCGCACTACACCAAGGTCGATCTCACGCCCTATGCCAACATCACCGCCTTCATGAAGCGGATGGAAGCCCGGCCCAAGGTGCAGCAGACGCTGAAAGAGGAAGGGCTGCTCGGCAAGTAGCCCCGGAGCGGTTCAGGACTTGCCGTAAACCGGCACGATCGCGCCGCTGGTGACGCGGTTGCCGGGCGAGGCCAGGAACAGGATCGCCGCCGCCACGTCTTCCACCTTCGGCCACAGGGCGTAATCGGCCTTGGGCATGGAAGCGCGGTTGGCGGGCGTGTCCATGATCGAAGGCGCGACCGCGTTGACCCAGATGCCGTCGCTTGCGACCTCGCCGGCCAGCGCCTGGGTGAAGGCTGCGACCGCGGTTTTCGACGCGGCATAGGCGGTCATGCCGGCGCCCGAACGCGGCTCGAGCGCCGCCCGGGCCGCGACATTGACGATGCGCCCGCCCTGGCCGCCGCGCTTCATCGCCTTGACCGCGCCGGCGCAGCACAGCTGGCAGGTGAGCAGGTTCATCTCGATCATGGCCAAGAAATCGGCCTTGCCGCTCTCGGCCGCCGGCTTCATGGCGAAGCCGCCGGCCAGATGGATCGACGCCCACAGCGCGCCCGCGCCGGCATAGAGCCCGGCGACGGCGGCCTCGTCGGTCAACTCGGCCGGCCCGACCAGCTTCACCCGGGCGTCGCCCTTGAACGGAAAGCTCTCAGCCTCGCGGGGCTGGATATAAGGCACGCGGCAGCTGGCCCCGGCATCGAGCAGGGCCTTCACCACGGCCCGGCCCAGCGCGCCGGTACCGCCGGTGACGACAACCTCGCGGCCGCTATAATCGCTCATGAGCCGAGATTATATGAGTCGCGCCGCCCTGTCATGACGGCCGCGCCAGTCTTTTTGCAATCCGCGCGCGGCGCGGCCTTGGCACTGCTGGAAGCCGTGCTCGGACGCAAAATTCCGCTCGACCAGGCCCTGGCCGAGAGCAAGCCGATGGCCGCTCTGGCGGCGCGCGACCGCGCCTTCGCCCGCCTGCTGGCCGCGACCGTGCTGCGCCGCCTCGGCCAGATCGACGGTGTGCTGGCGCGGTTCCTGGCGAAGCCGCTGCCCGAGCGCGCCGGATCGGTGCGTGACGTGCTGCGCCTGGGCGCGGCGCAATTGCTGTTTCTCGAAACCCCGCCCCATGCCGCGGTGGCTACAGCGGTGGAACTGACCGAAGCCCTCGGCCACCCGGCGTTGAAAGGCCTGGTCAACGCCGTGCTGCGGCGCCTGTCGCGCGAAGGCGCGGGGCTCGTTGAAAAACAGGATGCGGCCCGGCTCAACACGCCGGATTGGCTGTGGACCGGTTGGGCCTCGTCCTATGGCCCGGGCATCGCGCGGCAGATCGCGCTGGCGCATCTCAAGGAGGCGCCGCTCGACCTTTCGGTCAAAGCCGATCCCGATCTATGGGCGGAAAGGCTCCAGGCCAGGCTGCTGCCGACCGGCACGCTGCGCCGCGAACCGGGCGGCGCCATCGACGAGCTTGCCGGCTATCGCGAAGGCGCGTGGTGGGTGCAGGACGCGGCGGCGGCGCTGCCGGCGCGGCTGCTTGGAAACGTGGCGGGCGAAACCGTGGCCGATCTCTGCGCCGCGCCCGGCGGCAAGACCGCGCAGCTTGCGTCCCAAGGCGCGCGCGTATTCGCCGTGGACCGGTCGGGCGAACGCCTGAAGCGCGTGCGTGAGAACCTGGCGCGGCTCGGCCTCAAGGCCGAATGCGTGACCGCCGACGCGGCAAGCTGGCGGCCCGCGGCGAAGCTGCGTTTCATTCTGCTCGACGCGCCGTGCAGCGCGACCGGCGCCATCCGCCGCAATCCCGACGTGCCGCATCTGAAAACGCCGATGGACGTGAAACGCATGGCGGAGCTTCAGGACCGGCTGCTGCACGCCGCGGTGGCGATGCTCGCGCCCGGGGGATTGCTGGTCTATTGCACCTGCTCGCTCGAAACCGAAGAAGGCCCGGCGCGCATCGACAAGCTGTTGGCGCAAGGCGCGCCGGTCGCGCGGCTGCCGGTTATGGCGCGGGAAATCGGCGGTCTGGTGCAATGCCTGTCGCCCGCGGGCGATCTGCGCAGCCTGCCCTGCCAGCTCGCCGAGGAAGGCGGGCTCGACGGTTTCTACGCCTGCCGACTCGTTCGAAACCCTTGATTTATCTCGGCTTGCGGCGCGGACCCGCCCCTGTTACCAAGTCGTCATGCAGCAAAAGACCCGCATCGCGCCCTCGATCCTGTCGGCGGATTTCGCCAAGCTCGGCGAGGAAGTCGCGGCCGTCACGGCGGCGGGCGCCGATTACATCCATGTCGACGTGATGGACGGGCATTTCGTTCCCAATCTCACCATCGGCCCGGCAGTGGTGAAGGCGCTGCGGCCGCATTCCCGGCTGCCCTTCGACGTGCATCTGATGATTTCGCCGGCCGATCCCTTCATCGCCGACTTCGCCAAGGCCGGCGCCGACATCATCACCGTCCATCCCGAGGCGGGCCCGCATCTCCACCGCACCGTGCAGTTGATCAAGTCGCTCGGCAAGAAGGCGGGCGTCGCGCTCAACCCGGCCACGCCGGTCGAAGCGGTGGACTACGTGCTGGACGGCCTCGATCTGGTGCTGGTGATGAGCGTCGATCCCGGCTTCGGCGGCCAGGAATTCATCCCGGCCGCGCTCGACAAGATCAAGACGCTGCGCAAGCGCATCGACCAGGCCAAGCGGCCCATCGATCTCGAAGTCGATGGCGGCGTCAATTTCGACACCGCGCGCGCGGCGGTGGCGGCCGGCGCCGACGTGCTGGTGGCCGGTTCCGCCACATTCGGCGGCGCAGCTGGCGGATACGCCGCGAACATCCGGCGTTTGCGCGGCGAGGGGGCGCCGCGGGCGGCGGAGTGACAGTGTCGCCCCGCGCCTGGTTCTACCGTTCCGCGCTTTACAACTTCGCGCTCTGGGGGCCGACGCCGCCCGCGTTGCGTTTCCGACTGACCGAAACCTGGCCCGGCGACGCCGCGCGCGGAAAAGACATGCTCGGCGCGCCCCCCCACTGGACCGAGACCAATCACCGCTTTTTGTTTCTGGCCGATCTGGCGGCGATCGAGGGCGAAGACGGCGCGCGCGCGGCGCGCGAATTCACCGCCGACTGGCTCCGGCGCTGCGGCCAAATCGAGACCGTCTCGTGGCGGCCCGACATCATCGGCGACCGGCTTTATGCCTGGATCGCGTTTTACGAATTTCTCGCCGGCGGCAAGGGCGACGCCGCGTTGCGTCAGACGCTGCTGCTGAGCCTGGCGCGGCAGATGCGGCACCTGGCGCGCGTGTGGAAGCGCGAAACCGGCCTGGCGCGGCTCAAGGCGCTGCGCGGTCTGGTGGCGGCCGCGGCGGCGGTGGAGGACAAGCGGCGGCTCGGCCGCGCCTGCGATCTGCTGGCGGAAGAGTGCAAGACCCAGGTGCTGGCCGATGGCGGTCATCCATCGCGCGACCCCGGCGCGGTGCTGGCCGCGTTGACGTATTTGATCGAGGCGCGCGACGCGCTGGCGGCGGCGAGCGTGGAGATTCCGTCCGCGCTGCTGGCGGCGATCGACCGCTGCTCTCCGCTGCTGCGCTTCTTCCGTCACGGCGACGGCAGGCTCGCCCTGTTCAACGGCGCGTCGGAAGGCTCATCCGCCTTCGTCACGCTGGTGTTGAGTCGCGCCGAATCCGACGGCAAGCCGCCGCCGCGCGCGCCGCATATGGGCTATGAGCGGCTCCAGGCCGGGCAGAGCCTGGTGATCCTGGACTGCGGCACGCATCCGCCGCGCCCGTGGGACAAAAACGCCCATGCCGGGGCGCTGGCGCTGGAGATGAGTTTCGGGACCGAGCGGTTGCTGGTCAATTGCGGCGCCAGGCTCGACGGCGAGAAGCGCGGCGGAGAGACCTCTTGGCGATTCGCCATGCGCGCCACCGCGGCGCATTCGACGCTCATCGTCGGCGATACCAGCTCGGCCGAAATCGCGCCCGACGGGCATTTCGCCGGGGCGCCGTTCGCGGTTTCGGTCAAGCGCAGCGAGGAGAACGGCAACCAATACGTGCGCGCGAGCCATGACGGCTATCGCGCGGCTTTCGGCCTGGTCCATTACCGCGAGATCTATCTGGCGGCCGACGGCGAGGATCTGCGCGGCGAGGATCGGCTCGAACCGGCGCCCGGCGCGGCGCGCGCGGGCAGCGGCTTCGCCATCCGCTTCCATCTCCATCCCGAGGTTCAGGCCTCGGCCGCGGCGGAGGGCGACGGCGTGTTGTTGCGCCTGCCGAGCGGCGGCCGCTGGCGCTTCCAGGCGGCGGGCGCGGCGATCAACCTGGCCGAGAGCGTCTATCTCGGAACCGGCGCTTTGCGCCGCAGCCAGCAGGTGATATTGAGCGGCTTCGCCGGACCGGACGGCGTCTCAGTCAAATGGGCCATGCGTCGCGAGCGCGACAAGGGCGCGGAATAGTTGGTTGATCGCCCAGCCCATCGGCACTATGGTCGCGCTGCCCTCGGTTCGCAGGACATCGATGCCTGACGCCAATCTCCGCCCCGTCAAGCGGGCGCTGATCTCGGTTTCCGACAAGAGCGGCCTCGTAGCTTTCGCCCAGGCGCTGGCCAAGCACGGCGTCAAACTCGTTTCCACCGGCGGCACCGCCAAGACGCTGCTCGAGTCCGGCCTCGCGGTCGATGAAGTGGCTGCGGTCACCCAGTTCCCGGAAATGCTCGACGGCCGGGTCAAGACGCTGCACCCGGCGGTGCATGGCGGTATCTTGGCCAAGCGCGGCGACCAATCGCACATGGACGCGATCAAGCGGCACGGCATCGCGCCGATCGATCTGGTGGTCGTGAATCTCTATCCCTTCGCCGCGACCGTGGCCAAGGGCGCGGCTTTCGACGAATGCGTCGAGAACATCGACATCGGCGGGCCGTCGCTGATCCGCGCCGCCGCCAAGAACCACGCCGACGTGGCGGTGGTGACGTCGCCGGCGGATTACGACGCGGTGCTGCAGGAGATGGCCGCGCATCACGGCGCGACCGGCATCGATCTTCGCCAGCGTCTCGCCCGCGCCGCCTTTGCCCGCACCGCGGCCTATGATTCGATGGTCGCGCAATGGTTCGCGCGCCAGGCGGGCGAGGATTTCCCCGAGGCGCTGATCATCGCCGCCGCGCTCAAGGAAAAGCTGCGCTACGGCGAGAACCCGCATCAGCAGGCGGCGTTCTACGTCGGCGGCTCGCCCCGGCCGGGCGTGGCGACGGCCAAGCAGCTCCAGGGCAAGGAGCTCAGCTACAACAACCTCAACGACACCGACGCGGCCTATGAGCTGGCGGCCGAGTTTTCCGAACCGGCCCTGGTCATCGTCAAGCACGCCAATCCCTGCGGCGTGGCGGTGGCCGCCGATCTGCGCGCCGCCTGGGATCGGGCGCTGGCCTGCGACCCGGTCAGCGCCTTCGGCGGCATCGTCGCCATGAACCGCGCGCTCGACGCCGCCACCGCGGAGGCGATTGCCAAGCTGTTCGCCGAGGTGGTGATCGCGCCGTCGGTCGAACCCGCCGCGCTCGAAATCTTGAAGAAGAAAACCGCGCTGCGGATTCTGGCGGCGGGGGCGATGCCCGATCCGGCGGAGGGCGGCATGACGGTCAAATCGCTCGCCGGCGGATTTCTGGTGCAAACCCGCGATGCCGGCCGGATTTCCGCCAACCAGCTCAAGACCGTGACCAAGCGTGCGCCCAGCCAGGCGGAGATCGCCGACATGCTGTTCGCCTTCACGGTGGCCAAGCACGTCAAATCCAACGCCATCGTCTTCGCCAAGGACGGCGCCACCGTGGGCGTCGGCGCCGGGCAGATGAGCCGGGTCGACAGCGTCCGGATCGCGGTGCAAAAGGCCGCCGACGCCGCCAAGGCGGCGGGACAAAAAGAATCGGCGATCAAGGGTTCGGCGGTGGCATCCGACGCCTTCTTTCCCTTCGCCGACGGGCTCGAAGCCGCCATAGCGGCGGGCGCGACATCCGCGATCCAGCCCGGCGGTTCGGTACGCGACAACGAAGTCATCGCCGCCGCCGACAAGGCTGGGATCGCGATGGTGTTCACCGGGATGCGGCATTTCCGCCACTGACCTTGGCCCAGGCCCGGCGCAAATCCCAATCCGCGATGCGCGGGCGCGACATGGCGCTCGCCGCCTTCACCTCGGTGATCTGGGGTTTCGCCTTTCCCGCCATCAAGATCGCGCTGGTCGATTTCTCCGCGCCGCAATTGACCGCGCTGCGCTTCATCGTCGCGGCGTTGCCGGTGTTCTTGCTGAGCCGGCCGCGGGTATCCTGGCAGGCGGTCGTGCTGATCGGGTTGACGCTGTTCACCGGCCAGTTCCTGCTCATGTTCTTCTCCTACGAGCTCGGCATGCCGCCCGGCCTCGCCTCGGTGACGCAGCAGATCCAGGTGTTCTTCACCGTTCTCCTGGCGGCGATTTTCCTCGGCGACCATCCGACGCGCCGCCAGATCGCCGGCATGGCGGTGGCGTTCGCGGGATTGGCGCTGATCGCGCTCACCACCGGCGGCGACCTGCGCCCGGCGGCGCTGGGATTGGCGCTGGGCGCCGCCCTGAGCTGGTCGGTCGGCAACGTGCTGGTGAAGCGCGCGGACAACACGCCGATCTTCGCGCTGCTCGCCTGGTGCAGCCTGGTGCCGCCGCTGCCCTCGCTGGCGATTTCCGCCGCCGTCGACAAGGTCCCGGTCTGGACGGCGCTCGCCCACGCCTCCTGGCCCGGATTGCTGGCGGTGGTCTATCTCGGCGCCATCACCACCAATGTCGGCTACGCCGCCTGGGGACATCTGCTGCAGCGCTACAAGGCGGGCGTGGTGGCGCCGTTCGCGCTGTTGTCGCCCTGCACCGGAATCCTCGCCTCGGCCTGGCTGTTCGGCGAGGTGTTCCCGGCGGCGCGTTATGCCGGCATGGCGCTGATCCTGGCCGGACTCGCCGTGATCCTGCTGCCGGGAGCCAAGCCGCCGGTGCAGACCGAGCCTTTCGCGTGATCGCCGCCCGATTTTGGCGGTAGTAGAGGCGGTGGAAAATTTGTTGATAAATCTTCCCGTGAAACAAATCATCGAATCATTTCAAGCGCTTGATTCTGTTAATGTTTTGATTGCGCAAGCTAAGCTATCTCATTACGATTCAGAATTGTTAGGGACGCGCCGCGTGGCGTACTGAAACTGGGCGAGCTAAGCTGATGGCCATTTCATCCCTACGAGACATTCTTCGTTGGATGCAAGGCGGAGACAAAAAGCCGAAATCGGCCTTTGCGTCCGAAAAAGAAGCTTATGAATTTTGCCAACGTGTTTATAGAGAATCCGGCGGCGTGACGCCGGAATTACGTCGGGCATTTGAATTTTATCAAAAGAACTTCAATGACGACTGCCGCCCAGGCACCGAACCTTAAGCAACTTAGGATCGTACCTCTTCCTTCCGATTCCGCTTTTTCAAATTTTCGTTCGGGAGAAGAGGAGATAGATCGGAATCTTGCAAAGTGTTGTGAGTGGCATAGTTGCCATCGGTCTCGCGTTTTTTGTGCCTATCTTCCAGATGACCCGGTTCTATATGGGTTCTATTGCCTTGGACTACATGCTCACGATGCAGAATCTATAGGCGGATTCTTTGCGCGCGCCAGCGATGACGTGCGTAGTTTCGTTCCATTTATTTATCTTAATTATCTGGCGGTCCTTGAGGGATGGCGACGAAAAAAGATTGGGACCGTGCTATTACTCAATGCACTTGAACGGTGCGCGATAGTAATGCGGAACATTGGAGCGTATGGGGTCGCGCTCAACGCATTAAATGATGATGCCGCTGCACTCTATGACCGCTATGGCTTTAGATCGAAAAATGAAGGAAGGCACAAGCATCCATTGATGGTTCTTCCGGCGCAATCTGTTCTAGACCTATTTCCAAAGTAGGTCTGTTTGCTACCTAATACTGGCTACTAGGCGCTACCCATAAACCGTCCTATCCTCGCCGCAAAAGAGCGGGAGGGGGCAATGCGTACCGTGATGCTGTGCGTCGCTGTGGCGCTAGTTTTAGCGGGCTGCACGTCAGCAATTCACATGCGAAACCCAACTACCGGACAAACCGCAACGTGCGGTCCTTTCCCGACCGGCTGGGCCTTGGGTGGCCTTCAAGTCGCTCAGCGTGAGCAACAGTGCATCAGCGACTTCCAACGGCAGGGTTACGAACGCGTAAGCGATTAGCAGTGGACAAGAGACCATGCGGGTTTTGATTTTGTGCATAGCCACGGCGTTCATTTTAGCCGGGTGCATATCGTCGCGCCCGATCATCATGCAGAATCCAGCAACCGGACAGACAACCGATTGCGGCTCGCGTGATGAAACATGGCTTTGGAACGTGGCAACGGCCCCAGGCAGGGAAGAGGCCTGTGTTCGCGACTATCAGGCACAAGGCTGGGTGCGCGCGCCTAACTAATCCGATACAGCGATTAGCCGTCCGGCCATGTCCGACTTAATCCGGGACTAGGTGCGTTTGCTGCCTAGTGTTGTATCGCCGCCCGATAACCGCCCGATTTGGCGCGCTTGTCCCGTCCCCGCGAGGCGCATAAATTGGTCGAAACAAGAGATTTCACGGGAGCGCGCGATGCCGGACAACGAACTCTTTCCCATTCGGCGCGAGGCGGCGCAGGGCGCCTGGGTCGACGAGGCCGGCTATTTCGCGATGTACGCAGATTCGATCAAGCATCCCGACAAGTTCTGGGCCGAGCACGGCAAGCGCGTCGACTGGATCAAGCCATTTTCCAAGGTCAAGAACGCAAGCTTTTCCGGCAACGTCTCGATCAAGTGGTTCGAGGACGGCACGCTCAACGTCTCCGCCAACTGCATCGACCGGCACTTGAAGCAACGCGCCGGCCAGACCGCGATCCTGTGGGAGGGCGACGATCCCAAGGAAAGCCGCCAGGTCAGCTACGGCGAGCTGCATGAAAGCGTCTCCCGGCTCGGCAACGTCCTGAAAAGCATCGGCGTCAAGAAAGGCGACCGCGTCACCATCTACATGCCGATGATTCCCGAGGCGGCCTTCGCCATGCTTGCCTGCGCGCGCATCGGCGCCGTCCATTCCGTCGTGTTCGGCGGCTTTTCGCCCGAAAGCCTGGTCGGCCGTATCAAGGATTGCGGCTCGACGGTGGTCATCACCGCCGACGAGGGGCTGCGTGGCGGCCGCAAGGTCGCGCTCAAGGTCAATACCGACGAGGCCTTGAAGCAATGCCCCGAGGTCAAGAGCGTGCTGGTGGTGCGCCGCACCGGCGGCCAGGTGGGATGGGTTGCGGGCCGCGACCGCTGGTATCACGAAGAGATGGCCAAGGTCTCCAAGGATTGCCCGCCGGCCGAGATGAGCGCCGAGGATCCGCTGTTTATCCTCTATACCTCGGGTTCCACCGGCAAGCCCAAGGGCGTGTTGCATACCACCGGCGGCTATTTGGTCTTCGTCTCGATGACCCATCAATACGTCTTCGACTATCACGACGGCGATATCTATTGGTGCACGGCGGATGTCGGCTGGGTCACCGGCCACAGCTACATCGTCTACGGGCCGCTGTCGAACGGCGCCACCACCCTCATGTTCGAGGGCATTCCCAATTATCCCGACGCTTCGCGTTTCTGGCAGGTGATCGACAAGCACAAGGTCAACATCTTCTACACCGCGCCGACCGCGATCCGCGCGCTGATGCGCGAGGGCGACGCGCCGGT
>Ga0209624_10002726_pt1 | contig 12910 bp, 7 predicted proteins | sample JacPinW_OM2H0_O1_FD_188565 | JGI IMG/M metagenome (GOLD analysis project Ga0209624, IMG submission 188565) | Forest soil microbial communities from Algoma, Ontario, Canada - Jack Pine, Ontario site 1_JW_OM2H0_O1 (SPAdes) (version 2) | ecosystem: Environmental > Terrestrial > Soil > Boreal... | reverse complement strand
CGCGCGAAATGACAGACTGGACCTTGATGAAGTCCACGCCTTGCGCTTTCAGCGAGTCCACGGCAGCAACCGCACTGGCCGGAGTGTTAATCGCGATAGAACTGGGGAAGCGCAATTTTCCGTTCGGTAGATATGCGTCCAGCATGGGGCCAGAGATGACCATGCGCGGGCCGACGATTCGGCCAGACGCGATATCTTGGCGCCACTCCACGAGAACCGGAATGTCTCCTCCCATATCGCGCACGCCAGTGACACCATTGGCGATGAAAAGCGGCAGGATAATGTCGCGCCCGCCGGGGAACCAATCACCGAAGGCGGAGTGCACATGCATGTCCCAAAGCCCGGGGATAAGATATTGACCAGTGGCATCGATGACCCGCGCGTTCTTGGGCAACGGGAATTTCTCCGTATCAGAAACAGAGGTGATGCGATCGCCGGTGATGACAACTGTCTTATTTCTCTGAACCGATGACGTACCCGGATTGATGACAGTCGCGTGCGTGATCACAGTCGGGCCTGGTGCAGGATTGTATTGCGCAGTGCTGACCGGCTTTAGTAGCAGACAGGACGCAATCACGACTGAAAGGCAGAAGGTAGTAAGGATGCGCATCGCCCAGAGAGTACTACGAAAACTCGAAAACATGAAAACAGATGGACCATCGGGAGAAGGGTGTGCGTTCCGAGTCGAGCCGTCCAGCTCCCGGAGAGTCGGCAAGCCGCCAAGTGGCCAGCATAGAACTAGCTGTGTGTCTTGTGCGCTGACTATTTTGTGGGCTCCCGAAATTTGGAGAAGCGTATGGCGGTATTCGTTTCCGCATCCGAGGAGTCGGATGGCGGCCACCATCGAGCAGGTTCTGGCATGGTGGATGGGTGGCGCCAGGAAAGGATTGGGTTACCTATTTTGCACCAGCACGGCAAGAGCGCGTGCTTGATGCGGAGCCTAGCATTCCGTTTCTTCACACGACAGATATGCGCGATCCAGGTACGATAATCCCCCAAAAACCGGCATCAACCAGATGGCTAGGCTTGCTTCGTGTGGCTTTTCCGTGACAATCCCCGAGGCGCACGCTCGGATAATTTAAAGACGAATGAGACCCATGATTCACAGTGTCAAAGACCTGTCACCCGACCAAAAGCTGGCTATCGAAAGCCTGCTCGGTCGCCCCATTTCCGAAGGAGCGCAAGTCAGCGTGCGCACGGTGCCCGGTTCGCCAGAACTTACATCCATCCCGCAGGACGCCAGGACAAAGGGCACCGATAAACTCACGATGGAAGAAATTGACGCGGAAATTGCGGCAGCACGGCGGGAGCGCGGCCAGCGCCCCGGACGATGATTCGGGTTGGGTGCGCCGTCTTCATCTGGGGCGAATTGGCCCAATCGGCAACATTGGCGATTTGATAGTGGTAAGAGACGGCGACAGTCTTTGGCGCCTTCGCTAATTCGCTGCGAACGTCGAATTGTCGATTGACGTGACCTCTCGATGTCCGTAGCAGAAGTTGCCATATCCCGGCAGCGTGGAATCCGGGGTCCACGACGTCCGGCCTTTCTCTGACAGGTCGTAATTGTTCACCTGCCTCGGGGCAACGATTAGAACCTTCTTGTCTGCAGTGGTCCGGGTTAGCAGGCCCTACTGCGTCACTGCGTCGTATCCCTCAGGGCCGCCTGGGCGGGGAACTTCTTAGACTGCGACCAGGTACAAACCAGCAAGGTCTTGAAGTGATCGTTGATCGCCGCTTTAAAGCTCATGTCCGTGTCGCTGCGGTTGTTACACCCTGTCGGCATCAGCGCGATCAGACCCAAAACCGGGCTCGAATCCTTCGGACAACGCGAAGTTGGTCATGACCGGGGACCGCTGGGTATATACGAAGTAAAAGACTGAAATCGTCGCTATACATACGCCGTCCCCGCTTGGGCGTGAGCCTGCCGATTACAACCTAAACGACTCACACAACATCCAAGCGCGGTCGGTCAAGGTAATCGGACGGCGGAGAAACGACGTGAAAAGGTCCACGAAGGCAATTATTGGGGGATTCTGTTTAGGTACCATCCTGCTTTACGGCTGGCGGTGGTATTACGGACGCCGCAGAATCCGAAATTTTCATCTCACCAACGACGATCTGAATTATTCCGATCGGTCAGCCGAGGAACTCGTTTCCCAGCATCTGATTGATTTAAATTCCGCCAACGCCGATCAACTGCCGGAACTGGGGCTCTCCGCAGAGGCCCAAGAGCGTTTGATTGAAAACCGACCGTATCGCACCAAGCTCGAACTCGTCTCCCGCATGGTTCTGTCGCCGGAAGAATATGCCGCAATTAAGGGCAGGGTGTCGGTTGCCGAAGCGAACGAGCCGGTCAAGATTGCCTAACAGTCCATCACCTCGGTCGAGTAACCGAGCAGAGACAGGAGAGAGCCGCTTTGGTCGGAAAAAAAACGAAACTTACTTCTGGAACTCGCAGCCCGAAAAAGCAACTTGCAGGCAATCCGGAGGCACAACCAGCGGCGGGCGGCGAACTGCACCAGGTCGCTGGGGGCCAGCACCCGGCATTGACCACCAACCAAGGTGTCGCGCTCTCAGATAATCAGAATTCGCTAAAGGCCAATCCGCGAGGGCCTGTGCTTCTCGAAGACTTTATCCTGCGCGAGAAGATCACACATTTTGATCACGAGCGCATTCCCGAGCGCATCGTTCACGCGCGCGCCACGGGCGTACATGGATATTTCGAGCTGACCTCTTCGCTGAAGAAATACACCACCGCCAGAATACTCAACGCGGTCGGGGAGAAGACGCCCGTCTTCACTCGCCTGTCGACCGTTGCAGGCGGCGCAGGTTCGGTGGACACGCCTCGGGACGTACGCGGATTTGCCGTGAAGTTTTATACGAAAGAAGGAAACTGGGACCTGGTCGGAAATGATATTCCCGTCTTCTTCATTCAGGATGCCATCAAATTCCCCGACCTCATCCATGCCGTGAAAATGGAGCCTGACCGAGGCTTCCCTCAATCCGCGACGGCGCACGACACCTTCTGGGATTTTATTTCCCTCACACCAGAATCCATGCACATGGTGATGTGGATCATGTCCGATCGCACCCTGCCCCGCTCCCTGCGGATGATCGAAGGATTTGGTGTCCATAGTTTTCGACTGGTCAACGATGCCGGCAAGTCGACTTTCGTGAAGTTTCACTGGCGTCCAAAGCTGGGTTTGCAATCGACCATCTGGGATGAAACGGTCAAGATTTCGGGCGCTGACCAGGATTTTCACCGTCGCGACATGTTCGACGCCATCGCTGCCGGCGACTTTCCCGAGTGGGAATTTGCGGTTCAGCTGTTTACGCAAGAGGAAGCGGACGCGTTCCCGTTCGACCATCTGGACGCGACAAAGCTGATTCCAGAAGAACTGGTTCCTTTGAAAGTGATTGGTCGCATGGTGCTGGATCGCTGGCCGAACAATTTCTTCGCTGAAACCGAACAGGTTGCTTACTGCCCTTCCCATATCGTTCCAGGCATAGATTTTTCGAACGATCCCTTGCTGCAGGGTCGATTGTTCTCTTATCAAGATACGCAGCTATCGCGCCTTGGATCGCCTAATTTTCACCAGATCCCGGTCAACGCACCCAAGTGCCCGTTCTCCAACCAGCAACGTGACGGGCACATGCAAATGGAACAACCGCAGGGACGAGTTTCCTATGAGCCCAATTCCTTGTCCAAGAATTCACCACGTGAGAACTCGGTAAACGGATTTCGTAGTGTCGCTATCAGCGAGACCGGCGACAAAGGCCGCGTCCGGCCTGACGGCTTCGCCGATCACTACAGTCAGGCTCGCCAGTTTTATCTGAGCCAAACGGTCTATGAACAGGCGCACATCGCCTCGGCGTTGGTGTTTGAGCTTTCAAAAGTCGAGCACCTGCACGTGCGCGAAGCGATGGTGGGCCACTTACGCAATATAGAAGAGGACCTTGCCCGGCGTGTGGCCGACGGTCTGGGATTGGAGGCAATGCCGACCGCGCCGAAGCCATCCGCGCCCGTACAGAAAATGAAGCCCTCGCCCGCCTTGCAGATCATCGGCAAGATGAAAGACACGCTGCAGGGTCGCGCCGTCGGCATCCTGATTGCGGATGGTTCGGACGGCGTCCTCGTTAAGAAGATCAAGCAGGCCGCGATCGAAGCGGGCGCCGCAGTTAAGATTATTGCGCCCAAAGTCGGCGGCGCGAGACTTGCTGGCGGATCGGTGATGTCGGCGGACGGACAACTGGCCGGCATGCCTTCTGTGCTATTCGACGCCGTCGCGATAGTCCTCTCCGAGAAGAGCGCGAAAGCGCTGTCGTTAGAAAGCGCGGCTATTGACTTTGTTCGTGATGCATTCGGTCATCTCAAGGCCATCGCTGCCGACAAGGGCGCGAAAACACTTTTGAAAGTTGCCAACATCGGAAACGGCGCGGGCGTGGTGAGTGCCAACGACGAAGCTGCGTTTATCGCCGCAGCAAAGACGCGACAGTGGAGCCGAGAAAAGTCAGTACGGACGCTGGCCTAAACTAAAGAACGGATGCTTTTGAAGGGTAAACCTCTATCACTCGAGGTCTGTACGGGTAGAAGGCTTGAGGGGTGGGGGGGCTCCAACGCGAAGAACAAGGTCACTTTCCACACACGGTGAATAGAAACGGAGAATTACATGTTGATCCTGATCATTATGGAATGGCTTTGGTGAGCTGCTTTTCGGCGGAATACGACCTTTTATTTATTTCGTCTTCCAGTAGGTCCTTCAGAACTTCTTTGTCAGCCATCTTTAACACTCCTTAATCTTGGATCGTTTGGTAACCACGCAATGAGCATTGCGGCCGTTTCAGGAATCAATAAAGTACGCAACTAAGACTCCCTTCGGTCCCTATCAGTTCCTCTTTAAGTTTAGATTTGTCAGGTATGTAGGCGAGGGCGTATATGATGAACCCCAATGAAGACTTCGCGAGATGACATCTGCAAACCCGCGGATCGGGAGGCCGTACTAACCGAGCGACGTCGACTGAAGATGGCCTTCTCAGCGCATTCCTACGTTCGCGGTAGCACCCTTAAATTTTACGAATGGCTGGGTTCGACCGCGGCGCGGTCTCTGCCGCAGGGTCCGCCCGTCTGGATTTGCGGGGATTGCCATCTGGGGAACTTGGGTCCGGTGGCCGACGCCAAGGGCCGAGTGAAGATTGCTATCCGGGACCTAGACCAGACGGTTATAGGAAATCCTGCCCACGATCTCATTCGCCTCGGGCTCTCGCTGGCAACTGCTATCCGGGGATCGGATCTGCCGGGGGTGACGACCGCGCTCATGCTGGAACAAATGGTGACAGGATATGAGAGCGCGCTGGTCAATCCGGGGAAAAATCCAAGAAAATCTGCCGCGCCTGTATCTGTGCAGCGCGTGCTGAAACGCGCTTTGAAGCGGCGTTGGCGCCACCTGGCGGAAGAGCGTATCGAAGACGTGAGACCTGAGATTCCCATGGGCAAACGCTTCTGGCCAGTCACCGCCGCTGAAAGGAAAGAGATTCATCGAATATTCAAACTTGAGGAAGTGCGCGACCTCATCACCTCCCTTAAAGATCGCGACAAGGATGACGAGGTGGAAGTCGTCGATGCAGCCTACTGGATGAAGGGGTGCAGTTCTCTCGGTCGGCTGCGATTTGCGGTCCTACTGGGTATCGGTAAAAAGAAGAAAAAGAGTGAAGGCTTTTGTTTGGTCGATATCAAGGAGGCCGTTCCGCCAGGAGCGCCGCACTCTGCTAAAGCGCCTATGCCGCGGGATTATGCGAAGCGCGTCGTCGAGGGCGCGCGGAAATTGTCGCCTTTCCTTGGACAGCGCATGCTGGCGGGGCATTTTTCGGGGAAGCCTGCCGTCCTTCGTGAACTGCTCCCGCAAGACCTCAAACTCGAAATGGATCAACTCACGCGCGAAGAGGCGATAGACGCGGCGCGGTTCCTGGCATCCGTCGTTGGCGCGGCTCACGCGCAACAGATGGACAGGGATGCCCGGGAAAAATGGCAGATGATTCTGAAACAAAATCGCAGCAAAAGGCTCGATGCGCCGTCATGGCTCTGGACCAGTGTTGTTGAATTGGTTGCCCGGCATGAATCCGCCTATCTCGACCACTGCCGGCAATATGCACTGTATGCGGCGCAGCGCCGATGAGTCGAGAATCCAGAATTCCATGCTTTCAATTAAGCCGAACACGGAACGCCGTTTCCTTCACAGTCGAAAATCTCGCCTGTCCTTCAGCTGTCCAATACTGATTCCTAGGGGCTCCTTACAAGGCTTTTAGGTAGCCACCCGCCTCTTGTGAGTTGTAATTCCAATCCCCGTGGGCTCATAGCCCAGGGGTCGGCGGTTCAAATCCACCCCCCGCAACCAACGCAATCATAAGGTTACAGAGAATCTGGATTTCCGATGGTGGTCTGAAATGGTCCAACAAGCATTGAAACGCAAGAACAGAGGCGTCCAGGTGACGGCCTTTGCCATTTGGAAAAAGTGGCGGAGCATCTCTTGCAGCAGCCATTTGTTTCAACGGCTTAGCCCTATTTGCGCTCTATGGGTTAGTCCGTCGCTCGCCACCTAGTCTGGAAGCCAGTCGAAATGCGGCGCTGCCCGGCAGCGATCGACACCTGAAATCCTCGTATCGTTTCAACCGCTACTTCCGCGTCCCAGGGCTTGGCGCAGGTCAGAAGTCCGACGGCGTTGGGTCACGGCCCCAGGTAAAAAGACCGAGGGCGGGCGCCGGTGAACTGATCGCCCTCGCCCGGCTGGAAATAATCTTCATTTTCTTCTGAAAGGTTTTTGCGTTTTTCCTCTTATCCGAGTGATGGCTCCCATCCACCGCGGCGGGAGCGAGCGAAAGCGAGTTTGATCGGAGAAGAAGATTATGAAGCGTTTCCGGTACTCACCCTCAGTATTTGCCAGTGTCCTTCTGCTGTGCTCGTTACTCAGCGCTCAGCAGGCAGCCGTATCCACTTCAGCCGCGGCTGTGGTGCCGCGTTTGGTCAATTTTTCAGGCAAGGCCGTCGATCAGGGCAAAACGATTACGGGCATTACGGGAGTTACCTTCTCCATTTACAGCGAAGAAACCGGAGGCTCTCCACTATGGATGGAAACGCAGAATGTGCAGGCCGACAGCCGGGGCAACTATACGGCGCAGCTGGGCGCGACGAAGACTGAAGGCCTGCCGCAGGAGCTGTTTACCTCGGGTGAAGCCCGATGGCTGGGCGTGCGCGTCAACGGCGGTGAAGAGCAGCCGCGCGTGCTGTTGCTCAGCGTTCCTTACGCGTTGAAAGCGGCAGACGCGCAGACTCTCGGCGGACTGCCGGCGTCGGCCTTCGCGCTGGCGGGAACCGTCGTGGCGGCGGGCGGCAACGCAGCCGCAGCTACGCCTTCCGCTGACGTTGCTACGCCCGCAGTGTCAGGAACCGGCACAACCGACTTCCTACCTCTGTGGACGAACTCCACCGGCGCTCTCGGCAACTCGGTTCTGTTTCAGTCAGGCACCGGGGCGACGGCGAAGGTTGGCATCAATACTTCCTCACCGGCCGCAACCCTGGACGTCAACGGAGCCGAGAACGTGCATGGTGTTCTGAACATGATGTCCCTAGGAGCCGCGACTGCCTCGGCGGGCAAAAATTCGCAACCGCAGACCTTCACAGCCACTGCCTTTAAGAGCTCGAACTCAACCTCAGTGGGGCAGAAGTTCCAGTGGCAGGCTGAGCCGGTTAACAACGACACGGCAAACCCGTCTGGCGCCATGAGCCTGCTTTTTGCGTCGGGGTCGGGCGCTCCTGCCGAGACCGGCCTGAAGATCAGCAGCAAAGGCGTGTTGACGTTTGCTTCCGGCCAGACGTTCCCTGGCGGGGGCAAAGGAACGGTGACGAGCGTCGGTCTGAGTGCTCCGAGTTCAGACTTCACGGTCGGCGGCTCGCCGGTCACCGGCAGCGGCACTCTGGCTCTGAATTGGAATAATGCTCCCACTCCGAATGACACCGCCAACGCCATCGTGAAGCGCGATTCGACTGGCAGCTTCAGCGCGACCAACATCGATGCGATCACCCTCAACGTGAATGCCACTAACAACCTTGCGATCATCGCCAACGCCACCGGCGGAGACGCTGCAATACTCGGGGGAAGCGATACGAACTCAGGAGTCGCCGGCACCAGCGTGTCGGGCTTCGGGGTCTCCGGAATTGCAGTCGACGCAGACGGCATCGGAGTTTACGGCAGTAACTTAGCAGCAGACTCGATCGGATTGGAGGGCGTTGACACGACGGCGGAAAGTATCGGCGTGGTCGCTGAAGGCCCATATGCCATGATCGCCAATGGCAGCATCTTCGCAGGGGAATTTATCGGCAACGTAGAGGTTGAAGGCAGCCTCTCCAAGGATAGCGGTTCGTTCAAGATTGACGATCCTCTTGATCCGGCGAACAAGTACCTCTATCACTCGTTCGTGGAGTCGCCCGATATGATGAACATCTACAACGGCAACGTGGTTACAGACGCGACGGGCGATGCGGTCGTCACCCTGCCCGACTGGTTCGAAACCCTCAACCGCGACTTCCGCTATCAGCTCACGGTCCTGGGACAGTTCGCCCAGGCCGTGGTCGGCAGCGAAGTCTCCAACCACCAGTTTGCTATCAAGACCGACAAACCAAATGTGAAGGTCTCATGGCAGGTCACCGGCATCCGGCAGGACGCCTGGGCCAATGCGCATCGCGTTCCGGTCGAAGTGATGAAACCGGAGAAAGAGCGCGGATTCTACCGGCATCCCGAACTGTACAACGCGCCGGCGGAAAAGAGCGTCGCGTGGGCACTTCACCCGCATGGCATGAAGCAGATGAAGGCAGCCGCAGCGCATCCGGCTCCGAGTGCGGTGGTCGAGAAGCGGGCACCGGCTCCACCCAAGCAATAAGGGTTGCACCTGGTAAGCAAAACTTGGCCGACCTCCGCATAAGCGGAGGCCGGGCACTCTTCGACATCGAGAGTCTTCTTAAGAAAGACGGCAGGATAAGCGTCTCAAACGGTTCACCACTTCACACGTGTTTTCCTGTTCGGGGGGACAGGGAAACACGTTTTTTATTCAGGAATCGGATTGCTTCGACTCAGATTGCTGCGGGTCTTCCTTAATCGCGCTTCCCGTCAAGGCTGGCCCACTCTCCCGACTGGATAAAGCTGGCCCAATAAAAAGGGTGTTGGGCCTCTCTGCGCTTCAGCATGGCCAGCTTGGTCTGACGAAGCGCTTCGCCGCGCCCCAGGCCTTTCTTCAATCCTTTGTAATAGGACGCCATGATTTCGCGAGTCATGTAATCGCTCACCGGCCACAGGCTCATTACGATCGACTCGGTCCCCGCCAAAACGAACGCCCGGCGTAGCCCGTACACACCCTCGCCGTTGCGAACCTCGCCTACTCCCGTATCGCAGGCCGAAAGAGTAACGAGTTTCGTTCCCCAAAGATTCAGATTGGAAGCCTCAAGAGCCGTCAGGATTCCTTTCTCCGGACCGGTTTGGTTGAGATTAGCTCCGGCCAACGCGAGGCCAGAGCGCAGCAGGGGATTCTTAACGTCGAAATCAGCGTGAGCGCCGCGCGTGTTCTCCGACGAATTTTCGGGGGATGCGCGTTTCGGATCGGCAAGGAAGAAACCGTGCGTCGCGATGTGAAGAATGCTGGGGGCGCTAATTTGTTTGACGGCCGATTCGCTCGCCATCTTTCCCGTGAGCAGCGTGGCCTCCGGAAACTGCGACTTGATGGCAGCGGCCTCCAGGGCGGTCCCGGGGAGCGGCGCGAAATAGATGGAGGCAAGATCGCCGGCGGTGGTCACGTTGCGCCGTGCCGTCAGCGGATGACTGGTTCGCTGGCTGACCGGCTTGCGCGCGGCCGCCGGCGCAGATTCCGGCTCGCCGAAGACTGGATTGGCAATAATCACCGGCCCGCTGCGGCTCGACCGCGCCGCCTGCAGCCGCAACAGGTCGCGACCGGTCGTAAGGTAGGTGATCGAGTAGCTCTCGATCAGATAATGCTGTTTTTCATCGACTAACGCTTCAAACGGAATCAGATTGAGCTCGCCGTCCGGCGAAATCAGAAGCTGCGTCGCGTCTGAGGCAAGCTCTCGCACCGGGCGCATGATTTTTTCATCCAAAGCGCGCGCCAGTTGTTGTGCATCCTTGCGCTTCGGATCGCGTAGTGCCCCGCGTAGTGACGCTACGGCCGCATCAATCTCTTTGGCGGGGCCAAGCTCCCTCCACTGCACATCGCCTTGCTGGTGCAAGACGTAGGCGATGTAGTGCGGTTCGCCAAAAGCGGTTTCCTCTTCATCCAACTTCGCGTTAAAGGGACGGTAGGCGGCGTACTCGACCAGAGCGGCCGGAGCCGGGATGGCCGCCTTTATGCCTGACAGCGTGACCGCCTCGGTCTGCGTCCGGAATTCCGCGCTCTTGCGGCTGATGTCGGTTTCCAGTTTCTCCCGCTGCTCGGCGAGCGAACTTAATTGTTTCTGATATTCCTTGGGAGCCGTTTTTCCCGGCCCCTGCAGCGACAGCTTCGCAAGTTTTGCCGTGGTTTCGGCAAACTCGTCGAGCAGCAACTGATCCTGGCTATTCAGCCGCCGCCGCAAGGTATCGAAAGTACCCGAGATGGCATCGAGGAGCCGTCCCTTTCTCTGCAGCACATCGAGAGCGGCCAGGTCCGCCGCCGTTTGATTTTTGGGATCCATCAGCGCGCTGAAAGAAATCGTGCGATCGGTTCGCCCCGCTGCCTCCTTCAGGTAATCGAACTTTTCCTGCTCCGAGCCGATCAGCACATTCAGTTCAATGCTTTTTCCCAGCATCGACTCCAGGCGGGCCTCGTATTCGATGGCATGGGGCATATCGCCGGAAGCCGCATACGTGGCGGCGGTGTTGAGGTAGGTGAGCAGGAGCAGGACGTCGTAGGGACCGGCGACGGCCTGCAAAACATCTTGCGCGCGCGCATAGTTTTCGAGCGCCTTTGGGTAATCACCCTCCGCGCGATAGGTATTTCCGATGGTGATAATGATTCTGGCAGTCTCGGAGTTTCTGGCGCCGAGGGTCTTCTCCCGAATCGCTAAGGAACGGGAAAGATATTGCAGCGAGCCGGCGTAGTCCTTTTTCCTTCGAGTGAGAATGCCAAGATTCATCAGGGGCGTGCTGAGGCGTGGATATTCCGGCCCATATTGTTTTTCGATCTTCTCCACCACCCCCTTGATCATCACCTCCGCCTCGTCATAGTTCTCCATCAGACGATATATGTTTCCGATGTTGTTCATGATGAGAATCACCATGAAGTCGTCGGGTTCCAGGCTCTTGTCCGCAATCGGTTGAGCGCGCTGAAGATACTGCAAGGCACGCTTGTAGTCGTAACGATTGGAATAGAGAACGGCGAGATCCGAGAGACACTGGATAAGGCGAGGATGGTCGCTGCCGAGAGTTTTCTCGGAGATCTCCAGGCCTTCGGCGAGCAGAGGCTCCGCCCGCAGATAATCGTCGCTCCAGTTATAGAGCGTGCCCAGCCTCTCAATCGCCCACGCGGTCTGCGGATTCTCATGCCCGAGGGCCGCATTGTCGACCGCTATGGCGCGCTGGTAGAGTTCTTCGGCTTTGGCCCGATTGTCCGTTGTTCGCTCGATGTCGCCAAGCTTGACCAGCAAAGCCCCGACGTAAGCATCTTTGGGTCCAAGAGCTTTTTCCGCGTCGTCGAGCGCGTGGATATAGAGCTGCAGCGAGTCTTCATATTTCCCGCTGTCATTCGACTTCTCGGCCTGCAGGCTCAGCACGTGCGCCTCGGATAGCAGCCGATCCTGCTCGGTTGCCGCGCAGATCGCGGTGAGTTTGATCTGATATCGCCCGGCCGGCGCCCGGGAATATTTGGGCTTCACGCGAAGCTGATAATGCGCCGCCGCCGTTCCGCACGCGACCACGACTCGTTCTTCCCCTTGTGGCCGGCTTTCGGAGTCGAACTCGGCGAGAATCTTTCCGTCCCGATCGATGGTGTCGATCACCACGTCGATCCCCTGCTGTTCAACGCTGATCTCGGCGAATTGTCCGTCCTGGAGGGGCAAGTCGTAGTCATCCGCGTTTTTCCCGGAAATCTCGCGCTCAATCGCCTTGCCTTGTTCCAGAGTGGTCAGCGATACCTGAGACGCGGCCCGAGGTGCTGATGCAGCCTGAGCTGGTGCGACCTGGGAAAACGCGGCATGCAGGAAAGCAGGAAGGAATACTGCCGCGGCCAGACTGATCCGGGCGACACGACTGTAGAGCTCGAAGGAAAGGTGAGAACCGGAACAACGCATCGCGACACTCTGAGCGTTTGGGGGGCTAGCTCGCGGCGTTGTTTACTTTACCACACCTCGAAAGGGATAGATGCTCAGGAGTTCGGTGGTTCCATCGTCGCGAACCCCGCTCAGCTGCACTAAATAATTCGCGGATTTAAGGAGACTTGGGCGAAACGCGAAGGCCAGCACCTGCTTGTCGCCCTCAGATTGAGGCTTCAAGTCGCCGCTCTGCCACGCAGTCTGCCGAGTCGCCGAATCCTCGATCGCAACCCGATGAGTGGAGAAGCCCGCCGATTCCAACTCCAATTTCAGAACCACAAGATCGGTGGCTGCTGACCATGAGACTATGGGAAGCGCGCCCGAACCCCGAAGCGAAGGAATGAGGACGAAGGCAGCAACTTTCAACCGGTCTATTGACCGTGCGGTGTGGGCTTCCGTGTTGGCACTTGCCCCCGCCGTTTTCGTTGCGAGTTGATTTTGTAGATCCTTCTCGTGCTGCGCGAGCGCGGCCCGCGCGGACTCCGACCGGCTCACCTGCTGCCGCAGTCGCAGATTCGTGTTCAGCAGGTATCCGCTCGCAAGCAATAACAAAAGCGCTGCGCCTGC
>Ga0209624_10002724_pt1 | contig 12915 bp, 10 predicted proteins | sample JacPinW_OM2H0_O1_FD_188565 | JGI IMG/M metagenome (GOLD analysis project Ga0209624, IMG submission 188565) | Forest soil microbial communities from Algoma, Ontario, Canada - Jack Pine, Ontario site 1_JW_OM2H0_O1 (SPAdes) (version 2) | ecosystem: Environmental > Terrestrial > Soil > Boreal... | reverse complement strand
GTGACCGATGTCGCGCAGTCGACCAAGGAGACGGAAGTAAGCTCAACGCAGACCCTGCAGACCGTCTCGCAATTGGCTGGGCTCTCCACTGAACTGTTGCGACTGGTGCAACCGCAAAGGGCGGCCTGAAAAACGTGGCGCAGGATCCCTACAAGTATTTTCGTGTCGAGGCGCGCGAGCTCCTCGAGCAGCTCGGCCGGGGAATTCTGGATCTGGAAAAAAGCGATGCGGCTCCGGGACTCGTCCCGCGATTGCTGCGCGCGGCACATACGCTCAAGGGAGCCGCACGGGTGGTCAAGCAGGCGGAAATTGCCGAGCACGCCCACGCCATCGAAGGTGCACTGCTACCGCTTCGAGAGTCCGCCGGCTCCTTGCCTCGTCCGCAGATCGACCTGATTCTCAAACGACTCGATGAAATCGGCGAGCGCCTTGCGCCGCTGCTTCAGGCCGGGCAAGGGGCTGGGATCGCTGCGGCTGGAAAGGCGATCCTTGAACCGCGCGCGCACACGGTGCGGGCCGACGTCGCGGTGTTTGATGGGCTGCTCGACGGTTTGGCGGAAACGCATGTCCAGGTGGGCACGCTGCGCAAGCACTTGAACCTCCTCGAACAAGCGGGACACATGGTGAACCTGCTGCTCGAGCAAGGCGATGCTTGGCGCCGGCGCGATGCGAGCGTGTCGGTCGCTCGTGGGTCGGGTCAGGAATCGCCCTTGGAGCAGACGCGTTCGATCGCCGAGGAGTTGCACACGATCTTCGGTCGACTCGAGCGCGACGTCGCAGCGTCGCTCGATCGCATGGATCGCGAGCTGCGCGAGGTGCGCGACTCGGCCGAGCAACTGCGCCTGGTCTCTGCCGGCGCGCTACTGACCTCGCTTGAGCGCAGCGCTCGGGACGCGGCGGAGGTTCTCGGCAAGTCCGTAATCTTTGAGAGCGGCGGAGAAGACGTGCGCCTCGATGCGCACGTGCTGGAGGTCGTGCAAGGGGCGCTACATCAACTGGTTCGCAATGCCGTCGCGCACGGCATCGAGCCCCCGCCCGTTCGAGCCGCGGCAGGCAAGAGCGTCACGGGGCAGATCCGTGTCACCGTAACGCGCGCGGGGCGGCGCGTGCTGTTTAGCTGCCAGGATGACGGCGCTGGAGTGGATCTCGAAGCCGTCCGTCGCGTCGCGGAACGCCGTGGGTTGCTACCCGCATCGGGGCCGGACATGAATGTGGAGGACTTGCTGCGCACGCTGCTGCGCGGGGGTATCAGCACGTCCGGTGCAGTGACGGAAGTCTCGGGCCGAGGAATCGGTCTGGATGTGGTTCGCGCGGCCGCCGAGTCGCTAGGTGGCGAGGTGAGCGTTCAGACCGAGGAGGGTAAGAGCACGACCGTGGAATTGAGTGTCCCAGCGTCTTTGGCGGCTATCGACGCACTGGTCGTGGAAGCTTCCGGCTTCAGCGCTAGCATTCCGCTGGGTGCGGTCCGCCACACGCTGAGAATCGAGAGCGGCAGCGTCGCGAGAACCGTCAATGGCGAGTCCGTCGTGTATGACGGCCAGGTTGTCCCGTTCGCGCCCTTATCCCGTGTATTGAAGTGCGCCGCAGCTGCGCCCCGTAATGGCCGCGCGTGGTCCGCGGTGATCGTCGAAGGGGCAGGGGGGCTCGCCGCCATCGGCGTCGAGCGACTCTTCGGCACCACCAGCATCATCCTGAGACCACTACCTAAGCTCGCACCGCCGGTGATGCTGCTGTCCGGAGCATCACTCGACGCTGAGGGTAATACGCAGATTGTGCTCGACCCCAATGGACTGGTGCACGCAGCCGCTGCACTCGGCGCTGCGACACCCGAGGCGGAGAAGCCTCGTTGCCGTGTCCTGATCGTCGATGATTCGCTCACGACGCGCATGCTCGAGCAAAGCATCCTGGAGTCTGCGGGCTTTGAGGTCGACGTAGCCGTTTCCGGTGAGGAAGCCCTCGAGGCGGCTCGCCGCAAGTGCTACTCGTTGTTTCTGGTGGACGTCGAAATGCCCGGCATGGATGGCTTCACGTTCATTGAGCGCTATCGCTCGGACTCGGCGCTGCGCGACATCCCCGCCATTTTAGTGACTTCGCGCGCATCGCCGGAGGATCGACGTCGTGGCGATGCCGTGGGGGCACGCGGTTACATGGTTAAGGCGGAATTCGATCAGGCCGAGTTGCTCGAGCGCATTCGGCAACTGGCGGCATAACAGTGCTTCCATGAAAAAGGTGCGAGTTCTCGTCGTGGATGACTCCCTGACCGTGCGCAAGCATTTGTGCGAGGTGCTGGCAGCGGATGAGGAGATGGAGGTCGTCGGCGAAGCTGAAGACGGCAAGCAGGCCATCCACCTTTGTCAAGAGCGGCGACCGGATGTGATCACGATGGACATGATGCTGCCGGTGATGAGCGGGCTGGCGGCTACCGAATACATCATGGCGCATTGTCCGACACCGATTCTGGTGGTGTCTGCCTCGTTCAATCGCGGCGAGCTGTACAAAGCCTATGAGGCGTTGGCGGCCGGCGCCGTCGACGTGCTTGAGAAGCAGCGCGGCGATGAGCCCGCTGGGAGCTGGGAGCAGCACTTCATTTCCGTTGTGAAGCTGGTGGCGCGCATCCGCGTCATCACGCACCTGCGCGGGCGTCTGGGCGCCCCGCGGCCAATCAACCGCTCCGTGGCGCATGCTGTCGGCAAGCCGAGTGCCATGCTGGCGCGCCCGGGCTATCAGGTCATCGCAATCGGCGCCTCGACCGGTGGTCCGCGCGCCATCGTCGAGGTGCTGCGAGCCCTCCCGCGTGAGGTGTCGCTGCCGGTGCTTGTCGTGCTGCACATCAGCGAGCCCTTCGGTGCAGCTTTTGCCGACTGGCTGGACGGCCAGACAGACCGGCGCGCGAGCTACGCGAAGGACGGTGAGTCAGTTGCCGCAGCGGCCGGTCGGATCGTGCTGGCACCAGCGCAACGGCACCTGTTGGTTCGCGCGGGCCGCCTCTATCTGACGGCCGATCCTGAGCGACATTCCTGTCGCCCGTCGGTGGATGTGTTATTCGAATCTCTGGCTCGTGAATACGGCGCTGCCACGGCGGCCTGCCTGCTCACCGGGATGGGGCGCGACGGCGCGGCTGGATTGCTCGAGATTCGCAACGCAGGCGGCTTGACGATCGCCCAGGATGAAGCGAGCTGCGTGGTCTACGGGATGCCGCGGGAAGCTGCCGAACTCGGCGCCGCCACTCACGTGCTGCCGCTCGCCGAGATTGCACCGGCACTTGCCTCGGCAACAAATCTTGCAACCCGGCTGGCCAGCGGAAAAACAGGATGAATGTCGCGCGCAATTTGCCCGAAGGCAACGCCGTCCTGGTGGTGGACGACAGCCTCACCGTCCGCATGGACCTATCGGATGCCTTGACCGCATCGGGCTTCCGGGTCACGGCGGTGGGCACTTTGGCGGCGGCCCGAGGGGCATTGGCGCGGCAGCCTTATTTCCTCTTGATTCTCGATGTGCAGTTGCCAGACGGGGACGGTGTGGAATTTCTGCAGGAGCTGCGGGCGCGCCCCGATACGAGTCGCATGCGCGTCATGCTGCTATCCGCCGAGGCGGAGGTGCGCGATCGTGTCCGGGGACTACAGACCGCCGCCGACGACTACGTAGGGAAACCCTATGCGCTCCAGTATGTGATCGCGCGCGCCACGGAGTTCCAGCCCAGTGCAAACTCAAGCGCGGCGAGCGTTCTACTCATCGAGGACAGCGAGACCTTTCGTGAGACGGTCAAGGCATTTCTCGAGTCCCTCGGCTACAAGGTAATTGCCGCCGGCAGCGGCGAGGAAGCGCTGCCGCTGGCGGCGCGTTTGCGACCGAACGCGGTGGTCGTGGATGGGACGCTACCGGGCATGAGCGGAGAAGAGGTGATTCGCCGCCTGAATTTGGATCCGGCTTTGCGCTCGGTGCCGTGCGTGATGCTGACGGGCGCCGAGGAAGTGGGCAACGAATTGGCCGCGCTCGAGGCAGGGGCTGATGCGTTCGTGCGCAAGAGCGCTGACCTGGAGATCCTGGGTGCGCGGCTTGCCGCGCTGTTGCGCGCGACCAGCGAGCGTGCCGGCCGACGCGCCCCAGATGGTGGGCGCAAGATTCTGGCTGTGGACGACAGTCCGACGTTTCTCCATGCCCTGACCGAGCAGTTACGCGAGGATGGCTACGATGTGGCGGTCGCGCGCTCCGGCGAGGACGCCCTGGAGTTGCTGCCGCTCGAGCGGATCGACGCCGTTATCCTCGATCTTGCGATGCCGGGTCTGTCAGGCGGGGAAACCTGCAAGCGAATCAAGGCGCACCCGGAGTGGCGCTACGTGCCGGTGTTGATGCTGACCTCCTCGGAAGATCAGCAGTCGATGATCGATGGACTGTCCGCCGGCGCCGACGACTACTTGGCGAAATCCGTGAGTTTTGAAGTGGTGCGGGCGCGATTGCGGGCGCAGTTGCGACGCAAGCAATTCGAGGATGAGAACCGGCACCTGCTCGCGGAGTTGGCGCGCAAGGATCTCGCCACCGCGGAAACGCAAGCGGCGCACGCTTTGGCGGAGACGCGCGCGCGGTTGGTGGCAGATCTGGAAGTCAAGAATGCCGAGCTGGAACGCGCCCGTGAGGACGCCGAGCAGGCGACCCGGGCAAAAGCCTCTTTTTTGGCAATGATGAGCCACGAGATTCGCACACCGATGAATGCCATCATCGGCATGGCGGGACTGCTGACCCAAACCCAACTGAGCGAGGAGCAGCGGGACTTCGCAGATACCATTCGCAGCAGCGGGGATCACCTGCTCACGGTCATCAACGACATCCTCGATTACTCCCGACTCGAATCGGGCAACGTGTCGATAGAGCATATTCCTTACAGCGTGGCCGCTGTCGTCGCGGAGGCGTTGGATATCGTCGCCGTCAATGCAGGAGAGAAGAATCTCGAACTCGCCTGCGATCTCTCATCCGGTGTTCCCGACGCCGTCGTGGGCGATCCGAACCGGGTTCGCCAGGTACTGCTCAATTTTCTCTCCAACGCCGTAAAATTCACCGAGCAAGGCGAGGTGGTCGTCACAGTGAGCGCCGGTACAGCGACCGACGGCGCTCAGGAGCTTCAATTCACCGTGCGCGATACCGGTATCGGGCTCAAGCCGGAGCAGTGCAGTCGTCTGTTCCAGGCCTTCTCTCAGGCCGACCACAGTATCTCGCGCAAATTCGGCGGCACCGGATTGGGGCTCGCCATCTCTCGCAGGCTCGCGGAGCTCATGGGAGGGCGTGTCTGGGTAGAGAGTGAATTTGGCAAGGGAACCCAATTCTGCTTCAGCGTTTCGGCCGGCATCCCTCAGGAAACCAAGCATGTGACGCGGCCGGACGAGAAGCGCTCGCCTCTGGCTCGCTTGTGCGTCTGGATCGTGGACGACAATGACACCAGCCGACGCATTCTGCGGCGACAGGCCGAGTCTTGGGGCATGGTAGTCCGAGATACCGGCGTCCCGGCGGAAGCGCTGCAGTGGGCCAGCAAGGGCGATCCCTGCAGTGTTGCCATCCTCGATTTCAAAATGCCCGGGATGGATGGTGCGGAGCTGGCGGAGCAACTCCATCGGTTGCGCGGTGCCGCCCTCAAGCAGCTCATGCTCTCTTCGGTCGGGAAGGCGCTTAATGCGACGACTGCTCAGAGAATCGGCCTGCAAGCACAGTTGGCGAAGCCCGTCCGGCCCGCAGTCCTGTTCGATGCGCTCGTCAAGCTTTTCAACTCCGAAGTCCCGCGGAGCGCTTCGCGCACGAGCTGGGCGACGCTGCCGGTTGATCTGGCGCAGCGGCTGCCGCTGCGCATCCTGGTGGCCGAGGATAACCCGACGAACGTCAAGGTCATCACGCTCGTCATGGAGCGCTTAGGCTATAGCATCGATGTTGCTGGCAACGGCCTCGAAGTGCTTGTCGCGCTCCGAGATCGACCGTATGACCTGGTCCTGATGGATGTGCAAATGCCGGAAATGGACGGCATCGCGGCGACTCGGGAAATCTTCCGTGAATGGCCCGAGGCCCAGCGACCACGCATCATCGCGCTGACGGGTGGCGTCACGCCTGAGGAGCAAAAGGCGTGTCTGGACGCCGGAGTATCGGAGTTTCTGAATAAGCCCCTAGAGCTCAACGCCCTGCTCCAAGCGCTCGAGCGTTGTCGACCAATTGAACAACGATCCGCGCCGCAGGCGATACAGCGTCAATCCAATGCCTGACGGGATTGACGAGTGGATATTAGGGAAGTAGGACGCCGTAATCATCGCTGAGACAGCCGGTAGGGACACTCTCGCCGGCGGCACGGAACCCCTGGTCTTCCGGAATTCGAGGCGCTGGCCGATGCTGTCAGCCTGTCAATACCGAAGACATCGTAAGCACTTCATACCGATGACGAGAAGCCCTGAAGACAGTGCCGGGATTCTATTTACTGGCGTTGTGACCACCGATACTGTCCAGGCGTAATGCCGAGCATCTGACGAAAATGACGCGTCAGATGGCTTTGGTCGGAAAAGCCTACGGCGTACGCAATCTCCGAGAGCGACAAATCCGTGTTAGCCAGCATGCCCTCGGCTCGTGCGACCCGCTTCCGCGTGAGGTACTGATGCGGAGTAACTCCGCATGATTGCTTAAATTCCCTCGCGAAATGATGCGTCGATAAACCTGCGACGGCGGCTAACATCGTCAAATCCGTGCTTTCGCTCAAGTGCGCCTCCACATATTCGCGAACCCGACGCATGGCGCCGGGCGAGAGTCCGCCGTGAGCTTGCCGCGGTACGATCTCGCCAAGCCTGCTGATCACGTCGAGCCGCGGCCTCGCGTGCAGTGCAAGGTTCGTTGCATTGCGCCACATGGCGGGAGTCGGAACGGGCGGCGTCACAAGCGCAGTGCGGCTGTCGCTGGTGCCAACGATCACCAGGCGTGTGCCGATATCTGCCCGGTCCTGACGCCGAAAGAGATTGAGATCTCGTTCGAATAGGCTCCACAGGCTGAGGCCGGCTTGCAGCGCGCGGTCATCGAGCGAAAGGGATGTGCGCGCGACCCGATTTGCGCCGACGACTCGCTGATCGCTGCCGACAGCCAGCAACATGCCAGTTCCACCTTCCTCTTGCGACGCAACCGCGATAATCCACTCGCGATGAAAATGCTCTCGGAAAAACCGCTCCTCTATGGCACGCGCCGAATTCACAGTCAGGGCACCGGTCAGGGCGTGTGCTTGCTCCGAACGTCCGGGATCAATGGCAGATATGTCCAAAACGGCCATCAATCGCCCGTCGACGCCGAAGAGAGGCGCTCCGGAGCAGCTCAAATCGATATGCCGTGATCTGAAGTGCTGGCTTCTGTGAACGGTAACCGGCCGTTCTTCCGCGATGCACGTGCCGATGCCGTTGGTACCCTCGACTTCCTCTGCCCAGACGCCACCGAGCCAGGTTCCCCAGTATTCGAATCTGCTGGCCTCTGCATCTTCGCCGCGATGCTTGATCGCCACACCCTTCGTATCACACAACAGAATCGTGTATCCGGCCTCGCGTACAACTTTGTAAAGCCGGTCAATCTCCTCCTGCGCGCTGCAAATAAGCGTGTCTAGCGGCTCCCGGAGATTCTTGAGCTCACCGGATGTGAGGATGCGTGGCGCCCTGTCACCGACGGGATCAACACCAAACTCGTTCGCGGATCGCTGCCAGGAGCTTGACACCGGTTCGATTTCCGGCGCAGGCGTTGCTCCCTCGGCGACCGAGCAAACGAGATCGGCGTGCTGCGCAAATGTTTCAGGGCCGAACATTGGCAAAAATACATCGCGCCCCACCGGGCAGCGACGATATTCCTTCGAGGCGACGCGATGGCGCGCGAGCCTCATGACATTGTGACCGCAACCTAAAGACTATTCCCCTCAAGCCCTTCGCTCAATGGGAAAAATTGGCACGCAGCGGTACGCGATTCAGAACCACCAAGCCCAAGCTTGCCCAGCGGTATCCGGCCAGGAAATCACGCCTTTGCTCGAAAAAAGCAAGATTCTTCCGGCCGAATCAAACTCCTCCAAGAGACGTTCGGCAAAGAGTGAGAATTTGAAGCCAACATTTTTGGAAGGCTCAAAGCCGAGGCGTGGCGAAACCGCACTGGCGCGACCACCCAGTCGCCCTCAAGGCGCTTCAGCGCGGCACTGCGACTCAAAGGAATACAGCATGGATTGTCACTCGCGCAATGCGCCTGACCGTAGCCAATTCGTCGTTCACCATGCGGATGTGAAAGTCTATTCCTCAATCAATCATACGGGGCGTGTCAGCTGGCGGCTGGTCAACCTGGAGACACTTGGCGCACGAAATCTAAAGGTGCTGCGTGCGACGCTGCAGCCCGGCAAAGGAACGGTTCCGCATCCGCACCCGACGCTCGACCAGTTCTGTTACATCCAAAGGGGGACGGCGCAGGTTACCGTCGCGGGCATGGCCGTAACGCTTGCGGCAGGAGATATTTGCTTCTTCGAGGCCGATGGCGATCACGAGATCCTGGTCACCGGCAAGCAGCCTGCCGAAATACTCGTGGTTTACCTCCCAACTTTTGGCGATGGCGAGGCGGGCATCGAGAGCTAACCATGCCGCGTTCTGCTGCACGAGAGCGGCAATCTGGCGGCTCGAGCGCCTTCGCTGCTTGCATCTCAACTTGGGCGCGGTTTCGGTTGCGCGCGCCAGCCGCCCCCAACGATCGGCCGATGAAGTTCGCAAAAGACGCTGGAGAGCTACTGCCCAGTCGGTTCAGGGACTGGCACTGAGGCCGCAGCGACCTGCGGCGGCGCGTGCTCAAGCTCTCGACATTGCTCCCCCACATGCTTGCGGATGATCTGCGCCAGCCGCAGCGCTCCGGGGCCGGCGTAGTCCCGATCGGCGAACACGAGGTAAAGATCACCCCAGCGTTCGCCGCCCTCGCGCAGCGGCAAGGGCTTGAGCACGCCGCGCTCCAGTTCGCCGCGCACGGTGTCCTCGGGAAGCCAGGTGAATCCTAGTCCCATGCCAACAGCGTGGATCGAGGTGGCCTTGTTGCTGACCGTCCAAATCTGCTCCGAGCCCACCCAGCTGCCACTGCGGCGCTGGCTGCCGGTGTCGCGAATCACCAGGTGGCGGTGCTTACGCAGATCCTGCATCGTCAGCTCGCGTCCGAGCTGGTGCAGCGGATGCTGCGGATGTGCTACGGCGATGAACCGAATCCGCATGAGCGGGTCGCCGGCGAAGCCGGGTGGTACCTGCGAGCAGATCGCCAAATCAACTTTGCGCTGTACCAGCGCTTCCTCGGTGCCGCTGAGCACGGTCTCGTAGAGCTCGATGCGCATCTGCGGCTGCTCCTCGGCGAAGCGCGCGAAACACTGCAACAGCAACCAAGTGGGGAAGACGATCTCCACCGCCAAGCGCAGCTCCGGTTCCCAGCCCGCCGCGAGTCTGACCGCAGCCCCCTCCAGCGCACCGGATTCGTCCAGTAGCGCTTTGGCGCGTCGGTACAGGACCTCGCCGGTCGGTGTCAGATGGGCCTTGCGGCCGATCACCTCGAATATTTTTACGGCTAGCAGCGCTTCAATCTTCTGCACCGCGTAGGTCACCGCCGATTGACTCTTGTGCAGCGCCTCGGCGGCTTGCGCGTAGCCTCCGGCGTCGACCACGGCCAGGAGGGAGCGCCATTGCTCCAGGGAGATGCGGGGGTCAACCATAATGTATCCAATAAATGGATAGATAGGCTCTAATTATTCTACTTTTTATCTAATAAATAAATACTTATATAGGAGCCAGAGAAATGGAACGTGACGACAGCCAAGTTTAAGGAGATCGAGCCATGACGACCCTGCTCCAGGTAAACGCTAGCATCTACAACGGCAACGGCCAGTCGAGCCAACTGGCTGACCAGTTCGTGGCCGCGTTTCGTGCGCGCAATCCCGCCACGCGGATCGTGGTGCGCGACGTGGCCGCGGCCGAGCCCGTGCCGCACCTGAATGCCGAGCGTTTCGGCGCCTTTATCACCAAGCCCGAAGAGCGCAGCGCTGCGCAGCACGCGGCGGTGGCCTACTCCGACTCGCTGATCGATGAACTGAAGCAGGCGGACGTGATCGTATTCGGCTTACCTATGTACAACTTCGGAGTGCCGTCGCAGTTGAAGGCCTACTTCGATCACATCGCACGCGCCGGCGCGACCTTCAAGTACACCGATAAGGGTCCCGTGGGCTTGCTCACCGGCAAGAAGGTGTACGTGTTTGCAGCTCGCGGAGGAGTGTATGCCGGCACGCCTGCGGACACGCAGACGAGCTACGTGCGCGACTTCCTGCGCTTCCTCGGAATGACCGACGTGGAATTTGTCTACGCCGAAGGCCTTCACATCAGCCCGCAGAGCAAGGAGACGGGGCTCGCCAAAGCCGTCGCGGAGATCGCACGTCTAGCCGCATGAGAGGCGCCGCTCAAGACAAATGCACCATGAATTGGCACCCCACTGGCGAGAGTCCGGTGGAATTCTCGACGGAGACTTAGGATGAACATACGCACTCTGGCCCAAATCGTCCCATTGATACCGACCTCGGATGGCGCAGGCGTCAAGTTGCGCCGCAGCGTTGGCGGCCAACGCAGGCAACACGTGGATCCGTTCTTGATGCTCGATGAATTCTATTCGGATGATCCAAACGACTACATCGCCGGTTTTCCCGCGCATCCGCATCGCGGCTTCGAGACCGTCACCTACATGCTCGACGGCCACATGCGCCACGAGGATCACCTCGGTAACCGCGGTGACCTTGGTCCTGGCGACGTGCAGTGGATGACGGCGGCGCGCGGCATCATTCATTCCGAGATGCCGCAGCAGAGCGAAGGCCGAATGCGCGGCTTTCAGCTGTGGGTAAACCTGCCGTCGAGGGAAAAAATGAAACCGGCTCGGTATCGCGACATTCCCGCCGCCGAGATCCCGCGCGCAAAGCTACGGCAGGGCGGGGAAGTGAAGGTCATTGCCGGCACGCTCGAGCTGGACGGCGACGCCACCAGCGGTCCGGTCAACTCTTGCGCTGCCAAGCTCAGCACCGATCCGCTGTACCTCGATGTACGCCTGCCGGCGGCAGGTGAGTTCAGCGCCCCAGTTGCCCCGGGCTACAACGCCTTTCTGTACACCTATGAGGGCAGCGCGCACGTCGGTCCGGCCGGCGCCACTGAGCCGCTGCCGCATCGGACGGCCGGCGTTTTGTCTGACGGCGATGGCGTGCGCGTGCAGGGTGGAGCCGGGGGCGTGCGCTTCCTACTTCTGGCGGCCAAGCCGCTGCGCGAGCCCGTCGTGCAGTACGGGCCGTTCGTGATGAACACACGCGAGGAGATCGAGCAGGCGATCGCCGACTATCGCAACGGACGTCTGGCTGTCGCGGCTTGAAGCTGGCGTGGGGCTCGTGAAACGCTAGGATCGTCTGTCTCGCACTTGGAAAGAGGGCCTCAGACTCTCCATTGCCCAAATTGTCATAAGGAGTACTCCTTATATATCGGAATCACAGCGAGAAGAAGCCGCGGTCGAGCGTAAAGAGCGCCTTCGGTGTGTCCCGTAGTGCTCGGCGGCGCCCAATGCAACGGGCGCCACGCAGGCTTTGATAATAAAATCAAAGGTCAATTTCAATCGCTGCGCCACCAACAGGAGGTTTCCGGAGTCGAATCTCTCCGCGCGCGTCAATGGGTTTTAACTAATTAGGTGAGCGAGGCGTGCAGGGGGCTCGTCAAAACGTAGCGCGAACGTTGCCTCTCAGGCGATCAGCGATGCAGATCGTCTATCCAGCGAATAAGCTCCGGAGTATCCACTGCCTCGATGTCCAGATTGACCACGAGACCCTGCTGCCCGCTTCGCGCGAGCACGCAGCGCAGCTCCAAGTCGTCGCTGGCGTTGATCTCTTGGTGCGGAACGTAGGGCGGCACGTAGATAAAATCTCCGGCTTCGGCCTCCGCGACGTATTCGAGGCGTTCACCCCAGCGCATCCGCGCCAGACCGCTCACGACATAGATGACACTCTCGAGGTCCCCGTGATGGTGGGCGCCCGTTCTCGCCTTGGGTTCGATCGTCACCGTGCCTGCCCAGAGCTTTCCTGCACCGGTGCGCGCTGTGGTGACGGCCGCACGACGATGCATCCCTGGGGTCTGCGGCGTGTTGGCATCAAGCTCACCTGCGCGAATGATCCGCACACCGTCGGATCGCCATCGATGGGATGCCTGCGCCATGTCCTTGATTGCCAGATTTGTTGCAAGTGCGTGCGTTCAACACGACTTTACCTGGACGCGAGAAGGCGGGCCAGTGCCGAGGGTAGGGCGCTTCTTGGTCCGCCGCGCTTGCGCTCATCAATGGCGAAATTGAGCTTCGGGATCTTCGCGCCTCTTAACGCACGGGCACTTCCAAAGGCGGCTCGCGCTAATCTTGGCGCAGATCGATGAGCGTGGTTTTGCGGCTTCCGCCCAGCCATTTTTTCGGCCGAGCACGGCTCGCGTGCTCTGCTTCCGGAATCGAGGTTTCCCATCGCATCGCCGAGGGCGCTCCGGAGAGCGTGCTCACTCACACGCATGAGGATGCACACTTCATTCTGGTGACGGGAGGCGACTATGTGACTGCGGCGACGGGACCCGCCTCGCCGGCGCGTCTCGGCCTCATCTATAACCCTCCCGGTACGACGCATCGGGATCATTTCGAAAGAGGTCGCGGCAGCTTTTTCGCCATCTCCGTCGCTCCGGACGTTGCCCGCGCGGTACTCGCTGATCTTTCGACGCCGAGCGAGCCCCGGCAGCTTATCGATGCGTGTCAATATGCGTTGACCATCGCGATAGCGCGCCTTTGCCAGCGGGTTGAGGGTGGGATGTCGTTGGAGGGGCTCTGTCTTGAGCTCCTCGGCAGTGCGCATCTAAAGCCATGGGG
>Ga0209624_10002723_pt1 | contig 12915 bp, 11 predicted proteins | sample JacPinW_OM2H0_O1_FD_188565 | JGI IMG/M metagenome (GOLD analysis project Ga0209624, IMG submission 188565) | Forest soil microbial communities from Algoma, Ontario, Canada - Jack Pine, Ontario site 1_JW_OM2H0_O1 (SPAdes) (version 2) | ecosystem: Environmental > Terrestrial > Soil > Boreal... | reverse complement strand
ACCTTTCCTCTTTCTCCGTTTATTACATCCGCAGCACGGAGTGTCAAGCAACGTGTTCCGATGGTGTGCTATTGGTAAAACATAGTCCGGAAGTACAGGTAGGCGAAAAGTACAGGTGAAAAGGACAGGTCATGTGTCGCTAAAGGGCTGAAATACTGCGGGAAAGGCCCAAAAAGGCGAAGACTTTGGCGTTCGCCTGAGGTTTACTTTTTGTTCGGGGGTGTGAGCTTAAGCTGTTGCCATATTGTGTCCACGCGCCTTTTTGTGGCGTCGTCCATCTTTATTTCGTCGGGCCAACGTCCGGCGAAGCCTTCCTCGGTCCATTTGCGCGTGGCATCGACGCCCATTTTTGAACCAAAATCCTGGCGGCGCGCGGCATGGTCCAGGGTGTCCACGGGGCCAAAAACGAACTGAATATCGCGCTCGGGGTCGATGGCGCAGAGCGCTTTCCAGACGACTTCGCTGGAGTTCTGGACGTCCACGTCGTGTCGACGACGACGACAACCTTGGTGAACATGGCCTGACCGAGCGACCAGATTGCGTTCATTATTTTGCGTGCTTGGCCGGGGTAGCTTTTGCGGATGGAGACGATCATCAGGTTTTGGAAGATGCCTTCGGCGGGCATGGCGACGTCCACAATTTCCGGGTACTGCATTTTCATTACGGGCATGAAGATGCGTTCGATGGCATGGCCCATGAAGTAGTCTTCTTGCGGAGGCGGGCCGACGATGGTGGTCAGGTAGAGCGGGTCTTTGCGATGGGTGATGCATTGTATGTGGAAGACGGGAAACTGGCCTTCGAGGGAGTAGAAGCCGGTGTGGTCGCCGAAGGGGCCTTCGGTGCGCATCTCGCCGATTTCGACATAGCCTTCGAGGACGATTTCGGCGTTGGCGGGGACTTCGAGGTCAACTGTTTTGCAGGCGACCAGGTCAACCGGGTCTTTGCGCAGGAAGCCGGAGAACATGAACTCGTCCAGATCGGGAGGAACGGGGAGAATGCCTGCGAGCGCGGTGGCGGGGTCGGCGCCGATGGCTACAGCTACTTCGAGTCTGCCTTTGGGATTTTTCGCGCGGCTGCTGCGGTAATGATCGGCGCCGTGTTTTTGAGTTTGCCAGTGCATGCCAGTGGTACGGGAGTCGTAAACCTGCATGCGGTAACAGCCGACGTTGCGTTTGCCGTTTTCCGGATTCTTGGTGATGACCATGGGCCAGGTGATGTAGCGACCGCCGTCTTGCGGCCAGCATTTCAGGATGGGGAAAGCGTCGAGCGAGAAATTATCTGAGAGGACTACTTCCTGGCAGGATCCGCTGCGGACGGATTTCGGGAAGAAGGAGCCGATCTCGGCCAGTTTGGGGAGCATCTTTACTTTTTCGAGGAGGCCTTGTGGGGATTGCAGGTCGAGGAAGGAACTGATGCGTGACGCGACTTCTTGTAGGTCGTTGACTTCCAAAGCCAGGCACATGCGGCGTTCGGTGCCTACCAGATTTGTGAGCACTGGAATTTTAGAGTTCTTGGGATGTTCGAACAGTAGGGCGGGGCCTTTTGATTTTACGGCGCGGTCGGAAATTTCTGTGATTTCAAGTATCGGGTCTACTTCCAGTTGGATGCGTTTCAGCTCGTCGTGCTTTTCTAGTTTCTGGACGAAATCGCGGAGATCTTTGTGCGCCACTTCGGCTCCTCGTTTTTGGCTTTGCCACTTTAGCATGGAGGAATGGCGGGAAGAAAATTTGCCGGAGGCCCACAAAGAAAGGCGGAATATTTGACACAGGGAATACGGGAGGGCTACGGAGAAAATCTGAGAAAGCAAGTCGGTGGCGCCGCGGAGAACGCGAACCCGCGCGGAGCTTTTCACGGGGCGGCGGGATTAGGTATAATCGCGCAGTCGGGATGAGCGGGCGTCGTACAATGGCAGTATAGAAGCTTCCCAAGCTTCGGACGTGGGTTCGATTCCCATCGCCCGCTCCAATAAAACAGCGCCGATTATGCGAAGCGCCTGTTTTCCTTATTTTCCGATTTGACCGATTTCGGGCCATTCCGTCTAGAAAAATCAGCCTGGACGTAGGCCGGCGGAAGCTGCCCGATGTACGTCGCCATCATTGCCGAGGACGTGTGTCCCATTCGCTCGAGAAGTACAGCAGGGCTCATTCCCGCAGGCCCCACCGCCGATTGCATCCACGACGAAATCTTCCCCTCAAAGGCGAACGAAGGGACGTGCCTCGGTTCTGTACGTAGCCGGCGAACTGCCGAATTCGCATATTCAAACCCGAATGCCGCAGCTGCGCTCTCCCGACGAGCCCGTGAGTGAGCAGATGAGCGATAATCCGGTTATTCTTTTTCGTATGACACTCGGTTCGCTCTGACGACTGAGCGAAGCGGAAGGGAAAGATGAAGATTGACCTTCACGGCCACTATCCAGCTGAGATCGTATTCAGCGGAGTTCTTGGCAAGATTTTGCAACAGTCTTGGGAGATGGGTGAGATCGAACTCGTCCTCATTCACGGCCATGGGCGCAATCGTGGCCTCACACCGGGATTCGTGAACACGAACACCGGTTACTTCGGACTCTGTATTCGGAGCGCATTGAGGCACGACCAGTCGTTTCGCCAGTGGATCAAGCATACGACGCTCGATTGCCGACAGATCGGCAGCACCTCAATTAGACTGAAACCAAACCCGAATCCGACGAGAAAGCAATTGGATTGCTTTTGAGGTGCAGAAAACGTATCAGTTGAAAATTCTCAATGTCCTGTATTTCTAGATCGCCAAACGAACAGCGAGAAGACGGCTAGCATAATAGTCAACGCACCCAGGATCAGCGATAGAAAATACCCTCGTGTTTGATTCGCGTGGGGCGCCGTGGTAGGCAATGAGGATAACGAGACGAGGGGGCTGGGCCGTGGGGTTGCCAGGATGACCGCAGCTGGCGTCCGTGTCTGAGCCCGCAGAGGCGCAAGCGAGCCGTCTCCCGAAAGATCAAAGGCCGGACCTTCTCCTGCCCTTAATCCGTTGATCGCCCGTACCTGATAGCGGTAGTTGCCAGTGGCCAGAACCTCAAACGCACTACTGCGAGACGAGAACTTCATGGTCGGCGGAATCATTATCGCAAACTGCTGCATTGGATACTGATGGCGCGTGCGGAATGAGGCGCGGCCTTCATAGGGGAGATCGTAGTTGAAGGCGAACTTAGTCGCTCCGGGCCGCAACGGGAAACTGACCGTATAGTGACCGGGGTCGGCTGGTACTGCCGTAGCGGAGATCATGCCGCCGAGCTTGTCCGAGCTTGCGGCCAGGACTGAACTGATTTTAGCGTGGGGAGGCAAATACACTTCGAACGTGCGAGTGCCGTTCCGCGTGACCGGCGGGTTGGACTGGTTCCAGATCTCGTACATGTCAGATACGTGAAGCAGACTGCCGTTTGTGCCGGTGCGAAGAATTTCGATGCTGCCGGTGACGCCCCGCACCTGAGTCGTGGCGTCAAAAACAGAGATCGAAACCGATCCGCCAGTGGTAGCCTGCTGATCGTAGGACACACCGTCATGTACGACCCGTACCAAATATTGTTTTCCGGGATACTGCACCGGAACTTTGAATGATCCCTGCTCGTCAACCTTCGTGTACGACTCTTCCTGCATTCCTTGATCCAGTCGAATCAAAATGACCTCATCGCCGGACGCCGGCCGCCCGCTCGTCTGGTTGCGGGCATAGCCAGAAATTTCGTTTCCTCCCGCAACCAGAACCGACGAGCAAAACAGGACACCAAGGATCGTAAGAATTCCTTTGGCATGAAATCTCCTATGAAGGATCACTCGCTTACCCCAGCGGCTGCGGGCGCCAGAACGCGTGGCGGTCGCCCGAACATGATCCCGGTTTCTACCTCGACGGGCTGGCCATCGCGCAAATAGGGACGGAACCTCCAACGGGCAAGCGCCTCTGAAATCACTTTCGCCTGAGACGGAAAAGCACTGAGAAAATGGATGTGCTTAACCCGGCCCTCTTTATCGATTACGATGCGGACCGGAACCGAGTTGAACGTGCGCTCTGTAAATATAGGGTCGTCTCTTTCTATTACATTATCGCCGCTTGCGTAGTCCTTGATACAGGCTGGAACGTTTCCCCCTCCGGCTCCCGACGTGAGACCCGCTTCCTCGGGCAGCTTCATCGCGCTCATCTGTTGAATCAGGCTTTCGATCAGCGCGCTGTCGCTACTTGTGAATACGAACTGGACTGTATGACATCGGATTTGGGTGGCTAAAACTTGCCAGTGTAGATCGGCCACGGGGGAAACGTACTCAAAGCGAACGAATGAATGGTTCGCAATTTGGACCTGAGTTGGCGCTTGTTCGACGACATAATCCTCGCTCAAATGATCTTTGCTAAAATTTATTAACTCGAAGGCCGTAGCTGCCGGGACGCGGTTAAAAAACATATCCTGCGCAGCGATCAAAATTGTGGCGCGGCTCGGGCCGGTGAAAGTGTCGGAGGGGCGAATCTGCGCGAGGACGTAATAGCCACTGTCCGACGGCGGCGGTCCAGCGTACTTTTGGACCCAAGCAGCGCTAAGCGGATAGGTTAGGCCAAAATAATCGTTCGTATACGAATTCCTGGCAACCTTCCCACCTTCGGGGACGGGAGTGGTCGAATCGCTGGCACTGGACCAAGCTCCCTTCACGAGGATTACTCCCGTTGGCAGCTTTTTGCCTTGAGTATTTTGCGAGAAATCGCCTCCATTTTGAGGCAAGGCGTGAACAGGTGCGAGAAACAACGGGGATACTCCAACAATCGCCACGGTTTGCAATAGAGCAATACGTATGAGGCTCACTTGATTGGGCCTCCGCCCTGTCTCATTGCGAGTTCCAGCAAGTACCGGGTTGTTATTCGGCGCGAACCCACGACACGGTTTCTCCGGGCGAGAAAGGTGGCATCGCGCCCGGAGAAGCTGCGGCATCAAAGCTATAGGGAGCGCAGGAAGTCCAATATGTCCTGCTTCTGTGTCGTTGAGAGCGAGCTGAAATTTTCCTCCGCCTGCGTGGCCTCAGAGCCGCTGCTCGCGTGATCTTGGATAGCAGTCAGCAAATTGGTTGTGCGACCGTCATGCAAGAAGAATATTCGCTGTCCCGCTCCCCATAGGGGGGCCGTGCGGAATTGATCGCCACCCGCGCTTCCCTGCGACACGTTGTCCGCCAAACCTGTTCCCATGTGGTGGATTTCAATGTCGGAGAACGCACCAACCTGTGTGTTGGCCAGCGAGGAGGTGATGTTCGAGTTCTGTGTGGAGTTGATCGTTGGAGTATGGCAGGTGGCGCACCCGATCGACGAGAATAACGCCTTGCCAGTCGCGATCGCGGACGCGCCGCCCGGTGTAGTGGTCGAGGGTATCGGAGGCGCTAGCAGACGCATGAACTCCGCGAACAGTACGATATCGGAGGGAACCTGAGCATTCTGCGCGGCCGGGTCCGAGTTCGACGTCACCGTGAAATTGGTTGCGTCTTCCGGGTATCCGGTGCCCGAAAGGTTGAGGCACGAGGAAGGAAGGCCGGACCCGGTCTGATCCTCGCCTGGCAATGGCCGGTCTTGCGTGAAAAGCTCGTTGGTGATGCCCATTTCTACGTTGTAAGCTTCGCCGGCAAATAGCAATAGCGATTTGTTCTGTGCCTTCCAGCCAAAGCGGGAAATTGTGCCGTCATTGCCGTTGTGGTTGAAGGTGCCGCTAATGCCAAAATTATTCCCCACTTCGGACAGCTGGACAGCGATCAGCGTTGAGTCGTCAAGGTTCTCCAATAGACCGGCACCAAACGACGGGGTGGGAATCCGAAATATAATATTGTTTGCCGCCTCGGCGATAGCAAAGCTTGGTTGCGGCAAACTGCAACTCCCCGCGTCAGACCTGCCGGAAACCGTATATATATCTTCCACGCCGCCGTTCGGGGCATTCGTGTTGACAGAGCCATTTGAATTGAAGAAGAACGGGAAGCGCGCTTCTCGCGTAGGTCCGTTCGCGGTCAGGAACGATGGAACGGTATTGTCCGACCCACTAGCGATGCCTTTGGCGATCACCTCGAATTCAGGATTGGTGGAGGGTCCTGATCCTCCGATGGTCGGTTGCGAATGGCATCCCGAACAGGAATTGAAGTTGAAGCGAGGTCCGAGACCGTTGTTGGTACCGTTTGAGACGACTTCAACTTCCTGGAAGCGCCCGAGACCGTTCTGAAAAAATTCTAAGGAGCCACTGGGAGTATCTGCGACGACCGAAGGTAACGGGAGTGGATCGGTGGCGGTGGCACCCGATTGTCCGTTGATAGGCCCGGACCGGACTCCTGGATCGGTCTGTGCGACTCCGATCGCCGGAAACAGTACGATCACTGCGAAAAGCCACGCCGGTCTGACTAATTTCATTTTGTGATCTCCTTCGTCGTCTGCAGACTCAATGCAAAGGTCCTGCCGTGCCTCCGTTCAGAGCTTTGTAGTTGCTCGGTTCAGCTACTTGCAGCGCATTCGTTCCGGATACAGGCGCACTGAGCAGCAACGCGTGAACGACCCTAGTGGGTCGACGCAAGCATGACCGATGATTTGTGTGTTAACTGCAGAGACAATAGCCGTGTCTCGTACAATGAACGCTGTATAACATCGGGTTCGGCGAAGCTGCAAGAAAAAAGAGTTAGCATTTTCGGCTGTTCTGCGGGTGAACACGGCTCATGCAATTGGGCACGTGGTGAAAGATGCGGACGCGCGAGGGACGCTAGGCTAGGCGACGCGCACGGCTGGAAACTGGGTGGAGATTTCGATTACGGACTCGGGGACGGCGACAGCGGAAGAAGTACGGGACAAGATGTTTGCAGTGGGGAAAGGCACCGGGCAAGCACTGGCTGGGCGCGGGCTGCGGCGAATGACCGGCCGGGCGCGATGGCGCAGCAGATTGTGCGCTTAACATTGCCATGTGCGATTAGAATGTGCTGCGTATGGGAGAGATTTACGCGGGAACATCGGGGTGGGGTTACTCGAGCTGGCGGCCGGGATTTTATCCGGCGAAGCTCGGGCCGGGGAGATTTTTGCAGCATTATGCGGGGCGCCTGAATTCCGTGGAAGTGAATTATACGTTTGGGCGGCGGGTGAGCAAGCAGTTGTTGCAGCGCTGGGCCGCGGCGGTGCCTGAGCAATTTCGGTTTGCGGTGAAGGCGCACCGGCGGATCACTCATAGTAAGCGGTTGCGAGATGCCGGAGCGGCGACGGCGGAATTTCTGGCTTCGCTAGAACCGTTGCGGCTTGTGGGCAAGCTGGGGCCGGTGCTTTTTCAGTTGCCGGGGAATTTCAAGTGTGATGTGGGGAGGTTGCGGGAGTTTTTGGCGGGATTGCCGACGGGAGTGCGGGCGGCGTTTGAGTTTCGGCACGAGTCTTGGTTTAGCGAGAGAGTGTATGCTGCGTTGCGCGACGGCGGGGCGTCACTTTGTATGGCGGAAGACGAGAAGCTCGAGACGCCGGAAGTGGTGACTGCGGATTTTTGTTATTTGCGGCTACGGAAGAAAAAGTATTCGCGAAAGACTGTGGCGGAGAGGCTGCGGAGGCTGGCGGGGAGCGGCGATGTGTTCGTTTATTTCAAGCATGAAGAGACGCCGACGGGACCTTCGCGGGCGGAGGCTTTGCTGAGATTGGTGCGGAAGAAGTGAGCGGGGTGGATCGGCGGAGCTGAGTTTTTTTTATTTTGACGCGAAGCGAGGGAATCTTGAGGACTCAGTTGATTTTGCGTTCGATTGGCGGAGGCCTGTTGGCTTGTACGGCGGCGGTGTGGGGAGTTGCCGGGGTGCGATCGGCTGCGCAGGACGCTGGGCAGAGTGCCACGCCAAGTGGCGCGCAAGTTGTTGCGGAACATCGTGTGGCGATTACGGTGGATGATTTGCCTGGAGCGCTGCCTGGTGACGATTTTGCGTACGGCGAATTGAAGGAATTGCAGAAGATTAATCGGGGGGTGTCTGCGGCGCTAAAGGCGCACCATGCTTGGGCGATTGGATTCGTGAATGAACGCAAGCTGCAGGTGCAAGGCGAGCGTGACGCTCGGGCCGAACTCTTGCAGATATGGTTGGAGGCGGGGCTGCAGCTGGGCAATCACAATTTCGCGCACGACGATTTCAGCAATACTGCGCTGCAGAAGTATGAGGACGACTTAATTCGTGGAGAAGTCGTGACGGAGGCGCTGCTGAAGGCTGCGGGACAGAGCGAGAAATATTTTCGGCATCCTTATTTGAATACGGGAATGACGATGGAGGCGAAAACCGCTTTCGATGCGTTCTTAAAGGAGCGCGGATACACGATTGCGCCGGTGACGATTGAGGATGCGGATTACGTGTTTAACGATGCGCTCGCGCACGCGCTCGAGAAAAAGGACAAGAAGATGGCGGCGCGGGCGAAGAAGGAATATCTGGAGTACGTGGATACGGTGTTTGACTACGCGGAGAAGGAATCGGCGGAAATGTTTGGCCGGCAGATTTCGCAGATTTTGTTAGTGCACGATAATGCTTTGAATACGGAGTGTCTGGACGCCTTGCTCGAGAAACTGGAGAAGCGCGGGTACAAGTTTGTGTCTTTGGATGCGGCTTTGGCTGATCCGGCTTACGCGACGCCGGATCTGTATGTGGGGACAGGGATTTTATGGATGGACCGGTGGAAATTGGCGTTGGGGATGAAATTGGATCTGAGTAAGGGGCCAGAGCCGCCTTCGTGGTCAGAGCAGATTTTTGAGCAGATGCGGAAGGAGCGGCAGAAAGAGTAGTTGTTTGCGATCTGGTTTTTACGTGACGTTACGAGAAGCAGATCGCTCGCTTTGTCCCACGGCGGCCCGGCCCGCACTTGTAGGAGGCGCCGGGAGAGAAAAAGCGCGGGACTTCGTTTGGGTCGACAACTAATTGCCCGACCTACGCGATGGCTTGGGGGATGGCTTTTTTCCAGCGGCCTTGGGCTTTCAGGATCAGTTCTACTAGTTCGCGGACGGCGCCTTCGCCGCCACGGACGGTGGTGATGTAGTGGGCGGCGCGCTTTACTTCGTAAACTGCATTGGCGACGGCTACAGCCAATCCTACGCGTTGAAGGATTGGGAGGTCGGGGAGGTCATCGCCGATGTAGGCGACCTCTTCGTCGATTACTCCGGCGCGGAGCAGGATGGCTTTGTAGGCTTCGAGTTTTTTTGGCTGGCCTTGGATTACGAATTCCATCGAGGCTTCGCGGGCGCGGCGGGCATTGGCAGGGGAATCGCGTCCGGTGATCAGGCCGGTGCGGATGCCCATGATGCTGGCTAGTTTGATGCCGGCTCCGTCATGGGCGTGGAACATTTTCATTTCAGCGACACTGTTGTCGGGGAAAGTTTGCAGGCAGACATAGCCCGGGGTCATGGTGCCGTCGACGTCCATGAGGAGGACGCGGACGGGTTTGGCACGTCGGAGCACGGCGGCTGGGAATTTTAGTTCTTTGATTGGCATGTGGCGATCCCTTCCTTAACAGACTCGAGTGTTGCGCGAAAAGCAGACCCGTCTCTGCGTCCCGCCTCCCTCCCGCGGTCGCGGGACGGCAAAGAAAAAGCGCGGGACTGCGTCGGGCATGACATCCACGACACATGTCCCGCGATCGGTTTGATCGACCGTCACGTCAAGGCGCCCAGCTAAATGCTGGCCGCTACAAATTCCAGAACAAATACAAATTCAACGGCGACCGCAAAAAACCGGCGAGACGCCGACGCTACGCTAACTTCAGAGCAGTTGCAGGGTCCATAGATCATGGATGTGCAGGACCCCTTCTAGTTTGCCGGCTGGATCTGTGATGAGCAGGCTTGTGATTTTCCTTTCTTCCATCACGCGGAGGGCGCTGGCGGCTAGTTCGTGGCCCGATAGAGTGATGGGATTTTTGGTCATGCAATCGGCGGCGGTCAGGGCGAGGACGTTTTCCTGGCGTTTTTGCATCACGCGGCGCAGGTCGCCGTCGGTGATTATGCCCAGCAGCTTGCCGTTGGCTTCTGTGACGGCGGCCAGGCCCAGGCCTTTGCGGCTCATTTCGTAGATTACGTCGGGCATTTTTGTGGTGGGGAGGACCTGGGGGGCGTTTTCGCCGGAGTGCATCAGGGATTCTACGCGGCGGAGTTTATTGCCGAGGCGGCCGCCGGGATGGAGGGCTGCGAAGTCTTGTTCGTTGAAGCCGCGCCGTTCGAGTAATGCGATGGCTAGGGCATCGCCCATGGCCATCGCCGCGGCAGTGGATGCGGTGGGCGCTAGATTCAGCGAGCAGGCTTCTTCTTTTACGGCGATATCGAGAACGATTTTGCCCGCTGCGGCGAGAGTGGATTTCGGATTGGCGGTTAGCGCCAGGAGCGGGACGCCAAGTCGTTTGACGGTTTCCAGCAGCTCGATCAGTTCGGCGGTTTCGCCGCTGGCGGAGATTGCCAGCATTACGTCGCCGGCGGTGAGCATGCCCAGATCGCCGTGCAGAGCTTCGCCGGTGTGGAGGAAAAGCGCGGGGGTGCCGGTGCTGGCGAAAGTGGCAGCGAGTTTGCGGCCAACCAGGCCGGATTTGCCTAGGCCTGTGACTACGACTCGGCCTTTACACGCGTATAGAAGTTCGACGGCTTTTTCGAACCGGGCGTCCAGGCGATCGATCAGGCTGGCGATCGCTTCAGACTCCACGCGTAGGACGCGCTTGGCGGTTTCGAGGCTCATTGGGGCTGGGCGTCCCATTCGCGCGTCAGGGCTGCCAGTTTTTGGATTTTTTGCAGCAGCGGGCGGAGTTTTTCGAGTGGGAGAGCGTTTGCGCCGTCAGAGAGTGCTTGCGCGGGATTGTCGTGCACTTCGAGGAACAGTCCATCAACGCCTGCGGCTATGCCGGCGCGTGCCAGCGGCTCGATGAATTCTGGTTGGCCGCCGCTGGACTTCCCTGCTCCGCCCGGAAGTTGGACGGAGTGGGTGACGTCGAACACGATCGGGTAGCCGAATTTGCGCATGATGGGGAAGGAACGCATGTCCACCACTAGATTCTGATAGCCGAAGGACGTGCCGCGTTCGGTGAGGATAATTTTTTCGTTGCCGGTGCTGGCGATCTTTTCGGCGGCGTTGGACATTTCCCAGGGGGAGACGAACTGGCCTTTTTTTATGTTGACGGCGCGTCCGGTGCGGCCTGCGGCGGCAAGCAGGTCGGTCTGGCGGCAAAGGAACGCGGGGATTTGCAGGATATCGCAGACTTCGGCGGCGGGGGGGACCTGGAAGACGTCATGGACATCGGTGAGGATCGGCAGGCCCGTGCGCTTTTTTATGGCGGCCAGGATGCGCAGGCCTTCAACGAGTTGCGGGCCGCGAAAGGAGGAGACGGAGGAGCGATTGGCTTTGTCGTAGGAGGCTTTGAAGATGTACGGGATGTTGAGATCGCTGGCGATGGCAGCGATTTTTTCGGCGATCGAGGAGGCGTGGGCTTCGGATTCGATTACGCAGGGGCCGGCGATCAGGAACAAGGGGGCGTTGGCGCCGAGGCGGATGTTGGCGACGTTGAAGGTGGTGGTGGGTGGCATGTGCGAACGAATGGTTGCGGGAACAGACTATGCGGGAATGGGAGGTATTTCAACTTTGAATTGCGAGTGCGGCGCGGCTGGGTGCGATCGGGGAAATCTCGCAGCGTGGCGAAATTATCTGCTGCGCGGAGGACTGTGAAGCTGGGGGTAGGCCCAAGGTGGGCCGCAGTCGTGACGGGGCCCTAGGCGGAAGAAAGCTATTGCCGCAAAGACGCGGAGAATGCTGAGAAAATCCCACCGGTGCGAGAGTGCGGGACAGATCCTGCAGCCGGAATGAGGGCAAGGCGCCATGCTCCAGACGACGATGCTCGTCGCATCGTCGGAGAATGAGAAGCGCGCGTGTGCTAGTCGGTGGCGGGTTCGGCTGCGGTTACGCGGCTCTCTGTTGCGGCGCCGAGGCGATGGTGGCGATTTTCCAGGCTGGCGCGGATGAAGGCGGCGAACAAGGGATGCGGAGCCAGCGGTTTGGATTTGAATTCGGGATGGAATTGGCAGCCTACGAACCAGGGGTGATTGGGGGCTTCGATTATTTCTACGTAGACGCCGTCGGGGGTACGTCCGGTAATGCGGAAGCCGGCGCGGCCAAGGGATTCTTCGTACTCGCAATTGAATTCGTAGCGGTGGCGGTGGCGCTCGGAAATTTCCAGCGTGCCGTAGGCTTTGGCCGCGAAGGAACCGGGCTCGAGTTTGCAGGGCCACGCGCCGAGGCGCATGGTCCCGCCCATTTCGTCCACGCCCAGGAGTTCGCGGAGTTTGTAGATGACGCGATTGGGAGTCGAGGGATCGAACTCGGTGCTATCGGCGTGTTCGATATGCGAAACCTGGCGCGCGTATTCGATCGTCGCGCATTGCATGCCGAGGCAGATGCCGAAGAACGGGATTTTTTTCTCGCGGGCGTAGGTAATGGCGTGAACCATGCCGGCGATGCCGCGTTTACCGAAACCGCCGGGAACCAGGATGCCGTCCACATGACGCAGCAGGCGTTCGGCGGTGGCAGGCGAGTCAATTTCTTCGGCTTCAATCCATTCGATCACCACGCGCTGGCGATTGGCAAGGCCGCCGTGGCCTAGAGCTTCGCGCAAGCTCTTGTACGCGTCTTCCAACTGCACGTATTTTCCCACTACGCCGATGCGCACTTCCCCGTTTGGATGCTCGAGGGTTTCGAGCATTGCAAGCCAGCGGCTTAGATCGCGCGGCGGAGCTTCGAGGCGGAGGAGGCGCAGGATTTGTTCGTCGAGGCCTTCGGAAGCCAGAGTCATGGGGACTTCGTAAATGTTGCCGACATCGGGCGCGGAAATTACGCAAGATTCGGCTACGTTGCAAAAGAGGGCGATTTTCGCTTTCAGATCGGCGGCGAGCGGACGATCGCTGCGGCAGATCAG
>Ga0209624_10002722_pt1 | contig 12924 bp, 14 predicted proteins | sample JacPinW_OM2H0_O1_FD_188565 | JGI IMG/M metagenome (GOLD analysis project Ga0209624, IMG submission 188565) | Forest soil microbial communities from Algoma, Ontario, Canada - Jack Pine, Ontario site 1_JW_OM2H0_O1 (SPAdes) (version 2) | ecosystem: Environmental > Terrestrial > Soil > Boreal... | reverse complement strand
AGTCGAAATCTGTGAAGCCGCCCTCGTGGCTGCATACTTTCTGACCGTTGACCCAGGCGATTGACTTGTAATTCGCCGCGCCGATGTGCAGGAATGTCTTGTGACCCTCCGGTTGCGTGTAGGTAAAGTCTCGCTGATACCACAACAGGCCCTCGTAATAGAACAGCGCGTCATGCTGCGTGTTCCAGTCCCCGGGAACCTTCAATGTGGGCGATTTGCTAAAGTCATATTCCAGCAGCCCCTGGCTGCCCGTTTCCGGTGCGCCGTTGAGGAAGAACCCATCCTTTCTTATCTCTCGATGAAAGTTGTACAGGCCGCCGTCGTATGGATCGACGATGTAGTGCCAGTCCCCGTTCAGCGTGAGCATTTTTCGATGATCGGCATCAACTGGAACGGTAGTGGACTGGGTTTGCCCACGCGCGCCAGGAGTAAGTACGGCGGCAAACGCCGCGGCCATCGCGAGGATACAGGTCAGGACGGCGAACGGTCCGGCGAAGAGCGCGAGCGCGAGCGCGGCGAGCGCGGTGAAACCGGTGAGCGCGTTCGGAATCCTGTGCGTCCGAACGTCGATCGCGGCCGCGGCACACGTGACGAGGAGAAGAACGAGCGCTGCCGCGGTCATGGGTAGGTCGTCGAAACGTTCTGGTACTGCGCGAGCAGCTGGTTGCCGATGAAGACGACGGCGCCGACGCAGAGCACCGCGACGAAGCCGAGGATCATGGCGTATTCGGCCAGCCCTTGTCCCCGGTCGTCGCGGAGCGTGCTCAGCATCAGAAGATCGACCGCAGGCTCGCGATGAGCTCGCCGAGGGGATGGTTCAGCATCAGCGCGGCGGCGCACTGGACGGCGACGAGGGCGGCGACGAGCGCCGTCGGCTTTTGCAAAACTGCATTGATCACGACCGGAGCCTCCTAGATGCTGCTGCCGACGTTGCTCAGCAGACCCTGGACTTTGCCGCTCAGGAACACGACGGCGGTGATGCAAAGGACTGCGACGAGCCCGAGGATGAGGCCGTATTCGGCGAGCCCCTGGCCCGATTCGTCATTGAGGATGGAACGAAGAGTGTCGGTCACGGAATTTCTCCTTGAAGATTCGTGCTAGCGCACGGAAGCGGGAATGGTGTCCGGCGGTGCCGGTGGGTTGGGGGCGGCGATCGTGACCGCCGCGCGCGCGCCGGGGCCTGCCGGCAACGTACGCACGACGACGGTCACGATCGCGTTGCGGAAGAACGCCGGCGAGATGGGCAGCGCGGCGTCGAAGCGTCCGTCCGCATCCGCCGGAACGGAGCGGCGGCTGAGGAACACCGTCGGAAGATCTTCCGAGAACGTCGCGTAAAGCGTCGCTTCCAACGGCTGCGCGGCGGGTGCCTTACCGGAAATCCGCACCGCTTCCGAGCCGGCCGCACGTGTTGCGGTCAGCGTGATGCCGGTCACTGCGGACGTGTCCGCACCGTGCGCAGCATTGGGCGCGCCGAGCACTGCCATCGTGGCGATGAGAGCGATCGAGAACGGGCTGCTGATCTGCATCGTGGCCGCATCGTACACACACCGGACGGCCGTTGAAAAGAGCGTTCCGGCAGAATTGACGGTGTGTCCACGGTCTGACAACGCACGGACAACGATGCGCTCTGGCATACTCGGATCACCGGTTCGTTCTTCACCGGGAGAGGTTTTGTTTTGCACCACACGCTTCGCATCGTTCTCACCGCGGCCGTCGCCGCATCCGCCTGCGTGACGCCCGTCACTGCGTCCGCGGACGCGACGATTCCGATGCCGATCCGCACCGGACAGTCGCTGGTCGTTCAGACGCCGCACCTCACGCGCGTGGCCGTCGGCGACGGGAAGATCGCCGGCGTGCTCGCGGTCGGCAACACCGAGATCGTGGTGAGCGGGCGCGCGGCCGGGCGAACGACGTTGCTGGTGTGGACCGGCGCCGGACGCCGCGCGTACGACGTCACCGTCACCGAGCAGGGCCTCGAGAGCCTGCGCCGGATGATGGAGCGCGCGATCGCGGATCCGAGCATTCACGTCGAGCAGTTCGACCGCTCGATCGGGATCACCGGAACCGTCGCCACCGGTGAAAGCCTCCTCCACCTCGGCGAGGTCGTGTCGCACTTCGAGCCCGTCGCGACCGCGCAGAAGTTCAGCATCGTCAACTCGGTGACGGTCGCGCGCCCGCTGGGGCCGCTGCAGAACGAGCTCGCCGCGGCGCCCGCGACGGCCGGCGTGCGCGTCGACCGCGACGCGAAGGGCAACCTCATCGTCAGCGGCCAGGTGGAGGACCGCGAGACGGCCGAGCACGTGCTGCACCGCGTGCGCGCGCTCGCGGGCCCGTATCTGGCGATCGACGGCAAAGTGGTCGACCGCATCGACACGCGGACGGTGAGCCAAGTCGACGTGAAGGTGTACGTGCTCGAGGTCGACGAGACCGGGCTGCGCCAGCTCGGCGTGAACTTGCAGTCGGCGTCGTTCCATCCCGACGGCACGTACACGCTGGGCGGCCCGCAGTTCCCCGTCGTCGAAGATCCCATCGTCGGCAACAACCGGCGCCCCGGGCCGGGCATTCCCGGGAACGCGCTCACGATCGGTGCGTTCTTCCGCACGATCACGCTCGCGCCGACGGTCAACTTGATTCTGAACAACGGCCACGGGCGGCTGCTGTCGTCTCCGAACCTCGTCACGATACCGGGGCGGCAAGCCGATTTTCTGGTCGGGGGCCAGATTCCGATCCCCGTCGCCGCGGGGCCGCAGCAGCTCGCGATCCAGTACAAGGACTTCGGCGTCAAGCTGCAAGTCACGCCGACGATTCTGGGTGAAGGAAGCGTCGAGACGGTGATCGCGCCGGAGATCTCCGATCTGGACTTCCAGGACGGCGTGTCGCTCAACGGCTTCGTGGTTCCCGCGCTCAAAGTGAGCCGGCTTTCCACCGACGTCGTCACCAAAGCCGGTGAGTCGATCGTCATGGGCGGCTTGCTGCGCCGCCAGGAGCAGCGCGTGATCGACAAGATTCCGGGCTTGGGCGACTTGCCGATTCTGGGCAAGCTATTTCGCTCGTCGCGCTATCAGAACTCGCAGACCGACGTCGTGTTCGTCATGACGCCGCAGATCCTGATCCGCTGACGATGCGAGGCGCGAACATCGTCGCGTGGCTGCTCGCTCCCGCGATGCTCGCCGCGCTCGTCGCGCTCAACCCGCTGAGCCGTCCGACGTATCTGATGGGCGACTTCCGCGCGTTCTACTGCGCGGGCGCCGTCATCGCGCAGAACGCGAACCCGTACCTCGAGGAGCCGCTGCGCGGCTGCGAGCGCGAGGCCGGACCGCCGCAGGAGCCGCGCTTCCTCGCACCGGTCGCGTTGCCGGCGCCGCTGCCGCCGTACGCGCTGCTGCTGTTCGTGCCGTTCGCGTTGTTGCCGTTCCCGGTGGCGGCGGCGCTCTACGGGGCGCTGCTGATCGCCGCGATGTCAGCGGCTACCGTCTTGTTCGCGCGCGTCACCGGCGCTTCCAGCGTGCTCCTGAACGTCGCCTTCGCCGCGATCACGGCGACCGTGACGTACTACGTCGGCCAGCCCGTTCCGCTGGTGTTCCTCGCGCTCGCCGCGGCCGCGCTGTTCGCGCGCGGCGGCGCCTGGACGGCCGCCGGGGCGTGCGCCGTGGCGGCGAGCATCGAGCCGCACGTCGCGCTGCCCGCGCTCGCCGCGATGCTCGTCGCGCTGCCGCGCACGCGCGTGCCGATCGCGATCTGCGGCGTCGTCCTCGGTCTGGCCGGCGTGCTCGCGGTCGGGCTGCCGGCCGGCATCGCGTACGTGCGCGACGTCGTGCCCGCGCACGCGCTCGCGAACGCGTACGAGTGGCAGTTCAGCCTCACGTCGCTGCTGACGTCGCTGGGCGTCGCAGCGCCGGTGGCGGTCGGCTGCGGAGAAGTCATGTTCGCCGCGATGGTGACCGCCGGCATCGTGGTCGCGCGACGGCTGTGCGCGATGACCGGCGATGCGGCGGTGCTGGTGATCGTGCCGCCCGCGTTCGCGGTGTTCGGCGGCGTGCACGTGCATTTCCAGCAGCTCGCCGTCGCGTTTCCGGCGATCGTCTACGTCATGGTGCGGTATCGGCACGTTCGCGCGCTCGCCGCGAGCGGGCTCGCGTTCGCGATGATCCCGTGGAACGTCATGGGCTCGACGGTCCTCGCGGGGTTGTCGCCGCTGCTCGCGGGAACGTTCGGCGCGCTCACCATCGGCCGCCGTGCCGGACTCGTGCTGGCGGTGAGCGCGGCGTGCATCGGATTCTCGCTCTTGGGACTGGCGCTGACGGGGCTGGGGCCCGCGACGATCGACTTCGTGCCGAAGTCCTACCCGCCGAACTCGCTGGCGGAGCTGAGCTGGGGCGACTTCTCGCGCGCGGCGTTGATGCGCCCGTCGGTGATGATGCAGTGGCTCCGCCTGCCGACACTCGCCGGCCTCGCGTGCGGCCTGCTCGCGATCGCGCGCGCCGCATACGCCACGCGCGTCGCGGCTGACGGCGCTCGGTCGGCGCGACCGGCGGCCGACGCCGCGTCGCCGGCGGTGATGGTGGCGCCGTGAGCCGCGGCGAGATGCGCCTCTCGCTCGATCCGCGCGAGCTGCTGCCGTGGGGTTGTGTTGCGTCGGTTGTCGCTTGGCTGACCGCGCTTGCGCTGCGCTTTCCCGCCGGTGACGGCGATCTGCTGTGGCAGCGGTGGCTCGGCGACCGAATCCTGCGCGAGCACGCGATCCCGCGCGCGCTGGGCGACGAGACGTTCGCTGCCGCCGGGGCGCCGTGGACGCCGCACGAGTGGTTGTTCTCCACGCTGCTCGCCGCGAGTGCGCAGCGCGGGCTGACCTGGTTCGTTCCGCTGATCTGCGCGCTGGCGGCCGGAGTCGCGCTCGCGACCGTGGTGCTGCGCTGCCGGCGGCGCGGCGTGTCGAGCACGATGACGTCGGCCGGCGTGCTCGTGTGCGCGTTCGCAATGGTTCAGTCGTTCGGGGTGCGCGCGCAGGTGCTCGGGTGGGCAGGCGTCGCGACCGTGGCGTGGCTGCTGGAGACCGAAGGCCCGTGGGCGTGGGCTGCCGTGCCGGTGACGGCCGTGTGGGCGAATCTGCACGCCAGCGCATTCCTCGGCCCGGCGGTGGCGGCGCTGTTCGCGCTCGGCGCGCTCGTGCGCGACCGCGCGCTCTCGCGGGAGGTGCGCCGCTCGGCGCTGATCGCGGCCGCGTGCGGTGCGGCGACGCTCGCGACGCCGCTCGGGCTCGATCTCGCAACGTATGCGGTCGCGCTGCTCGCGAGCCCGATCCGGCATTCGATCACCGAATGGGGCGCGACGAGCGCGAGCAGCTATGCGTTCGTCGCCGGTGCGCTGCCGCTGCTGCTGGTGCTGGCGGCGTTCGGCGTGCGCGCGTCGGTGCGCGACCGCCTCCTCGCGACCGCGTTCACGCTGCTGCTGTTTGCGGCGGTGCGCAACGTTCCGGTATTCGCGTTCGTCGCGGCCCCGATCGCGCTGGCGGCGCTCCCGAAGCCGCGCGCGCGCACGATGACGCAGCCGGGCGCCGTCCGCGGCGCGGCGTGGGCGACGCTCGCCGCCGTCGCGTTCGGCGGCGCGACGATCGCAACGCTGTCGTGGCAGCGCGTGCCGGCAGCGGCGAACGCCCTGCCGCTCAGCACGGCGGGAGCGCTGCTCGCACAGGAGCGCACGGCGCCGCGCGTGTTCTGCGAAGACTTCGCGTGGTGCAGCTTGTTCCTGGGCGAGCGCGTGCGGTTCTTCATGGACGGCCGCTGCGATCCGTATCCCGAGCCGGTGTGGCGCGACTACCGGGAAGTGATCGACGGGAACCGCCGCTGGGCAGCGATCCTCGACCGCGAGCGCGTCGATGCGGTGCTGGTGCGCCGGAACGGCGCGCTCGACAGCCTGCTTGCCGAGCGTGACCGTGCGTGGCGGCACGTCGCGTCGGACCGCGTGTCGGCGTTGTACGTTCGCCCGGCCGTCATCGCAACGGCGCGCGCCGTCACGCGATGACGGGGCGGCGCGCCACGCTGCTGCCGCTGACGTCGCTGCGTTTCGTCGCGGCGCTGCTCGTGTTCTCGTGGCATTGCGAGCCGACGCGCCGGATCTCCGCGACGTTCTCACTCGGCTACATCGGCGTCGCGTTCTTCTTTCTGCTGTCCGGTTTCATCCTGACGTACACGTATCACGGCACGTTCGGGGACAAGCTGCGCGCGGACGCGCTGCGCGCGTTCTACGCCGCGCGAATCGCCCGGGTGTACCCGCTGCACCTCGCAACGATGCCGCTGATGATCGCGTGCCTGATGTGGCTGGGGCCGAACCCGCTGTGGAGCGGCGTCGACGCGCAGACCCGGTTGCACGCCGTCGCGGCGCAGGCGCTGCTCGTGCAGAGCTGGATCCCTGCAACCGCGATCTCTTTCGGCGCTAACGGACCGGCCTGGAGCATCTCGGTCGAAGCGTTCTTCTACGCGCTCTTTCCCTTCGCCGCGTTCGTGCTGCTGCGCGCGTTCCGGGCTTTGCCGCCGTGTGCCGTCTTGCTCTGTGCGGGCGTCGTGTGGGCGGCGCAGACCGCGTTGCTGTGGCACCAGCAGGCGGTGGTCGACGACTGGCGCTGGTACGTGTTTCCGCCGAGCCGGCTCGCCGACTTCATCGTCGGGATGCTGCTAGGGATCGCGTACGTGCGGTCCGGCGAGCGCACGCGCTCCGCGCTGCGCCCGGCGAGCACGGAAGTGCTCGCGCTCGCGGCGGTGGCGCTCGCGGTGTACGTCTCGCCGTTCGTTCCGCTCTCGCTGCGGTTCGCGGCTTGGGTGATGCCGGCGTGGGGGTTCCTGATCCTCACCTTCGCGCGGCAGCGCGGCGCGTTCTCGCGCGCACTCGCGCACCCCGTGCCGGTTCGGCTCGGTGAGGTGAGCTTCGCGTTCTACTTGTGCCACCTCGCCGTGATCACGGCCGTGCGCCACGTCCTCGGTCCCGAGCATCCGGCGTTCTTGCCGGTCGCGCTGGCGTGCACCGTGCTGGCGAGCTTCGCGCTCTTCCACGGTTTCGAGCAGCCGTTGCGCACGCGCGTGCGCGCGCTGCTCGCCCCGCGCTTGCGCCCCGCGCCGCGCGCCGTAATCGTCCCTCAGGCGCTACATCCCGCGGTGGCGGAAGCATGAACGGCGCGCTGGCCGGCGTGCGCATTCGCTCGCGCGACGAGACGCTGCGCGGCCGGCCGTGGCCGTTGCGCCGCGTGCTGTGGACGTGGGCGGCGTTCGTCGCGCTGCTGATCGCGTCCGCGAGCGCGTGGTCGGTTCAGCACGGCGGCGGAGACTGGCGCGTGTTCGTATCCGCCGGCGCGCGCGCCGGAACTCCGGCGCTGCTCGATCCGCCGGAAGCATGGCAGTCGTTCTTCTACCTTCCGGCGGTGGCGTGGGCGTTCGCGCCGTTCGCGCACGCGCCGCTCGCCGTGAGCTTCGCACTCGATGCCGTGCTGATGATCGCGTGCGCGGCACTGGCGGGCATCGTTGCGGCGCGAACGTACGGCCTCGGCTGGAAGACCATCGCGGCGGCGTACGTGCTGTGGCCACCGGCCGTGTACGCCGCGGCGATCGTCGGTCAGAACGCGCCCGTCGGTCTGTTGCTCGCGCAGCTCGCGATCGCGGGCATCGCGGCGCGGTCCGTCGCGCTCACCGCCGTGCCGATCGGGCTGCTCTTGTACAAGCCGACGTACGCGATTCCGTTCGTCGTCCTGCTGCTCGCGCGCGGCCGGTTGCGCGAGCTCGCCGTCGTGTGCGCGATCGGCGCCGGCTGGTACGGCGCAAGCGTCGCCGCCACGGGCGGGCAATGGGACTGGCCGGCGGCGTCGCTGCAGCTCATCGTGCGCTTCGCCGCGGGTGATCTGTCCGTCAACGGTCCGTTCGCGGTCAGCCTGCCGGCGCTGCTCGTGCGCGCCGGAACTGACGCCGGGGTCGTGGTCGCCGTCGTCGCGCTCGTGGCCGCGCTCTGCCTGGCGGCGCTGCGGCGCGCGGGAGAAGTGGAAGCCGCGAGCGCGGCATGCCTTGCCGGCCTCGCGCTCAGCCCGCACGCGTGGGCGTACGACGCCGTGCTCGCGCTTCCGATGATCGCGTACGCCGCCTCGCGGCTCGCGGAGCCCGCGCGCACGTGCCTGTTGTTCGCGCTGTGGCTGATCGCGCCGCTGTTCTTCCTCTCGGCGTCGTTCGGGTTCGACCCGCTCGCGCCGGTCATCATCGGCGGAACGCTCGCGTGGCTCGTGTCGCGGCTGCGCCGGCCGGCCGCAGGGTTCTCCGCGCAGGCTGCGGTGCGTTGATGGTCTACGCCGACGCACCGCGCTCCGAGCGGCACGCGGTCACGTCGCTGCGATTCTTCGCTGCGCTGCTCGTGTTCGTCTATCACTGCGCGCCGACCGAGCCGTTCGGAGCGCGCTACGCGCTCGGGCACAGCGGCGTCGGCTTTTTCTTCCTGCTCTCGGGGTTCATCCTGACGTACACGTACCATCGCCGGTTCGCGGCGACGACGGCATGGCCCGCGCTGCGCGACTTCTACGTCGCGCGTATCGCGAGGATCTACCCGGTCCATGTCGTCGCGACGATATTCGCGGTCGTCGTGCTGTGGCGGTTCGGCGGCACGACGTGGGACGCATCGAGCGTCGCGACGCGCCAAATCGCCGCCGCCGCGCAGCTCCTGCTGGTGCAGTCATGGAGCCCGGACGAGAAAGTCTACCTCGGGATCAACGCGCCGGCGTGGAGCATCTCGACCGAGATGTTCTTCTACGCCGCATTCCCGTTCATCGTGCGGTCGCTGCTGCGGTCGTTCGGCGCGAGCACGCCGCGCGTCATCTGGATCGCGGCCGCGATGCCGTGGGCGATCGAAGCCGGCGCCGCGCTCGTGCCGCACCATACCGCCGTGTGGACGGCGTACGTGCTGCCCCCGGTTCGTCTCGCCGACTTCATCGTGGGCATGTTGGTCGGCATCGCGTTTCTGCGGTCCAAGCCCGGGCAGGCGAGTGTGGGCCGCGCGACGGCGTTCGAAGCGTCCGCGCTCGGCGCTGTCGTCGTCGCGATCGCCGTGTCGCCGCACGTGCCCGAAGCGCTGCGCTACTCGCTCTACCTCATGCCCTTCTGGGCCGCGCTGATCGCGGTCTTCGTGCACCAGGACGGAGCGATCTCACGCGTGCTGCAGTGGCCGGCGTTCGTTGCGCTCGGCCGCGCGAGCTTCGCCTTCTACCTGGTCCACTGGCCGGTCATTGCAATCGTCGGCGGAACGCTCGGCTGGAAGCACCCGGTCCTTGCAACGGCCGTCGCGTTCACGCTCAGCGTGTCGCTCAGCTTCTTGCTGTACCACCTGGTCGAACAGCCGATGCGTTCGCACCTCCGCGCCGCGTTCGCACGAGAGCCGAGAAGCCTCGCGCCTGCCGGCGCTAGCTGAGCCTAGCGCGCAGCAAAGACCGGAAGACGTTCCGTCGCGGCCGGCTGTATATCGACGACGATCTCATCGTTCACCGGTACCTCGACCGAATTGCCGTCACCGAAGTGAAGAAGTACGCCCCGTGCCCGAAAGGCACCCGACGCCGATTCGGGCCACGCGTGCCAACGCCGGAAGTGATATGCACCGTCCGAGAAGTCCGCGTTGCCTGCCATCATGCGTAGAAAACGAACGCCGCTCGTGTTTGGAGTCCGGTCGAAGATGACGGTGAGCTCGGTGACGCCGGCCGGCGGCTCAGCGGTAGCGAGCACGACCTCGTCACGTCGCTCACCGTTTATCGTGATCGATAGTTGATGACGCATTGAAACCCTCTTGAGAATCGCTATGCGCGGTCACCCCCGAACGCCGCGGGTGCTTTTCACCGCCTCCGTCCGATGTCCCGTGCAGCTCAGACATGCGCCGCTCGATTCGATCGACTGTGTCCGCAATGTAGTGCAGGCCCCCGGCCTGCGCGGCCTTCACGCTCGTCAATCACGCGCCGGCGATCCACTGGCAAGACCTGGCCCGAAAGTTTTCCTTCCGGCCAAAAAGCTGAGCTAGACTTGCTCCACCGCGCGGATTTCCGGGACGTCCTCGCGGACGACGGCTTCGATGCCGCCTTTGAGCGTCGACAGCACGGCGGCGCAGCCGCCGCACGCGCCGATCATCTGCACGTAGGCCACGCCGTCGTCGACTTTCACGAGCCATACGTCGCCGCCGTCGCGGCGGATTGCCGGGCGGATGCGGTCGAGCGCCGCTTCGATGCGGTTCTCCAGCGGGTTCGGCGTCACCGCCGAACCCTGTGCCGTGATCATGATTACTGACCGAACTCCTTCATGAGGTCGTGCATGCGGCCCGCCATCGCGAGCGCGTCGTCCCACTTGCGCTGCCACATGTTGCGCCCGAAGATCAAGCCGACGCAGCCCGCTTCCATCGCGAGACGCGCTTTGTGCACGGTGTCCTCGTCGCTCAGCTTCGAGCCGCCCGACACGAGCACGAGCGTGCGGCCCGCCGACTTCACGACCTTGCGCAGCCCGTCGAGCTCGTCCATCGTCATCGTGTTGTAGGGCTTGGGCGCGGTGTCGGCAGCGACTTCCGAGTGCGGCACGTTCAGCTTCACGATGTCCGCGCCGATCTCGCACGCGACGCGCGCCGCGTAGTCGACCGCGTACAGCGAGTCTTGCCCGCCCTTCGCCTTCACCGCCGAACCGCGCGGATACGCCCACACGATCAGCGGCAGGCCGTACTTCTCGCACGCGCGCCGCACGTCGTTGGCCTGCTGGATGTCGCGGTCTTGCGCCGGCGATCCGACGTACACCGTGTAGCCGACCGCATCGGCGCCGAGCCGCACCGCGTCTTCGACGCTCGACGTGAGCGGGCTGAACGACTGGTCGTCGGGCGGAACGTTCGTCTTGCCGTTCACCTTGAGCACGAGCGGCACGCGGCCCGCGTACTGCTTGTGATATTTCTCGGCGAGCCCGATGTGGTACGCGATGCCCGAGAAGTTGCCCTCGACCGCCAAGCGCAGCACCCAGTCGGTGTCGAGCGCGTCGGGGTTGTCGAAGAAGTCGATCGGACCGTGCTCGAGACCCTGGTCGATCGGGAGCAGCATCAGCGTCCCGTTGGCGGGGCCGTGCCCGTACATCATGTTGTAGAGGCGGGCGCGCTTGCCGGTCGAGAGATTCAGGTCCTCGAACGTCGGCCGGCGGATCGAAGCAAGCATCCTGTCGGTTCCCCTTGGCGAGAGTTGGGTCGGCCCGTCGGCTTCGCGCGGGCCCCGTCGCCTCCATTGTGCGCCCGGAAGGGGGCCCATGCAACGACGCCGGTCGCTAGAGGCCGGCAGGCGGCCGTCGAAAGCGCCGTACGGAGAGGGCTTGCGCATGCGGAACGTATTCGTCACCGGCGGTTCCGGCTTCATCGGGTCGGCGTTCGTGCGCGCGGCGGTGGCGGCGGGCTGGGAGGTTCGGGCGCTCGCGCGGTCGGCCGCTTCGGCTGACCGGCTGCGGGCCCTCGGCGCGTCGCCCGTCCACGGTGACGTCCTCGATGCGGCCGGCGCCTGGCGCGCAGTTGCCGCCGATTCCGACACCGTCGCGCACGTTTGCGCAGCCGCAGACGTACGGCGGCCGGATCACGGCGAAGCGCGCGCGGACGTGGCGCGACGAGCGGCTGCAAATGGACCGCGCGCTGCTCGGCGCGCTGGACCTCGCACGCGTCCGGCGCGTTCCCGATGCGGTCGCGACGTGGCTGCGCGAAAATGCCGCGGCCGGCGCTCAGCGCACGGCGCCCGCCGCGAGCAGCGCGTAAACCGCCGCGAGGCCGGTGACGGTCGTCGCGTAGAGCGCGATCCCCCAGAACGCCATCGACGCCGGCCGTGGATCGCCGGTCGCGTGCCGGACGAGCGCGAACGCGCAGACGGCTGCGGGCGCGAGCGCGAGGATCCCGAGTCCGGCATGGAGCTTCAGCGCGAGCGTTACCGCGGTCGCGGCTGCGAAGCACGCGGCGACGGTGACGAGCTGCCATGTGCGCGCCGGCCCCCAGGCGACGACCAGATTGCGCTTGCCGGCGAGAAAGTCCGTGTTCGCATCGGGCAGCTCGACGCACAGCATCATCGCGAACATCGCACCGGCCGGTGCGAGCACCGCCGTGAGGACCGGGTCGTCGATGCGTCCCGTGAACGCTGCATAGCCGGCGAACGGCACGAGCACCGCGACGACGATCACCGTGTCGAGCTCGCCCAGACGCCGCGCGCACAAGCGCACCGGCGGCGCGGAGTAGCACCACGCCAGCACCAGGATCGCGATCCCGACCAGCGCCGTCGTCGTATTTCCCGCGAGTGCGAAGCGCGCGCACGCGGCGAGCCCGAGTCCCGCGCACACGAGCGCCGCGATCAGCGCGACGCGCGGATGCAGGCCGCCGCCGACGAGCACGCCGCTTCCGCCCGACCACGCCGTGCGCCGCGCACCGGCGTCGCATTCGCGGTCGAAGTAGTCGTTCGCGTAGTGCACCATCAGGTGGAACGCGGTCACGAGCGCTTGCACCCACAGATACGTCGCGGCGTCCAGCCGCCGGCCCGACCATGCGGCGACGGCCGCGCCGAGCGCGACCCCTGCGAAGCCGCCGTATAAGAAAAGCGGTCGCGACAGCCGGACGAACGCGAGCAGCGGTTGCACGGTGCTATCTCACCCCCGAGCGGTCGGCGGCTCCTCCAAGCGGCCGCAGGCCGTGCCCGCTCACGCGCCGTACGCGTGCGGCTCGTATGGCAAACACTCAGGTCGGATTCGTCGGGGTCGGGGTGATGGGCGAGCCGATGGCGGCGTCGCTGCTGCGCGCGGGTTACGCGGTCACGGTGTGCGCGCACAGCAATCGCGCGCCCGTCGAGCGGCTCGTCGCGTCGGGCGCGGTGGACGGCGGCGATCCGGCGGGCGTCGCGCGCGCGAGCGCGGTCGTGATCACATG
>Ga0209624_10002721_pt1 | contig 12925 bp, 12 predicted proteins | sample JacPinW_OM2H0_O1_FD_188565 | JGI IMG/M metagenome (GOLD analysis project Ga0209624, IMG submission 188565) | Forest soil microbial communities from Algoma, Ontario, Canada - Jack Pine, Ontario site 1_JW_OM2H0_O1 (SPAdes) (version 2) | ecosystem: Environmental > Terrestrial > Soil > Boreal... | reverse complement strand
GAGCGGCTTGCAGGCGGCATAGTCGCCCATCAAAGCGAGGCAGCGCACCAGGCGCCGGAGGACGATCGGGTCGTCCGGCCGGCGGTCCCGCGCCGGGATCCCCGAACCCGGCCGGCGGCCAGAACACGGTTCCGGCCCCCCGCCCCGCCGCGCGGCCCCTGCCGCCGCTCAGCCACTGGCCCGTCATCGACTTCGTCCTGACGTTCACGCAGCCGGCGTACTACGGCGGCCGCAACGCGTTCCCGGCGGTCAGCCCCATCAACCAGTACGATCCGGTCGACCTGGGCGGCACGGTGCGCATCCCCGTGACGCGCAAGATCAACCTCTTCTTCGACCGGATCACGGAAGGCACGCTCAACCAGCCGCTGGAGTGCGTCATCCAGGGCGCCGCTCCGGGCGGTCCCGTCGCGCGCGTCTGCCCGAGCGACAGCCGCGACATCCTGCTCCAGTATCACGCCACGTACGCGTTCGACCGCTTCCTCACGATGGACGTCGGCGACTCGTTCCGGCATCGCATTTGGACCAACGGCGGAAACGGCGTCAGCAGAACGCCGTTCCTGTGCAACAACAACGGCCAGTCGACCGGCCCGAACTGCACCGTCAGCTCGACGGAGCACCACTTCGGCTACCTCGGCTTCACGTACGTCACCAAGCCGATCCGGGATTTCTGGAACTCGTCGTTCGCCATCGCGGAGACGGTCGACCGTCAAAACGTCGATCACCATGTCGGCATGCTCTGCACCGCCACGCTGATCACGGCGCTCCATGGTGATGCCAACCGGCTGTCGTGCCCGAACGGCCTCGGCAACGTCGGCTACTACGACGAGAACCCGGCGCAGAACACGTACTACGAAACGACCCAAGGCCTCACGTGGATCCTTCCGGTCGACATCAAGCACGGTACGACGTTCACGCTGAACGAGCGCTGGGGCGCGCTGAACTTCTACGAGAACCCCACCCTCAACCCCAACTTCGGCACGACGACCGGCGCACCGTACCGCTGGGCCTCCGCGCTCACGTACCAGATGAGCAAGCGTTTCAGCCCCGGCTTCACGCTCGCCATGCGCCACTCGGACTTCCATTCGTTGGCCACGCAAGGCACGCCGTTCGTGGCGCCCAACTCGATCCACGTCGGCTCCTGGGATCTGATCGGTACGTTCCACCTCGACCTCAACTCGTGGTTCCACTGATCCAGCCGAATCGCTGAACGCGAACGGAGCGAGCGCGGTCGAAAGGCCGCGCTCGTTTTCGTTTGGAACCCCACCCTCCATGATCGCTCGCCTCGCCCGAGTCGCCGTCTGCGCGCTGCTCCCGGCCGTCGTGCTCGCGCCCGCCGGCGCGCAAACGGCGGCGCCTTCACCGACGGCCGCGCCGACACCGATCTCGTTCACCGCCCACGCGCACGCGACGGTCACCGTCGTCACCGAGAACGGCACCTTCGGCGGCACGGCTCAGCTCGGCATGGCGCAGCGGACGAACCTGACGCGCGTCGACGTGCTGTCGCTCACGAGCGATTCGGTCCCGATCCCGCCGATCGCGGTCACCGCCGTCATCGACCGCACCGCGAACACGGTGACGGTCTGGAACGACACGACGAAGCTCTATCGCGTGCAGCCGTTCATTCCGCGCCCGGCAGCGACTGCCACCCCGCGAGCGAGCGCCACGCCCAGACCGTCGCCGCGCGCGAGCGCGACGCCGCGGCCGCCGCAGCGCGGAACGTCGCCGTTCGCCAACCTGGACGTATTGTCGGTGACGCTGAAGCTCACCGGGCACACGACCACCGCCGGGCTGCCCACGACGGGCTTGGCGTTCGACCTGATGGTCCAGCGCAAAGGCGACAAAGGGCCCGCGCACGTGACGGCGACGACGCAGGTCGCGGACGAGTTCACCGCGTTTCCGGTGACCATCGACGTCTCGCTGGAGCCGGGCGCGATGCCGTTCAGCGCAAAGCTCGGCTACGCCGTCGACGACCTGACGCGCGGCATCCCGCCCGCTACGACGTTCACCGTCCCCGCCGGATACAAAGAAGCACCGTCGCTGCTCGGCGTCATCTTCCCCGGCCGCGCGCCCGGCGGCCGGACCGCCGTGCCGTCGCCGTCACCGTCACCGCGCCGCTGAACGGAGATGGCGTCGCCGGCTGCGCGCTCGGCCGCCGATTTTCTTCCGCCCAAACACACGCTCAAGAGCTTGCGCGAGGCGGCCGCGGGCTGCCGGGGCTGCGACCTCTACAAACATGCGACGCAAACGGTGTTCGGCGAAGGAAAGGCGCGCGCGGCGATCATGCTCGTCGGCGAACAGCCGGGCGACCGCGAGGACGTCGAGGGGCATCCGTTCGTGGGCCCGGCCGGGAAACTGCTGCACAGGGCCATGCACGAAGCGGGCCTCGATCCAAAGGGCGTCTACGTCACCAACGCGGTGAAGCACTTCAAGTACGTCGAGCGCGGCAAGCGCCGCATCCACGCGACGCCGAAGGTGACCGAGGTCCGCGCGTGCGCGCCGTGGCTCGGCGCGGAGATCGAAGCGGTGCGCCCGGACCTCGTCGTCGCGCTCGGCGCGATCGCGGCGAAAGCGCTGCTCGGCGCCGGATTCAAGCTGACGCAGCACCGCGGCGAGCTTCAAGAAACGGCGGCGGGGCTGCGCGTCCTCGCGACGGTGCACCCGTCCGCGATCCTGCGCGCCCGCGACGACGACACGCGCCACGCGGAGTACGCGCGCTTCGCCGACGACCTGCGCCTCGCCGTGCGTCTAGCGCGGAAGTGACGCGGCGCTGAGCCGTCAGTAGCCCAGGTACGAGCGGCGCACGCGGTCGTCGCGCATCAGCTCGTCGCCCGGACCGTGCACGGCGACGTTGCCTGCTTCGAGCACGTACGCGTGGTCGGCGGCGGCGAGCGCCACCGTCGCGTTCTGCTCGGCGACCAGGATGCTCACACCGTCCTCTTCGTTGATCTGGCGCAGCAGGTCGAAGATCTGGCGCACGATCATCGGCGCGAGGCCGAGCGACGGCTCGTCGAGCAGCATCAGCGTCGGCTTCATCATCAGCGCGCGCGCGATCGCGAGCATCTGCTGCTCGCCGCCGCTGAGCGTGCCGGCGTTCTGGTGCTTGCGCTCCTCGAGCCACGGGAAGTAGACGACGACGCGCGCATAGCGCTCCTGCATCTGCTTGCGGCTCATCGTGTAGGCGCCCAGCGACAGGTTCTCCCACACCGAGAGCGCGCTGAGCGTGCCGCGCCCTTCGGGCACGTGCGCGATGCCCGCGCGCGCGGAATCCTCCGGCGTGCGGTGCTGCAGCGCGACGCCGTCGTACACCACGCTGCCTTCGCACTTGATCGTGCCGGTGATGGCGCGCAGCGTGCTCGTCTTCCCCGACCCGTTCGCGCCCAGCAGCGCCACGATCGCGCCGCGCTCGACCGTGATGTCGATCCCGTGGATCGCTTCGATCTGGCCGTAGCGCCCGCACAGCCCGCGCGTCTCGAGCAGCGGCAGCTCCGCCGCATCCTGCGCAGCCGTCATACCGCGCCCAAATATGCTTCGATGACGGCGGGGTTCGCGCGCACCGCGTCCGGCAGACCGTCCGCGAGCTTGCGCCCCGACGCCAGCACGACGATGTGGTCGGAGATGCGCATGACGAACTGCATGTGGTGCTCCACCATGAGCACCGTCGTGCCGAACTCCGCCGCGACGCGCTTGATCGTGTCGCCGAGCGCGATCACCTCGTCGTGGCTCGAGCCGGCGGCCGGCTCGTCGAGCAGCAGCAATTCCGGGCGCACCATCAGGGCGCGCGCCAGCTCGACGGTTTTGCGCACGCCGAACGGCAGGCCCAGCGCGGGCCGGTGCGCGACGCCCGCGAGCCCCAAGCGCTCGAGCACGTCCATGGCTTCCGCCTTCGCCGCGTCTTCGGCCGCCCACGCCCCGAGGCCGCCGGGAAAGCGCGTGTGGTATCCCACCAGCGCGTTCTCGAGCACCGTCATGTGATCGAACAGCGCGACGTTCTGGAACGTGCGCGCGATGCGTTTGCGAGCGATCTGCTGCGGCGGGCACCGCAGCAGATCCTCGCCCTTGTACCGGATCTCGCCCGACGTCGGCTGGTACAGCCGCGTGATGCAGTTGAAGCACGTCGTCTTGCCGGCGCCGTTCGGCCCGATCAGCCCGGTGATCGCGCCCTCGGCGACGTCGAACGAGACGTCGCTGAGGGCCGTGATGCCGCCGAACCGGATCGTGAGGTTACGGACTTCCAGCAGCGACGCCATGCGTCTACCGTTCCGCCGTGGTCATCATCGAGCGCGTGTCGACGAGCAGGCCCGTCGGCGACCAGCCCGTGCCCAGCCACTTCGCCGCGATCAGCTGCGTGATCGGATAGCGGAAGCTCGGCGAGGTGCGGATCACCACGCCCGGGTACACCAGCGGGTTGTCCTTCTCGGTGAAGTTCGCCGCGATGTCCATCACCTTCTTGCGGGTGAGGTCCTTGCCGGCTTTCCGGAGCACGTCGGCCATCGTGTACGCGATCGAGACGCCGTACAGGAAGTTGCCGTCGTCCTTGTCCGCCTTGGGCAGATACTTGTCCATGATCTCGTTGTAGAGCTTCATGCCCTTGTCGCCGCCGTAGCGCGCGTGGTTCGCCGGGTCTTTGAGATAGTAGGTCGTGATCACGCCGTTGACCGCGTTCTGCCCGCCCGCTTTCGTCGCGGCTTGCATGTACGGAATCGCGTTGGAGACGTTGTTGAGGTACTTGAGCGGGAACCACGACTGCTGCGCGGCCGCGACCATCGACTGGATGGCGAACTTGGGCGTCGCGAAGATCATCAGCGTGTCGGCGCCCGACGCCTTGAGCGTCGCGATCTGCGAGCTGACGTTCGGATCGCTCGTCTCGTACGACGCCATCTTCACGATCATGTCCGTGCGCTTGCCGAGACCTTTTTTGAGGCCGGCGTTGTAGTCTTCGCCGTAGTCGTCGTTCTGGTAGATGACGCCGATCTTGGCCTTGGGATGGTTCTTGAGGATGTCCTGCGCGTACAGGATCGCCTCGGCCTGATAGTCCGGCTGCCAGCCGATCGTCCACGGGTATTTCTGGTAGTCCTTGCCCCACGTCGTCGCGCCCGTCGCGACGAACATGTGCGGGACGCCGTTCTGGTTCAGGTAGGGGCGAATCGCGGTGTTCACCGCCGTGCCGAGCGTGTCGAAGATCGCGAACACTTTCTCTTGCTCGACCAGCTGGTGCACGATCTGCACCGCTTGCGGCGGGCTGTAGCCGTCGTCTTTGTCGATCCACTTGATCTTGCGGCCGTTGACGCCGCCGTGATCGTTGAGGTAGTCGAAGTATGCGCCGATGCCTTTGCCGATGTTGCCGTACGCCGACGCCGGCCCGCTGTACGGATGCGTGCCGCCCAGCACGATCTCGGTGTCGGTGACGCCTTGCTCCGCGGCCGAGACGGGTGCGGCGGCGCTGCCCGTGACGGTCAGCACGAACGCCGCTGCGAAGATTCCGGTTACCGCTTTCCTGACCAATGGTTTCATGTGATCTCCTCGACTGCGCCGAGCCGGCGCGGGGCTTTGCGCTACTCGCGCGAGGGCTGTTCGACCGCGATCGGGCTCGCGGCCTGGGCGAACGGTTCGGCGGCGGGTTGCGACGGCGGGTGCCGGACGATCCGGCGGTACAGCCGCTGCACGCCCCCGACGATCCCGTCGGGAACGAACATCATCATGAGGATCAGCGTGACGCCGTAGACGACGCTCGGAGCGCCGGCGTTCACGCGCTGCGCCAGCAGCGGAAGGAACTCGATCACGAGCGCGCCGACCAGCGCGCCCCAGAACGTCAGGATCCCGCCGAGCACGGCGCCGATGAGCACCGTGATCGAGAGCGCGAAGCTGAACGTGTCGGGGCTGACGAACGCCGTCACGATCGCGAAGAACGCGCCGGCGATGCCGGCGAGCACCGCGCTCCACCCGAACGCGAGCGTCTTGTAGTAGTACGGGTTCACTCCGAACGACACCGCGGCGATCGGGTTGTCGCGCAGCGCGCGCAGCGCGCGGCCGAACTTGCCGCGCACGAGCAGCGCCGAGGCCAAGAACACGACGCCCGTCACGGCCCAGGTGACGTAGTAGAGCCAGTGCTGCGCGTCCATCCGCACCGCGGCAGGCGCCGTCACCGCGTCGAGCGACATGCCGCCGAACCCGCCGGTGATGCTCTTGTAGTGCTTGAGAAACGACGGCGCCGCAACCGCGAGCGAGAACGTCGCGAGCGCGAGGTACACGCCCTCCAGGCGCAGCGCGACCAGACCGATCAGCAGCCCGAACGCGCCGCACGCGACCGCGGCGAGCACGCCGGCGGCCCAGTACGGCCAGCCCGCGTTGTGCGCGAGCACCGCGACGACGTAGCCGCCCAGCGCCATGAACGCGCCGTGGCCCAGCGAGATCTGGCCGTTCATCCCGGTCAGGATGATCAAGCCCAGGATCGCGATCGCGTACGCCGCGACGTAGATGAGATCGAACACGAGGAACGACGGCACGACCCACGGCAGGATCGCGATCACCGCGACGGCGATCGCAATGCGCGTCAGCACGGCCCCGTTCGTGCGCATCTAGACGCGGTGCACCGCGGCCCGGCCGAACAGTCCGGCCGGACGAACCATGAGGACGACGACGATGATCGCGAGCGCGGCCGCGAGGCGCAGCTCGTTGCCGATCGCTTCGACGTACGTGCCCAGCAGGTTGATCACGACACCGAGGATCAAGCCGCCGACCACCGCGCCGACCGGGCTCTCGATGCCGCCGAGCACCGCCGCGGCGAACGCGTACACGATCACGCTCTGCATCATGTTCGGGTCGAGGAACACGACCGGCGCGACCATGATGCCGGAGATCGCGCCGACGGCCGATGCGAGCCCCCAGCCGAGCGCGAGCATCCACCCGACGCGAATCCCCAGCACGCGGCTCTGCTCGGGGTAGAGCGCGGCAGCGCGCATCGCCAGCCCCAGCTTGGTCTTCTGAAAGAACAGCGTGATGAGCCCGAGCGTGATGAGCGAGACGACGATGACGCCGACGTCCTGCGCGCTGAACGCGACGCCGCCGATCTGCAGCGGCGTGGTGGGAAACGGCGTCGGAAACGGCTTCACGATGAAGCCCCAGATGCCGCCGGCGAGACCGTTGAACGCGGTGAACAGGCCGAGCGTCACGATGACGACCGTCAGCGGCGGCGCGCCTTCGACCGGCCTGATCACGACGCGCTCGAGCACGACGCCGCCGATGAACGCGACGGCGACCGCGAGGGCGAACGCGGCCCACAGCGGCATCCCGGTCTGCGCGATCTGCCACGCGATGTACGTGGTGAACATCGCGAGCTCACCCTGCGCGAAGTTGATGATTCCCATCGCACGGTAGATGAGCACCAGCGCGAGCGCCATGCTCGCGAAGATGGAACCGGTAGCGAGACCGCTGACGATTTGCTGGGCCAGGTCGTGCAATGCGGTCGACCTCCTGGAATGTGTCGGAATACCGGCGTCACACCGAAGGGAGCCGCGAGTTCCGAAAAAGTGCTTCGTCGGACGGCAGCATTCCTCCGGGACCGCGCCGCCGCCGCGGAGATAAATTTCAGCCTGGATGGACTCGGGCCAGCGTCTTCTTCGCGAGCGCGACCGCGCGCGCGGTGAGCGCCGGACCGCGCGTGCCGAACACGTTGAAGACGTACGCCTCGGTACCTTTGCGAGCGTAGACGTTGGAGGCGATCGTGACCGCTTCGTCACCCACGCCGGCCACCTTCGCGGGCTTGGCGGAGAACGCGCTCGCCGTCTGCTTCACGAGATCGTTGAAGCGCGCGCGGGCCTCCGCGACCGAATCGGAGCGAAACGCCGTGACCACGACCGACTGGAACAGCTTGGCGCCGTGGAACGCGCAGCTCTTGCTCGGACCCATCGTCTCCGCCTTGGCCGACTTCACCGGCGTGCCGAGCGCGGCGGCCGCGTCGGCTTTCGCGACGACGGCGCACGGGTCGGGCGGCGTCGCGGCGCACGCCGCCGAGCCCGCCGCGGCGAGCAGGACGACCGCGATCGCGGCGAGAGCCGGCCGAACCGTCATGCGCGTCAGATGCTACACCGCGGCCGGTTGATCCGCTTCCAGGAACAGCTTGAGCGCCGCCTGCACGCCGGCCCCCGCCTGGACGGGCGCGCCGGCTTCCAGCAGCGCGATCTCGAGCGCGCCGATCGCGCCGAGGATGTCGGTCTGCGTGAGATCGCCCATCGTGCCGATGCGAACGATCTTGCCCTTGAGCTCTTTCTGGCCGCCGCCGACGATCACGCCGCGCGACTCGCGCAGGCTCTTGCGGATCGCGTCGCCGTCGATTCCGGCCGGCACCCGGATCGCGACGACCGTCGGCGAGTGCGCGCCGTCCTGCGAGAACACCTCGAGGCCGAGCGCGCGCGCCGCGGCGCGCACGGCGCCCGCATACCGCGCATGGCGCTCGTGAACCGCGGCCGCGCCGGCGCGCTCGAACTCCCCGAGCGCGGCGTCCAGGGCGAACACGATCGACACGGGCGGCGTCCACGGCGTCTGCCCGATCGCCGCGAACTCGCGCGCTTTCTCGAGGTCGAAGTAGAAGCGCTGCGCGCCGCGGTTCGCGCGCATGCGCTCCCACGCGCGTGGCGCGACGGCCACCATCGCCAGGCCGGGCGGCGCCGCGAGCGCTTTCTGCGACGCGGTGACCACGACGTCGAAGCCCCACTCGTCCATGCGGAACTCGCTCGCCGCGAGGCCGCTCACCGAGTCGACGACCGTGTACGCGCCGTGCCCGCGCAGCGCGCCGGCGAGCGCCGCCATGTCGTTCTGCGCGCCGGTCGACGTCTCGTTGTGGGTGAGCAGCACGCCGTCGAACGGCTTGCCGCCGGGCTCGCTCAGCCGCGCGCGCAGCGCCTGCGGATCGGTCGCGGCGCCCCACGGCGTGTCGAGGATCTCGACCTCGCAGCCGAACCCGCGGGCGATCGCGATGAGCCGCCGGCCGAAGATCCCGATCGGGCACGCGAGAACGCGGTCGCCCGGACCGAACAGGTTGCCGACCGCGGCCTCGAGGCCGCCCGTCCCGGACGAGCCCAGGACCAGCACGTCGGCGGCCTGCGTGCCGAAGACCGGGCGCAAGCGCTCCACGATCCGTTCGAGCAGCGCTTTGAACTCCGGGCCGCGGTGGTCGATCATCGGCTGCGCCGTTGCGGCGAGCACCGCGGCGGAGACGGTGACGGGACCGGGGATGAACAGCAGGTTCTTCGACAAGGCCTTCTCCGGCGGGCGTTCGGCGATCCGTGGTTGTATTCGACAACCGATGAAAGCCCCCGGTCGTCGCATCCGGCTGACGGCGTACTCGGCCTGCGCGGGTTGAGCGAGTAAAGTCGGCGCTGCCGACCTGGCGCAGGTTCTGCGCCGCTTGCCGCCCGTGACGGACCCGAACGTCCTCGTCGGACACGCGACGAGCGACGACGCCGGAGTCTACCGCATCTCAGCCGATCTGGCGCTGGTCCAGACCGTCGACTTCTTCACGCCCGTCGTCGACGACCCGTACGACTTCGGCCGTATCGCCGCGGCCAACGCGCTCAGCGACGTGTACGCGATGGGCGGCACCCCGATCACGGCGCTCAACGTCGCGGCCTTTCCGGTCGAGGAGCTCGGCACCGACGTTCTCGCGCGGATCCTCGAGGGCGGCGCGGCGACGGCGGCCGAGGCGGGGGTCGTCATCCTGGGGGGCCATACGATCAAGGACGACGAGCCCAAGTACGGTTTGGCCGTCACTGGAACTATTCATCCGAATCTCATAGTTACCAACGGAGGAGCCCGTCCCGGCGATCTGCTGCTTCTCTCAAAACCCGTCGGGACGGGCATCCTCACCACCGCGCGCAAGCAGGACGTCATCGACGACGCTGCGCTCGAGCCCGCCATCCGCCAGATGGCCACGCTCAACGACCGCGCCGCGCGCGCGATGCTCGCGCACGGCGTCCACGGTGCGACCGACGTCACCGGCTACGGCCTGATCGGCCACGGCGGCGAGATGGCGCGCGCGTCCGGCGTCGCGCTGGCGCTCGACGCGCACCGCGTCCCGCTGCTGGCCGGCGTGCTCGATTTGATCGCGCACGGTGCGGTGCCCGGCGGGACGCGCGACAACCTCGCCGAGCACGCGCGCTTCACCACGTACGCGGACGGCGTGGATGACGCGCACCGCATCGCGCTCTCCGATGCGCAGACGTCGGGCGGCTTGCTGATCGCCATCCCGCCTGAAGGTGCGCAGCGCGTCCTGGACGACTTGGCCGGCCTCGGCACGGCGGCGATCGTCGGCGAAGTGCTCGACGGGCCCGCGGGCACCGTCATCGTGCGCTAGCGCTCGCGTGCGGTACGACACGGTCGTCCTGGGGCTGGGCGCGATGGGCAGCGCGGTCGCCGCGCACGCCGCGGCGCGCGGACAGCGCGTGCTCGGCATCGAGCAGTTCGGGCCCGCGCACGCGCGCGGCTCGTCGCACGGCCGCACGCGCATCATTCGCCAAGCGTATTTCGAGTCGCCGGAGTACGTGCCGCTGCTGCGGCGCGCGTACGCGCTGTGGGACGCGCTCGCGGCGCGCACGTCGACCCCGCTGCGCGCGCAGACCGGCGGCATCTTCGTCGGCCGGCCCGAGACGCCGGTGGTCGCCGGAACCATCGCGAGCGCGCTGCAATGGGAGCTCGCGCACCGGGTCTACGACGCCGCCGGCCTGCGCCGGCATTTTCCGGCAATCACGCCGCTCGACGACGAGATCGGCGTGTACGAAGCGGTCGCGGGCGCGCTGTTTCCCGAAGCGGGCGTGCACGCGCACCTGATCGACGCGGCGGCGCACGGCGCGGAGCTGCGCTTCGGCGTGGCGGCGGCCGGCTGGGACGCGGGCGATGCCGGCGTGCGCATCATGCTGGCCGACGGAACGCACGTCGAAGCGCAGCGGCTCGCGATCTGCGCGGGCCCGTGGTTCGGGCGCATCGCAGCCGACCTCGGCGTCCCGCTGCGCATCGAGCGCAACGTGCAGTTCTGGTTCGCGCCGAACGACCGCGACGCGACCTCGCCCGAGCGCTTGCCGATCTGGTGCGTGCAGCGCGACGGGCAGCGCATGCTCTACGGCTTTCCCGACTTCGGCGACGGCGCGAAAGCGGCGTATCACGGCAGCGGCACCGACGCCGATCCCGACGCGCTCGACCGCGGCGTGCGCGACGAGGAGATCGCCACGGTGCGCACGGCGCTCGCGGCGTTCGTGCCCGCCGCCGCCGGACCGTTTCTGCGCGCGGCGCCCTGCATGTACACGAACACGCCGGACGAGCACTTCGTCATCGGCGCCCACCCGCGGCATGCGCGCGTCGTCGTCGCCGGCGGCTTCTCCGGCCACGGCTACAAGTTCGCGCCGGCGGTCGGCGAGATCCTCGCCGCGCTGCTCGCCGATGCCGATCCGGGCTTTGCGCTGGAGCTGTTCGATCCGTCGCGCTTCGCGCGCGGCGAGCCTGCCGCTTCGAGGTGACGAGGCGAACACGCTTCGGCAGAGAAGACGGCAGGGCGCGTGTTCGGGCGCGCTTTTTTGCAGGAGGTTGGAATGGCAGAGCGCGTCTTCGGACCGCGGGTCACCGGTTACTCGGTGGTCGGAATCCATATCGGTGCGACCACCGAGGTCAACTGCGACACGGCGCCCGGAAAGACGGTCCCGGCAGCGCTCAGCATCGTCCTGTCGCCGCCGATGGGCGCGAGCTCGACGATCTCCAACGTCGCGAACGGCCAGAGCACGACCGTCCAGGTGACGCCCGGCATCAGCGTCACCGGCACGGTCGACAACTGCAGGACGATCCCGGCAAGCGGAAGCACTCCCGAGCTCTTCGCGTTTCAGTTCACGCTGCGCGGCTCGGGCTCGGTGCGGGTCGGAATGTTCAACTTGCCGGTGAGCGCGCAGATCGACGCGTTCGACGTGCTGATTCCGACGGACCACGCCGTCCACCAGCAGATCGTGAACGCGCAGACCGGCTAGAGACGGCGATGAACCGCGCGCTGCGACGATCGCGCGGGCAGCACCATGAGTGAGACGCCGGCCAAGATGATTGCGCTCGCGAGCGCTTCGAGCGGCGTGAAGCGCTCGTGGAACAGCAGCATCCCCAGGATCACCGCGACGATCGGGTTGACGTACGCGTACGTGGACGCGAGCGCCGTGCTCGCGGTCTGCATCGTGTAGAGATACGCGCTGTACGCGATGAGGCTGCCGAAGACGAGCAGGTAGACGAAGCCGCCGAGCGACGACGCGGCGACCGCGTGGATGTCGAAGGTGCTCCACTGGCCGGACACCGCCGCTTCAACCGCGAGAAACGCGCCGCCGAAGAGCATCTGCAGCGCGGTCGACAAGACGAGGCTAGAGCTCTTGGGCGCGCGCCGCTGGTAGATCGAGCCGAACGACCACGCCACGCTTGCGATCACGGCGATGACGGCGGGCCACAGCGGAAGCGCGCTCGTCGCCTTCGGCTGTAGCAGCAGCGCGAGCCCGGCGAAGCCGAGCAGCATGCCCACGATCGCAAGGCGGGTCGGCCGCTCTCCGCCCCACGCGAACGCGATGATCGCCATCCACACCGGCGAGAGCGAGAGCAGCAGCGAGTTGAGCCCGGTCGGCAGGTACTGAACCGTCCAAGCCGTCGTGCCGTTGCCGAGCAGCAGCAAGGTGAACCCGGTGACCGCGGCGCGCACGAGGTCGTCGCGCGACGGTCGCGCCTTGCCGCGCAGCGCGCAGATCGCGTACAAGATCAGGCCGGCAATGAAAAAGCGCCCCGAGGCCATGACGAACGGCGGTATCGTCGCGACCGCGTAGCGCATCCCGGCGAACGTCGAGCCCCAGAGCAGCCACACCGCGGCGATCGACACGATCAGGCGCGCATCGAGCCGCGAGGCCGTGCGCATCGAATTGTT
>Ga0209624_10002720_pt1 | contig 12926 bp, 10 predicted proteins | sample JacPinW_OM2H0_O1_FD_188565 | JGI IMG/M metagenome (GOLD analysis project Ga0209624, IMG submission 188565) | Forest soil microbial communities from Algoma, Ontario, Canada - Jack Pine, Ontario site 1_JW_OM2H0_O1 (SPAdes) (version 2) | ecosystem: Environmental > Terrestrial > Soil > Boreal... | reverse complement strand
CCCGCCCGTGGGAGTACGCCAAGACCGAATCGATCGACGTGATGGACGCGCTTGGCTCCTCGATCCGAATCGATGCGCGCGGACGTGAAGTCGTGCGCATCCTGCCTCGTGTCAATGATGCAATCAACGAGGAATGGATTTCCGATAAGACACGGCACATTGTCGACGGCTTGAAGACGCAGCGACTCGATCGTCCATATGTCCGTGTCGACGGCCGGCTCCGGCCCGCGAGCTGGGCGCAGGCTTTCGCGACCGTCGCCGGCAAGGTTGCCGCAGCAGCGTCCTCGCGCATTGGAGCAATCGTTGGCGATCTGGCAACCGTCGAAGAAATGTTCGCGCTCAAGTCGCTGGTGGGCAAGCTCGGCTCGTCCAACATCGACTGCCGCCAGGATGGCTCCAAACTGCACCCTAAGTTTGGCCGCGCATCCTATCTTTTCAACTCGACGATTGCCGGGATCGATCAGGCTGACGCTATTCTGATCGTTGGCTCAAGCCCGCGTTACGAGGCGCCCGTCCTCAACGCGCGCATCCGCAAGCGCTGGCTCAGGGGCGGCGCGCCGATAGGTGTCGTCGGCCCCAAAGCCGATCTGAGTTACAAATACAATTACCTGGGCGGAGGATCGGACACGCTCGCGCAGGCGTGGGATGGGCCGCCGAAAGACGCGGCGAAGCCAATGATGATTGTCGGTTCCGGCGCTTTCGCCCGGCCTGACGGCGTCGCCCTGCTGGCTGAGCTTGCCAAGGTCGCCCTCGCCGCTGGCGTTGTGAAAGAAGGGTGGAACGGCTTTAACGTGTTGCATACCGCGGCCTCGCGCGTCGGCGGGCTGGATCTCGGCCTCGTACCGGGCCAAGACGGGCTCGATGCGCTGGCCATGACGAAGGCAAACGCGCTCGATGTGCTCATCAACCTGGGTGCAGACGAGATCGACATTGGACCGGGCGCGTTCGTGGTCTACGTTGGTACTCATGGCGACCGCGGGGCCCATCGGGCGGACGTCATTCTGCCGGGCGCCGCCTATACTGAAAAGACGGGCATCTACATCAACACCGAAGGCCGGCCGCAGTTCGCAGAGCGCGCGGTGTTCCCGCCGGGAGACGCGCGTGAGGATTGGTCGATTCTGCGTGCGCTGTCGGACCCACTCGGCGCCAAGCTGCCATTCGATTCGCTCGCCCAACTGCGGGCGGCGCTAGCTGTCGCATACCCCTTCCTGGTGCGCTTCGACGTCGTCGCGCCGGCGGATGCAAGCGTTTTCAACTCGATCGCCGCGCTCGGCGGCGCTGTCGACAAAGCGCCGTTCGTCCCGGCTATCTCCGACTTCTATCTTACTAACCCGATCGCGCGCGCCTCTCGCGTCATGGCCGAATGTTCGGCTCTCGCGCGAGGCGTTCAGCGTCAGGCGGCGGAATAGCATCGATGAGCACCGCCTCCCCCAGTAGACCGTCGTCTTCGCCCTCCCTCGCCGTAATCGGCGTCGTCGCGGCGATTGTCGCCGTCGTCATCGTCGCCGTTCTGGCGTGGTTGATCAGCGGCGGCTATTTCTCAGCGTTCGGGCACTGGATGCACACAAGCGACGTCGGGACGGCGCTTCGCTACCTCCTCGAGAGCCTGGTGCTGCTCGTGTGTGTGCTCCTGTCGACGGCGGCGCTAATCTACATTCAACGAAAGATCTGGGGAGCCGTGCAGCTGAGGCGTGGCCCCAACGTGGTTGGACCTTGGGGCATCCTTCAGCCGTTCGCAGACTTCTTCAAGTTTATACTCAAGGAGCCGATCATCCCGGCGAGCGCCAACAAGGGCGTGTTTCTGCTCGCGCCGCTCGTCTCGGTTGTGCTCGCCTTCGCCGCGTGGGCAGTCATTCCGGTCTCGGACGGATGGGTGGTCGCGGACGTCAACGTTGGGCTCCTCTATCTCTTCGCGGTTTCCTCGCTTGGCGTGTACGGCGTCATCATGGCGGGGTGGGCGTCCAATTCGAAATATGCGATGCTCTCGGCGCTCCGCGCGGCTGCCCAGATGGTGTCCTACGAGGTCTCGATCGGCTTCGTAATTGTGACGGTGGTGCTGTGCGCAGGCTCGGTCAACCTGAGCGACATCGTCCGCGCCCAGGATACGCGGTTCGGCCTATTTGGCTGGTACTGGCTGCCGCTCTTCCCGATGTTCATCATCTTTTTTGTTTCCGCGCTCGCCGAGACAAACCGGCCGCCGTTCGACTTGACCGAGGCGGAGTCGGAGCTAGTCGCCGGCTACACGGTCGAGTATTCCGCGTCACTGTTCCTGCTGCAGTTCCTGACCGAGCTTGTCGCGCTGCTCACCATGGGCTCGTTGGCCGCGATCTTGTTTCTTGGCGGATGGCTGTCGCCGTTGCCGTTTCCGCCGTTCACATGGATACCCGGGGTGATCTGGTTCTTGATCAAAGCCTGGGCGGTCGTGTTCTGCTTCTTGATGGTCACCGCCTTCGTCCCGCGCTATCGCTACGATCAGTTGATGCGCTTAGGCTGGAAGGTGTTCCTGCCGATTTCTCTGGTAATGGTGGTGGTGGTGGCCGGAGTGCTCGAATTTACCGGTCTCGGGGCGAACCCCTCGGGCCCGTTGCACTGAGGGGAGGAAGCCAATGGCTCTCAGGCTCGCCCATTCGGCCAAGTCTCTGTTCCTGACAGAGTTCCTTGCCGCGTTCGGGTTGTCGATCCGCTATATGTTCAAGCCTAGGGCGACGCTCAACTATCCGCATGAGAAGTCGCCGCTGAGCCCTCGCTTCCGTGGAGAGCATGCGCTGCGCCGCTATCCGAATGGCGAGGAGCGATGCATCGCCTGCAAGCTGTGCGAGGCGATTTGTCCGGCTCAGGCGATCACGATCGAGGCGGGACCTCGGCGCAATGACGGCACGCGCCGCACCACGCGCTACGACATCGACATGGTCAAGTGCATCTACTGCGGAATGTGCCAGGAGGCCTGCCCAGTAGACGCGATCGTTGAGGGGCCGAACTTCGAATTCGCGACCGAGACGCGCGAAGAGCTTTATTACGATAAGCAACGATTGCTCGCTAATGGCGATCGCTGGGAGAGGGAGTTGGCGCGCAACATGGCGCTCGACGCCCCGTATCGATAATGCCTTCTCTCTGTCTGAGGAGAAGAGAGTGACCACGACCCGTCGAACGATGGGCTTTATCAACGGGCGTGTTTGGTAGGGCGGACCGGGCCGCGCCGCGATGGCGCCAACGAACGCGGCGCGCCCGCCGGCTGCGCGCCATGCCTGTTCCCGCAAAGGAAAGGGCAGTCGGGCAGGGGACTATGACAAGAGGCGGACGATGCAGGCCGATGTTTTCTTCTTTTGGATTTTAGCCCCGCTTTTGGTTGTGTCGGCTTTCGCCGTCATCGTGGCCAAAAATCCGGTGCATTCGGTCCTTTTCCTCATTCTTTCCTTCGTCTGCGCGGCCGGGTTGTTCCTGCTCATGGGCGCAGAGTTCCTGGCGATGATCCTGGTCGTCGTTTATGTCGGCGCGGTCGCGGTGCTATTCCTGTTCGTCGTCATGCTGCTCGACGTGGACTTCACCCGAATGAGGCAGGGCTTTGTACAATATCTGCCGCAGGGGTTGCTAATTGCGTTGGTCGTGGCGATCGAGCTGATCTACGTCGTGTCGGGTCTCGGCCCCTCACAGCGGGCTGCCGCCGCGGCGACGCCGGAGGGCATGCTGAGCAACACGGCCGCGCTCGGCGAGGTGCTCTACACCCGCTATTTCTACTTCTTTCAGGCGGCCGGAATGATTCTGCTCACCGCGATGATCGGAGCGATCGTTCTCACTCTTCACCACAAGCCGGGCGTCAAGCGTCAGGACGTTGGCGCGCAGGTCGCCCGTAACCCCGAAACGGCGGTCGAGGTGCGCAAGGTCGCCTCGCGCGCCGGCATCTGAAGGATCACGCGGATGGGAATCGGGCTTGCCAACTACCTCACCCTCGCCGCGATCGTGTTCACGATCGGCATCGCCGGCATTATCCTGAACCATAAGAACATCATTATCATTTTGATGTCGGTCGAGCTCATCCTGCTCGCCGTCAATATCAACCTCATCGCCTTCTCGACCTATTCAGGCGATCTGACCGGGCAGGCCTTCGCGCTCTTCATTCTGACTGTGGCCGCGGCGGAGGCGGCGATCGGCCTTGCGATCCTGGTGGCCTATTACCGCAATCGCGGCTCAATCGCGGTTGAGGACATCAATTCGCTGAAGGGCTGAGACCGGTGTACCAGTTAATCGTTTTCCTGCCGCTTCTTGGTTTTCTGATCGCGGGCATTTTCGGGCCCTGGATCGGCGCGCGCGGCGCCGAATATGTCACCTGCGGCCTGCTCGGGATTTGCTGTGTTCTTTCCTGGATTGCTTTCGTTATGGTCGCGGGAGGATCGGACGCGCACATTGCGATCGGCAATTGGTTCACCTCCGGCAAGCTCGCGGTCCCTTGGGCTCTGCGCATCGACACCCTGACCGCCGTGATGTTGGTGGTCGTGACGACGGTGTCGTTTGTGGTCCATGTTTATTCCATCGGTTATATGTCGGACGACCCGTCCCGGCCCCGCTTCTTCGCTTACCTCTCGCTGTTCACGTTCGCGATGTTGATGCTGGTGACAGCGGACAATCTGGTGCAAATGTTTTTCGGCTGGGAGGGCGTCGGTTTGATGTCCTACCTGTTGATCGGCTTCTGGTACGATCGACCCACCGCCAATGCCGCGGCCATCAAAGCCTTCGTCGTCAACCGGGTCGGCGACTTCGGCTTCTCGCTTGGCATCTTCCTCACGTACTATCTGACCGGTTCGGTCACCTTCGATCAGGTATTTGCCGCCGCTCCCGGTCTTGCCGGCAAGACGGTGCATTTTATCGGCTTCAATTGGGACGCGGTCACGCTTGCCTGTCTGCTGCTCTTCATGGGGGCGATGGGCAAGTCGGCACAGTTCCTGCTGCACACCTGGCTGCCCGACGCGATGGAAGGCCCGACCCCGGTTTCCGCCCTCATTCACGCCGCGACGATGGTGACGGCAGGCGTGTTCATGGTGGCGAGACTTTCGCCGCTATTCGAAATGTCGCCGACCGCGCTGAGTGTCGTCACGATTGTCGGCGGGACGACGGCCTTCTTCGCCGCGACGGTTGGCCTGGTGCAGAACGACATCAAGAAAGTGATCGCCTACTCGACGTGTTCGCAGCTCGGCTACATGTTCGTGGCTCTCGGGGTCGGCGGTTACAGCCTCGGCATTTTCCACCTTTTCACCCACGCCTTCTTCAAGGCTCTGCTGTTCCTCGGCGCTGGCTCGGTCATCACTGCGATGCATCACGAACAGGATATGCGCGTGATGGGCGGATTGCGTGAGGAGATTCCTTTCACCTTCTGGATGATGATGATTGGAACGCTTTCGCTGACTGGAGTCGGCATCCCGCTGACGTCGCTTGGCTTTGCCGGTTTCGTCTCTAAGGATGCGATCATCGAGGCCGCGTTCGCGTCGCACCGCTACGGCGCGCTCTATGGATTCCTATGCACCGACATCGCCGCCGCGCTGACCGCGTTCTATTCCTGGCGCCTGATGTTCATGACCTTCTTCGGCCAGCGTGGCGACTGGGCGACGAGCCTACCCAGCGCGCATGATGCTCCTGGGCATGGAGATCATGGCCACGGCGATCATCACGCGCATGAATCGCCGCTCGTTATGCTGGCCCCGCTCGGAGTGTTGGCGGCGGGGGCGACGTTCGCCGGAATGGCTTTTCGCTATCTCTTCGTCGGCGGAGGCTACGAGTCGTTCTGGCGTCATTCTCTGTTTCTCGGGCCAGACAATCACCTCCTCGAGGAGATGGAGCATGTATCGGCATGGGTATCGCTGTCGCCGAGCCTGTTCATGCTCGGTGGGTTCCTGGTCGCCTATTACATGTACGTCGTCGACCGAACCGCGCCGCAGCGGCTCGCCTCCGATTTTCCAGCGCTTTATCGCTTCCTACTCAACAAGTGGTACTTCGACGAACTCTACGACTTCCTGTTCGTCCGTCCGGCGTTCGCTATCGGTCGCTTGTTCTGGAAGGGTGGAGACGGCGCGATCATCGACGGACTGGGGCCTGACGGCGTGTCGGCTCGCGTTCTTGATGTCGCCCGGAACTCGGTGCGCCTGCAAACCGGCTACGTCTACCATTACGCCTTCGCGATGCTGCTTGGCGCCGCCGCGCTGACGACCTGGTATCTGTTCGGGGGGGTCACGCGATGAACGGCTCTTGGATTCTCTCCGGCATTCTAGCGTTGCCGCTGATCGGTGCGCTCTTCATTCTATTGCTTCCGCGAGACAGCGAGGCGACCAAGCGAAACGCGCGCTGGATTGCGTTGTTCGCGACCCTGATCACCTTCCTGCTGAGCCTTGTCGCCTGGGGTCGCTTCGATCCGGCACAACCCGGCTTTCAGCTTATCGAGGAACGCGACTGGTTCTCGCACGCGATTCTGTACAAGCTTGGCGTCGACGGCGTTTCGATGCCGTTCGTGCTGCTCACCACTTTCATCATGCCAATTTGCATCATCGCATCTTGGGCTCCGATCCAGACCCGCGTGAAGGAGTACATGATCACCTTCCTGGTGATGGAGACGCTTATGGTTGGCGTCTTCGTGGCGCTCGACCTGGTGCTCTTTTACCTCTTCTTCGAGGGCGGCCTCATCCCGATGTTCATTATCATTGGCATCTGGGGCCACGGGAACCGCGTGTACGCCGCCTTCAAGTTTTTCCTCTATACGTTCACCGGCTCAGTGCTGATGCTGCTCGCGATCATGGCCATGTACTGGACGGCGGGTACAACCGACATCACGGTGCTGCTCAAGACGCACTTTTCACCCCAAATGCAGACTTGGCTGTGGCTCGGGTTCTTCGCCTCGTTCGCGGTCAAGATGCCCATGTGGCCAGTCCACACCTGGCTGCCTGATGCGCACGTCGAAGCGCCGACCGCCGGATCGGTGGTGTTGGCCGCCATTCTGCTCAAAATGGGTGGTTATGGCTTCATCCGCTTCTCGTTGTCGATGTTTCCGGACGCCTCCCTTTATTTCGCGCCGCTCGTCTTTGCCCTGTCGGTGATCGCGATCATTTACGCGTCCCTGGTCGCGCTCGCGCAAGAGAGTACGAAGAAGCTCATCGCCTATTCGTCGGTCGCTCACATGGGGTTCGTGACGATGGGGATTTTCGCCGCCAACACCCAGGGGATTCAGGGCGCTGTCTACCAGATGATCAGTCACGGCCTCGTCTCGGGGGCGTTGTTCCTCTGCACCGGCGTCCTCTATGACCGCATGCACACTTACGACATCGCCGCCTACGGCGGCCTCGTGCAGCGCATGCCGCTCTATGCGCTCGTGTTCATGGTATTCACCTTTGCCAATATCGGATTGCCGGGCACTACGGGCTTCATCGGCGAATTCTTGACCCTGTTAGGCACGTTCCAGATCAACAACTGGGTGGCGTTCCTCGCCACCACCGGCACAATTCTGTCGGCGTGCTACGCGCTCTACCTTTACCGCCGCATCATCTTTGGCGTTATCGAGAAGCCAAACCTGATGGGCATCGCCGACCTCACAAACCGCGAGGTCGTGACGTTGCTGCCGCTTGGCCTGCTCACGATCTTTTACGGCGTGCACCCACAGCCGATCATCGACGCTAGCGCGGCTTCAATCGAACAGATCATCAGCGGCTTCCAGCACGCTATCACGGCGACGAAGTCGGCGGGGCTTTGACGGCTTCATGCCCTGCGCCGCGCCGATTGTTTTTGGAACGAGCGACACTCATGCATGAGACGGCCATTTCTCTTCCCGTGATCCTGCCGGAAGCGGTGCTGGCGACGGGGACCTTGGCGCTCGTGCTTTACGGCGCCCTGCGCGGCGAGCGAGGGTCGGCCCTAGTCAACGAGTTCGCCGTCGGCTTGCTCGGCCTCGTCTTCATTCTGATGGTGGCCAGGAATCGCCCGATGGGCCTCACCTTCTACGGCTCCTTCGCAGACGACGCGTTCACCCGCTTCATGGGCGCGCTTGCGCTAGTCGGTTCGCTGGTGACGCTTCTCTTGTCGGTCGAGTTCATGCGTCAGGAGCGGATCGGCGGATTCGAATTCCCGGTCCTCATCCTCATTTCCACCCTCGGCATACTGATGCTGATCTCGGCCAATGACTTCATCGCGCTCTACCTCGGTTTCGAGTTGATGAGCTTGGCGCTCTACGTGATCGCGGCCTATCGGCGCCACGATCTCCGCGCCACCGAAGCAGGCCTCAAGTATTTCGTCCTCGGCGCCTTGTCGTCGGGCATGATGCTTTACGGGATGTCGCTCATCTATGGGTATTCCGGCTCGGTCGCCTTCGGTGCGGTCGCGAACGCCGTGCATGACCACGCCAGCATTGGCGTCGTGTTCGGACTGGTGTTCCTTTTGGTGGGGCTGGCGTTCAAGATCTCTGTCGTGCCGTTTCACATGTGGACGCCCGACGTCTACGAGGGCGTGCCGACCCCGGTGACGACGTTCTTCGCCACCGCGCCCAAGGTCGCCGCGATGGCGGTCTTGGTTCGGGTCGTGATCACCGCCTTTCCCGGCATCGCCAACGACTGGCGCCAGATCCTCACCTTCGTCTCGATCGCTTCGATGGTTCTTGGCGCCTTCGCCGCCATCGGCCAGCGCAACTTCAAACGGCTGATGGCCTATTCCGCGATCGGCCATATGGGATACGCGCTGGTCGGGCTCGCTGCGGGCACGGTCGAGGGCGCGCAGAGCGTTGCCATCTATATGGCGATCTACGTGGTGATGACGCTGGGAACCTTCGCCGCTATTCTGTCCATGCGACGCAATGGACGCGCGATCGAGACGATGGCCGATCTCGCGGGCCTGGCGCGGACGGATCCGACCATGGCTTTCTTCCTGGCGACAATGATGTTCTCGCTTGCCGGCGTTCCGCCGCTCGCCGGCTTCTTCGCCAAGTTCTATGTCTTTGCCGCCGCGATGAAGGCAGGTCTTTATGGCCTTTCGGTCATTGGTGTTTTGGCGAGTTGCGTGGCCGCCTATTACTATCTGAGGATCGTCAAGCTCATGTATTTCGACGAGCCGGCTCCGGCGTTCGATCGTCCAAGCCCCGTCGCGCGCATCGTCCTCGCCATTTCGGCGCTCGCGATCATCCTGTTCGTATTCGCGCCGTCGCCCATCACGAACGCCGCGATGGCCGCCGCGCAGTCGCTCTTTTGACCGCCGCCTCCAGGCTGGACAGCGCGCATAGAGGCTGGCGCATCGTTCGTCTCGGCGCCGTCGATTCGACCAACGAGGAGGCGCGCCGCCGCGCGTTGGCCGGCGACACCGACCGGGTGTGGATCGTCGCGGACGAACAGACCGCGGGCAGAGGTCGCCGAGGCCGGCCCTGGATTTCGCCGAGGGGCAACCTGCATACCAGCGCCCTGACGATCGACCCTTGTCCGCGTGCGCTCGCGGCACAACTCGGCTTCGTCGCCGGAGTGGCCCTGGCGCGCGCGGTCTCAGATCTCGGCGCAACCAATGTCGGCCTCAAATGGCCAAACGATTTGATGTCTCGTGGCGCGAAATGTGCCGGAGTTCTTATTGAAGGTTTCGGTCTTGGAAGCGGGCGAACGGCTTGTGTCGTAGGGATCGGCGTGAATTGCGCGCACGCGCCGGAAGGCCTTGGGTACGAGACCTCATGCCTGACGCGGGCAGGCGGACAAGCGGTGGCTCCTGGAGAATTGTTCGAGCGTCTCATCCAACGGTTTGACGACGCGCTTAACGAATGGCGTGCTGGACGGGCCTTCGACCGCATTCGCGCCGGTTGGCTCGATTACGCCGTCGGTTTGGGCGAACGGATCGCGATCCAAAACGGCGCCGGCCAACGCGAGGGCGTGTTCGAGGGGATCGATTCGGCCGGGCGCTTGCTCATGCACTCTGAGCACGGGCTAGATGCCGTCGAGGCGGCCGACGTATGGATCCTGCCTCGCTCGGGCGTCCTGCGGCGGGTGGTTGCGCCCACCTCGCTTCCGCCGGAAGGGCCGGTCTAAATGGCGGAAGACAACGAGTTTGTGTTCGTCCCGCTTGGCGGCTTGGGCGAGATTGGGATGAATTGCGCCCTTTACGGATATGGGCCGGCGAGCGCACGCCAATGGCTCATGGTCGATCTCGGCATCGGCTTCGCCGACGAGGACTTGCCTGGCGTTGATCTCATCATGCCGGATCTCAGCTTCATCGAGAAGGCGAAGCAGAATCTGGTTGGGGTGGTCATCACTCATGCGCACGAGGACCATATGGGCGCCCTTGTCGAGCTGTGGCCGGACCTTCGCGCCCCCGTCTACATGACGCGCTTCGCGGCCGGACTTGTCGAATCGCGCGGGCTGGGCGAACCGGGCGCGCCCGAGATCCCCTTGAAGGTTGTTCAGCTTGGCGAGAAGGTCGTGATCGGGCCGTTCGTGGTCGAATTTATCCCGGTCGCTCATTCCATCCCTGAAAGCTCGGCGCTGGCGATCCGCACGCCTGCTGGGCTTGTCGTCCACACCGCCGACTGGAAGATCGACCCGACCCCGATCATCGGCCTGCCAACCGACAAGGCGCGCTTGAAAGCGCTCGGCGACGAGGGCGTGCTGGCGCTTGTTTGCGATTCGACCAACATCCTGCGCGAAGGGGAAAGTCCGTCCGAGCGCGACGTCGCGAAGACTCTGACTGGGCTCATCGCCAAAGCGAAAGGCAGGGTGGTCGTGACCACCTTCGCCTCCAACGTTGGCCGGCTGCGTTCCGCCGCTGAGGCTGGTTTCGCCGCCGGGCGACAGGTTTGCATTCTCGGCCGGGCGATCGAGCGCGTGGTCGGCGTCGCCCGCGACTGCGGGATGCTGGAAGGCCTGCCGCCGTTATTGGGCATGGACGCGTTCGAGCGGTTGCCGCGCGACCGAATACTGGCCCTCGCCACCGGCAGTCAGGGCGAACCCCGCGCAGCGCTCGCACGCATGGCGGGGGATGAGCATCCGACGGCCGAACTGAGCGCTGGCGACACCGTGATCTTTTCGTCGCGCACCATTCCCGGCAACGAGAAGGCGGTCGGGAAAATCGTCAACGCGTTCGCTCGCGCCGGCGTCGAGGTGGTCACCGACCGCACCGCGCTCGTGCATGTCTCCGGCCATCCACGGCGGGCGGAGGTGGCGAAAATGTACGGCTGGGTGCGTCCGAGAATCGCCGTGCCCGCGCATGGGGAACCAGTGCACTTGACCGAACATGCGGACTTCGCCAGGGCGCAAGGGGTGTCGCAGGTCTTGCGCGCCTTCAATGGCGATATGATTCGGCTTGCGCCCGGCGAGGCCAGCGTATCAGGGAAGGTGACAAGCGGACGGCGGGCGAAGGACGGCGCCATTCTATTGCCGCCGGGTCAGGAATCCGTCCGCCAGCGTCGCAGGCTCAGTTTCGCAGGCGTTGTCTCAATTGCGATCGCGTTGACCCCTAGGGGCGAAATGGCGGGCGACCCGGATGTGATGATCGCGGGCCTGCCAGAGCGGACGCGCGAAGGCGCTGCGATCGACGCGCTGATCGACGATGCCATCTTTGAGGCCTTCGAGAGCCTTCCGCCAGGAAAGCGGCGCGACGCCGAGGTCGTATCAACCGCCATCGAACGTGCTGTGCGCGGTTCGGTCAACACCGTTTGGGGCAAGAAGCCACAAGTGCATGTGCTGGTGGTGGAGGTGTGAGCCAAGCGAAGTCCGTTATGATCGGTAAGCTCAACCACGTCGCTATCGCTGTCCCCGATCTCGAAAAGGCGGCGCGGATCTATCGGGAAACACTCGGCGCACGTGTCTCGGCTCCGCGGCCTCAGCCTGACCATGGCGTGACCGTCGTCTTCGTCGAATTGCCCAACACGAAAATCGAACTCCTGCATCCTCTGGGCGCGAACTCCCCAATCGCGAAGTTCCTCGAGCGGACTCCGGACGGCGGCATGCACCACCTCTGCTATGAGGTTCAGGACATCATCGCCGCCCGCGACCAGCTCAAAGCTGCGGGCGGGCGCGTGCTCGGGGACGGAAATCCGAAAATCGGCGCTCATGGTAAGCCGGTGCTGTTTTTGCACCCGAAGGACTTCGCCGGCACGCTGATCGAAATCGAGCAGGTCTGAGGGCGTGCGATATTCCGCAGTTGGAGGCGGCATGAGCCGCCTGGGCGCGGACGGCCTGCTTCTCATCACCGCTTTCCTGTGGGGCGTGACCTTCGTCGCGCAGAAATACGCCACGGCGACCATGCCGGCGCTCGCCTTCGTCGCGGCGCGTTTTGCTGTTTCGGCCGCGGCGCTTGCGCCGTTCGCGCTTTGGGAATTCCGGCGCAAACCGCATGCCCCGACCCGCGATGAATGGCGCCTCGCGCTTGTGATTGGCCTCACGCTCTTCTTTGGGACGACTCTGCAGCAGGCGGGGATCGAGACGACCAGCGCCACCAACGCCGGCTTCCTGACCGCCTGCTATGTCGCGCTGACCCCTTTTGTCGTGTGGGCGCTGACCGGCGCGCGTCCGCGCATAATCATCATCGGCGCGGGCTTCGTCTCGCTCGTCGGCGCCTGGCTCCTCTCCTCGGGCGGGGGGCTTGGTCCTCCGAACCTTGGCGACGCGCTTGTGCTCCTCGCCGATTTCGCTTGGGCGACGGGCATTGCGCTGACGCCGATTTTCCTCGCCCGCTCCGGTCGGCCGCTGCTGCTCGCCTTCGTGCAATATGCGGTTTGCGCCGGCCTCGCCGCCCTGTGTTCCGCCTTGCTCGAATCGATGCCGCCTGGCGCACTCATGGCGACTGCGCCGACGATCCTGTTCGCCGGGACTGTCTCGGGCGCGCTCGCCTATACCATCCAGATCTTCGCGCAGGCGCATACGCCGCCCGCCGAGGCGGCGCTCATCCTCGCCCTCGAAGGTGTGTTCGCTGCACTTGCGGGCGCTCTCTTG
>Ga0209624_10002719_pt1 | contig 12926 bp, 11 predicted proteins | sample JacPinW_OM2H0_O1_FD_188565 | JGI IMG/M metagenome (GOLD analysis project Ga0209624, IMG submission 188565) | Forest soil microbial communities from Algoma, Ontario, Canada - Jack Pine, Ontario site 1_JW_OM2H0_O1 (SPAdes) (version 2) | ecosystem: Environmental > Terrestrial > Soil > Boreal... | reverse complement strand
TTGCTGATGTTGAAATTCAGCGGCAGGCTGCCCTTGGCAGCGGCCTTTTGCAGTTCGTGGTCGGCAAGGGTGGCCGGAACCGGGATGCCGCCTTCGATGAGGTAACCCTTGCTGGCGAACGACACGCTCGGGTCCTGCAGCGTGTTCAGGACGGTGGTGAGCTGATAGGCAGTGGGCAGGTCCACACCGGCCGGCGCAGGCGGGTCCAGCGGCAGCGGCGCGTAGAAGACTACCGGCTGAATGCGGGGCGATACATCGGTACCGGATGCAATGCACGTCACACCGGCGGCCGCAGCACCGATGGCAGCCACCGCCGCCATGCCTGTGGCTAGGGTTTTCACGGTCACGAACGTCCTCTCGGTAAAGCTGACTAAACAAGATGTTAACGCTGTTGCCTGTGTGCCCCATTTCGAGTTCCCGCATGAATTGGAAATCGCCGGTAGCGTTGAGGCATCCACCGCACCACCGTCCCGGAGCGGGAAAGGAGCGCACCATGGGTGAGTTTGAGCGTGAAGCGTTCGGTAACCCGCGCGAACCAGACCTCTCCAGCGAGGACGCTGCCGAGTTGGAAGAGCTGCGACGCGAGGCTGCGATCCTGCGCGAGCAACTGGACAACGCTGCCGGATCGCCCAGTGCCGCACGCAGTCCCCGCGATGTGCACCAGCTCGAGGCGCGTATCGACTCGTTGGCATCGCGCAACTCCAAGCTGATGGAAACCCTCAAGGAAGCCCGCCAGCAGCTGCTGGCGCTGCGCGAAGAGGTCGATCGGCTCGGGCAGCCGCCCAGCGGCTACGGCGTGCTGTTGTCCACCCACGAGGACGACACGCTTGACGTCTTCACCTCGGGCCGCAAGATGCGCCTGACGTGCTCGCCCAACATCGACGTGAAGTCGTTGCGCAAGGGACAGACGGTTCGGCTCAACGAGGCTTTAACTGTCGTCGAGGCCGGCACGTATGAATCAGTCGGCGAGATTTCAACATTGCGCGAGATTCTGTCCGACGGGCACCGCGCTCTGGTGGTCGGTCACGCCGACGAGGAGCGCATCGTGTGGCTGGCCGAGCCATTGGTGGCAGAGGACCTGCCCGAGGGTGTGTATGACTCGTCGGACGACGACCTGCGGCCGCGCAAGCTGCGTCCCGGTGACTCCCTGCTGGTGGACACCAAAGCGGGTTACGCCTTCGAGCGCATCCCCAAGGCCGAGGTCGAGGACCTCGTGCTCGAAGAGGTTCCCAACGTCACCTACAACGACATCGGTGGGCTGGGCCGGCAGATCGAGCAGATCCGCGACGCCGTCGAGTTGCCGTTCCTGCACAAGGACCTCTACCGCGAGTACGCGCTGCGCCCACCCAAAGGCGTGTTGCTCTACGGGCCGCCCGGTTGCGGTAAGACGTTGATCGCCAAGGCCGTCGCCAACTCGCTGGCCAAGAAGATGGCTGAGGTCCGCGGTGACGATGCGCGCGAGGCCAAGTCCTACTTCCTCAACATCAAAGGCCCCGAGCTGCTGAACAAGTTTGTCGGTGAGACGGAGCGTCACATCCGGCTGATCTTCCAGCGGGCCCGTGAGAAGGCATCCGAGGGCACACCGGTGATCGTGTTCTTCGACGAGATGGACTCGATCTTCCGCACCCGCGGCACCGGGGTTTCCTCGGACGTGGAGACCACGGTCGTCCCGCAGCTGCTCAGCGAGATCGACGGTGTCGAGGGTCTGGAAAACGTCATCGTGATCGGTGCCTCCAACCGTGAGGACATGATCGACCCGGCGATCCTGCGTCCCGGCCGGCTCGACGTGAAGATCAAGATCGAGCGCCCGGACGCCGAGTCGGCACAGGACATCTTCTCCAAGTACCTCGTCGAGACTCTGCCGGTGCACGCCGATGACATCACCGAATTCGGTGGTGACCGTGGAGCGTGCATCAAGGCGATGATCGAGAAGGTGGTCGACCGGATGTACGCCGAGATCGATGACAACCGGTTCCTGGAAGTCACCTACGCCAACGGCGACAAAGAAGTCATGTACTTCAAGGACTTCAACTCCGGCGCGATGATTCAGAACGTGGTCGACCGGGCGAAGAAGAACGCCATCAAGTCGGTACTGGAAAGCGGTCAGCCAGGCCTGCGGATCCAGCACCTGCTCGACTCGATTGTCGACGAGTTCGCCGAAAACGAGGACCTGCCCAACACCACCAACCCCGATGACTGGGCGCGGATTTCGGGCAAGAAGGGCGAGCGGATCGTCTACATCCGCACGCTGGTCACGGGCAAGAGCTCGAGTGCCTCACGCGCGATCGACACCGAGTCCAACCTCGGCCAGTACCTGTAAGGCTCAGACGGCCAGCAGCGAGTAGCTGTTGGTCAGGTCGTCCTGCAGCACCTGCGCGGCGTGCGTGGAGGTGTCGATGCGCAACGGGCTGGTCAGCGTTCGGGTCTGGTAATTCCATCCTTCGGGCAGGTTGAGCCGCTCACCGAGCCTGGACAGATCCGCCCGCGACAGATTGGGATCGACGATCTGGCTCCAGGTCTGCATCACCCACCTTCGCAGCGCGGGGTCGTGCAATTCGTAGACCTCCTCGCCGGCGTCAAAGGTGAAGACGGTGTGCCGGTGGACCTGATTGGCGGTGTATGGCGCAGGGTTCATCCCCGACAGCAAGGTTTGCGCTTGCAGCACCATGTCGATTCCGCCGAAGTTCTTGATGATCCGCGGGCCCTGGGTCGTCTTCTCGATCTCGTTCATCAGCCAGTAGCGCGGGCCGTTGAGTAAGACTGTGGCGGCACCGTTTTCGGCTGCAATGGCCTGTGCGTCGAGCGCCGACCACAATTCGGCGGGACAGTCGTTGAGGCCGAAGCTGTTGTAGACGGATGCCTGCGGCCCCGCCTCGCCCGGCGTCACCAGAAGGACTTCGCCGTAGCGCTTTCCGGACAGGCCGGTGATGGGTTCGGCAGACACCAGGTGAAGGTAACACTTCTTGCACCTGCGTCAACCGACACGAGGCGGATCAGCGGGGCGGGAGGCATACGACTTGGACGAAGAACTCGTCGATCTGGCGAATGACGTTCATGAATTGTTCGAAGCCAACGGGTTTGGTGACGTAGGCGTTCGCGTGGAGTCGGTAGCTGCGCAGAATGTCTTCCTCAGCGGCCGAGGTGGTCAGGACAACGACGGGGATGTGGCACAAGTCCGGATCGGATTTGATCTTTTCAAGCAGTTGGTGGCCGTCGTATTTCGGCAGGTTCAAGTCGAGCAGGATCAGATCCGGCCGGGTCGCGCGCTCGTAAGATCCGCGTTGGTACAGATAGTCGAGACCTTCCTGCCCGTCGCGTGCAACACGCAAAGTGTTGTGAATCTTGTGGTGTTCAAAGGCTTCCCGAGTGATGAGGATGTCTCCGGGATCGTCTTCGATAAGCAGGACCTCGATTGGGCGACCAGCCGGTGTCATCGGTGGGCTCCTTCGGTTGCGCCGACGGGTGTCTCGTCGCTGTCGGCAGCAATAGGCAAGGTGAACCAGAATCGAGAGCCGCTGCTGTTGCCGGTGTCGATGCCGATGGTACCGCCGAGCAGCTCGACGATTTTCTTGCAGACCGCCAGCCCGATACCAGTTCCGGTGTAGGTATCCCGGCCGTGCAGACGCTGGAAGATCACAAACACTTTTTCAGCGAACTCGGGAGCGATGCCGATGCCGTTGTCCGTCACGCTGAACATCCACTGGCCGTTGTGATCACCGGTGCCGCGTTCGCAGTCGATCACGATGTGGGGGACGCGATCCTCGTGTCGGAACTTGATCGCGTTGCCGATGAGGTTCTGCCACAGCATCGTGACGAGGGTGGCGTCGCCTATCACGTGAGGAAGCGGACCATCGCGGCGCACGATCTGGGCCTGGGACTCCTCGATGGCCGCGGCCAGATTGCCCAGAGCGGTGTCCAAGGTGGCGTCGAGGTCAACCGTGGCGAGAGTGACATTGAGGCGACCGACCCGGGAAAAGGTGAGCAGATCGTTGATGAGCACCTGCATGCGTTTGGCGCCGTCGACAGCGAATCCGATGTATTGGATACCGCGTTCATCGAGCGCGCTTCCGTAGCGTTGTTCGAGCAACTGGCAAAATGAGGCCACTTTGCGCAGCGGTTCCTGGAGGTCATGGGAGGCTACATAGGCGAACTGCTCGAGCTCGGCGTTGGATCTCCGTAGCTCGACCGCCTGCGAGTCGAGCACCTGCGTCTGCCTCGCCAGACGAGCCCGGTCCGATCGGGATATGTCCAGTTCGGTCACGATCCGCTCCCGCATGTTCTCTACGTCGCCCGCGATTGCGCGGATATCTTTCGCTCCCCGAGCGTCGATGCTGTGGGCGAAGTCGCCCGTCGCGATCCGCCGGCACGAAGCGGCCAGCACGGCCACTGGACGGGTCACCGCGCGTCGCATCAACAGCCCCAGCAGGATCGCCCCGGCGATGAACGCTGCCACCATGGCGACCAGGATTCGGTCGCGCCAGCTGCGCATCGCATCCAGCTGGTGGACCGCGGCGGTCCGCGCGGCTGCCAGGTCGGCGTTCTGGGTATCGAACAACCCGCGGATGCGGTCGAACTCGGCCTTTCCACGGGCGGCGGTCGGCGCGTTCACGACATTCGGCGCGCCCGGGATCACGCTGTTGATCAACGGCTGGGCATACGTGCTACGCCAGGCGGTGCCGGCGCGCTCGATCGCGGTCAGGTCGGCGATCAGGTCGACCCGGGCACCGAGTCGCGCGGTGATGTCCTCGGCCGCTTGCTGTTCGACGCGTTGCCCGTCGAGGTAAGGGGTGAGGAACTGCCGGTCGGCGGCGATCACGTAGCCGCGCAGAGCGGTCTCCTGGTCACGCAACGCGCCCTGCAACTGATACGCCGAGACACGCGCAGGCTGAATGTCATCGGTCAATTCACGGGTCACTGCGTCGGTGCGGCTCAACAGCACCGCACCTGCGGCTGCGCCGGCCAGCACCACCGTTCCCATGACCGACAACACCACGGCCTGCCAGCCCGCGACCGTGAGTCGCGATCCCAGCTGCCGGCCATCCGAGGTGGTGTCCGCTTGCCCCGTCGGTCCCATCGTCACCCGACGCTGCGCTCTACCCGCACTACAGCGACGTCGTCGCTGAAGCCGCCGTGCGTTTGGGCCCGAGCCTCGGCCTGGCCGATGAGCGCGTCGACGAACTCCGGGCCGGGTAGCGCCGCCAGCGACCGGGCCAGCTCCAGTAAACCGTCCTCGCCGAGGCGTTCGGCACCGCGACCAGAATGGCCCTCGAACAGTCCGTCGGTGAGTAGCACCAGGCCACCGCCTTCGGGGATTTCCATGACATACTCCGGCCAGCCGCCGCCGGCGAATCCCAGAGCAGGGCCGGCCGGCGGCTCGGCCCAATCCACGGTGCCGAGGCCGTGCACCAGCATGCCGGGATGACCGGCGCGGACCGCTGTAACCCGCGAACTGTCGGGACTGACTGCCAAGCTGAACATCGTCGCGAAAATGGTGCGGCCCGAGCCTTCAGCGTGAAGGATCTGTTCGAGCCGCCGCATCGCGGCGTCACCGTGAATGCCACTCAACGTCAATGTGCGCCATGCGATCCGCAGTGCCACCCCCAAGGCCGCTTCGTCAGGCCCATGCCCCGCGACATCACCGATAACAACGTGCACGGTCCGGTCCGGCGTTTGCACGACATCGTAGAAGTCTCCACCCAGTAGCGCGTTGGTGCGGCTGGGCCGGTACCGGGTCACTACGTTTACTTCCGAGCCCTCGAGCAGCAACGGGGAGGGCAGCAGACCACGTTCCAGCCGCACATTTTCCCGGGCCCGAACATCGCTCGCCTGCAGCTCCACCGCAATGAGCTCGGCACGCTTACGTTCGATTGCATACAGCAGGGTCCGCCGCAGCATGTCGGGTTCGACCCGCCCCTTGACCAAGTAGTCCTGCGCACCGCTGGCGACCGCCGACACCCCGAATTGTTCGTTATTCAATCCCGTCAGCACGACAACCGGAAGCGTGGCATCCCACTCGGTGACGCGGGCGATGCCATCGACCCCGGTGGCGTCGGGCAGATGCAGGTCCAGCAGGACGCAATCCGGGCGCTCGCGGGTGAGGACATCCTCGGCGTGCGCCATCGACGGCGCCCACTGCATCCGGATATCGGCGCCAGAGTCTGCGATCAGCTCCTCGACCAGCACCGCATCACCGCGGTCGTCCTCGATCAACAGCAGCGACAACCAGTGCCTATCGGCGGCGGGAGCGACGTGGCTATGCGGCACCGGAATCGACCCCGGTTTGTTCAGCACAGGCTCGATCAAACATGTCCTCCACGCACCCCGACGCGCCAACGATAACCCACACGCTGGGTATTTGCCGGGATCACCGCTTAATCGCCGGGAGCTCCATCTCGGGTCGACCTCGGCCCGTGTCGTCGCCGCGCCTAGGCTTTAGGACATGCAACGAATTATCGGAACGGAGGTCGAATACGGCATCTCGTCGCCGTCGGACCCGACCGCCAACCCGATCCTGACCTCGACGCAGGCCGTACTGGCCTACGCCGCCGCCGCCGGCATTCAGCGCGCCAAGCGCACTCGCTGGGACTACGAGGTGGAATCGCCGCTGCGGGACGCGCGCGGTTTCGACCTGAGCCGCTCGGCGGGGCCGCCGCCGGTGGTCGACGCCGACGAGGTCGGCGCCGCCAACATGATTTTGACCAACGGCGCACGGCTCTACGTCGACCACGCGCACCCCGAATACGCCGCTCCCGAATGCACCGACCCGCTGGACGCAGTGGTCTGGGACAAGGCCGGGGAGCGGGTGATGGAGGCCGCCGCTCGGCACGTCGCGAGCGTGCCGGGCGCCGCCAAGCTGCAGCTGTACAAGAACAACGTCGATGGCAAGGGCGCGTCCTACGGGTCGCACGAGAACTATCTGATGAGCCGGCAGACGCCGTTCTCGTCCGTCATCGCCGGGCTGACCCCGTTTCTGGTGTCCCGTCAGGTGGTCACCGGCTCCGGCCGGGTCGGCATCGGGCCGTCCGGCGACGAGCCGGGCTTCCAGCTTTCGCAACGATCCGACTACATCGAGGTCGAGGTCGGGCTGGAGACCACGCTGAAGCGCGGCATCATCAATACCCGCGACGAGCCGCACGCCGACGCCGACCGCTACCGGCGGCTGCACGTCATCATCGGCGACGCCAACCTCTCTGAGACGTCGACCTATCTCAAGCTCGGTACCACCGCGCTGGTACTCGACCTGATCGAGGACGGTCCGGCGCACGGAATCGACCTCAGCGACTTGGCGCTGGCCCGGCCGGTGCACGCCGTGCACGCGATCAGCCGTGACCCGTCGCTGCGTGTCACCGTCGCCTTGGCCGATGGTCGAGAGCTGACTGCCCTTGCGCTGCAACGGATTTACCTGGACCGGGCGGCGAAGCTGGTCGACGGCCGCGACCACGACGCGCGCGCGGCCGACGTCGTGGAGACCTGGGCGCACGTGCTCGATCAGCTCGAGCGCGACCCGATGGAGTGCGCCGAGCTGCTGGACTGGCCGGCCAAGCTGCGACTCCTGGAAGGCTTCCGGCACCGGGAGAACCTGAGTTGGTCGGCGCCCCGGCTGCACCTGGTCGATCTGCAGTACTCCGACGTCCGGCTGGACAAAGGCCTCTACAACCGGCTGGTGGCGCGCGGTTCGATGAAACGTCTGGTCACCGAGCAGCAAGTGATCGACGCGGTCGACAACCCGCCGACCGACACCCGGGCCTACTTCCGCGGGGAGTGCCTGCGCCGCTTCGGCGCCGACATCGCGGCGGCCAGCTGGGACTCGGTGATTTTCGATCTGGGTGGCGACTCGCTGGTGAGAATTCCAACGCTGGAGCCGCTGCGCGGCAGCAAAGCGCACGTCGGGGCGCTGCTGGATTCGGTGGACAGCGCGGTCGAGCTGGTGGAGCAGCTGACCAACTGAGCGGCCGGACACCGGGCTTTCGCCTGAGCAATAAAGCTATTGACCGGTAGGGTGGAGAACAACGGGCGTGTTTCACGCCCGATGACGATGCAGGAGGCAGCGATGGCCCAGGAGCAGACCAAGCGCGGCGGTGGCGGCGGCGATGACGACGACCCCACTGCCAGCACGGCCGCGGGCCAGGAGCGTCGCGAGAAGCTGACCGAGGAGACCGACGACCTGCTGGATGAGATCGACGATGTTCTGGAAGAGAACGCCGAAGACTTTGTCCGCGCATACGTCCAAAAGGGCGGACAGTGACCTGGCCAAATCGCGATCGCCTGGCCACCAACTCTGCACTTCCCGAGACCGCCTCCGGCGGCCTTTCCTCATTCACTGATTATTTGCGCCGTGCGGCCCCCGAACTGCTGCCTGCGGGCATCGGTCGCGCAGACGCGATCACGCCGAGTTCTCAGCTGCCGCACGGAACAACGATCGTCGCGCTGAAGTACCCGGGCGGAGTGCTGCTGGCCGGCGACCGGCGTTCGACGCAGGGCAACATGATCGCGGGCCGCGATGTGCAGAAGGTGTACATCACCGATGACTACACCGCGACCGGGATCGCCGGCACCGCGGCCATCGCGGTTGAATTCGCCCGGCTCTACGCCGTCGAACTCGAGCACTACGAGAAGCTGGAAGGCGTGCCACTTACCTTCGCGGGCAAGGTGAACCGGCTAGCGATCATGGTGCGCGGCAACCTCGCTGCGGCGATGCAGGGTCTGGTGGCGCTGCCGCTGCTGGCCGGTTTCGACATCGACGATTCTGACTCGCAGAAGGCGGGCCGCATCGTCTCCTTCGACGCGGCCGGCGGCTGGAACCTGGAAGAAGAGGGTTACCAGTCGGTCGGTTCGGGATCGATATTCGCGAAATCGTCGATCAAGAAGTTGTATTCGCAAGTGACGGATGCTGATTCGGCGCTGCGAGTCGCCGTCGAGGCGCTCTACGACGCGGCCGATGACGATTCGGCCACTGGCGGGCCCGACCTGGTCCGCGGGATCTACCCGACCGCGGTCACGATCGGCGCCGACGGTGCGTCCAACGTGGCCGAGCCACGCATCGCCGAGCTGGCGCGGGAGGTCATCGAAAGACGCACCCGCGCCGATACTTTCGGCCCGGACGCGGACCGTGCGGGAAGTGATTCATGAGTTTTCCCTACTTCATCTCGCCAGAGCAGGCGATGCGCGAGCGAAGCGAGCTCGCGCGCAAGGGTATTGCGCGAGGCCGCAGTGTTGTCGCACTGGTCTTTTCCGGTGGTGTGCTGTTCGTTGCGGAGAACCCGTCGCGATCGCTGCAGAAGATCAGCGAACTCTACGACCGAGTCGGATTCGCCGCCGCCGGAAAGTTCAACGAGTTCGACAATCTTCGCCGCGGCGGAATTCAGTTCGCCGACACCCGCGGCTACGCCTACGACCGCCGCGATGTGACCGGACGGCAGCTGGCCAACGTATACGCGCAGACGCTGGGCACCATCTTCACCGAACAGGCCAAGCCCTACGAGGTTGAGCTGTGCGTCGCCGAAGTTGCTCACTACGGCGAGACCAAACCTCCTGAGCTGTACCGGATCACCTACGACGGGTCGATCGCCGACGAGCCGCATTTCGTGGTGATGGGCGGGACGACCGAGCCGATCGCCACCGCGCTCAAGGACTCCTACGCCGAGAACGCTGATCTGGCCGACGCGGTGCACATCGCGGTCAACGCGTTGAAGGCGGGCAGCGGCAACGGCGACGGCGACACACTGGACTTCACGACGCTGGAGGTGGCCATCCTCGACGTCAGCCGGCCGCGGCGAGCGTTCCGGCGGATCACCGGTGCTGCGCTGGAGCGGCTGCTGCCTGGACCCAACGACGCCGAGTCGTCGACCGACGACTCGGCGGAGGAATCGTCGAAATAGGCTCTGACTCGTGCTGATCGGCTTGCTGCTCGCGCTGGGTTGTTCGGTCTGTTACGGCACCGCGACGGTATTGCAGGCGGCGGCGACCCGCTCGGTGGCTGCCGGCGACAGCGATTCCGGCGTCGACGCGGCCCTGCTGCTGCGCGCGTTGCGGCAGTGGCGCTACTTGGTCGGCATCGGGCTCGACGGTGTGGGCTTTCTCTTACAAGTTGCGGCGCTGCGGTTGGTGCCGATCTACGTCGTCGCCGCCGCGATCGCCGGGTCGCTGGCCGTCACTGCGATCGTGGCGGCATGGGTGCTGTCCACGCGGTTGTCACGGCTCGAGTGGGCGGCCGTCGCCGTGGTGTGCGCGAGCCTGGCCATGCTCGGCATTGCCGCCGGTCCGGAGGGGACCGGGCACGGGCCACCTCAGCTGGGCTGGGCGCTGCTGGTGATCGTCGCCGTGGTGTTCATCGCCGGCGCGGCCGCGGGACGGCTGAGCGACCGCACCCGCGCCCTCGTCCTCGGGTTGGGAGCCGGGGCCGGCTTCGGCGTCGTCGAGATCGCCGTGCGGTTGATCGATTCGATCGATCTGACCAAGGCGGCGTTCTATACGAATCCCGCCGTCTACGCGGTGATCACCGGCGGGTTGGCGGGCTTTCTGCTGCTCACTTCCGCTTTGAGCCGCGGATCGGTGACCACCGCCGTCGCGGGGATGGTCGTCGGCGAGACGGTTGGCCCGGCGCTGGTCGGGGTGGTGTGGCTGGGTGACCAGACCCGGGCAGGCCTGGGCTGGCTGGTGGTGGCCGGGTTCGTGGTAGCCGTCTTCGCGACCCTGGCGTTGAGCCGGTTCGGCGAAGCGCCAGAACCTGCCAAGGCATGAACGGGTTTCGACAGCAATCGCTTTCGTGTTGTCAGTGTTCTGGCGGCCGGAGTCGACGTGGGCTGCCGCGGCCTCGGCACCGACCCGTCGGCGGGGGCTACACACCAGTTGCGGATTCAACCAGTACGCTCGAATTGTGCAGCGACGAATCATGGGCATCGAAACCGAATTCGGTGTCACCTGCACTTTCCACGGTCATCGCCGTTTGTCGCCCGACGAAGTAGCCCGCTACCTGTTTCGACGAGTGGTCTCCTGGGGCCGCAGCTCCAACGTTTTCCTGCGCAACGGCGCACGCCTGTACCTGGACGTCGGCAGCCATCCCGAATACGCAACTGCCGAATGCGACAGTTTGGTGCAGCTGGTCACCCATGACCGCGCCGGCGAGCGGGTGCTCGAAGACCTGCTGATCGACGCCGAGCAGCGGCTGGCCGATGAGGGCATCGGCGGCGACATTTACCTGTTCAAGAACAACACCGACTCGGCGGGCAACTCTTACGGTTGCCACGAGAACTACCTCATCGTGCGGGCCGGCGAGTTCTCCCGGATCTCCGATGTGCTGTTGCCCTTCCTGGTCACTCGCCAGCTGATCTGCGGCGCCGGAAAGGTGCTGCAGACCCCCAAGGCCGCCACCTTCTGCCTGTCGCAGCGTGCCGAGCACATCTGGGAAGGCGTCTCCTCGGCTACCACGCGTAGCCGCCCGATCATCAACACCCGCGACGAGCCGCACGCCGACGCCGAGAAGTATCGGCGCCTGCACGTCATCGTCGGCGACTCCAACATGTGCGAGTCCACCACCATGCTCAAGGTGGGCACGGCGTCATTGGTGCTGGAGATGATCGAAGCCGGCGTAGCGTTCCGGGACTTTTCGCTGGACAACCCGATCCGTGCCATCCGCGAGGTCAGCCACGACGTCACCGGCCGGCGGCCGGTGCGGCTGGCCGGCGGGCGTCAGGCCAGTGCGCTGGATATCCAGCGCGAGTACTACGCCCGCGCCGTCGAGCATCTGCAGACCCGCGAGGCCAACCCACAGATCGAGCAGGTCGTCGATCTGTGGGGTCGCCAGCTCGACGCGGTGGAGAGCCAGGACTTCGCCAAGGTCGACACCGAGATCGACTGGGTGATCAAGCGCAAGCTGTTCCAGCGCTACCAGGACCGCTACGACATGGAGTTGTCCGACCCGAAGATCGCCCAACTCGACCTGGCGTACCACGACATCAAGCGCGGCCGCGGCGTCTTCGACCTGCTGCAGCGCAAAGGTCTCGCGGCGCGCATCACCACCGACGAGGAGATCGACGCCGCGGTGGACCAGCCCCCGCAGACCACCCGGGCACGGTTGCGCGGCGAGTTCATCAGCGCCGCCCAGGCCGCAGGCCGCGATTTCACCGTCGACTGGGTGCACCTCAAGCTCAACGATCAGGCTCAGCGCACCGTGCTGTGCAAGGATCCGTTCCGGTCGGTCGACGAGCGGGTCAAGAGGCTGATCGCCAGCATGTAGCCCGACGACGATGCAGTCCGGGGCACGTCGGGGGATGAACCGGGTGAATTCCGCGGGAGATTCCGGCAATTAGGGTGGTGCGGGTGGCGGTTTCCAAAGTCGAAAGATTGATGAACCTCGTCATCGCACTGTTGTCCACCCGTAGCTACATCACCGCGGAGAAAATCCGGTCCAGCGTGGCGGGATATGCGGACAGCGCCAGCGACGAAGCGTTCTCACGAATGTTCGAGCGTGACAAAAATGAGCTGCGTGATCTGGGCATCCCGCTGGAAACCGGCAGGGTGTCGTCGTTCGATCCGATCGAGGGCTACCGGATCAATCGCGACGCATATGCGCTGCCCGCGGTCGAGCTGACCGGCGACGAGGCCGCTGCAGTCGCCGTGGCCACCCAGCTGTGGGAGTCGCCGGAATTGATCACCGCCACCCAGGGTGCGCTGCTCAAGCTGCGCGCCGCGGGTGTCGACGTTGACCCGCTCGCACCGATTGCCATCGCTTCGCCGCCCGGACGCGTGGGACTACGTGGATCGGAAGACGTTCTAGGACTGCTGCTCTCGGCGATCGGCACCGGGCAGGCCGTGCAGTTTCCGCACCGGCCGTCGCGCACGGATCCATATACCGTGCGCACGGTCGAACCGTGGGGCGTGGTGACCGAGAAGGGCCGCTGGTATCTCGTCGGCCACGACCGCGACCG
>Ga0209624_10002718_pt1 | contig 12931 bp, 22 predicted proteins | sample JacPinW_OM2H0_O1_FD_188565 | JGI IMG/M metagenome (GOLD analysis project Ga0209624, IMG submission 188565) | Forest soil microbial communities from Algoma, Ontario, Canada - Jack Pine, Ontario site 1_JW_OM2H0_O1 (SPAdes) (version 2) | ecosystem: Environmental > Terrestrial > Soil > Boreal... | reverse complement strand
GCCATCAGCAGCGGAAAGTTCCAGGGAATGATCTGGGCGACCACGCCCAGCGGCTCATGAAAGTGATACGCAACGGTGTCGTGGTCGATCTCGGACGTGGTGCCTTCCTGGGCCCGGATCACGCCGGCGAAGTAGCGGAAATGATCGATTGCCAGCGGAAGATCGGCGTGGGTCGTTTCGCTCGGTTTCGCAGGGTTTCGGCGGTCGGATGTTTGCGGGACGTTTGCAGCGGCAGCCCAACACGTTTGCAGAACCTTTGCAGGCACGGCACTCGACCCACCATACGCTCGCTACACCACTTCCACCGACGTGACCGCCACCGGAGGTAGGGCGCGCGAGTTCCGCGGTTGCCGGGTCTCCGGGCGGGCTGGGCACAAATACCATCGCGGAGGCGAAAGCCAGGGGGTTCGCTTCGGCCCCACGTGAGGGCCTTCGGCACGCTGGGAGCGTTGTCGTTGACGCCGGTCGCGCTCGCAACAGGGGACGAAGCAGTAGCCAGCGGAGTGGCCGCCGGACGCTGCCGCTGGTCGTCCGGGACAGGCACGTCGAGCTCGAGATCGACCCAGCCACAGGCCCACGATCGAGGCTCTGGCCCTGGCTCGCGGCGCATGCCGGCAGGCGTCTTAACACGCTCCGCTCGCCCCCCGTCGGCTCACTCCTGCTCCTGGGCGGGAGCAGTAGCGTGGCCTGCCAGATCTAGCGCTCCGTGACGTCAAGCCGAGCGTTGAGCGAGCCGCCCGCGCCTGGGGCGCGCCTTTGCCCTGTGATGACGGCAACTCAAGCATGGTCTCGCTGCCATCGCACCTGCCCTACCCGATGTTATCTTTAGGCTGCTTAATAAGTTAGGGTATGCGGCATGCGTGATAGTCCCTACACCCCTGGGGCGGGCCACAGCCCGGAGGTTCTTGCGGGACGAGAGGTTCTCCTGGGCTCCTGGCGTGAGATGTTGACCGACCTCACCACCGGCGGGCGCGTGCGTGCGAAGGACATCGTCATGACCGGTCCGCGGGGCATCGGCAAGACGGCCACGCTCACCGAGTTCCACAAGATTGGCGAGGAGCACGGCTTTGACTACATCAGCCTCCAAGCCGTGGCCGGAAGAGGCAGCCTCGTCGACGGTCTTGCCTATCACGCCGACCGCAAGATCCACCTCGGCCACAACGCCTGGCAGCACGCCAAGAGCGCGCTGGAGCGCATCACCGGCGTCACCCTGGGGACCGGTGCTGTGACGCTGGGATTCAGTCTGCAGTCCTCCGGTATGCGTCCGCTTCCCGACGCGTCGGTGTTCGCACAAGGCCTGGCTGAGCTGGCTTCGCAGCTTGCCAAGCGGCCCAGCGGCGGCGGCTTGCTGTTCAGCATTGACGAGCTGCAGGTCGCTGACCCTGCGGACCTCGCGCTACTTGCCGGCACGCTTCAGCGATTGAACGTGGACCACGCGACCGCGGCGGTGGCGTTTGCCGCTACGGGCCTGTCCAACACCCGTGACGCTCTGGACGACGCGCAGGTCACCCACCCCGACCGCCTCTTCGACATCCGACCGATACCGCTGCAGCTGACCGAGGACGAGGCCCGCTACGCCGTCGCCGAGCCCGCACGACGCCACAACGTGCTCTGGGACGATGGCGCACTCGAACAACTGGTCGCGTTCGCGAACCGCTATCCCGCTCATCTGCAGCTTGCCGCCGACGCAGCATGGACGATCGCCAGCGGGCCGGGTCTCATCAGCCAGAGCGACGTCGAAGTCGCGCTTCCCGTTGCCAAGGAAGAGATCGAGCGTCGCACGCTCGAACCGAGCTGGACGAACACGACCGACCGTCAAGCCGAGCTTCTCGGCGCCCTTGCCGTCAACGGTGGCTACGTGACCACACAGCAGATGAACGCCACCCTGGGGCGTGATAACAACGAGTGGGCGGTCGTCCGTCGTGATCTGATCAACCAGGGGACGATCTACGCACCGCGTCGAGCACGGCTTGCGTTCACCGTCCCGACCTTCACGCCCTATGTCCTGGCGAACTACGAAGACCGCCGCCTCGACGCCTCGGTGCCGCTGCTCTCGCTCGCGGCTATGAAGCAAAATGCTGCGAAGGATGCACGTGGCGATTGAAGGGTCATGTCGATAGAAGTGGTGTAGATCCGGCTACCGGACTAACGCACACGCGCGTCCGTTATGGCATACGCCGGGTAGCAGCGAGCGAAAACCCTGGTCTGACGACGGGTGCGACGTTTGCGGGACGTTTGCATGGTGCCCGAAAACCGCATAGCAAAGCCGATCTGAACCGTTCGCCCCGATTGGTTAGTGACCCACGAGCATCAGCGAATACGGGCGAAAACCCGCGAAAACGCTGAGGCTCGCGGGGCAGGATTCGCGGCATTTCGTGGATGCTCGGAGGACTCGGGGACGCAGGGGGACCGCAGAGAGCGCCTTACGGTCCCGTTTGCGGTCCGTTCAGATGCGGGGATTGCCACCGGGTCATGGGAAGCTAGCGCGCTACGCGGTAGCCGAGGTAGACGACCCCGGAGCTGAAGGTGCGGGTCTCGACGAGTCCGAGATCCACGCGGCGCTCGCTCTGGGGAAAGAACGGAATGCCACCGCCAACCAGCACCGGGCAGACCCTGGCCCGATACTCGTCGATCAGACCCAATGCGGCTGCCTCGGCGGCGAGAGTCGCGCCGCGGATCGCGATGTCGCCTTTCCCGGGCTCGGCTCGCAACCGTTCGATCTCCTCCGACACACCGCCGGAGGCCAGGCGGGCATTGCCCTGCACTGCCGAGAGCGTGGTGGAGAACACCACCTTCGGGAGCGGCTTCCAGAGCGCGGCCCACTCAAGCCTCGAGTCGTCGAGCGATGGGTCCTGGTCGGCGGTCTCCCGTCTCCCAGTACAGCATCATCTCGTACAGTCGTCGTCCCAACAGATGGACGCCGACCTCTCGTATCTGGTCGGTGACGAAGCGAAAGACCTCCTCGTCGCCCGCGCTCCAGCCGAAGTCGCCGTCCGGCCCGACGATGTAGCCGTCAAGCGAAACGCTCATCGAATAGATCACGGTGCGCATCAGAAGTCCTCCCCGGTAACGGGCTCGACAGTACGGGATGCGGTTAGGCGGCATCCCTGACGACCGTGAGGCGTGGCGGCTCGGCGTCGGCGGCGTCGCGGCGTTGCTGGTAGGCGTCCATCGCGCGCTGTGAAGCGCTCCGCGATGCAACTCGCAGAGCAAGCCATTCGGTCTAGAGGAACTGCACGGGCCAAGCTGGCGGCTGGCGCTACACGCCGAACACGCCCTTGGCCTGACGAGTCCATCACCAGCCGCTACGACGAACTCGCCCTCTCCCTTGACGAGCAACTAGGACTTGAGCCCACCCGCGAGGCACGGCTGATCTACCGGCAGTTGCTCGGACAGACTCAAACCGATGGAGACGCCTACCCGTCACCAATAACCGCCAGGTAGGAAACAAAGGTGCCATCTCGCCGGCCGCTACGAGTTGCGATCTCGCTTGATACAAGCCAGATCGCTATCTCGCGGCGGTTGCAGAGATGGCGCGTTTGTTTCTTATCCGCGCTATCCACGATGAGCAGACCGAACTGCGCCGCGCTCGGGGCAAGCTTCGTGTCTCCATCTGGGCTGCGCGACGAGGACCATCGACGCGGATCTCACATTGCCGCTTTCGCCCAGGAGCAGTCGTCCCGTTCAGCGTCGGCAGAGTGTCGCAAGGGACGAGTTGCGGTCGTCTCGTGGTTCGTCGGGGCAGACGCGCGCTTCGCCTGCGAAGCAGTCGTGATCGTGTCGGTGGCTTGCTCGTTGCCTCTCGACCGGGTGCAGCAGGGCCATGGACTGCGGGCTTACGTTCGGTCAGGCCGTCAGCTCGGTGCGGAGCTCGAGACGCGGGCAGCCGGTAAAGATGGAGTCGTGGGCGACGAGCGGGATGCTCCAGCGGATCGCAGTGGCCGCGATCCAGAGGTCGGCGTTGTGGTTGCGCTGGTGTAGCCCGTGCCCGATCTCGCGGCAGTCATTGCGTAGCTGGGCGACGGTCTCGATCGTGTCGATGTCGACCGGTAGCACCCGTGCGCGGGCAATCAGCCGCGACAGTCGCTCGAGCCTTGTTGTTCCCCAGCCGGCGCTGAGTGCACCGTAGCGGGCCTCCGCGACGGTCTGCGGTGCCACGGCGATGCGCTGGCCGAACAGGTGCTTGGCGTAGCTGGTCGCGAGCGGCGAGCGCTCTCGCAGGCGTGCGGTGAACACGTTGGTGTCGACGAGGACGGTTGCGATCACTCGTCGAGTGCCGCCATGAACGCTTCCCACTCCTCGTCGGTCAAGTCGGGGATGTCAAAGTGCTCGTCGGCCGCGAGTGGCACCACGTCGGCCATCAGCTCCTCCAGCGATGGGGGGTTCCAGAACTGCGTGCTGGCACGCTCGATATGGTCGTTGCTTGCGGCTGGCTGTGGCATCAGGTGGGCACCACCGCAGAGTGTAGGCGGTCTCCGTGGCCATCGGAGGCAAGGACGAGGGCGATGTCCGGCGGTGCTCGGTTGCCTCGGTTTTTGGGCAGTGACGTAGGGCACTAACGCGCGCTCACGGTGGTGCGCGCCCGCAGATCCCTTGTATCTATGGCGCTTTTTATGGCGCTTTTCGTTCGTTGAACTCGCCGCAGTTGTCGGTGAGTTGCCCGGTTCAACCCGGAGCCGCCTCCGACGCCAGAACACCCCTGCTAGCGAGCGGTTTCTTAAGGTTTCTCTTCCCCGACGGGGTGCCGTAGCGGGGATGAGCGCGGACAGCAGCGACGTCTGGCGATAGACCGCGATTTGGCATGCATTGCGCACGAACGCCGATTCGGGCCCAATCGCAGCGGAAACGGATGGCCGCGTTCGCGACCCGGGCGCTGTAGGGAACTGCGGCGTCGGACATAGTAGAGGGGACGGGTACGCAGTATGCATCTATGAGTATGAGGTCAGGCTCTCAAGATGGGTCTATCCTGTTGAACTATCTTTGTGACGTATCTCATCGGGGCTGATAAACGCCACTGATGGACTCTCAGCGACTGGTGACCTGAAGCTCTACGCCGATCCCGCGTGTGGTTGCTATGGAGCGCAAAACGGCGCCCGGCACGACAACCCCACCAAGGAGCTTTGAGATGCAGGACACGACAGCGAAGATCAAGACGGTGGAGGTGACGGTCAGCTTCCCTCTCTCCAAACGCGGCGACTACCACCACAAGGCACACTTGCAGGAGACGATCGGCACACTCCGTGCCGCTGCGATGGAGCACTTCCATGCTCACGAGGAAGCCGGCAGCGAGTACTACCTCACCAACGACAAGGACAACAATGCGCTGCTAGGCAATCAGGTATGCCTGGGAGTCAGCCGGCGCCCACCGGGCCATCACCCGCTGGGTGCCCTGCAGCGCCGACGACTCGCAGATCATGGCCAGCTGGCAGCGCTCCACGCGTGCACGCGTGGCGGCTCGGGCATGTGGTTGTGGTCTCATGCCTGGTAGAGTGGTCACATGCGCGAGATCGGTGTGAGGGAGTTGAAGCGGTCGCTGAGCGAGACGCTGCGCGCCGTCAGCCGCGGACAGCAGGTGCGGGTCACCGTTCGCGGCCAGCCGGTAGCCGACATCGTTCCCGCTAGCGCCTCTGCCGGGGATAGCCGCCTGCGCGAGCTGGTCGCCGAAGGGCGGCTCGTCGCGCCGGCTCGCGCACGGCCCCGCAAGGCTCCGCGCCTGGTACAAGCTCACCGGAGCGCGTCCGCGTTGGTCCTCGCTGAGCGGGACGCCGAACGCTGAACCTCTATCTGGACGCGAGCGCGCTGGTCAAGCGCTATGTCGCAGAGCCGGAAAGCGACGTGCTGCGTGACGCCATGGCTCAGGCTGACGGATGGTTCATGTGCCGTGCGGGCTACGTCGAGACCGTTCGTGTCGTGGGCCTCGCCGCAGGAAAGAAGGCCGCACAGACCGTACGTGAGGAGTGGCCGGCGATCGGCGTGATCGAGATCGATCAACGCCTCGTCGAGCACGCCGCCGAACTGGCCATCGATCTAGACCTGCGGAGCCTGGATGCGCTGCATCTCGCCGCCGCGCTCGTGCTACCCCGCGACGACCTGGTGCTCGCCACCTGGGACCGCAGGCTCCACGCCGCAGCCCACACAACCGGGCTTCCCCTCCTGCCCGAGACAATCATCTGAGAAGCACTCGGCCTTTGGCGACGTGGCTCGCCAGTCTGAGCGGCGCGGCAGCGGGTGGTACGTACGCTTGCGGATGCGGCGGGCCAACGGGCAGATCAAGAAAATCACGCAGAACCCTATAACCGAATGTAAATCACGCGTATCGTGCTATGATGTGCTCGAGGACTATCCAAGGGATCGAATGTCGGCTGTCCGCTCACAACCCAAGCTGCTCTCCACCAAGCAAGCGGCCGAGCTGCTGAACGTCAGCAAGCGCACGATCCTCAACTGGATAGAGAGCGGGAAGATCCCCTACCTCAAGCTCCCAGGAGGCGACTATCGTGTCCCGCTCGCCGGCCTGCTCGCGTCACTCTCGGGCACCTACCAGCTCGACGAGGAGATCCGCGCCTTGGATGAGCGCTACGCCGCTGCCAGCGACGCCGACGTACAGCGAGCGCTCGACAGCAACGAGGAGGTCCACCGCGCACGCGCATAGAGTGCTGCGGGATGCGGCCGGTCGTGCTCGACACCAGCGTGCTGTTGCCCGCGCTGATCTCTCCGCGTGGCTACCGTCGACGCTTCCTGATCGTGCTCGCACTGGGCGCGCTCGCCGCGCGCCGGGACCTCCTGCGCCACGAAGCCAACGCGCTGCGCGCTCAGGCCGCGAGCGCTGGCGGTCAGCCCGGTGGGCGACCGCTCGAGACGCTTGCCGAGCAAGCGAAAGCCAGATATCTGCGGCTGCGCGACGCACTGCCGGCCGGCTGCCCCGATGACTGGCAGTTGGTCGCCTCACGCCCCCTGCTGGCCGAGTACGAACGCAAGCTCCGTGAGGCTGGCCCGAGGCTCGATCCGACGATGCGCGAGCGCGACATCGACGCTATTCGCCGGCAGATCACAGCCATCTGCGCCGATGTCACCGACGACTTCGAGCCCGGGCTCATCCCGCCCTATACCACCGACCGCAACGACGACCCCGTGGTCCACACCGCACTGCTCGCCGACGCGACCTGGCTGATCGCCGACGACACCAAGCACATCTGCACCCAGCCGGACCTAACCGAGTACCAGCTCCCGGGCACCGATCGACGCGTCAGCGCCGTGACCTTCAGCCGCTTCCTCGATCACCTCTCCGAGGTCGACCTCGACCACGTCGACCCGCGCCTGCTACAGATCGCGTTCCAGCCGCTGGGTGCGAGCTGCTCAAGGCGGACCATGGGACGCTGAAGGCGAATCATCTTTCGGGCAAAAGCACTCGCCACGAGGGCGTTCGTCTCGTGTTTTGCGCTCGCAAGAGTGAGCCGGCTGTCTTCTTCGCCCGCCGCCGGAAGCCGGGCGGGGCAACGGCCCGTTCGCTCGGGCACGGCAGCTGGATATCCTCTGCAACAACGCTCAAGGAGTCATCGTGCGACGATCTCGAAACCACCGTCACCGCGTCCAGATACTTTGGGCAGTAACCCGACGCCACTGCCCAAAGCCCCCAAACGCGCCCCCAAACTCCAGAGTCCTGCAACCCACACTCGCAGCAGCGAAACCGTAAGCGTTCGGTTGGGTTGGGGGACATAACCTTGCGTTGTCGAATCCGTTGTTGTGGAGCGCTTGGAGGCGGAGGCGATCTATGGCCAGGGCCGTGAGGCCGTGGTGGCGGTGCTTTTGCGGATGGATGAGCAGATCGGGCGGTTGGAAGCTCGGGTTGCTCGTCAGGACGAGCGGATCGCTCAGCTCGAGCGGCGGTTGAATCGCGGTTCGCGCAATAGCTCCAAGCCACCGAGCATAGATCCGCCTTCCGCGGTGGGGCGGCGTAGTGAGGATGCCTCCGGACGCAAGCCGGGCGGCCAGTCCGGCCATGAGGGCCACGGGCGTGAGCTGTTGCCGGCGTGCGCAGTAGATGGGGTGATCGAGCACTGACCGAAGCGGTGTCGTTGCGGCCACGTGTTCTGTGCAGGGAAGCACCATCCGGTTGGCGAGCCTGCTGTTCGCCAGGTCGAAGAGCTGCCCATTTTGACCGTGCAGGTGATTGAGCACCGCGCGCATCACCTCTGCTGTCCGGAGTGTGGAGAGCACACGCGCGCTGAGTTCGGGTAGGAGGTGTCAGGGAGCGCTTTTGGTCCTCGTCTGCAAGCAGCACTCGTATCGCTGTCGGTGCGTAACCGTGTCTCGCGTCGGGATGTGGTCGAGCTCGGTGAAGAGCTTTTCGCTGCCCGTCTGTCGACGGGCAGCGTCGATGCGATCCTCACGCGCGCCTCAGACGCGCTCGCTGAACCGTATGAGGATCTACGTGAGCAGATCCTCGCCGCTGGGGCGCTCAACGCGGATGAGACAGGCTGGCGCACTCACGGGGAGCGTCGAGCGCTGTGGGGGCTGTTCACCGGCCGCCACGCGTTCTTCCAGGTTGCCTGCAGCCGTCACGGGGATCACGCCAAGGCCCTGCTCCAGGGCACCAGTGCGGTGTTCGGGGCCGGCGAGACTTAACTCGCGTCCCTCAGCCCGGTCGCTTTTTGCGGCAGGACGCGAGACGCGATCGGTCGGTGTAGACAGTGAGCACTGAAGCGGGCAGGAGCGCGAAGCCGGTATCGAGCGTGACGATCGCCTCGGCGTCCGCGGCGATGGCGCTGGCTGCGTGGACCGCGTCGTAGGACGCGATCCCATAGCTGGTCATGAAGTTCCTAGCGACGCTTGCTGTGTCGGCGAGGGGCACCGGGAAGTGATCGATCGACAAGAGCAGCGTCTCGTAGCGGGAGATCGTGTCGTTCAGCAGATGTGTGGCGGGGCGGCGGGCACGCCCGTCGGTGCGGTGTCCGCGCCAGTGTCTGCCCCAGCGTTCCTTCAAGGCGATCGCAAATGCCGTCTCGGCAAGCTCGACGGCAAGGAGGTCGCTGGTGACGACGGTGATGCCACTGTCGCCGATGCGGTTGGGAAGTCGTCACATACGGCGTGGAGCGGCTGCGTGGAGAGCAGGGCCTCGACGACGAAGCTGGTGTCCAAGGCGATCGGGTCGGGAAGGACGAGCGCCTGATCCTCGATCGCGAACACACCGCGCGTGGCGGTCCGACGCCCGCCTGTCGGACTCATCGCGGTCTACCGAGGGCGGTACATATCGCGTGTGACGCGGACCTTGACCCGAAGACCCTCGGTCGCCCGCTTCAGGGCCGCCCGTTTTTCCTCGGGGGTCTCGTAGATGGCCGGAACCCTGAGTTCTGCCAGCCTCTCGGGGCTGAGCGGCTTCGGTCGTCCGTTGGTCTGTACTTTCGCCATAGCCTTCGTGATGGTAGCTCTCATTCCGGTCGTCAACTGGCAACCGAGGGCAGGCCGCCGCCATCGTGCGCGATCAGCTCATCGAGGCTTCCGGGCCACCGAGCATGGCTTACAAATGTTAGGCATGGCATACGCTCGGACTGGGCCGGGGCAGCGCCCGGTATGAGGCCGGTATGGCCGCTGCAAATCCGTAGCAGGCGCCCCGAAAACCGCTTAGGAGAGGCTGTCGCACAAAGGGGGGGTCTGTCCGGTGGGTTTAAGAGGGTTCTGGGATGGCTCAGAACTTTCGGCTGTGTGATCGTGATCAGGCGTTGTTGATGCCGCCGAGCCTGCGCGACTGGCTCGCTCAGGGTCGGGGCGATCGAACGATGTTGGTAGCGGCGCTACTGCTCCCACCAGCGAGAGCCAAGCCGCGGCGGAACGCCCACATCTGCCGCGACCTCATCCAATAGCCGTTGCGCGCGAGCGAAGTCCTCGACCGGCTGCCCCGACTGCGGTGCAAGGCTCTCGTCCGTCCACGGCTGTTGCGGGCGCGCATTGGGCAGATGGCGCATTACCAGGATCGCCAGAACAACGAGATGCACCGGCTCGCCCGCGCCTACGACAGCACGCCGGTCGCGGTCCTCGGGCTGCCGGAACCCGCCCGCCGTCAATGCCGCAGCGAACCACTCGCGCCCGTTGATCGGCCCATCCCCGAAGCCGACCGCAGGCGCCGGCACCCGCTCCTCAAGCAGCGCACGTACACGAGCCCGCACCTCATCGTCAGTCAGCTCGGAAGCGTCGAGTCCTACCGACACGATGAACTGCCGAAAGTCAGGCAGCGCGCCTGAATCGTCAATGTCGATCATCGCGCGACCATTCTACGGCGACCTTCGAGGCCCGCTCGCCTCGCTCGCGCGCTGCTGCGGCCCGCGCGGCTACGAGCGAAGCGCGCCGAGCCACAGGACTTAGACTCCGACGCGCATGAATCCTGCCGGGGAGACGACGGACGTGTATCGGTGGACGGTCGGGGCGTCTTTGCGATGAGCCTGCTTCCCGATTACGCACAGCAGGCCGAGACATATGACCAAACGCGATCTGCGAGCGGCCCCCTTCTCGACGCGCTGCAAGCTGCAATTGCGGGCGCACCGGGGAACCGCCTGGCGGACATTGGCGGCGGAACCGGCAACTATGCGCTTGCGCTAGAGCAGGAGGGTTGGCAGCCGGTCGTGATCGACCGCTCGCCCGAGATGCTTGCCCTTGCCGCGCAAAAGGGCTTGGCGACCATTGCTGCTGCCGCAGAACAACTCCCGGTTGCCGACGAGAGCTTCGACGCCGCGATTCTTGTTTCGATGCTCCATCACGTAGCCGACCCCGGCGCGGCGCTCTCCGAGGCGCGACGCATCCTGCAACCGGGCGGTCGCCTAGCCGTGATGGTCTATACGCGCGAGGACATTCACGACCTTTGGTTTTTCGACTACTTCCCATCGACGCGAGCATGGATGCAGACGAGTCACCTGCCCGTCGCTGATTTGCTTGCGATGCTGCCCGGCGGGCAACGGCGCGAGATTGTCCTAGACGATCTGAAAGACGCCTCGCTCGCCGCGTTGGCGGCGTATCCCGAGAAGGTGCTCGAACAACGATGGCGGGCGCAGACAAGTTACTTCGAGCGCTTGCAGCGGGATCATCCCGCCGAGCTTGACGCCGGCCTACGGCAGCTTGCATCCGACATTGCCGCCGGGTGCGCTACGCGCCGCCCCGGTCGAGCTTCGATATTGGCTTGGACGCGAGAGCCGGAGCAGCAATGACGCTGATCGCGGAGCTTGTGATCTTCGACTGCGATGGCGTATTGGTCGATAGCGAGGTCATCTCCAATCGGGTGCTCGCGGCGATGCTCACCGAGCAGGGGCTACCGACCACGTTGCCGCAGGCCCGCCGCGAATACCAAGGGCTGCTCCTCGCGGACGTACTCGCAAACGCGGAGGCCAAGCTGGGCCGCTCGCTGCCGGCGGATTGGCTCGCTCACTACGAGGTCGAGCGCTCGGAGGCTTTCCGCTGTGAACTGGAGCCGGTCGCCGGAGTGGCCGAGACGGTTGAGCGCCTGCGTGGCGCCGGGCTGCGCGTGTGCGTGGCTTCGCAGGGGAAGCTAGAGAAGACGCGGCTCTCGCTCGCGCTCACCGGCCTCGACCATCTATTTCCCGAGCACGTCCGGTTCTCCGCGTATTCGGTCGCCAACGGCAAGCCGGCGCCCGACCTGTTCCTGTATGCGGCGGCCACGATGGGAGTCGAGCCCGCCGCCTGTGCCGTGGTCGAGGACACGCCATCCGGCGTCGAAGCCGCGATTGCGGCCGGGATGCGTGCCATTGGCTATACCGCCGACAGCGACGAGCGGGCACTGCGCGAAGCCGGCGCCGAACGGCTGGGATCGCTCGATGAACTACCCCGCCTGCTCGGGTTAGAGGCCGAACCGATTACGACGAGTCCCGCGAAGCACGCGCCAACCGAGTACGGAACCGGCGGATAAGCTGCGGTCCCGGTGCCCGAGCTTGCCGACCGCATCTACGAGCGCGCCCGCCTCACGGGCGAGTTCCGGCTGCGCTCGGGCGCGACAAGCAACGAATACTTCGACAAGTACCTGTTCGAGTCCGACCCTCGACTGCTGCGCGAGATTGCCGAGGCGTTGGTTGGCTTGCTGCCTGCCGGGGTGGAATTGCTCGCGGGTCTTGAGCTTGGCGGGGTGCCGCTGTCCGTCGCCGCCTCCCAGGTGTCGGGGTTGCCGAGTGTGTTCGTTCGCAAGGCGGCCAAGACCTACGGAACCTGTCGGCTGGCCGAGGGCGGCGAGGTCGCCAGGCACCGGATCGCGGTCATCGAGGACGTGGTGACTTCCGGCGGCCAGGTGATCGAGTCCTGCCGCGAGCTGCGTGACCGCGAAGCCGATATCGCGGTAGTGCTGTGCGTGATCGACCGTGAGGCCGGCGGCCGGGAGAATCTTGCTGCCGAGGGACTTGACCTACGTGCGCTGTTCACGATGGGCCAGCTTCGAGCGGGCCGTGTGACCGATCCCGCTCGCTCGTGAGCACGCGCCATCGCAAGCGCGCCTTGATCTTGCTCGGGGTCGCCACTGTCGCGTTTACGGTGATCCTCGAAGTGATCGACCCCTCGCACGTCTCGCACGGGCCAACGATCCTCGACTTCGAGTTCGCCGGCAGCCGCGCTCGCGCGGCGCAGATCATCGCTGAATGGGGATCGAAACGACGCAGCGCCGCGCACCTCTCGCTACTGCTCGACTACGGCTACATGCTCTCCTACGTAGCGGCCGTCTTCGTGGCGCAGGCTGAGGGCGCGCTCATCGTCGGCGCGCGCAGGATCTTGTCGCCGCCGATCAGCAGCAGCAGGTCGTCCTCGGCGAGCAGCCGACCGTCGGGCGTCGGCGCCGTCAGGCCGGAGCCGTCGAGGTCGATGAAGCGGTGCGACACCCGGTTGCGGGTAAGGAACTCGCGCAGCTCGCGCGTCCCCGGGTCGCCGCCGTGGCCGATCAGCCGGGCAC
>Ga0209624_10002717_pt1 | contig 12932 bp, 11 predicted proteins | sample JacPinW_OM2H0_O1_FD_188565 | JGI IMG/M metagenome (GOLD analysis project Ga0209624, IMG submission 188565) | Forest soil microbial communities from Algoma, Ontario, Canada - Jack Pine, Ontario site 1_JW_OM2H0_O1 (SPAdes) (version 2) | ecosystem: Environmental > Terrestrial > Soil > Boreal... | reverse complement strand
AAACGAAATATCGGCGCCGAGTGCCATCAGCACAGGCGTGGCATCGCCGATCGGCGAGCCGGTCGCGAGATTGCCGCACAGCGTGCCCGAGTTGCGGATGGGTGGCGAGCCGAACCGTTGCGCGAACTCAGCGACAGGCGGGAACGCCTCGACGAGCGCACCCCAGCCATCGGTCAGCGACACCGCCGCACCGATCTTGAGACCAGCGGCGCTCTTATGCAGGGCGTGAAGCTCCTCGACGCCCCCGGTGTACAGGATCGTCGGCAGCTCGCGCAGCCCTTTGGTGACCATAAGACCAATATCGGTCCCGCCCGCGAGCAGCAGCGCGCCAGGCTCTTGCGCAAACGCGCTCGCGAGCTCATCGAGCGTGCGGGGAGCCAAGAAACCGGGCATCCGCAGCGACGGCCCGCGCCTGAGCGAGCGCAGGGCCGCGCGGCGGGCTTCAGCGCCCGGCGCCGAGCGGCTCCAGTGATCCGGGGCAGGGTAGTCGTGCATCCGACAGCCCGCGGCAATGATGGGGCGGTATCCGGTGCAGCGACAAAGATTGCCGGACAGCGCCTCGAGCACCTGCTCGCGCGTCGCCTTTCCCCTCTGCAGGTAGAGGGCGAACAGGGACATCACGAAGCCGGGAGTGCAGAAGCCACATTGCGAGGCGTGCTCATCGATGAGCGCCTGCTGGACAGGGTGCAGGGTCCCGTCGGGAGAGGGCAGACTCTCGACCGTGACGAGCTCGTGGCCGTCGATCGTCGGCAGAAATCGGATGCAGGAGTTGATCGCGCGGTAGTCGACGTGGTTGCCATCCGCGGACAGCTTGCCCAAAACGACGGTGCAGGCGCCACAGTCCCCTTCGGCGCAGCCCTCCTTCGTGCCCGTCCGGTGGGCGACCTCGCGCAGGTACTCGAGCACCGTCATGGTGCACGGCTGGTCGCCGGTGCTCACCAATCGACCATCGAGCAGAAAGCGAGTCCCGTCTGATCTTTGCGAGCCGGCCGACATGCGACGACTATCCTCCCCGATAGACCGAGTAACTCCAGGGCGTGATCAGAAGCGGTACGTGATAGTTCTCCCGAGGATCGGCGATGCCGATCCGGATCACGGCCTGCTCGATGAAGGCCGGCTCCGGCAACGCGACACCGCGTCCGCGAAAGTACTCGGCCACGTGGAAGGTGAGCGTGTAACGACCGGCGCGCAGGGCGGCTCCGGTGAGCAACGGCGCCGCCACGCGCCCGTTGTCCGCCGTGACGGCCGCGGCAAGCGGCACCGGCACGCCGGGGCCGCGATCCTCGTGCACCTCGATGCGCACGCCGGCCGCTGGCACACCCGTTGCAAGATCAAGAACATGCGTCGTCAGTTGCCCCATCGCTCCCGATGCTAACGAGGATGCGGAATTCATTGCAAACTTCGTTCCAAGGAGTTAACTGGAGCCGCCGATGAGATCCATTGAAGCCTACGTCAGGTCTCTGCCGAAGGCAGAACTGCACCTGCACATCGAAGGAACGCTCGAACCGGAGCTGGCCTTCCGCCTCGCGCATAAACATCGCGTTGCGCTGCCGTACGCAAGCGTCGGGGAGCTGCGCGCCGCATACGATTTCACCGACCTGCAGTCGTTCCTCGATGTCTACTATGCCGTAGCGCAGGTGCTGCAGGATGCGGATGACTTCTATGAGCTGGCCCTGAGCTACCTGGAACGCGTTCACGGTCAGGGCGTCGTCCACACGGAGATCTTCTTCGATCCGCAGACGCACACCGCGCGCGGCATTGCTTTCGGCACGATCGTCGAGGGCTTGCGCCGGGCGGTCAGCGAGGCAGAGCGTCGCTTCGGAATAACGCACCGACTAATCGCCTGCTTCCTGCGTCACCTGAGCGCCGCGGACGCGATGCGCACGCTCGACGAGGTGCTTAAGCACCGTGAGGCCATCTGCGCGGTCGGGCTCGATTCTTCGGAGCTCGGCTATCCGCCCTCAAAGTTTGCCGCCGTGTTCGCGCGTGCGCGCGAGCACGGTCTCCTCACGGTGGCGCACGCAGGCGAGGAGGGCCCGCCAGCCTATATCTATGAGGCGCTCGACCTTCTCCATGTGCAGCGCATCGATCACGGCGTGCGCTGTGAAGAGGATTCTGCGCTCGTGGAGCGACTGGTCCGCGAGCAAATCGCGCTCACCGTGTGTCCGCTGTCGAACGTGAAGCTCAAGGTGTTCGAGGACATCGAGCACCACAACCTGAAGCGCTTGCTCGAGGCGGGCCTGCGTGTGACCGTGAATTCGGACGACCCGGCCTATTTCGGCGGGTACCTTATGGAGAACTACCTCGCCGTGCAGCGCGCGCTAGGACTCACGCACCAGCAGCTTGCGACCCTGGCACGAAACTCCATCCAGGCTTCGTTTCTTGATGCGGCTGCGAAGCGCCGCTGGACGGCCGCCATTGAGGCTTGCGAGCGCGACGCGCTGGCCCACTAAAGGCCTCAGCCCCCCGGCTCCTGCCCGTGCACACACCGGCCGCCGACCCACACGGTGCGGATGTTCGCGCGAGCGGCATGGTAGACGATCTTCTGGAGAATCTCGTGCGGGGTGTCGGGGCCGTCGATCCTAAGATTACTGTCCGGCGCGCCCGCATCGATGAGGAGACTGTCGAACTCAAAGCCCTCGCGGAACAGGCCGACCGGGAGGTTGAGGGCGAGACCGCCTCCGGCGGTTGCCAGCCAAAAGGCCGTCGGCAAGTCCACGCGAGAGTGCGGTCGGCGCCGTGCCCCGCGGCTCTGGTGAGCATCGACGCCCGACTCAAGCATGCGCGAGGCGATCACGGCTTGGCGGACGTTCTCCAGGATCGAGGGACTTGCGCCGCCGGCGATGTCGGTGCCCAGCCCCACGTGCAGGCCCTGCGCAAGCGCCCGCCGCAGCGGAAACACCGCATCGGAAAAATAGACATTCGAGAGCGGGCAGTGCGCCACCACCGCACCGCGCTCGACGAGGGTCGCAAGATCGGCGTCAGTGAGGAAGTTGCCGTGCGCCAGGATCGAGCGCCTCGAGAGCAGCCCGAAACCCTCCAGGGCCTTGGTATCGGTGCAGCCGCAGCGATGCAACACGAACTCGTGCTCCCAGTCACTCTCGGAGCAGTGGGTCTGTATGTGACAGCCGCTCTCGGCGGCGAGCTCCCCGAGCCGGCGCAGCAGCTCATCCGAGCACGCCGGGATGAAACGCGGCGTGATGACGGCCTGAATCAACCGGGCGTGGTTGCCCGGCAGCGCACGCACATACTCGATGAAGGCGCGCGTCTCCTCAACGGCGTGCTGCGCGGAGGCGTCGCGGTAGTAGGCGGGGCACAGCTGGGCATCGTCCATGGCGACGCGCCCGATCAACGCTCGCTGCGATTTCGCGAGACAGACGTCGGCCAGAATCTGTGTCGCCGGCAGGTGCAGTGAGGCAAAGTACACCGCCGTCGTCGTGCCGTTGGCGAGAAGCGCGGTGACGAGCTCACGGTAGACCGATTGCGCGAAGGCCGTATCCGCGTAGCGCGCCTCCAGTGGAAAGGTGTGCTTCTGCAGCCACTCCTCGAGCGGCAGCTCGAGCGCTTTACCCAGCTGCGGCCACTGCGGTGCGTGGATGTGCAGATCCACCAGGCCCGGCAGCAGGTATTGATCGGCGCGCAGCCGCACCAGGGCATGATCGGCGGTCAAGCGCTGCACGAGACGCTCGCGCGCGGGGGAGGGCTGAGTGTGGACCGAGGCGATCCGCCCGTCGCGGTCGATGACGATCAGCGTATCGCGCAGCAGCTCCAGATCGCCGCGCCGTGGAGCATGCAGCGCGTTTCCGAGAAACGCCCGCTCGTTTACGAGCTGACTCGACATTCCGAACTCCGGCGTGGGCCTCCATGCTAGCGCGATACGCCTCGTGCGAACGATGGCTCTCGGGCTGAATTTGATCGGGGGTGCGGTTATGGCTTACTTTGAGACGAAGCCGGGGAAGCAGCCGCACTGAAATGGCGCGCCGGAGGGCAACGCTCCGGCACGAGAGCCGTAATGAGTACGCAACGGACGGAAGTGGAGCTGGCGCGACGCCTTCTCGGGCTCATCGATCTGACGAGCCTGAACCCGACCGATACCGAGGCGTCCGTCACGGCGCTCACGGCGCTGGCGTCGACGCCCGCCGGGCGAGTCGCGGCGGTGTGCATCTGGCCGCGTTTCATCGAGGTTGCGCGCCGCGCTCTGCAGGGCACGGGGGTTCCGATCGCTGCCGTCGCCAATTTTCCGGATGGAGCCAATGACGTTAGCGCCGCGGCGGCCGAGACGGCGGCCGCCATCACGGCCGGCGCCGACGAGGTGGACGTGGTGTTCCCCTATCGCGCGATGCTTGCCGGGGATGATGCGAGCGCTCTTGCGCTGGTGCGTGCCTGCCGCGCCGCCTGCGGCGAGGGCGGACTCCTCAAGGTCATCCTTGAGACCGGGCAGCTCGGGGGGGAGGAGCGGATCCGCCACGCCTCGGAACTGGCCATCGAGGGTGGCGCTCACTTCCTGAAGACCTCCACCGGAAAGACACAGCCGGCGGCGACGTTGCCTGCGGCCGCTGTCATGCTGAAGGTGATCGTCGAGGCGAAGCGGCGCGGACTGAGGGTGGGATTGAAGCCCTCCGGGGGCCTCGGCGGGATGGCTGACGCGGCCGCGTACCTGGATCTGTACGAAGAGTGCTTCGGGCAGGGCAGTGCGACGCCGGCGAGCTTTCGCATCGGCGCCTCATCGCTGATCACGCCGGTGCTCGCGGCGTTGAGCTGACCCGCCATGTCCTCCTCAGGCCAAACTCCCGGTTATCCGCGCGATCTCATCGGTTACGGCCGCCGCCCGCCGCATCCGCGCTGGCCGCAGGGCGCGAGGATCGCGGTGCAGTTCGTGCTGAACTACGAGGAGGGGGCGGAGAGCTGCGTGCTCGACGGGGACCCGGCATCGGAGGTGTTCCTGTCGGAGATCGTCAATGCTCAGGCGTACCCCATGCGCCACCTGAGCATGGAATCTCTCTACGAGTACGGGTCGCGGGCGGGGGTGTGGCGCATCCTGCGACTCTTCGAGCGCTATCGGCTGCCCCTGACGGTGTTCGCCGTCGCCGCGGCGATACGCCGCAACGCAGAAGTTGCGGCCGCCTTCACCGAGCTCGGCCACGAGATCGCCTGCCATGGGCTGCGCTGGATCAGCTACCAGCTGATCGAGGAGGCGACCGAGCGGGCCCATATGGCCGAGGCGCTCGCGATCCTGCGTGACACGTTCGGCTGCCTGCCGCAGGGCTGGTACACCGGCCGCGACAGCCCGAACACGCGCCGCCTGCTCGTGGAGCACAGTGGAGTGCTTTACGACTCCGATTCCTACGCGGACGACCTGCCGTACTGGACCCAAGTCGCGGTGCACGCGGGCAGTGAAGCGCGCCGCGTGCCACATCTGGTGGTGCCGTACACGCTCGACACCAACGACATGCGATTCGCGACGCTGCAGGGCTTCAATTCGGGGACACAGTTCTTCGACTATCTGAAGGCCGCGTTTGATTCGCTCTATCGTGAGGGTGATCCGCAGGGTCTCGACGCCCCGAAGATGCTCTCGGTCGGACTGCACTGCCGCATCATCGGCAGACCGGGACGCATCACGGCCCTGGAGCGCTTTCTTGACTACATCCTCGGGCAGCCGCAGGTGTGGGTGTGCCGGCGCGTGGAAATCGCGCAACACTGGCTCGCGAATCATCCGTTCCGGCCGCCGGCCACGCGCTGAACGGCCACATCCGGCGTGATCGCTCACTAATCGTGCGGCAGTTGATGCAAGCGCCCCATTTTGTGGCAACCCGCGAGCGAGGCTGCCGCGCGCCGCGTCGCGCCCGAGCACCGGCCCTCTGCGTTGGCGGCCCGGGATTGATGTGATTTTGCCGAGGTAGCGGCGTTTGCCGATGGCCGCTTCGGGGATGGCCATCAACGCCATATAGTTGGCACAGAAACTGCAGTCCCGCAGAGGAATGGCGGGACGCAATCGTCACCGCACCGCACAAAGAAGCGACAGGGGTTTTCTATGTTGCGACGACTGACTGCGATCGTGGCGGTGGCGCTGCTGCGATTGACCCCGGCACTCGCCGATGCCCAACCGTCACCCACCGATTCGGCGACCGCTGCGAGCAGCCCCGCAGCGGGTAGCCCTGCGACCAGCCCCACAGCATCGAGCCCTGCGACCGCCCCGGCCGCCTCGAGCGCTGACCTTGATGAAATCGTCATACACGGCATCAGGCGAGGAGATCTCATCCTCCCCACCACCGTGACCTCGAATTCAGTCTACGGCCTGGATCTGGGCGTGATGGACGTACCGCGCAACACCACGGTGATTTCGCAGGCGCAGCTGGCTGCCCTCAACATCCAAAATCCTGGGGGGTTTTCCTATCTGACCTCGAGCAGTTATTCGGACTCCTCCTTCGGTCAGCCGAATGTGCCGCGCATCCGTGGCCAGTATGGCGACATGTTCTTCAACGGGATGCGCGATAGCTTCACGCTCAACGGCTACGGTGCTCCGATCAGTTTCAACAGCGTGGATTCCATCGATATCGTCAAGGGCCCGGCGAGCGTGCAGGCGGGACCCGGAGCAGGCGTGGGAGGGGCCATCGACATCACTACCAAGATGCCGTCGTTCACGAAGTCCACCCTTTCCTTCAGCCTGGAAGGCGACAGTCAACAAAAGCGCATTGCGTCCGTCGACTTCGGCGGCCCGGTAACCTCGAACACGGCCGCGCGCGTGAGCATCACGAGCAACGATAGCGGCAGCTATTACTACGACATGTTCTTCCATCAGCAGGCGATCTTCGCCGCAGGCCTCACCCAGTTCACCTCGCAGTACAGCGTTCTGTATACGGTCGACTTCGTCGACACGAAGTACCGCGAGAACGACGGCATCAATCGGATCAACCAGAACCTGATCGACAATGACCTGTACCTCACCGGCGCCCCGCCTCTGGATACGATCTCCGGATTCCTGACGCCGGTTCAACTGAGTGGCGCGACCACCGTGCTCAACCGCCGAATCATCATCGATGAGCCGCCGGGCACCGGAGCCCACGCTCAGCACATCAAGGCGCAGGTCATCCAGACCTTCAATGTCTCGGACAATTGGACCATCACTAACAATACGTTCTACGATTTCCTCAACCGCTACAACCAGATCATGGCGTACTACGCCGACACGGCGAAGGATAGCTACACCATCGAGAACAAGACCGACGTCACGACCAAGTTCTCGCTCGGCCCGGTGACTAGCTACATCGACGGCGGCGTCACCTACCGCTTCGCGCACGTGTACGACGTGCAGAACTACATCAACGAGCCGGTCAGTGTGTTCGATCTGTCCGGCAATCCGCTCAACTGGATCTTTCCGGCAGCACTGCAGGGGCCCTCCGGTGCGTTCCTCTACTCTGCCGCCTTCGGTCACCAGCAATGGGGATCGCCGGGACGCAATCCGTACTTCCTGAACGACAGCGTTGATCAGAACCTGCAGGACGCAGCGATCTTCCTCGAGGACCGCATGGTATTTTCGCCGCAGTGGAGCGTGCTGTACGGCCTGCGCGGCGATCTGGTGCAGTTGAACTACTCCGACCCGCTCGGCGGGCCGGGGTTATACAACGGCCTGCCTCAAAGCGCGTCCACCGCCTGGTATGGCCTGCGCAATGCAAACATCAGCGTGGTGTACACCCCCACGCCGCATGTCTCCACTTACCTCACCTACAACAACGCACAGTACGTGCTCCCGACTGCCAATGACGGGGCGGTTGCGACCTGGGGCGAGGCGCCGAGCAGCCAGTTACAGCAGGACACGACGCTGGAAGAATTGGGCGTGAAACTCGACCTCCTCGATAAGGCCCTGTTCATCTCCACCGCGATCTACCACCAGACGCGCGCCATCCCCATCGGGGTGGGGCTTACCAATACCGTGGCCAATATCAGGGGCGCCGAGATCGAACTCAATTTCCAGCCCGATCCACATTTTTTCGCCACGGCCAGCTATTCCTACCTGCACACCCTCATCCAGGCGCCCTCGTCCCTGATCCCGGCTTTTTACTTCTACAACTTTCCCGCCGAGCCCGGGACGAACATCGACGGCGGCGGCAACTTCGCCGTGTACCAGCCGGGCCAGAAAATGATTGACCCGGGCGTGCCGCAGCACTTGTTCAACATTCTGGTGAACTACAAGCACCCTTCAGGCTTCGGTGCGCAGACCAACATTCAGGTCACCGGACCGATCGACACCACCCAGTCCGGCTATCTCAACCTGGCCGCAACCAATGCCGCCGCGGCCGCCGATGGCGTGGGGACCTTGGTCGGGCCGGGCGGCACCGTGCCGCTGTCGGTAGTCGGCGCGAATGGTTACTACACCTCCCCGCGTATTCCCTGGCAATACACCGTGAACGGCGCGGTGTTCTACAACTTCCAGAACTATCTGATCAAGTTCTCGATCTACAACCTGACCAACGAGCGTAATCTCCAAAACGACATTCCGTATTACGGCAACGACTTCCTGACGCGCGTCCCGCCGCGCAGCTTTGATTTGAGCTTCAGCGGCAAGTTCTAGTCGCTGCGGGTCGCGATTACACTTTGCGTGATACCTGGTCACCGGGTCCTTGCGATGTGTCAAAGCTCGGGCGCAAGATTCGGGACCGGGATATCAGGCTCAATCGAATGGCGGCAGTTTCCGAAGCAGCGTCCCCGTTCGCGGCGCGCGTATCCCCACGAGTCGACGCTGCGGTGCTGCTCGACGTCGCGCTCACGCCATCCGGTTCGCGCCTGCGGTCCCTGGCCGAGCGCGGTGGCTTCCGAGCCCGGGTGACCGGCGGCGACGATAGCTGCGAAGTCTATCTGCTCAACCCCTCCGGCGGACTTGCCGGCGGCGACCGGCTCGAGGTCGCGGCGAGTGTTGCCGCAGGCGCCCGGCTGCTCGTCTCGACTGCATCGGCCGAGCGGGTCTATCGCTCGTGTGGGCCCGATACCCGCATCGACTGTCGGCTCACGGCGGCGCCCGGCGCAACCCTCGAGTGGCTCCCGCAGCAGACCATCTTCTACGAGGCGAGCCGCTACCGTAGGAGCATCGCGATCGAGGCGGACTCGAGCGCGCGTGTCACGGTGCTCGAGGCGATGACGCTCGGGCGCATTGCGCGCGGCGAGCGTCTGGAGGACGTCGTGCTTCGTGACGACTGGCGGGTGCGCCGGGCTGGGCGGCTGCTGTTCGCCGAAGCGCTGCGCATGGAGGGATCCGCGTCCCGGCTCTTCGAGCGAGCGGCGATCGGCGCGGGAGCCACGGCGGCAGCGACCCTCGTACACGTGGCACCGGACGCCACGACGCAGCTCGATCGGATTCGCGGGTGTCTCGGGGATCAGGTGCCGTGCGGTGCGAGCGCGCTCGAGGGCCTGGTCGTGGCGCGCTGGCTCGCGCCGGAGCCGATGATGCTCATTGCGGCGCTGAAGTCGTTCCTGGAGCAGTTTCGCGGCCGTGCGGCGCCGCGCGGCTGGTGAGTGGTCTTAAGCGATGCAGTTGACTCCCCGCGAGAAGGACAAGTTGCTGGTTGCGATGGCGGCCAGCGTCGCGCGCCGGCGTCTCGAGCGCGGGCTGCGGCTCAATTGCCCGGAGGCCGTAGCGCTCATCTGCGACTTCGTGGTCGAGGGCGCGCGCGACGGACGCAGCGTTGCGCAGCTGATGGAGGCGGGTGCGCACGTCATCACGCGCGAGCAGGTCATCGACGGAGTCGCCGAGCTGGTCGGCGACGTGCAGGTGGAGGCGACGTTCCCGGACGGTACCAAGCTTGTGACCGTGCACCGAGCAATCCGCTAAAGTGGCAGGGGAACGGACATGATTCCAGGCGAAGTGCTGTGTGAACCGGGCACGATCGAACTCAATGCCGGTAAGGTCGCGCGGTCCCTGCGGGTTACCAACGTCGGTGACCGGCCGGTTCAGGTCGGCAGTCACTATCATTTTTTCGAAGTGAACTCGGCGCTCGTCTTCGATCGCGCCCAGGCGCTCGGCCGTCGGCTCGACATTCCTGCCGGCACGGCAGTGCGTTTCGAGGCCGGGCAGGCCCGCGAGGTGACTCTCGTGCCGTTCGGCGGCGCACGACGGGTATTCGGTTTTCGCGGCGAGATCATGGGTACCTTAGCCGAGGAGCCCTGAGATGCCGACCCGACTGCCCCGCGAGGTCTACGCCGAGATGTTTGGTCCCACGGTCGGAGATCGGATCCGGCTTGCCGATACCGACCTCTTCATCGCCATCGAGCGCGACCACACGATCTATGGCGAGGAGGTCAAGTTCGGCGGTGGCAAGGTCATCCGCGACGGAATGGGCCAGTCACAGCGCACGCGCGCGGACGGCGCGGTCGACACCGTGATCACGAACGCCGTGATCCTCGACTACTGGGGCGTCGTCAAGGCCGACGTGGGCCTGCGCGAGGGACGTATCGCGGCGATCGGCAAGGCCGGCAATCCGGACGTGCAGCCCGGCGTTGATGTGGTCATCGGGCCAGGCACGGAGATCATTGCCGGTGAGGGAAAACTCCTCACGGCGGGGGGCTTCGACAGTCACATCCATTTCATCTGTCCACAGCTGGTCGAGGAGGCGCTGATGTCGGGCATCACGACCATGCTCGGCGGCGGCACGGGACCTGCGACCGGGACGAACGCCACGACCTGCACCCCGGGCCCCTGGCATCTCGCCCGCATGATCGAGGCGGTCGACTCACTGCCGATGAACATTGGTTTCGCGGGCAAGGGCAATGCCTCGCAGCCCGCCGCGCTCATCGAGCAGATCGCCGGCGGCGCCGCGGCACTGAAGCTTCACGAGGACTGGGGCACGACACCTGCGGCGATCGACTGCTGTCTGTCGGTGGCTGACGCGCACGACGTTCAGGTCATGCTGCACTCGGACACCCTCAACGAGTCCGGGTTTGTCGAGGCTACGATTGCTGCCTTCAAGGGTCGCACGATACATGCCTACCATACCGAGGGCGCCGGAGGCGGCCACGCGCCCGACATCATCAAGGTCGCGGGACTGGCGAACGTGTTGCCATCCTCGACCAATCCCACCCGGCCCTATACGGTCAACACGCTGGACGAGCACCTTGACATGCTGATGGTGTGTCACCACCTCGATGCGTCGATCCCGGAGGATCTGGCCTTTGCGGAAAGCCGGATCCGCCCGGAGACGATTGCGGCGGAAGACATCCTGCACGACCTCGGTGCGCTGTCGATGATGTCCTCGGACAGCCAGGCGATGGGGCGGGTCGGTGAGGTCGTGCTGCGGACCTGGCAGACGGCGCACAAGATGAAGCAGCAGCGAGGTGCGCTCGCGGGCGACAGCGCGCGTCACGACAACGCGCGGGTCAAGCGCTACCTTGCGAAGTACACGATCAATCCGGCCATCGCGCACGGCGTGTCCGCGCACGTCGGCTCGGTCGAGCCTGGCAAGCTGGCCGACCTCGTGCTGTGGTCGCCGGCCTTTTTTGGCGTGAAGCCCGATCTGGTCCTCAAGGGAGGCATGATAGCGGCCGCCGCAATGGGCGATCCCAACGCATCGATCCCGACACCCCAGCCGGTGCATTTCCGCCCGATGTTCGCAGCCTTCGGCGCCGCACCTGCGGCGACGGCCGTGACCTTCGTGTCGGGCTTGTCGCTCGAGGGGGGACTGGCGAGCCGATTGCGCGTAGCGAAGCCACTCGTGGCGGTCGAGAAGACGCGCGGCCTCGGCAAGGCCGACATGATCCATAACGACGCGACGCCTGCGATCGAAGTCGACCCGGAGACCTACCTTGTGACCGCCGACGGCGAGCCGCTGGTGTGCGAGCCGGCGCACGAGTTGCCGATGACCCAGCGCTATTTTTTGTTCTGAGCGCCGCATGCAACGTGCCAGTGACTTTGCCGCGGCCGGGACCTGGACCGGCGCCGCCTGCGACCGCGCTGTCCTCGATTACGAGGGGCGGCACCGGCGGCGTACGAAATTGCAGTGCGACTCAGGCCGCGAGGTTCTGCTCGATCTGACTGCGGCCGTGCAACTGCGGCACGGGGATGCGCTGGTGCTCGACGACGGCGGCCTCATCGAGGTGCATGCGGCCTCGGAGCCGCTCCTTGAGCTGCGCACGGCTTCTCCGGCGGACCTCACCCGGCTCGCCTGGCATCTCGGCAACCGTCACGTGGCGGCCGAGCTCGGCGAGGCCTGGCTGCGCATCCGGCCGGATCATGTGCTCGCTGACCTCGCGCGGCGGCTCGGCGCCACGGTAAGTGAGGTCACGGCGCCGTTCGACCCGGAGCCCGGCGCCTATTCGGCGCACGCACACGCCGCGGTACTGCGCCCGTGACGGCGAGCGATTCTGCCACCCGGCTGACACTGATGGCCTGGATGTCGCCGTCCTTTCCCATCGGTGCCTTCGCCTATTCGCACGGTCTCGAGAGCGTGTATGCATCCGGTGAACTTAAGAGCGCGGAGGCGCTCCATGACTGGCTCGCCACGCTTCTTGAGTACGGCTCGCTGCGCAATGATGCGATTCTGCTCGGCCTCGTATGGCGCGCGGCGCGGTTCGAGGACGCCGTGGCGGTATTCGAGCTCAATGAGTTTGCCGTCGCGCTCGCCGGTGGCGCCGAGCGGCGCCTCGAGACGACCGCGCAAGGCCGGGCCTTCGCCCGCGCCGTCGTGACGAGCTGGCCCATGCCCGCACTCGAGGCGTGGCTCGCCGCTCTGGCCCCCGAGCCGCTCGCTTACCCGGTTGCAGTTGCGCTTGCCGCTGCAGCGCACGAGCTGCCGCTGCTGCCCACGCTCGAGGCCTTCCTGCTGGCCGCCCTCAGCAACCTCGTATCGGCGGCGAGCCGCCTGGGAGCAGTCGGCCAGACGGACGCCCAGCGCATCCTCGCGCGCGTTGCGCTCCTTCTGCCGCCGGCCGCGCGTCTCGCCGCGGCA
>Ga0209624_10002716_pt1 | contig 12934 bp, 4 predicted proteins | sample JacPinW_OM2H0_O1_FD_188565 | JGI IMG/M metagenome (GOLD analysis project Ga0209624, IMG submission 188565) | Forest soil microbial communities from Algoma, Ontario, Canada - Jack Pine, Ontario site 1_JW_OM2H0_O1 (SPAdes) (version 2) | ecosystem: Environmental > Terrestrial > Soil > Boreal... | reverse complement strand
CGATTGCTGGATCGGTGCCAGCGGATCAGTTTTTGTCCGGCGTAGCGCAGATGTGCCGGGAACACGAATTGTCCCTCTACGTTGATGTGGTGCTCGGCCGGCTGGCGCCGGATGCCGCCGTTGTCACGTCCGCTCCGCATCGGTTTCGCTCGGAGGCTCCATCTGCCGAGCGCGTTGACCCGCGCGGTTCGCTTGCCGAGCCCCACGCGGCCTATTGGCGCTTCGATGATCCCACGGTTGCAGAGTACGCGGCCGATTGGTGGATCGAGCGCTTGTGCCGCCTGGCGGGCGCCGGCCTAGCCGGCTTCGGCTGCCGCGACCCCCACCTTGTGCCGGCGCCGATCTGGCAAAAAATTATCAGCAGTGTTCGTGAGCGCTTTCCGCAATGTCGATTCCTGGCTTGGACGCCCGGTCTGACATGGCCGCAGATACTGGCGCTCCGTACCATTGGATTTGATGCGGCTTTTTCATCCAGCGCATGGTGGGACGGTCGGGCCCCGTGGTTGCTCGAAGAATACGATCTGTTGCGTCAGATAGGAGCCGTGATCGGCGCTCCCGAGGCGCCGTTCGGACCACGGTTGGCGCGTAGCCTTCAGACCCCGACCGGACAGCCGCGCGCGCATCAACACATGTTGATGCGCGCGGTCGCGACCGGCGACGGTCTGCTTGTTCCAGCGGGCTTTGAGTTCGCCAGCGAGCGCGACATGAGCCGTCGTGCGAACCTCGGGGAAGAAGAATCCGGCTCGCCACAGCCCTGCGCTTGCACGGTCGTCACCGCAATCAAAGAAGCCAACGCGCTAGCGCGGCGGCTCGCCGAACTGAACGTGACGGGTACGATGCGCATGCTTTCCAGTCCAGGGCGGCAGATGACCGCGCTTCTCCGCTCGGATGCGCCCGATGTTCGACAGACGAAAACCGGCGTCGTTGTCGCGATCAATCCGGACCTGCGGCAGCCGGCACCGTTTGGCCTCTCGCTCACGCCCCTGCCTACCGCGGCCGGCGCGGCGCTCAAGGCTGATCAGATCATCTACCGGGAGACCGACTCAAGCGATCTGCTAAGTGCCGGCGAGGTTCGCGTGCTGAGCGCGCGGCCGACAAGCCTGATGGCGGTTCCACCGCCGCGCAAGGGCCCCACCGATCTGGTGGATCGGTTCCGGATCGTCATCGACCACGTGACGCCGGCAGTCGACCGTGGCCGCTTTGCGGCGAAGCGCGTCATTGGCCAATCCATCACGCTCGAAGCGGACGTCTTCACTGACGGCCACGGCTTGCTCGCCGTCGAAGCAGTCTGGCGCGCGGTCGATGAGAGGAAATGGCGACGCACCAAAATGCAGCTTGTCGGAAATGACCGTTGGCAGACGTCGATCGTGCCTGAGCGGATCGGCCGCTACGAATTCAACGTCGAGGCCTGGTTCGACCGCTATGGCACCTTCAGCCGCGAGCTCGATCTCAAGTGCAAGGCGGGCGCCGACATCGGCGTCGAGATCGTGGAAGGCCGCGAGCTGCTGGAACACGTGCAATCACGCGCTCGGGCGAGCGATGGAGAGCCGATCCATCGAACGCTTGCGGCACTCAAAAACCCGATCACCGAAGAGAGCGTCGCTCTTCTGCTTTCGCCCGATCTGCGCGACACGATGCGCGCGCTCGAAGAACGCACTTTCGTGCATCGTTACGACCCGCCGTTGATACTCGAAGTCGAGCGGCCGCAGGCGGCATTTGCCTCTTGGTACGAGCTGTTTCCGCGTTCGGCGACCGACGATCAGCGCCGCCACGGCACATTCGCCGACACGATCGCTCGGCTGCCGGCGATACGTGACATGGGCTTCGACGTTCTCTATCTCACGCCGATCCATCCGATCGGACGTAAAAATCGCAAGGGCAAGAACAACAGCCTGCAGAGCGAAGCGAACGATGTCGGCAGCCCCTATGCCATCGGCAACGGCGAAGGCGGCCACGATACCATCCACCGGGAGCTCGGCAGCCTGGATGACTTTCGCCGTCTGCGCGACGCGGCCCATCGCTACGGCCTGGAGCTTGCGCTCGATTTCGCCATTCAATGCTCGCCCGACCATCCCTGGATCAAAGAGCATCCCGACTGGTTCGATTGGCGGCCCGACGGATCGTTACGTTACGCCGAAAATCCTCCGAAGAAGTACGAAGACATCGTCAACGTCGATTTTTACACCCCCGCCGCGGTCCCCGGGCTCTGGTATGCGCTGCGCAATATCGTGTTGTTCTGGGCGGCGGAGGGAATCCGCATCTTCCGCGTCGACAATCCGCATACCAAGCCCCTGCCCTTCTGGGACTGGATGATTGCGGACGTGCGCTCGCGCTATTCCGACGTGATTTTCCTCTCCGAGGCGTTCACCGCCCCCAAGATGATGTACCGGCTGGCGAAGGGCGGCTTTTCGCAGTCCTACACGTACTTCACCTGGCGCAACACCAAACAAGAGCTCACGGACTATTTCGTCGAACTAACCACGACGGAGGTGAAAGATTTTTTTCGCCCGCATTTGTTCGTCAACACGCCCGACATCAACCCGCGATTCTTGCAGACCTCCGGCCGCCCAGGCTTTTTGATCCGCGCTGCGCTCGCCGCGACGCTGTCCGGGCTGTGGGGGATGTATTCCGGCTTCGAGCTGTGCGAATCGGCCGCCTTGCCCGGCCGCGAGGAATATTTGGATTCGGAAAAGTATCAGATACGAGCGCGCGACTACGAAGTGCCCGGCAATATCGTCGCCGAGATTTCGCGGCTCAATCGTATCCGCAGGACCCATCCGGCCTTGCAGTCCCATCTTGGGATCCGTTTCTACACGGCGCACAACGATCAGATCATCTTCTACGGCAAGCCCGCGCCGCCTGAAAACGACATGATCTTGGCCGCTATCAGCCTCGATCCATTTCACGTTCAAGAAGGCACAATCGAGATCCCGTTATGGGAGTGGCAGCTCGGCGACGACGCCGCCGTCATGGTGCACGACCTGATGCGGGACACCGCCACGGTATGGCACGGCAAGTTGCAGCACATACGTCTCGACCCGGCCGACCTGCCGTTTGCCCTGTGGCGCATTTCACCGCATTCGGGAGCGTGATCGATGGACGCGCACGCCACGGAAACGACGATCGCGCCGGATCAGCTCTGGTACAAGGACGCCATCATCTATCAGCTGCACGTAAAATCGTTCTGCGATAGCAACAACGACGGCGTCGGCGATTTTCCCGGACTGCTGTCGAAGCTTGATTATATTGCGGATCTCGGCGCGAACGTCATCTGGCTGCTGCCATTCTATCCGTCCCCCCGGCTCGACGACGGCTATGATATCAGCGCCTATCGCGAGGTTCACCCCGACTACGGGACACTCGCGGATTTCCGTCAATTCGTGCGTGCGGCGCATGCGCGCAACATTCGCGTGATCACCGAACTGGTCGTCAATCACACCTCCGACCAGCATCCCTGGTTTCAGCGGGCGCGCCGCGCCAAGCCCGGCTCCTCATGGCGCAATTTCTACGTCTGGTCCGACACCGACCAGAAATATACCGACACGCGCATCATCTTTGTTGATGTCGAGCGGTCGAATTGGGCGTGGGATCCGGTGGCCGGCGCGTATTACTGGCACCGCTTCTACTCCCACCAGCCCGATCTGAATTTCGACAACCCGAATGTCCTGAAGGCGGTGCTGGGCGTGATGCGCTTCTGGCTACAACTCGGGGTCGATGGATTGCGGCTTGATGCCGTGCCTTATCTTGTCGAGCGCGAGGGGACCAACAACGAAAACCTGCCCGAGACGCATCAGATCCTTAAGCGCTTCCGGACGGAGCTTGACCGCGACTTTCCCGATCGCATGCTGCTTGCCGAGGTCAATCAGTGGCCTGAGGACGTCAAGGATTATTTTGGCGAAGGTGACGAATGCCAGATGGCGTTCCATTTCCCCCTCATGCCGCGGATGTACATGGCTATTGCGCGCGAAGATCGTTTTCCGATCAGCGACATCATTCGGCAGACGCCAGCGATCCCGGACAGCTGTCAATGGGCGGTTTTTCTGCGCAACCACGATGAGCTCACGCTCGAAATGGTGACTGACAGCGAGCGCGACTATCTCTGGCAGACCTATGCGGCAGACCGCCGGGCGCGCATCAATCTCGGGATCCGGCGCAGACTGGCACCTTTGCTCGAGCGCGATCGCCGCCGCATCGAATTGATGAACAGCTTGTTGCTGTCGATGCCGGGCACGCCGGTCATCTATTACGGCGACGAGATCGGCATGGGCGACAACATCCATCTCGGAGATCGCGACGGGGTGCGCACGCCCATGCAATGGTCGCCCGATCGCAACGGCGGCTTCTCCCGCGCCGATCCGGCAGCGCTTGTCCTTCCGCCCATCATGGATCCCCTCTACGGCTACGGCTCCGTCAACGTCGAGGCGCAAAGTCGAGACCCCCATTCGCTGCTGAACTGGATGCGGCGCATGCTCACGGTGCGCAATCGTCATCCGGCCTTCGGCCGCGGCCAACTCACGCTGCTATATCCTAAAAATCGCAAGGTCTTGGCCTATCTGCGCCAGTATCAAGACGATACTTTGTTGTGCGTCGTCAACGTCGCCCACAGTGCGCAAGCGGTCGAGCTCGACCTGTCGCAATTCGCGGGGCGGATTCCGATCGAGCTCAATGCCGGGTCGGTGTTTCCACCGATCGGCGAACTCACCTATCTGCTGACATTACCTCCATACGGCTTTTATTGGTTTGCGCTGGCGACGCAAAAAGATCAGCCGACGTGGCACACACCGGCGCCTGAGCCGCTGCCCGAGTTCGTCACCATGGTGACACGGGACCCATTGGCGAGGGCGCTGGTCACGCCTGCCGCCAAGCTGATCGAGGATGACGCGCTCCCGCAATATATCGCCAAGCGGCGCTGGTTCGGATTCAAAGATCACGACATCGAAAGCGCCCGTATCGCGAACGTCGCCGATTTCAGCGAGGCCGCGCGCGAGATGGTGCTGTGTGAGATCGAAGTCAGAACCGACGTCGGCGCAACCCGCTGGCTCGTGCCGCTCGGGATTCAATGGGAGGACGAGCAGGCGACCGCCCTGCCCAGCCGCTTGGCGCTGGCGCGCGTGCGTCGCGGTCGACAACTCGGCGTTTTGACCGACGCGTTCGTGCTTCCCGAATTTGCCCGTCAAGTGATCGAGGCGATGGGCGAAGAAAAAGCGGTGCCGTCCGACGATGGCGTCATCCACTTCCGCCCGACCGAGGCAAGCCCTCCACTCAGGCGGCAGCTTCCTCCTATGGCCGACGTTCAATGGCTGGCCGCCGAGCAGTCCAATAGCTCATTGACGGTCGGCGATGCGGCGATGCTCAAGATCTACCGCCGCATTTCGCCCGGTCATCATCCGGAAGCGGAGATGAACCGCTATCTTACGACCCATGGATTCACCCACGCGCCATCGCTGCTGGGCGATGTGGTCCGCATCGCCGCAGACGGCATGCCGTCGACATTGGCCGTTTTGCTGCAGTTTGTACGCAACGAAGGCGATGCGTGGAGCTGGATCCTCGACCATCTGACCAGGGCGCTCGATGCGCACGCGCCGGCGGTAACGACCGAAGAATCGGGCGCGGATCTTTTCGCCGATTGCGACGCTATCGTCGCGGCAATCGGGCGCCGGCTCGGTGAAATGCACGCGGTGCTGGCACGAGAGACGACCGATCCTGCCTTCGCTCCCGAAGGCGCCAGCGCCGCCGATGCAGTCGATTGGGCGAACAAGGCCGAAGAGCGTTTGCAAAAGGCGTTTGAAACTCTCGCGCAGATTAAAAATTGGGGACGCCCGGCCGATCGCGAGCGCGCGCAGAAGCTGCTCGCCGAGCGTGACAACCTTAATGCGGCGGTTCGCAGCCTCGCCAAATACGGTACCGGCACGCTGAAGATCCGCATCCACGGCGATTTTCATCTCGGACAGGTGCTGGTGGCCAGTGGCGACGCCTACATCATCGATTTCGAAGGCGAGCCGGCGGCCTCGATTGCGCAGCGGCGCGCCAAAGCAAGTCCGCTCCGGGACATCGCCGGGCTCCTGCGATCCATCGATTATGCGGCCGCTACGATGATCGAAAGCAAAGCCGTCAATGCCCTGCCGCTCAGCGAGGAACAGCGCGACAAGCTTCTTGCCAAGTTTCGTGCGCGCTCCTCGTCGGTATTCATCGACGCCTATTGCGACGTCCTCGCCATCCGCCCCAGCGCCACGGAACGCGCCTTATTGAACCTTTTTTTGATTGAAAAAGCAGCCTATGAAGTGACTTACGAAGCGGCGAACCGTCCCTCCTGGATCGGCGTTCCGCTTGCAGGTCTGGTCCGCCTCGCGGGGCGATTGAGCGAGAAAGAGCTTGGAGCCCGCCATGTCTGAGCTGCAACTCGGACCGTGCTGGCGGCTCGACCCAGGTTCGGTGCATGCCCTCGCCCACGGGGTCCACCCCGATCCCTTCGGGGTTCTCGGGCCGCACCTGAGCGAGGACGGTCGCGTGATCCGCGCCTTTCTGCCGGGAGCGCGCAAAGTGGACGTGCTGCGACGGAGCGATCGCGCCCATCTGACGACGCTCGCCTGCACGGGCACGAACGACCTCTTTGAAGGCCTCGTGGCCGATCGGTCACCTTATCTACTGCGCATCCATTGGCCGCAAGCGATCCAGGAAACAGAAGACCCATATTCCTTCGGGCTGTTGCTCGGCGACGTCGATCTTTTCTTGTTCAACGAGGGCCGCCACTTCGAGCTGAGCAAGATTCTCGGCGCACAGGTCATGACGGTCGACGACGTCGAAGGCGTGCGATTTTCGGTTTGGGCGCCGAACGCCGCGCGCGTGGCGGTGGTCGGCGACTTCAATTCATGGGACCGTCGCCGCCACCCGATGCGCCTGCGGCATCAGGCCGGCCTCTGGGAATTGTTCGTGCCGCGGGTCGCACCAGGCGCCCGATACAAATACGACATTCTTGGACCGGGCGGCACGCCGGTGCCGCTCAAAGCCGATCCGATCACGCGGCAAACGGAAACGCCGCCGGCGACCGCGTCGATCGTAGCCGAGCCGAGCGCGCATGTGTGGCGCGATCACGATTGGATGAAAGAGCGCGCGGCGCGGCAGGCGCCCGGCGCACCGATCTCGATTTACGAAATGCACGTCGGGTCGTGGCTCTGGCCCGCGCCCGGCCACGACGGCACGCTATGGGACTTCATGAGCAAGAAGCTCGTCCCCTATCTGGTCGAAATGGGCTTCACGCACGTGGAATTCCTGCCGATCACCGAGCATCCATTCGGCGGCTCGTGGGGCTATCAGCCGCTCGGTCTTTTTGCACCGAGCGGGCGGTATGGACCGCCAAGCGGCTTCGCGCAGTTCGTCGAAACCCTGCATGACGCCGGTATCGGCATCATCCTCGATTGGGTGCCGGCACACTTTCCGACCGACCCGCACGGCCTCGCCCGTTTCGACGGCACGGCATTGTACGAACACCTCGACCCGCGCGAAGGCTTTCATCACGACTGGAATACATTCATCTACAATCTCGGCCGTCGCGAGGTGCAGGGTTTTTTGATCTCGAGCGCGTTGTTTTGGCTGGAGCACTTTCATATCGACGGACTTCGCGTCGATGCCGTCGCGTCGATGCTGTACCGCGACTACAGCCGCAAGGCCGGCGAATGGATCCCCAACGATCATGGCGGCCGCGAAAACCTGGAGGCCATCGGCTTTCTACGCCACCTGAACGCGGTCGTCGCCGAACGTTGTCCCGGTGCGATCATCATCGCCGAGGAATCGACCGCTTGGCCGAGCGTCAGCCGCCCGATCGCCAATGGCGGCCTTGGATTTTCCTACAAATGGAACATGGGGTGGATGAACGACACACTTTTGTACATGGAGAAAGAGCCGATCCACCGCCAATATCATCACGGCGACATGACGTTCGGGCTGCTGTACGCGTTCAGCGAAAATTTCATCTTGCCGCTGTCGCACGACGAAGTGGTTTACGGAAAAAAATCGCTCATCGGGAAGATGCCCGGCGATCGTTGGCAACGCTTCGCGAACCTGCGGGCCTATTTCGGTTTCATGTGGAGCCAACCGGGAAAGAAACTGTTGTTCATGGGCGGAGAATTTGCGCAGGAACGGGAATGGAGTCACGACCGCGAGCTCGACTGGCCGTCGCTCGACGATCCCGCGCACGCGGGTATCCAACGCCTGGCGCGCGACTTGAACCGGCTTTATGTGACCGAGCCCGCCCTGCATGCGCGCGACTGCGAGGCCACCGGATTCCAATGGGTGATCGGTGACGACCGTTCGAACTCGGTATTTGCGTATTTACGCCTCTCCGCCGACAGGCAGGTGCTGGTCGTTTGCAATATGACACCCGTCCCCCGCTATCATTATCGGATAGGCGTCTCACGGCCGGGAAGCTGGCGCGAGATCTTGAACACCGACTCGTCGTTTTACGGCGGCTCCAATTTGGGCAACCACGGTGCCGTACACACGAGCCCGGTGGGCGCTCATGGCCACGCGCAATCGTTAGAGCTCGTCCTGCCACCACTCGCGACACTGTTCTTGGCGCGTGATTGATTGGTCGTATGATGGACCCGCACGCACGCTTTTGTGCCGGCGCCGTTCTGGTCGGAGCCAGGTGAAAAATGACCGGAACGGAATGGCATCTTCCGTTCGGAGCCACCGTGCTGGGTGGTGGGCAAACACGATTTCGAATCTGGGCACCCGGGCAACAGACGCTTTCGCTCATCACCGAAGGTCGAACCCCCGTCGCAATGACCGCTCGCGCCGGCGGGTGGTTTGAAGTCGAAGCCGATTGCGGCGCCGGCACGCGCTATCGATATCTCTTGCCGAACGGTACGGCCGTGCCCGATCCGGCCTCGCGCGCCCAGGGCGACGACGTTCACGGCCCGAGCATCGTTGTCGATCCGGCAGCCTATACATGGCGCAACACCGATTGGCACGGGCGCCCCTGGGAGGAAGCCGTCTTCTATGAGCTCCACGCCGGGCTCTGCGGTGGCTTCGCAGGGGTCGCGCGCGAGCTGCCCCGACTGGCACAGCTCGGGGTCACGGCGGTCGAACTGATGCCGATCGCGGAATTTCCCGGCGCGCGCAACTGGGGCTACGATGGAGCGCTGCTTTTTGCTCCCGAGAGCAGCTACGGCACGCCCGAACAGTTGAAAAAGCTGGTCGATGCGGCCCACGGGCATGGCCTGATGATCTTACTGGATGTGGTCTACAATCATTTTGGGCCCGACGGAAACTATCTGGCGAGCTACGCGCCCGCGATGTTTCGCAGCGATGTCACGACCCCGTGGGGCCCGGCGATCGACTTCCGGCACGCCGAGGTGCGACGCTTTTTTATCGAAAACGCCCTCTATTGGTTGATCGAGTACCGGTTCGACGGCCTGCGCTTCGACGCCGTACACGCAATAACAGAACCGGGGTGGCTCGATGAGATGGCCGCCGAAGTTCGCGCGCGGATCCCCGGCCGCCGCATTCATCTCGTGCTGGAAAACGATGATAACACGGCAGGCCATCTGGCCGGCGACTTCGATGCGCAATGGAACGACGACGGTCACCACGTGCTGCACGCTCTGCTGACCGGAGAGCATCAGGGCTACTACCGCGACTACGCGGACGAGCCGGCGAAGCTACTGGCGCGTTGCCTGAAAGAAGGATTCGTATTTCAGGGCGAGCCTTCACCGTACCGCGACGGCAAGCCGCGCGGCACGCCGAGCGCCCGCCTGCCGCCCACCGCCTTCGTGCTGTTTTTGCAAAATCACGATCAGACCGGCAATCGTGCCTTCGGCGAGCGGCTGACCACGCTGAGCAACGCGGCGGCGCTTGAAGCCGCCATCGCGTTGCAGCTTTTATGTCCACAAATTCCGTTGATCTTCATGGGCGAAGAAACCGCCAGCGAAGCGCCATTTTTCTTTTTCACCGATCACAACGAAGAGCTGGCGCGCGCCGTTCGCGAAGGCCGCCGCCGCGAATTTGCGAGCTTTCCGCAATTCAGCGATCCCGATACTTTGCAGAAACTTCCCGATCCCAACGCGCCGGAAACCTTCCGTCATTCAACGCCGCTTGCGCACTCTGCGGGCGGCGAAAGCCGCAACCGGCTTTATCGCACATTGCTGAAGCTGCGGCGGGAGACCATCATGCCCCGGCTTGCCGGAACACACGCCCTCGATGCCAAAGCCGTCGGCTTCGCCGCCGTAACGGCACGCTGGCGCATGGGCGATGGCTCAGTCCTCCTCCTCGCCTGCAATCTCGGGGCGGAGACGATCGCGATCGATCCGATACGCGGCGATTGTCTTTTTGCAACATCGGATGCGGCGCGCGCCTACGCACAAGATGGGAGGCTCGAGCCCTATTCCACGCTCGCGCTGATCACGCCGCCATGAAGGATGCGGACGTCTTTGAACTCGCAAGCCACGCCGGCATTGCGATCGAATGGCAAGATTATGCTGGGCGCCCACACGGCGTCTCGCTCGACACGGTCCGTCACATTCTTGCGGCTCTTGGTCTGCCGTGCGCAAGCGCGGGAGATTTGGCGCAAAGCCGTGCGCAGCTCGAGACCACCGTTCCGTCGCCGCTGATAGCCGCAACGACACATCAACCGGTCACGCTGCCCTGCGCCGGCGCGACGCCTTCACGGCTGCGTATCATCCACGAAGATGGAACCATCGCCGAGATGTCGCCTGAGCGAGCGGCGAACGGTTACGTACTGCCGCCAATCGCCCAACCCGGCTATCACCGGATCGAATCAACATCAGACAGCGCGCTGACGCTGGCGGTTGCTCCGGAACGCTGCGTCACGACAACCGATCTCACCGGTGAGGATCGCGCTTGGGGATTGGCCGTTCAAACCTACGGCCTGCGTTCACCGGGCGACTGTGGCATCGGCGATATGTCGGGCGTCGTCGATCTCGCGCGGGCGGCGGCGGCGTTGAAGGCGGACGCCTTAGCGCTCAGTCCGACGCACGCTTTGTTTTCTGCAGATCCTGGGCATTTTGGTCCCTATTCCCCGTCCAACAGACTGTTCTACAATCCGCTGCATGCCGACGCGGCTGTCGTGTTTGGCGAGGAGCGCGCCGCCAAGGCGCGAAGCGAAGCCGCGGCCCAATTCGGCGTCCAAGCCGGCACGAACCGAGAAACAGATCTGATCGATTGGCCGCGAGCCAGTCGCCTGAAAATGGCGATGTTTCGCCGGCTGTTTGAACAATGCCTTGTCGGCGAATTTTCCAACCGTCAAGCGAATGCCTTGGCGGATGATTTTCGCGAATTTCGTAGCCAGAGCGGAGCGCCGCTCGCCGCGCATGCGTTGTTCGAAGCGCTGCACGCGGCGCGATTGCGCGCCGACGCCCAAGCTTGGAATTGGCAAGATTGGCCGCCCGAGTGGCGCAATCCTTCCGGCCGATCGGTCCGGGATTTTGCGGCGGCACATGAGCACGAATTGCTTTTCCACGCCTTCCTGCAATGGCTCGCGGATCGCTCTTTCGCGGACGCGCAAAAAAAAGCCATCGATGCTGGAATGCGCATCGGTTTGATCGCGGATCTAGCGGTAGGCATGCACGTCAGCGGCAGCGCGACGTGGAGCGAACAAAGCGGCGTGCTGACGGGATTGCAAATTGGCGCGCCGCCGGATTTGTTCAATCCGGTTGGGCAGAATTGGGGACTGACGACATTTTCTCCACGCGCCTTGGTCACCGGCGGCTACGCTTCCTTTATCGCCACGCTGCGGGCCGCCATGCGGCATGCCGGCGGCGTTCGCATCGATCACGCCATGGGTCTGATGCGACTCTGGGTAACGCCAATCGGCGCCAAGCCAAGCGAAGGCGCTTATTTGGCTTATCCTCTGAAAGATCTGTTGCGCTTGACCGCCTTGGAATCGCACCGTCACCGCGCCGTGCTCATCGGCGAGGACCTCGGGACGGTGCCGCCAGGCTTTCGCGAACAGCTTTCGGCGGCCGGGATTTATGGAATGGACGTCCTGTGGTTCGAACGCCGGGGCCGTGCTTTTCGCCGCTCGCGGCTGTGGCCGACCAACGTTGCCGCCATGACATCGACTCACGATTTGCCGACAGTTGCCGGCTGGTGGCGCGGACACGACATCGACGTGCGGGCGCAATGCGGCTTGGCTTTGGATCGGGAGCGCGCGGCGCGCGCCGAAGATCGGCTCGCGCTGTGGCGCGCATTTCGCTCAGCCAAGCTCGCCAACGGAGAGCCCCCCTCTCCCGAACACACCCAGCAAGCCGTGGATGTGACGATCAAGTTCGTGGCCGCAGCGCCTTCGCATTTGACGCTACTGCCGCTCGAAGACGCGCTGGCGTCGGAGGAGCAGCCGAATCTGCCGGGCACGGTCGACCAACATCCAAATTGGCGACGCCGCTATGATGGCGCGGCGGCGAACCTGCTCGATCGCGCGGAGGTGCGTCAACGGCTCAAGCCGCTTGCAGAACGGCAACGCAAATGACACCGCCGCGCGCCACCCTGCGTCTGCAGCTTCATCGCGGGTTCACGCTCGACGATGCTGCAGCGCAGGTTCCGTACGCGGCGGCGCTCGGCATGTCGCATCTGTACCTTTCGCCAATCCTCACCGCGCGCACCGGATCGCAGCACGGCTACGACGTAGTCGATCCCACCCGTGTCAATCCTGAACTCGGCGGCGAGCAAGCTTTGCGCCGGCTGGCGCACGAAGCACAACGCCATGGACTTGGCATCATCGCCGACATCGTCCCCAATCACATGGCGATCGGGCCGCAAAATCCTTGGTGGATGGACGTTCTGCGGCACGGGCAAGTCAGTGCTTTCGCGAAATATTTCGACATCGATTGGAAACCGCCGAACCGTCAGTTGCATGGCAAGATCGCCATGCCGATTCTGGGCCGGCCTTACGGCGAAGCGCTTGCCGCCGGGGAGATCA
>Ga0209624_10002714_pt1 | contig 12949 bp, 9 predicted proteins | sample JacPinW_OM2H0_O1_FD_188565 | JGI IMG/M metagenome (GOLD analysis project Ga0209624, IMG submission 188565) | Forest soil microbial communities from Algoma, Ontario, Canada - Jack Pine, Ontario site 1_JW_OM2H0_O1 (SPAdes) (version 2) | ecosystem: Environmental > Terrestrial > Soil > Boreal... | reverse complement strand
CAAGAAGTGGGCCGATCGCGCGCCGGACAGCAAAGTAATCGCACCGAAAGTGGATGGCGGCCCAACTCCTTTGGAGCAAGTTTAGACGCTGCCCATGCGTCTTCGGAGATGAGCCTCCGCCGCAAAACTTACGTGCTGCTTGCCGCCCGCGTTTGCTTCAACGCGCTGGGTGATATCTCTCTCAGCCGTGGTATGAAAAACCTCGGTGCCGTCAGCTTCTCGTCGCCCGGCATCCTCTGGGTTACTTTCCTCCACGTAATTTCCAACGGCATGATCTGGCTCGGTATCGCGTCTATGCTCGCGTTTTTCTTCTGCCATCTTCTGCTTTTTTCCTGGGCGGATTACAGCTATGTGATGCCCACCACTGCGGCCAATTACGTTGTCGTGCCTTTGCTCGGGCTTCTTCTCCTACACGAAACAGTCGGCTTCACTCTCTGGCTGGGTATCGCAATTATTTCCGTCGGCGTAATTTTGGTTGGCTGGTCCGAGCCACAGACGCGGGAGGCGACCTAGCCCGTGCGCACCGCGATCGTTCTCGCCATTGTAATTTTCTCCGGAACCATCGGAGATATTCTTGTTTCGCGAACGATGAAGCGCATCGGCGAAGTAAAGGATTTTTCACCACGCGCCCTGTTCCGAGTCGGAATTCAAGTGGTGCGCAGTCCACTTTTTTGGTCGGGCATTCTACTGGCAGCCATCGCGTTTTTCTCCTTCCTCGCGCTGCTTTCCTGGGCACCGGTTAGTTTCGTCGTTCCAGCCACCGCGCTCGGATATGTCGTAGGCACCGTGGCCGCCCGATTCGTGCTCGGCGAAATGGTAGGTCTCACGCGCTGGGTTGGAGTGGTTTTGCTTTGTGTTGGCGTGGCTGTAGCCTCATTCAGTGGAGTCGGCCGGGAATTGGCTCCGCATTCAGTATTTAGAACGTTGCGATGGATCGTTCTCACGCTTGCCTGCGCTCCATTTTTCTACTACTTTCTCGGAATTTATTCCGCGCGGAAATTCTTTCTCAGGCAGCGCCGCAGAGGCCCGTACCCAATGGACTTCACGCCGCCCATCAGCATTCTGAAGCCTGTCCGCGGCACCGATCGCGGCGCATACGATAATTACGCCAGCTTCTGCCGTCTGGATTATCCCGAATACGAAATGGTTTTCGTAGTGCAAGACGATGAAGACCCGGCCATTCCCGTAATTCAAAAAGTGATGGCCGATTTTCCGCGGACGAAAATCCGGATGCTCGTCGGCGCGGAAGATCTCGGCTACAGCAATAAAGTCTGCAAAATGGTGCGCCTCGTCCGCGAAGCGCGCTACGATCTTTTCGTCCTCAGCGATAGCGACGTCCGCGTCGAGCCTGACTATCTCCGAATGGTCGTCGAAAATTTCAAAGATCCCGCGGTCGGCGCGGTCACTTCCGTTTTCAGAGGCATTGAAGAAGGCAACTTTGGCTCGCAACTCGATTGCCTCGGTGCATCCATTGAGTTCTGCGGTGGCGCGCTTGTTGCCAATCAACTGGAAGGAGTTCTTTTTGCTCACGGCGCCACCATGGCTGCCCGCAAAGAAACTCTTGCGCGCATCGGGGGCTTTGAAGCGCTGGTCAACAATCACTCCGACGATTTCGAATTCGGCAACCGCATCGCAAAGCTCGGATATCGCGTGGAAATTGCGCGCAAGCCTGTCAACATGGTTTCCGGACCCGAAGGTCTGGGCGAATATTTGCGTCATGAATTGCGCTGGGCCATCGGACTTCGCCATGTTCGCCCCGGTGGTCACGCAGGATTGTTGTTCACGCAAGGTTTGCCGTGGGCGATCCTGGCGGGGCTAATTGCGCCGACTCGCACAATTGCCGCAGCATTTCTGCTCGCGTATATTGTGATTCGGTTTCTTCATGTCTGGACGATTGGAGTTTGGGGCTTGAACGATCGTATCGTGCGGAAAAAATTCTGGTTGATGCCTGTCCGTGATTTCTTCGCATTTCCAGTGTGGGTCTGCAGCTTCTTCACCAACCGCATTCAATGGCGCGGCGCGCAATTCACAATTCGTAAAGGCATTCTGATTCCTGTCCAGCCGCCTCCCGCGCGCGGTTGACTCAATTGCATTTCATGAATAAAGTATAGATTCCGCTGGTGAGGCACTCTATCGTGCCTGCAATTTCGGCGGATTTTTTGTCTCCCTCGGCTGGGAGGTCGTACAATCGGCAGTACATCAGATTCTGAATCTGATTATCCTGGTTCGAGTCCAGGCCTCCCAGCCAAATTTATGTAGCATAGACATTCCTGCTTCCCCTGAGCTCCGATGGGTTTGTGCGCTGTCTCTTCGTCTTGTACACACGCAATTCCACAATTCCCTCAATCATTCTGGCGCAGACGCTCTCGTCAAAATTCGGCCACCACCACAGCTATGAATATGCCCCGAAATGGTGCAATTCCGGTGCAATCCCGCATCAATATCAAAACAAAGGACTTATAAGTCCTTTGTTTTGATATTGATGCCAGAAATGACCGACCTAACTCTTTTATTTTGACATTGATGCGCAAAACAGGGGGGGGGGAGGGGTAATGTTTATAAATTAGTTACTCCCCTGCCAGAAAGATCCGACAGTCCGACCTTTTCGGCAGGAGCAATCCGCAAAATATCGAACGTCACTTCAACTTTTCGATTCGGAAAGTCTTTTTGAATTTGTTTCGTCACTTCTTCAATTGTCAACGCGCCATTTTTTCCATTCAATCCATGCGCATCGTCCATCAGAATTACGTGTCCATTTATTTTATGCCGCAGAATTGCATCCAATTCTACTCCAAGTCTTTTTTTATCTCCCTGCTCGCCGGACCATCCGTAGTAACCAGCATCCAGCCAAAATAGCGCCGGTTTTTCCAGCGATTTCAGCAATTCAGGAAGCGCTGTCTGACTGTCTCCTTGAATTATTTTAATGTGAGAATATTTCGCGAATTCTTTCGTCGCTCGCGCGGCAAGCTCTGGATTGCATTCGATGGAATAAATCGCATCGAAACGGGATTTCATTGCCGAAACCATTTCGCCGTAATACGTTCCCGTTTCAATCAGGATTCGCAAACCAAATTTCTGTCCGTATTCTCGGACAGTTCTTTGTTTCAGCAGATGCGGAGAACGCTGCGGTTTTCCGCGCAAAATCCAATACCAGTAATCAGGGTAATGTCCCAGCGATTTCACGGTGGAATAAAATGGCGTTCGCCGCAGCAGTTTGCGAAATGCTTTCAATGATCCTCGCTCTCAAGAATTGTAAACTGTAATCCCGCAATTCCGCATAGCGTTGTAACATGCTTACGCGCTTGGCGAACACATCGAGCGTTTTGCGAATCTGCCAGGAGATTGCTTTTGATGCGTCTTTCAGTTTGCATCATTACTCACAACGAGGAAGCGAATATCGTCCGCACGCTCAATAGCGTGCGCGCAATCGCCGATGAAATTATCGTTGTGGATTCGCACAGCTCGGACAGCACTGTAACACTGGCGAAATCTTGCGGTGCGATAGTATTCGACGAGGATTGGAAAGGTTTCGCCGCGCAAAAAAATTCCTGCATCACGAAAGCCAGCGGCGATTGGATCCTTTCTCTCGACGCCGACGAAGAAGTTAGCTCCGAACTTGCGGCAAGTATTCTCGCGCTGAAATCCTCACCATCCGCGCCGCAATTCGACGGATATTTCATGGCTCGCAGAAATCTTTATCTAAATAAGTGGATCAAGCGCGCCGGATATTATCCAGATCGCAAGCTCAGACTGGTAAAGCGCGAGTTCGCCAAATTTGAACTCCGCGCCGTTCACGAAGATATGAAAATGTCAGCCAACACCGGCATTCTGGAAGGCGATCTGATCCATCACGCTTACACTGATCTGGAAAAATTTATCGATCATGCGAATCGCTACTCGTCTCTCGGCGCGCAAATGGTCGTCGATGAACGCCCAGTAGGATTCAGCGTCGCCAACATTGTGTTTCGTCCGGCGATCAATTTCGTTTACAGATACATATTTCGCGGTGGATTCCTGGATGGCCGTGAAGGCCTTCTGGTGCATCTAACACACGCGTCTTATGTAAGTTGGAAATTCAGCAAAGCGTGGGAACTTTCTAAAAACAAGAATGCGAAGTAAGCGCCAGAACTGAAATTTAATTCAAAAATTCAATCGCGAGCAAATCAATTTCATGCCACTCGACGAACGAACCGCCGAAGACCAACGCCTGAAAGAATGGCACGATCACAAAGCTCACTGGAAGCGCTGGGGACCTTATCTGAGCAACCGCGAATGGGGAACCGTTCGCGAGGATTACAGCGCGGGCGGAACAGCATGGGAATATTTTCCGCACGACCACGCGCGTTCCCGCGCCTATCGTTGGGGTGAAGACGGCATCGGCGGAATCTGCGACATTCAACAAAGAATTTGTTTTGCGGTGGCGATGTGGAATGGGCGCGATCCCATTTTGAAGGAACGTCTTTTCGGATTGACCGGCAACGAAGGCAATCATGGCGAAGACGTTAAGGAATATTATTTTTATCTCGACTCGACTCCCACGCATTCCTACATGAAGTATCTGTACAAATATCCGCAGGCCGCATTTCCGTATACGCAGCTCGTGGAAGAAAATCGCAAGCGCGGAAAATCCGCGCCGGAATTTGAACTCTGCGACACCGGAATTTTCAACGAGAACCGCTACTTCGACGTTTTTGTGGAATATGCGAAAGCTACTGAAGACGACGTTCTGATCCGCATCACCGCTACAAACCGCGGGCCGGAAACGGCGCCACTCTGGTTATTGCCTACCATTTGGTTCCGCAATCGTTGGTCGTGGGGACGCCATCCCGGAGCGCCGCAGCTTTCCGCGGCAAAGAATTTCCCACAAGGCGGTGCGAAAACTTCCGCGAACGGTCAGATTTATTTCGAGCTGAGCGAGAAACTGTATGACAAATGCTGGCTGATTGCTGAAGGCGCGCCAACACCGCTCTTCACCGAAAACGAAACAAACTTTGAACGTTTATTTGGCGTCGGGAATCGCACTCCGTACGTGAAGGATGCTTTTGACAATTACGTCGTGCACGGCAAGCAGGACGCGGTGAATCCGTCGCACACGGGAACAAAAGCGGCGGCACTTTATCGACAGGACGTTGCGGCCGGCGCGAGTTTCACGATTCGTCTTCGTTTAACAAATGAATCGCCGATGGATACTGGATCCGTAAAAAACATTTTCGGATCGAGCTTCGATAACATATTCAGCGCGCGCCTGAAAGAAGCCGACGAGTTTTATGCGTCGCGTACTCCGCAAAATTTCAGCGCGGACGCAAAAAATGTTTACCGCCAGGCGTTCGCTGGACTGATGTGGTCAAAGCAGTTTTATCATTACGATGTACTTCAGTGGCTCCAGGGCGATCCGGCTGGTCCTCCGCCTCCTTCGGAAAGATGGCAGGGAAGAAATCGCGATTGGACGCATTTGAATAATCAGGATGTTCTTTCCATGCCGGACAATTGGGAATTTCCGTGGTACGCGGCGTGGGATTTAGCGTTTCACACAATTCCGCTCGCGATGGTGGATCCGGAATACGCGAAGGCCCAACTTATTTTGTTGCTGCGTGAATGGTACATGCATCCGAACGGACAATTGCCGGCTTATGAGTGGCAGTTCAGCGATGTGAATCCGCCGGTTCACGCGTGGGCTGCTTGGCGCGTTTATAAAATTGAAAGACGCATACGCGGAAAAGGTGATCGCAATTTTCTGGAGCGAGTCTTTCAAAAATTGCTGATTAATTTTACGTGGTGGGTAAACCGGAAAGATCCTGACGGCATGAATGTTTTTCAGGGTGGTTTTTTGGGGCTGGATAATATCGGCGTGTTCGATCGCTCGCAGCCTTTGCCGACCGGAGGACATCTCGGGCAGTCCGACGGCACAAGTTGGATGGGAATTTATTGCCTGAATATGCTGGCGATAGCGCTGGAATTGGCGCAGGAAAATCCAGCTTACGAAGACATCGCCACGAAATTCTTCGAGCACTTTGTTTATATCGCCGACGCGATGAACAATCGCGGCGGAATGGGAATTGAATTGTGGGACGAGCAGGATGGTTTTTACTACGACGTGCTGCATTTTCCGAATGGCGACCATCGCTACCTGCAGGTGCGTTCGATGGTCGGGTTGATTCCCGCGTTCGCGGTACTGTGTCTCGAGCCGGAGACTCTTGAGCACTTGCCCAATTTCCGAAATCGTATGCAGTGGTTTATAGATAATCGCCCGGAATTCCGGCAGCATCTGGATGCTTCAATGAACACTCCAAAAGGAGTGCGGCGATTGCTCTGCCTGGTGAGCCGCGATCGCCTTCTTCGTTTGCTTTCCTATATGCTGGACGAGAATGAATTTTTTTCGCCGCATGGGATCCGCTCGGTGTCCAAGGTCCACAAGACGGCGCCATTTGTAATGCATGTGGACGGGCAGGAATATCGAGTGGATTACCAGCCAGCCGAGTCAACGTCGCCTTTGTACGGCGGAAATTCCAACTGGCGCGGCCCGATTTGGTTTCCGCTGAACTTTTTGCTGGTGGAAGCATTGCAAAAGTTTCATCACTATTATGGCGATGCCGCGAAAGTGGAATGCCCGAAGGGTTCTGGAAAGCAAATGACGCTGTGGGAAGTGGCGGCGGAAGTTTCGCATCGGCTCGGAAGATTATTTCTGCGTGATGAAAACGGCAAGCGCCCCGCGCTTGCGAACATGGAACGATTCACGAATGATCCGCACTGGAAGGATTTGCTTTTGTTCCACGAATATTTCAATGGCGACACCGGCGCGGGTTTGGGCGCCATTCATCAAACGGGTTGGACGGCGCTGGTTGCAAAGTTGCTCGCACAGAACGGCGAATAATTTAATCGGATGGAAAATATGGAATCGAAAATGAGAACGGTTGTTGTTGCAGGTGGAACCGGAGCGCTCGGCTCATCTGTTTCGCGCGCGTTCATTGCATCAGGTGCGCGCGTGATCGCGACGTATGTAAAACAGACGGAATATGACGCGCTCGCGAAACAAGTTGGCGCAGCACTCATCGGCATACCGCTTGATGTTACGGATGAAGCGGCTGTTGCAAAATTTGTTGCGGAAACTGAATCGAAATATGGAGCGGTCGACGCGCTGGTGATTGCCGTCGGCGGATATGTGGGCGGAAAGCAGCTTTGGGAAACGGATACAGCCACCTATAACTTGATGCTGAGTTTGAATTTGCGTGCAGCATTTGTAATGGCGCGCGCGATTCTGCCGGGAATGATTCGGCAAAATCGCGGAGCGGTTGTGAATGTGGCGTCGAAAGCTGGATACGGACACTCGGCCGGAGCGGCCATGTATGCGGCATCAAAGGCAGGTGTGATGGCGCTATTTAGCTCGCTGGCGGAAGAAGTGAAGCCTTACAACATCAATGTGAATTCGATTGTGCCCAGCATCATGGATACGCCATCGAACCGGCGCGAGATGCCGAAAGCGAATTTCGACGTTTGGCCGAAGACGGATGATATTGCGAAGGTGATTTTGTATTTGTGCTCGGATGATGCGCGCGTGATTCATGGAGCAGAAGTGCCGGTTCACGGGAAAACTTAGAATGTAATTCATTTTCGGTGACCACAGGCTGAAGCCTGTGCCACATTTAGCGCGCGGATTCCACGAGTTCGATTAGGATTTTTTTGCCGCCTGATGTACTTACCAGGAAAAAATTGACGCGTGTGTTGTCGGCGCCTGCGCGGGTTAAGGGATAAATGGATTTTTGCGCGAATTTATCGGCGAGAATTTTTGTGGCGCCGTCTACGTTTGAGACTTCGTATTCCACTTGTTGAATCCCATCACCAAACTTTTTGAGGAAATTCGCGATTGCGCCTTCGCCTGCGGGATTTTGCGTGGTGAGGATATCGAGGCGCACGTCGGAGCCTGCTGAATCTTTTCCAGCCGGAGAAATGCGTGAGAAGCGCAGCTCGAATTCGATGGCGTCCTGATCGGGCGGAACGTTTGCGAGTTTCGGAGAGCCATTCGCCGCGCGTATGCGCTGGAACAATTCCGGCGTGACTGCGATTCCTACTGTTGCGCGCGGCGAGTCTTGGTCTGCGATCATCAGCGCGCGAAATTCGACGTCTTGTTGCCATCGTTCAATGGTTTCGCGGCTCAATGCGCGTCCGAGATCGAATAGCATTTGCGCGGCTTGCTGACGCGCTTGCTCGTCCGGCGCAGCGAGTTGGCTGAACAAATCGCGGATTGTGGTGGCGTCGATCATTTTCCTCGTACTGATAGAAGTCATTTATCTCCCGAATTCGATTGCTTTGCTGGCGCACCTTTGCGCTTTTCCATTTGCATCGCGATGATGGACGCGAGAATTGAAATCGCGAGAATCGCCGCAATAATTCCGAGGGTGATCGCGGTCGGGACCTCGATCCAATGCGCGGCCAGCATCTTCACTCCCACGAAGAGTAGTACAACTGACAGGCCTTCGTCCAAATATCGGAACGCGGGCAAAACTCCAGCGAGAAGAAAGTAAAACGCCCGAAGGCCGAGAATTGCGCAGATGTTCGAGCTATAGACGATAAACGGATCGCGCGAAACGCCGAAGACGGCGGGAATGGAATCGAGCGCGAAAACGAAATCAGTGGCTTCCACGACAAGAAGAACCAGAAGAAGCGGCGTGGCCATGCGTTTTCCGGCTTCACGAATCCAGAGTTTCTGTCCGTGATAGTTTTGGCTCACCGGGAATATTTTCCGCGCCCAGCGAAGCAGGCGGCTGCGTTCGGGATGCGGTTCCGTTTCTTTGCGAAATAACATGCGAATCGCAGCGACGACGAGAAACGCGGCAAGCACGTATAACGCCCATTCAAATTTGCGAATCAGCGCGGCACCCAATCCAATCATCGTGCCGCGAAGCACGAGCGCGCCGATAATTCCCCAGAAGAGTACGCGGTGCTGATAGCGCCGCTCCACGCCGAACGAGCGGAAGACCAGGATAAAAATAAAAATGTTATCCACGCTCATGGACTGCTCGATGATGTAGCCGGTAAAAAACTGAAGGGCTTTTTCGCCGCCGTGAGCGTGAAGAATCCAGAGGTTGAATGCAATGGATACGCTTACCCAGAACACGCTCCAGAGCGCAGCCTGACGGATGGACACTTCATGCGCGCGGCGATTGAATACGCCGAGGTCGAGCACGAGCAGGAGGAGAACGCCTGCGTTGAAAATAATCCAGAGGGCTGGAGTGCCCATGCAAGCAGTGTAGTGTGTGAACTAAAGTATTGAAAGCCGAAGAATCGCGAAGGAAATTTGAAAATGAATGTTGAATTAGAAATTGAGGCTGAAAGGATTGCAGTTACTGCGGCGTGCCCGGTTCGATGCCATTCACATTAGAAAGATCCGCTGCTGAGCGCCCGGCGGAAACGCGCACTGGCAAATCCCAGCGAATGTGCGCATCGCCAGCGACGGCTTCGTTATCGAGCGTGGTGAGCCAGTATTCACCCGGAGCGAGATGGTCGATTCGGCCACGGCCTTCGAGGTCAGTGTCTGTTTGTCCGGCCAGATACTGAACCTGCGCGAGCTCGAGCGCATGCCTGTGGACGCGATTACTTCGATCGGCAAGCATTTTTCTCCAGCGATGGCCCGGATCTTTATCTTCCAGCGCGACGTACATGGTGGAAAGCGTGTCCGGATTTGCGTTGACGAATTTTTTGAACGCCGCGATGTAATCCTGAACATCCTGCTGATATTTTTCGGGGTGTTTTTGCTTATCCGCTTCGCGAGCGTGCGAGGTGGGAAGGGCGACGGTGCGGTCGCCTGCGTTGCGATCCATATATGCTGTTTTAAATTCGGGAATATTCCAAACGTCTTCGCCAGTAATTGCCTTTGGAAAAGCGGGCCCTGAGAATTCGACAATTTGATGCTTCACCATCCAGGCTTTCAACAGAGGAGATAATTCCAGGCCAGCGATGTAATCGTCCATTTTCGGCAGAGGTTCAGCGGCGTCGGCTTCCTTCTGAATTGCATCGTAGCTTTTGCGCAGAAGGTAAACGGTCAATCCTCGCGCGGGTTCGGCGTGGCCGCCACTGGGCGAAATATGAGTGGCAATTTCAAGGTATCCGGTTTGCTGATCTTGTTGGCGCGCGCTTGCAGGGGAAGAAATCAGGAGCGCGCAGGGAAGAATTATCGCGAGGGCGGCAAATGAGAAAACGCCGCGGCAGCTTAAATTGTTCCGGCGAATAGAGGGACGGTCAATTCGCATCATGTCGCTGATATTAGCAGAAGCTCATTGCGATGGAACCGCATTGCAAGGGAGTGTTTCGAGAGGTGAGAAGGCGCGGAGTCTCGATCTGTGGGGCAAAAAAATAGCGGGAGCGCTTGTTGACGCTCCCGCCGAGGATCTTATTCAGCTTAGTAAAGTTGGAAAGCGATTTCAACTGGCACGATTGTTGGAACAGGTTTGCCGTTCGGGCCGATTGCGGGTTTGAAAGTCCACTGAGTTCTTACCGTCTCAATGGCCTTTTCGTCCAAGCCCATGCCGACGCCCTTGATCAGTTTAATTTCGCCGGCTTTGCCATTTGCGAGAACGACTACGTTCAAATAAACCGTTCCCATGAAGCGTGCCTTGCGGCCTTCTTCGGAATATTCCGGCTTCGGGCAATAGACACAGACCGGCATGCCAACGCCATTTTCACCGGCACGGAAAACTCCGCCTCCAGTGCCGCCGCCGGAGCCGGGGCCAAGTCCGCCGCCAGTTCCAGACCCGATGCCGCCACCGGAACCAGTTCCCATACCGCCGCCGGAACCGGAGCCGTTTGAATCTGTAATCATTTTGCCGAGAGGATCTCCCCAACGATCCATATTGGAATTATCGACCTTCAAATTGTCCGGGCCGATCAGCGTTGGAGCAACCATCAACTTCGCGTTCGGATTGCGAATCAATTCCGGCGGAGCGAGTTGCGCCTGAGTGCTGAACTTGGGCAACTTACCTTTGCTGGCCGCTACGAGTTCGTGATCACCGCCTCCGCCTCCACCACCAGCAGGCTTCGCGCCCGGAGGCAGCTTGGCCTGATAGGGTGAAACGTCGAGCGGAGTAATCAGTACGTTATTGTTCTTCGCTTTTGCGACTGTGGAGACCGCGCGCAAAAACGGAATCAAAATCAGAAGGATGATGCTGCCGTGAATCGCGAACGAAACGATCTGCGAGCGGCTGAAGAGTTCGTCTTTTGTCCAGATGTCGCGAACTTTTACCGGAGTGCTGGTGACCTTCAGAGGCGCCAGCTTGGGTGGCGCGATCAGGTCCTTAAGATTCTGAAGAAATGTTTTGTAGAAAGGCTGGTAGTCGATCTTGATGCCGGGCGCATTTGCGCCGCGCAGCGAAGCCATTGCTCCGCCGGCAGCCTTGGGCCCACCGCGGAACCATTCTTTGAAATTGTCCGCGAAGCCGTTCTCGAATTCGACCGGAGCGAAGGCGTCGTCCTTCGAGCCTTTGCCGACTTTGACGGGCCGCTCGGTAAAGAAATCTTTCAGATTTTCAAAGAAGCTTTGCTGCATTGCATGCTTCTTATATTCCAATCCTGGCGTGAAATCCCCGGCCGGAAGATTCACGGGCGCGGATTTTGGAGCGTTTGGATCCGGTTTTGGCGTAAGTTTCAGCATAGTTATATCCAGGTTCCTTACGGTAGAATACGCTACTCAGTTAGATACAAACACCGCGGATTAGTTGTCTGGCCCTCCGCCACTCTAACTGCCGTTCTCTGTATTCTATCATAAGACGTTTGCGGGCCTCCTCAGGTTTCTCAAGACAGTGAGGAGTTGCGGAGGCCCGCTAGTTTGGCTAGAACAACTGGAATTGCACCTCGATCGGGATTACTACAGCAACTGCCTTTCCAGTTGGGCCGATGGCTGGATTGAATCGCCAATTACGCACGGCTTCGATGGCTTTTTCGTCTAACCCGAGGCCGGGACCGCTGACGAGCTCAATTTTACCGGGTCGGCCGTCGGCTTGGACGACTACGTTTAGTTCTACTAGTCCCTGAAAACGGGACTGACGGGCTTGGTCGGAATATTCGGGACGTGGACAGAATGCGCAGGTCGGTGCGCGGACGCCGCGGCCCGGAGGGCCGACTGCTGAGGAGCCAACACCGCCAATTCCGGGACCAGCGCCCGGCCCTTGTTTTCCGCCGACGCCGGTACCGAACCCGTTATCGCCGATTCCTTGGCAGCATCCGGAACCGTTCGATCCGGTGCGAGCCTTGGCGGTGGGATCGCCCCAACCTTCGAGAGGATCGATCTGGGTGGGTACGTTTTGAGCGCTCTCGACTGTCGGCGCAATCAGCATCACGGAATTTGGAAAGGTGTGAGCTGACGGCGCGACGATTTGCTGTTGACTAGTTGGAGGAAGTTGGCCGAACGTCGCGGGAATGGGGCTTCGTTCGCCACCACCGCCGCCCCCGCGATTTCCGCCAACGTCCTGCGGGAGCATCAGTTTTCGCAGGTACGCTGCCGGAGGCGCGATGAGTTTGTCAAACCCGTCAGTCGTAACTTTCTTAATTGCAGGCGGGCTTGCTACGAACGTCATGAAGAGTAGCAACGCGAGACTGCCGTGAAACGCGAAGGATGCGAATTGCGAATGGCCGAAATTCTCGTCCTTCAGCGTGATGGTTTGGGTTGATGAGGACGTGTGCGCAAATTTCGGCGCGCGCATCGAGATGAGATCTTTCAAGTTGGAAAGAATTTCTTTTGCTCCACTGCTGCGTTGCAGAAGGAGGCGTGTTGTGAATCGGCTCGCGGGAGAGATGCGCTCGTCGCGACGGGTCGTGCCGGGGCCGGGCTGGGAAGTCATGTCCTTAGGATCGTTCATGACCGTGATTGCAGAAGCCGCTGGCAGCTTCGTGATTTTTTGTGGGCAGGTCGTCGCCGACGGTGTCAGGATCGGCGGGATTGCCGTGTTGCCAGTTGGCTTCC
>Ga0209624_10002713_pt1 | contig 12955 bp, 13 predicted proteins | sample JacPinW_OM2H0_O1_FD_188565 | JGI IMG/M metagenome (GOLD analysis project Ga0209624, IMG submission 188565) | Forest soil microbial communities from Algoma, Ontario, Canada - Jack Pine, Ontario site 1_JW_OM2H0_O1 (SPAdes) (version 2) | ecosystem: Environmental > Terrestrial > Soil > Boreal... | reverse complement strand
GTGCCGTTCATCCCCGTCCTGTTTGCCATGGCCTACGTGTGCCAGGAGATGTGCATGCGCGTCGGTGCGGTAACGCACCGCGGCTACGGCGAGCTGGTGTTGCAGCGCTACGGTCGCGTATGGGGCTGGTTCGGCGCGGCCGACCTCACGCTCACAAACCTCGTCACGCTCGTCGCTGAGTTCGTCGCCATCCGCGTCGGGCTTGCCTATTTTCACCTCGGCGCTGGCGTCGCCGTCGCACTTGGGCTGGCACTCGTGCTGTTCACCCTCAGTGGTGGGCGCTACTGGCGCTGGGAGCGGATCGTGCTGGGTCTCGCCGCCTTCAACGGCCTGTTCCTGCTTGCCGCAATCCTCGTCAAGCCGGACGTTGGCACGATCGCCAGCTCGCTCGACTTCACACCATTCCCTGGCGGTGGCTTCAACACGCTGTTGTTGCTGCTCGCCTCCACGATCGGCGCCACCGTTACCCCGTGGATGATTTTCTTCCAGCAGAGCGCCTCCGCGGACAAGGGCATGACGCCATCCGATGTCCGCCACGGCCGCTATGACACCGCGCTGGGAGCAGTGCTCGCCGCGATCTTCGGCATCGGCGCATTGATTGCCGGTGCCGCCTTGCTCACCCACGGCGGCTCTGGAATCCAGGGGTTCGCCGGTGCGGGCTTCCCCGAGGCGCTCAAGCACGTCGCCGATGGCGCTGCGGGGACGGTGTTCGCATTGGGGCTGATCGAGGCCGGGGCTGTCGCCATCCTCACGATCTCCGCCAGCACCGCCTATGCCGCCGGCGAATGCATTGGTGCTTCACATAGCTTCAACAGCTCACCTCGGAGCGCCGCGGTGTTCTACGCCGCCAACATCGGCGTGGCGCTGCTCGCCGCCGTCGTCATTCTCATCCCCGGCGCGCCACTGCTCTCGATCGCGCTCAACGCCAATGTGCTCGCGACCGTGCTGCTGCCCGTCAGCCTCGTGCTGATGGTGATGCTCGCCAACGACAAGGGGCTGATGGGTCCGTGGGCCAACCGGCGCTCCACCAACGTCGTCGGCGTCGCCGTGATCGCGTTCGTGGGCGTCTGCGGCGCCGCCTACGGCATCGATTCCTTTCTACAGACCGTCCATCTGATCGGTTCATGAACGCCGAGACCCCCCTCACCCATGCAGTCCCCGCCGATCCGGAGTGCATCCCCGAGCAGCAACTTCAAGCGCAGGAGCGTGCCGAGGATGAGCTGATCATGCACCTCGAGCGCGACCAGTTCGTCGCCGAGACCTCCCGGCCGGTGCCGCGCGCGCCGCTTAGCGCTCGAGCCACCGTCGGGTTGTGGGCGCTGCGCGTGTTCGTCATCGTCGTCAGCTTGATGGTGATCTACACGTTCGTAGAACAGTTGCACTAACCACGGCGGCCACCAGTGCTGCCGGCTCGCCGCGATGGTGGCGCTCAGTCGATCAGCAGCCGCACAATCGCGAACACCCCTACCACCACGATCACTGCCCGCAACGCGTCTGGCGGTAGTCGCCGCCCGTAGCGCGCCGACAGCTGTGCGCCGAGGATCGACGTGCAGGCGATGATCGCCGCCGGCCCCCAGTCGACGTGTGCGGCGAAGATGAAGAACAACCCAGCAACGCCATTGGTCAGCCCTGCCAGCACGTTCTTCAGTGCGTTTGTGCGCTGCAAGTCCTGCGCTAGCGCCACGCCCAGGATCGCCAGCAACAGGATCCCTTGTGCTGCGCCGAAGTAGCCACCGTAGACCCCCGTCAAATAGACCGCCAGCGGCGCCAGCAACGCGCCCTTGCGCTCGAGGTCGATCTCGCGTTTGGCGAGCCACCGTGCCAGGCGCGGCTGTGCCACCGTCAAGATCAGCGCGATCACGATGAACACGGGCACGATCGCCTTGAATGCCGCGGATGGCAGCACCAACAGCAGCACCGCACCGGTTATGCCCCCGCTTAGCGACATCGCACCGAAGCGCAGCGCACGGCCGCGCTGGCCAACGAGCTCGCGTCGATAGCCGATCGCCCCCGACACCGACCCCGGAACCAGGCCGATCGTGTTCGACACGTTCGCCGTCACCGGCGCGTAGCCGAACGCCAGCAGCACCGGGAAGGTGATCAAGGTGCCGCTGCCAACAAGCGTGTTGATCGCTCCTGCCGCCATACCGGCCGCGGCGATCGCCACGATTTCAGCAGCGCTCATCATGGCGTCAACCGGGCGCTTGCAGCGGTGATCAAGCGAGCGGCTCGACGTTCGAGCGGGTCAAGCAGATATCGGCACTACCGTTATGCGCCATGGATCTCGAGAAGGCTATCCGTACCCGTCGCACCCACAAGGCTTTCTCCAGTCAACCCGTGGACGCCACCCTGCTGGCAGAGCTGTTTGAGCTGGCCCGCTGGGCGCCCAACCACCACCTCACCAACCCCTGGCGCTTTCGCGTGCTCGGCGAGCGCACCCGCGAGCGGCTGATGACGCTCGCCGAGTCCGAGCAGCCGGGGTCTGCCGTAAAGCTGAAGCGTGCCCCCACGCTCGTGGCGGTCTCAGCTCAACTGGGTGGTGACCCAAGCCAAGACCGCGAGGACGAATTCGCCGTTGCTGTGGGCGCGTATCTCGTGCTGCTCGGTGCCCACGCTCGTGGTCTCGCCGGCTATTGGCGCACCGTGCCACTGTTGGATGATCCCCGCGGGCGCGAGATTCTTGGCCTACGCTCACGCGAGCAGCCCGTCGGGCTGCTGTACCTCGGTTATGCCGTGCAGGAGCAGCGGGTGCCCGAGCGCGCGCCGCTCGAGCAGCTGGTCAGTTACCTAGACTGAGCTTCATGCACGCGGTGCTGCGGAGCCTCTGGCCTGCACCTGATGACCGCCATGGGCCGCTCGTGCCGATCATGATCGTGCTCACCGTGGTCACCGGTGTGGTCGACGCGACTAGCTACCTAAAGCTCGGCCATGTGTTCGTCGCGAACATGACCGGCAACGTCGTCTTCCTCGGCTTCGCACTCGCCGGCGCCCGCGGGCTCTCAGCCAGCTCCTCGCTGATTGCGCTCGGCTCATTCCTCCTCGGTGCGTCCGCCGGCGGACGCTTGCGCGCGCGGCATCCCAACCATCGCGGGCACATGCTGCGGGCAGCGAGCATCGCCCAGGCGGTACTGCTTGCGATCGCGTTGATCGTTGCGCTGGCCCTCGCCAAGCCCCTGAGCACGCCCGCGAGCTATGCGCTGCTCGTGCCGATGGCCGTGGCAATGGGCATCCAGAACGCCGCCGCACAGTCCCTCGCTGTACCTGAGCTCACGACCACCGTGCTCACCCGCACGCTCACCGGCATTGCCTCAGACCTCGCGCTCCTCGGCCGCGACCACGAGACGGCGGCGATGTTCGCGCGCCGCGTTGTAGCCGTCGTGGCGATGCTGCTCGGAGCGCTCGTCGGAGGCCTGCTGGCACTGCATGTCACGGTCGCCGCAGCCTTGGCCCTAGCAGCCGCGCTCGCGCTCGCGGTGGGCGTTGTCGTGCACTTTCTCTCGCATGCGGATGCACCCTGGGTGAAAACGTGAACAAATCTCTTCAAGACTCAAAAACATGAAGAAATAGCTGCAGTAGCGGGGACTTCATGCGTTAGCCTCTACGCCGTGAAACGGGGATTGCTCATAGTTGTCGTCGTCCTGGCGTTGGCTGCCGTCGGGTTCATTGTGCTCTCCGCGCAAGGGCACGGCGTTGCCAGCGTGCCCGGCACAGGTGCCGGTGAGGCAAGCGCTGCCACCACCCCTTTGCCCCCCACCCGCTTGGCGGCTCTGCCGAGCCGCACGCTCACCAATGGGACTGCGCCGATCTCCGTGGCGCTGTCGGCGCCCGTGTCCCCCAGCTCACCGGCACCGATGATCACGCCCAAGGTTGCGGGCACCTGGAGCATCGTCGGTGACGCCGACGTGTTCACGCCCGCCTCTACCTTCGAGCCGTGTACCGACTACGCACTGACTGTGTGGGCGCGCACGAGCTCCACCGCCCATGTGCCGTTGGGTAAGCGCAAGACTGTCAACCTACGCGTTGCCTGCCCGTCGATCGCGGGGCTCCAGCAGGCGCTCGCGCGCCTGGGTTACCTCGGCGCAAGGCTGCACCCGCGCTATGACGTTCCCGTCACAAGCGGCCCGGAGACACGCCGCGAAGCTGCTGAACATGCCTTTCACCCGCCGCGCGGCGCGCTTGTTCCCCACCCCGGCAACGCACCGAGAGCGCAGATGGGGCAGCTCGACGCCACCACTCGCGGTGCGCTCGAGATCTACCAGGCCGACCGTGGGCTTCAAGCCAGCGGCGAACCCAACACAGCCACCTGGGAGTCACTGCTGTTTGACGAGACCATCAACCGGCGCGACCGGGAGCCCTACACATGGGTGAGCGTCTCCGAGTCGCTACCAGAGACGCTTCAAGTTCACCGCGGCAGCCATGTCGTGTTCAGTACGCCCGTCAACACCGGCGTGCCCGGCGCAGAAACTGAACAGGGCATCTTCCCCATCTACGCTCGCTACGTCTCGACCACGATGAGCGGCACCGACGTCGACGGCACCAAATACAACGTGCCCGACGTGCCGTGGGTCAACTACTTCAACGGCGGCGACGCCGTCCACGGCTATCCCCGCGCCTCCTACGGCTTCCCCCAGTCCAACGGCTGCGTCGAGCTGCCGATCGAAGCCGCTCACACCGTCTTTGGCATGCTCGCCATCGGTGACATCGTCGACGTCACTTGACGGTGAGGGTGCCTTCCATGCCCGCCATGCGGTGACCGGGCACCGAGCAGAAGAACTTGTACGTGCCAGGTTTGAGGTCAACCGTCAGCACCTTCGAGCCACCAGCGAACGTCGGCGTCGACCCGAGGATCTGATGCGCTGAGGATTCGATCGTCACGTTGTGATCCAGCGGCGAGGTGTTCGTGAAGTCGATCGACACTTTGCCCGCGTTGGCCGCCAGCGACTTCTTGTCGTAGGCGAGCTGGCCTTCTGGGTTGGCCGCCAGGCTCAGCGCGGTGCTCGAGGTCGTGGAGGTTGCGGTCGACGTCGAGCTGCCGCTGACCGTAGTCGTCTGCGTTGCGGCCGTCGGCGAGGAGGATGTGCCGGTCGATGAGCTGCCGCAGCCAGCCAGCACGAGCAGGCCGACCCCGAGCATCAAGGCTGTGAGCCTGCTGGTCCGGTGGCGGGTGTCAATTGAGCTCTTGTACACAGTCATGGCACCTCCGTGATCGTCCTTGCTGACAGCTAGGGCACACACCATAGGCCACCGTCAAGGCCAACCGCTTGACCATTAGCCGTCAGTCGCCTGCAGTCTGCTCCGTCTCGGTTGGCGCAGGCGGCGCGGCCGCTGCCGCTAGATGTGCTCCAACGGCGCCCAAGCCGCCGACCAGTAGCGCTGCGCTCGCCGCTCTACCAGGCTGCTCGCGACCGCTTTCGGTGAGCGCCAGCACCGCCGCGATCAGAACCACGTTGTACTCATAGCCTCCGTTGGTTAGCCACGGCCCCTTGCTGCCGTGCACCGTTTTGATCGCCGTGATCATCGTCGCCGTCAGCACCGACGCGGCGACGGGGGTTGCCACTCCGCTTGCCAGCAACGCTCCGCCGCCTGCCTCCGCGGCGCCGGCCGCGATCGCGTTGGCCTTGCCCGGGCGCAGGCCGAGCCCCTCGAACATCTTCGCCGTGGCATCAAGGCCATGCCCACCGAACCAACCAAACAGCTTCTGGGTGCCATGCCCAAAGAAGAATCCCCCTACGCTCACGCGCAGCAACAATCGTCCAATCTTCATCTCAGCGCCTTTCTTTGGTTGGGTCGATTCATACGCTTTACCCGTCTGGCACCGCAGCCTGTCGTGGGCCGGGTCAAGGCGCCGCGGGCACGACCACGAGTGGGCCGTCGGTCTGCGGCAGCTCGCTCGTCTCGAACGCGCTCTGCTCCAGACGCTCCACGTGCGCGGAGCGCTCCAGAAACTCATCCGCCGTCTCGAGGAAGTTCACGCGCGGTGTGCGGTAGTGCATCGGCACCACCCACCGTGGCGACAGGCGCTCCACCAGCAGCGACGCCTGCTCGGCGCCAATCGTCGGGCCGCCACCCACAGGGATGATCAGCAGGTCAACGTCCCCGATCGCCGCCTCCTGCTCGGGGCGCAAGCCGCTCTGGCCGAAGTCGCCGAAGTGACACACTCGCAGCCCGTCGAGCGTGAACACGAAGATCGTGTTCGGGCCACGCGCGGTTCCCGCCTGTTCGTCGTGCTCAGAGGCGATCGCCGTGACCTCGCCCAGCGGCGAGGCGAGCGCGCCCGCCGTCGAACGTAGGATCACCGGGTCGCCGCCGATTGCCTCCACGCCGTTGTGGTCGCCGTGCTCGTGTGTCACCAGCAACAGGTCTGACTCCACACCCTCGAGCGGCGGGTAGTTGAACTCGATTCCCCGGCTCGCTGCCGCCGACATGTCCGCGAACGGGTCGATTGCCACCGACTGTCCACCGGCACTCAGGTGAAAGGTGGACTGCCCGTACCACTCAACGCGCATGCTGCTCCTCTGCTGTCGTAGTTCGCGCGAGCACACCCGCGCCGTTGTGATCCAAGCTCTGTACGCCGCTATCGGCGGCTACCGTCACGCCGTTTGCCAGCGTGCCACTGGTCGTAGGCTGTGGCGGCTCGACATAGTGATACTTACCACCGCGTAGCAGCGATGCGCCAGCCGCGATCAGACAGGCGATGATCGCGAACGCAAACGCCTCGTGTAGCCCCGTGCTGAACGGCGCGGAGATCAGGTGCGGGAAGAACGAGCGGCCGGTCAGCGTCGCGCGGCTGCCCGCCGATAGGGACGCGAGCACGTGTGGGCCGAGCAGGTGTTCCACGGGGTTGTAGCCAAGGAACGCCGCAAACAGCACCGACACTGGCGGCGTGTGTGAGGCGCTGTTCGCCGCCGCCGCCGTGACCCCGTGTGCCTCCAATCCGGAGGCGAGCGTGTGTGGCAGGTTCGAAGCCAGCCCCAGGATCATCAGCGTGAAGAACACGCCGATCGAGAGCACCTGTGCCGAGTTTTGGAACGTCTGGTTCATGCCCCCTCCAGCGCCGCGATGCTGCGGCGGCAGGCTGTTCATCACCGCCGCGCGGTTCGGCGAGGCGAACATGCCCATCGATAGGCCGACCATCAACAGCACCAGTGCAAACGGTGCGAACGGGAAGTCGATCGGCAAGAGCGTCAGCAGGAAGAAGCTCAGCGCCGAGCCGAGCATCCCCCCCGTCGCGAACCAGCGTGCGCCGAAGCGGTCTGACAGATATCCCGATGTAGGCCCTGCGATCAGCATCCCGATCGTCAGCGGCAGCATGTAGATGCCTGCCCACAGTGGTGTCCTTGTGAAGTTATAGCCGTGCTGGGGCAGCCAGATGCCTTGCAGCCAGATGATCAGCATGAACATCAGCCCGCCCCGCGCGACCGCCGACAGGAATGTCGAGAGCGTCCCGAACGTGAACGCGCGGATGCGGAACAGCGGCAGGCGGAACATCGGCTCGGCGACACGACTCTCGACTACCGCGAAGGCGGCCAAGCAGGCCACCCCAGCGCCCAGCAGCGCGAGCACGCGCGGGCTACCCCAGCCCGTGGCGTGACTGCCGTAGGGCCGGATTCCATATGTGACCGACACCATGATCAGGATCAGCCCAAGGGCGAAGAAGACGTTGCCCCACCAGTCCACCTTCGCGCTTTTTGGCGTGCTTCGCTCCTCGAGCTTCAGGTAGGCCCACACCGTCCCGAACAGGCCCACCGGCACCGAGATCAGAAACACCAAGCGCCAGTCGATCGGCGCCAACAGGCCGCCCAGCACGAGGCCCACGAACATGCCGCTCACGCCCACGATGTTGTTGATGCCAAGCGCCATGCCACGCTGGTTGGCAGGAAACGCGTCGGTGATGATCGCCGCCGCGTTCGCCAACAGGAAGGCCGCGCCGACACCTTGCACGATGCGAAATGCGATCAGGTACGTCGCCCCGGCACGACCGTTCAGCCAATCCACCGTCAACACCAGCGATGCCAGCGTGTAGATGACGAAGCCGAGGTTGTACATCTTCACACGCCCATACATGTCCCCCAGTCGCCCCAGACTCACGATCAGCACGCTGGTCACCACCAGGAAGCCGAGGATCATCCACAGCAGGTAGAAGCTGTTCGCCGCCACCAGCGGGTCGAGGTGGATGCCACGGAAGATGTCCGGCATCGCGATCAACGTGATCGAGCCGTCCAGCGTCGCCAGCAGCACCCCAAGCGTGACGTTCGACAAGGCGATCCACTTGTAGCGATCCGAGCCGTTCGAAGCAGAGCTACCCGTGCTCACTTTTGTGTCAGCGCGGGTAGCCACTGCATTATCCATATAAATAATTATACAGGAAAACTGAGCAGTTTCCCTGCCCTTCTGCGCTATATAGTCTGCAGCCCGTGGCTTCGGCGGTTGACACCACACGCCTGGCGAGCGAGCTGCGCATGGTGCTCGGCCAGCTGATGCGTCGTCTGCGCACCGAGCATCGCTTCTCGCTCTCCCAGGGCGCTGTGCTTGGGCGCTTGGACCGCGAAGGCACTAAGTCAATCGGCGATCTCGCCGTAGCCGAGCGCGTGCGTCCGCAATCGATGACGCAGACGATCTCAGACCTCGAGGGCGAGGGGCTGATCGCCCGCCGGCCCGACCCCGCCGACGGGCGGCGCATCCTCGTCGAGCTCACCGATCAGGGCCGTGGCACGCTCGAAGCAGACCGCCGCCAACGCGAGGGCTGGCTCGCGCGCGCCATCGCCGAGGACCTCTCGCCCTCCGAGCAGCAGACGCTGATGGAGGCCGTCACGCTGCTGCGGCGCCTGGCCGAAGACTGATCGCAAGCGGGCGGCTGCGGGCACCGAGCCGCCCCGCCGGGGAAGGCGATATACCACGGGTGGATGAAGCCTGTCCATCAGGCATACCTGCTGCAGGCCCGTCAGATGCAGGCTCTGTCGTTCTCGGTGCACATCCCGCTCGTGTGCTTCGGGATCGCCTTCCCCGCCATGATCCTGTTCGTCGAGTGGCTATATCTGCGCTCGGGCGACGAGCTGTATCGCACGCTCGCTCGCCGCTGGACGCGGGTGATGGCGGCGCTATTTGCCATCGGCGTGATCACCGGCACGATTCTCAGCTTCGAGATGGGCCTGCTCTGGCCCGCCTTCACCTCCACGTTCGGCAGCGTCTTCGGCCTCGGCTTCGCCGTCGAGGGCTTCTCCTTCTTCATGGAGGCCATCTTCATCGGCATCTACATCTACGGCTGGGATCGCCTCTCCCCCAAAACCCACCTCCTCAGCGGCATACCCATCGCGATCGCAGGCATGACCGGTTCGCTGATGGTTATTTCCGTGAACGCCTGGATGAACCACCCCTCCGGCTTTGAGCTCCTCGGTGGCAAGGCCGTCGACGTTCATCCCCTCACCGCGCTGTTTGCCAATAGCTTCCTGTGGCCCGAGCTCGTGCACATGTATATCGCCGGCTACATCGTTGCCGGATTCCTGCTCGCCGGCGCCTATGCGATCGGGCGCCTGCGCAAGTACCCGCTCCCGCCCACCCGCTATGAGCGCACCGCCCTGGCAATCCCGTTGACGATCGCCGCCCTCGCCTCTCCCGTGCAGATCCTCATCGGCGATTGGGCTGCCCGCGATGTGGCCACCGCTCAACCGATCAAGCTCGCCGCCATCGAGGGTCTAGCCAGGACTACCAAGGGTGCCTCCGAGCATCTGCTCGGCTGGTACACCCAAGGACAGGTCAAGTACGGGATCGCGATACCCAAACTGCTCTCGCTGCTCGCGTTTCACAACCCCAACGCGGTCGTTAAGGGCCTCGACACCGTTCCCGCGGATCGCCAGCCGCCGGTGAATGTCGTACGCATCTCCTTCCAGCTGATGGTTGGCATCGGCACGCTGCTAGCGCTGCTCGGGGTCGTCTATCTGTTCGTGCGCATCAGGCGAAAGCGCCTGCCTGAGTCGCTGTGGTTCTACCGCGCGCTCGCCCTCGCCGGCCCCGCCTCCGTCGTGGCGTTGATCGCCGGCTGGGTTACCACCGAGGTTGGCCGTCAGCCGTGGGTCGTCTACAAAGTCATGCTCACCAACGAAGCCGTAACCGGCGCTAGTGGCATACCGGTCGGCTACGCCACGCTTGTGCTCGTTTACATCGGCGTGGGCATCGGCGTGGTGTGGATCTTGCGACGGCTCGCAGGTATGCCTATGGGGCTGCCTGGAGCCGGCGACGGTGTGTCAGACGCGGAGCAGCCACGCGGGGTGGTGTGAGCATGCACCTGTACGAACTGCCCCTGCTCTTTGTGCTCGTCGGGCTCGTGTTCTACGTGGTGCTCGCTGGTGCCGATTTCGGTGCGGGTATCTGGCAACTGCTCGCCGGGCGTGGTGAGCGCGGAGCACTCATACGCGAGCACGCGCACAAGTCGATTTCGCCCGTGTGGGAGGCCAACCATGTATGGCTGATCTTCGTGCTCACCGTCACCTGGACGGCCTACCCGACTGTTTTCGCCTCGATCGCCTCCACGCTGTCGATCCCTTTGTTCATTGCCGCCATCGGGATCATCCTGCGTGGCGCCGCTTACGCTCTGCGCTCAGGCACTGCCTCCGCGCGCGAGCAAAGCTCGATCGACACTGTTTTTGCCATCTCCTCGATCCTCACTCCGTTCGCCCTCGGGACGATGGTCGGCGCGATCGCCGCCCGACGCGTGCCTGTTGGCAACGCCGCCGGTCACCTTTTCTCCAGCTGGACCGGGCCCACGTCGATCCTCATCGGCGTGCTCGCACTTGCCACCTCCGCTTATCTCGCCGCGGTGTTCCTCGCTGCCGATGCCGCCCGTGTTGGCGAGCGCGATCTTCAAGCAAGCTTCCGCACTCGGGCGCTCGTCGCGGGCATCACCGCCGGCGCCATCGCCCTCGCCGGCCTTGTGGTGCTGCACGCGGACGTCCACCCCCTCTATCAGCGGTTGCTACACGGCGACGCCCTCGCGGCCCTGATCGTCTCGATTCTCGCGGGCGCCGTCACGCTCGAGCTCGTCCGCCGCCAGCGCTTCGAGACCGCCCGCTACTCGGCTGCGCTTGCAGTCGCCGCTGTAGTCGCCGGCTGGGCGCTGGCCCAGAACCCTGTGCTGCTACCAGGCCTCACCGTCCGCGAGGCTGCAGCCCCCCATGACACGCTTGTGGTCGTGATCGTCGCTGTGCTCGGCGGGGCGGTCATCCTGTTTCCCTCACTCGCATTGCTGTTCAGGCTCGTCCTGCGCGGCCAGCTCGATCATGGAGAGATGCTTGCCGCACCCACACCTGCACCGGCGCTTGGAACGCTGCTGTCAGCATCTGCGCCCGGGCTGCTCGCACGTGCTGCCGGTGCATGCCTGCTCGCAGGCTTCGGTTTTCTCACGCTTGCCGAAGCGGGGTGGGCGCACGCCATCGGCGTGGTTGCGCTGTTCGGCTTCATGGTCTGCGGGTTTCTCGCCGACGTGCCATCTCAGCTGGCGCCGTTCGACCGCAACTGAGGCGTGGGTTGAAGCTCTAGATCTGCGGGTGACTGTGAGTTTGGCTGCCGCTAGGTGGTGGACTACGCTCTACGGCGATGCACAGCGAACTGTCCCACCGCATCATCTGCGCGAGATGACCCGCCGAACAGGTATCTGCCTGGCGGTTCTCGTAGCGGCGCTGACGCTACCCAGTCTTGCCTCAGCCTTGCCGACCGTCAAGTTCAAAGTCATCCCCGTGCCCATTCCGGGCTTCCCTCACACCGGCTACATCCTTGGCGCGGGTACAGCGCTGAAGACGGAATACGAGATCGAAGGCAACGAATACGACGGCTCACCACCGCCGATCATCGCCATCAAGTTCTACCTGCCAAACGGCACTCAACTGCACCCCAGTGGCTTCCCCACTTGCTCTAAGCCGCTGCTTGAACAGTTTGGTCCGGTCAAGTGCCCAAAAAGCTCCGCCGCGGGGCCAGTTGGCCGCGCGCTCGGCTACGTGACATTCGGCGGCGAACGCGTCGAAGAGGCGGTGGAAATCTCATCCTTCTACGCGCCCGGCGGTGGCTTTGAGTTCTTCAGCGACGGCCATTCACCCGTGTCGCTTGAAATCCTCTCCGGCGGGCGCTTCAAGCGGCTCAGCGGCGCAGGTGGCTTCAGCCAGGAGCTCGAAGTCGAAGTGCCGCTCGTGGAAAGCGTGCCGGGAGCGCCATACGCGTCGGTCAAGACGATCGACGTGGTCGCGGGATCCGCCTACCGCTCGCACGGAAAAACGATCTACTACGGGCGTGTCCCCGCCAGGTGCCCAGCCGGCGGCTTCCCCGTGCGTAGCGAAGTGACGTTCGCCGAAAACGGCGAAATCTCAAGGCCTGAGACCGTCAGCGTCGCCTACACCGCGCCCTGCCCCAGGAAGTAAGCCCTACGGCTCGGTGTGTACCACGACGTCAGCGATGCCTGTGATGTGCTGACGCAGATCCTCCTCCAGTTCGCTTGCCAGGTGGTGAGCTTCGGTCAGCGACTCATACGGGTCGACACTCAGCGTCAGGAACAGGACGTAGCCCGCGTCGGTTGCCAGCAGCCGCACGCGCTGTGGATCGTTGCCGGTGCGCGCTTGCACCAGCCGCTCGATTGAGCTCATCGTCTCCGCGTCTGCGAGCACGTCCTCGCGACCGGCTGCCAGCGGACGCTCCAGTGGCTCTAGGTGCGTCTGCACGTCGGCCACGCCCGGCCGCGCGCGGATCGCCTGCTCGACGCGCTCAGCGACCTCATGGGCGGCGCGTAGGTCGAGATCGGCAGGGAACTTCAGGTGTAGCGACACGCTGCTCGAGCCTTGCTGCTCGAAGATAACGATGTCGTGCGCCTCCTTGACGAGCGGCTCTGAGAGTGCGATCGCAAGCACCCGATCGCGCAGGTCAAGGCCCTGGCGGCGAGGCTCCACGTGCACCACTACGTCGCTGCCCGGCAGCG
>Ga0209624_10002712_pt1 | contig 12956 bp, 10 predicted proteins | sample JacPinW_OM2H0_O1_FD_188565 | JGI IMG/M metagenome (GOLD analysis project Ga0209624, IMG submission 188565) | Forest soil microbial communities from Algoma, Ontario, Canada - Jack Pine, Ontario site 1_JW_OM2H0_O1 (SPAdes) (version 2) | ecosystem: Environmental > Terrestrial > Soil > Boreal... | reverse complement strand
CCGCTTGTGGAACGCGATGTCGAGCAGCCACTCCCGTCGACGCGTCTCCCGCAACCCGATCGTACGTCGCTTGCAGTTGTGGAACACGTGCGCGGCCTCGTGCACGACGAAGTCTGCGAAGGGATCCTCTTCGTCGAAGTACTCGCTCGACACGTAAAAGGTGGTCTCCTCGCTGAGACCCACAATCCGCGGCGCGTCCTCGCCCAAGTACTCCACGATGTCCTGAGGATAGGAGCCGCGCAGCAGCGCATCCATGTACCAGCGAACCAGCAAGCCGTCCTCACGCGAGGCCAGCAATTGATCGGCCGGCGCGCCCCGCTCGCCCGCCGGCGTCGTGAGCTTTATCTCCTCACCGCGCCGGATCGGCCCGACGTGCACCTCGAGAAAGGCGGACTCGCCGGCCCGGAGCGGATGCGGCAGCACGAGCGTCATCGCTTTCCCTCCCGCCGCGCACGCGTTCTGCATTGCCAGCACGAAGATCAGCAAGGCGAACGCGGCGCGGCCCATGACTGCTAGTACGCTCCGACCGCGAGCGCCGTGAGCACCGGTGCTTCTCCCACTCCCTGCGAAGGCACCAGTTGCACGTGCAGCGTCGTGCTGCTCGCTGCGGCCGCGCCGTGTGCTCGAAGCGCGGGCAGCGTCGGCGCGATCGGAACGGCGAACGTCGTGCCGGTCGTGCTGTGCATCCCTTTCATCGGCAGGCCGAAGAAGCCGATGGTGCCGGCGAAGTACGGGCTCGCGGCCGAGGCCTTCGTGGTGCCGGCCGGAGCGTTGACGAGCACGTCGTACTGGCGCACCGCTCCCTCCGGCCGCTCGATGGTGATCTCGAGCGTCAGCCCGCCCAGCTCGGGAGCGGCCGCGAGTTGGCGTTGCAGCGCCGCGCGCGGTACCGCGACCGTTCCGCTGTTGCCGCTGACGGTGCCTCTGATCAGCGGTACGGCGTTCTGAGTCGCCGTCGGCCGCGCCGAGAACAGCGCCACGTTGGGCGGGAACCCGCCGGGGCCGTAGTTGTAGTCGAAGACGCTGGTGCTGAGCACGTCGCCCGCCGTTTTCGGACCGACATACCCGTTGGCGCTGATGTAGAACAGGAACGGTTCTTTCTTGAGCGTCGTCAAGTCCGGTTCGGGCGGCAGAATCGGCAGGTGCAGCCGCTCCTGTTTGCGCGTCCATACGTCCCACAGGCGGTCCATGTTGGAGTGGTGCAGGAAGAAGATCGGATCGGCCGGCGAGAGGAACTGCGTCATGTATCCGTACGGCCCGGGATTCCACGCCGGAACGCCGCCGATGTTGTTGTGGACGTTGTTGTGCGGGAGGCCTTCGAGCACGGAGAAGCTCCCCGGCGGCGAGTTGTGCGACGGCGTCTTCGAGCTGGTGAAGCTCTTGCTGACCGTGGGGTCGTAGAAATGAACCGGCGTAAGTCCCTTGTCGACGATGAATGGCCGGCAGTCGGCCGCCACGTTCGGGTCGAGGTTCGGGTGCCCCGCCGAGAGATATCGTGCCTTGGCGGTGGCCGCGAACGCTCCGTTCGCAGGAACGCCGTTTCCGCTCACATCGTTCCACATGTCGTCGAACGTGTTGTAGCCGCGGATGCCCAGCTGCGTGCGCTGAGCTGCCGACAGGCTGTTCCAGAACTTCTTCATCGCCGGCTGGATGAAAGCCGTGAACGTTGCGAGGTCTTTCGTGTAAGGCAGGTATGCGTTGTCGACGGGCGTCAGCACGCTGCTGAACATGGAGGCCGGGATCCGCGGCAGATTGGTCCAGTCCCAGTACGGGAACGCGAACTTCGGGTTGCCGCTGTATTTTCGAACCACCGTCTCCCAGTAACCGATGAAGCCGCGGTGCCACACGTAGAACCACCAGTTGCCGTGCGGGCAATCCATCAGATGGACGAAGGCGGCCCGGAAATAGTTGTGCGGATGATCGGGCGGCAACGTGAGCATCGTCTTGATCGCGGCGCCATAGGCCGCCAGCATCGCTTGGCCTTGCGCGCTCGTGGCGTCGTACCGCGTGTACGTCGCGGTCGCGAGCGCTGGTACCGGCGGAAGTGCCGCGGCGCCGGCGGCGGCGGCAGTCGTGACGAGAAAATCACGGCGGTTGTACGCCGGACGGGTAGTCTTTTTGCGCATATTCACCCCTCGGAAAGCGTCGTGGCGGGCGCGTTCGACACCGGGCCGCCCGGTTCTTCCGCCTACGGAGCGAGCTTCGGAACCGAGCGTGGCGCGCGGGTCCGTGCGGCGGCTGCGAGCGCGGTCAGCTCCTTCGCGATCCCGGCGAAGCTCTGGTGGTTGAGCGGAAACTCCAGCATGACGTGCAGCACGCTGAGGACGTACAGTGCGATGAACCCGAGCTCGTAGCTGCGCGCGTAGAGCGCCAGCGAGCAGACCCACAGCCCGAGAATCGCCGCGGTGCGGGCTTTGGGGACCGCGTGCCACTTGATGATCGAGGTCTTGGAGAACCAGTTCAGATAATGATAGGTGTAGGCGAACGCGATGAGCCGCATGACGACCAGCCCGCCGGCCGAGTCGTAGATCTCGCTGAGCGATCTTCCGCCGCCGAGATGGAAGAGCTTCAGGAGCTCGGCGTTGAGCGTCTGGAACGACGCGTAGGTCTCGCGCACGAAGCCGCCGGCGGCGTATCCCTGAGCATCGGGAACGTAGACGAAGAAGCTCACCGCGCACAGCGCGAACACGCCGAGCGACAGCAGACCCGAGCGGCTCTTCGACTTGAGCGCGCCGAGCAAGATGAACGCAGCAGTGAACACGAACACGTGCACGATCGTGACGAGGAAGACCGCGAACAGCCCGAAGTACGCAGACCCGCTGAAGAGCGCGACCGCGAGCGCGGCGACGGCGATCATCGCCCCGGCGGCGACCCGGTTCCGGATCAGCACGACGACCGAGGCCGACACGAACACGAGGTACAGCAGCGCGATCTCCCACACCGGCGACACCTTGATCGCAGCCTTCTCGGCGAAGAGCCCGAACAGCATCACCGCGAGCGTCACGCCGACGAGCGCGAGCCAGTACCGCTCGACGCGCACGCCGCGCACCGTTCGCCCGGGCTGCACGAAATAGTTGCGGTCGTGCAGCCACGAAATTTCCGTGAGGTAGTGCAGCGGCCCCAGCACCGCATACGAAAAGAGGAACAGCTCGAACGGCACGGCATATGCGACGGCGCACGACGCGACCATCAATCCGGCGTTCAGATAATTGACGCCATCGGTGGTGAGCTTCATCGGCAGGAGTCCGACGGTTCCTTTCATCCCCGGAGCGGACCTCCGCGGGTCGAGCGGCCGGGTTCACGAACACGTGCGTCATGACGACCGAGGACGAGCGCTCGGATCTCGGCGATCGGCCGGTCCTCGAATCGGGCGATCCCGTGTGCTGGCTGCATCTCGTATGTGAGTCGTGCGGCGCGCTGATCGAGCGTGAGGGCGATCCGCACCGGCCGGGCTGCGAAGCGGTTTCGCAGCCGCGGCCCTAGACGGCCGCGCCGGTGCGCGTGATGGACGGGCGACCCCCCTTCCAGGAGACGCGCACCGATGATGCAGACCCAATGGCCCGGGCTCGGGCCGAACCTCGACTTCTCTTCGCTCGACGCTTCGGCGGGCACCGGCAAACAGGTGTGGGCCGGCGACGGCGCCTTTCGCTCCACGCCCCCCGCGCAGCCCGCCGACGGCATCTCGCGGCCGTGGTGGACGTGCGCGACCGGCAACGTCAACGGCGGCAACTCGCTCGGCGGACTCTTCGGGACGCTGCTCGGCGGCAGCGGCGGAAACGGCGTATCAAGCGGAGGCGTCACGGGACTCCTCTCGGGCCTCGTGACCATGCTGCAGCAGCTCGTCGGCGCGTTGCTCAATCAGGGCACGAACGCCAGCCCCTGCTCGTGGCGGAACCCCGTCGCGAGCGGCCCGCAACAGCAGTTCGAGAACGCCGACGTCAGCTCGACCGGCGATCCACACATCGCAACCGCCGGAACACGCATAGGGCCCGGCGGCAACAGCGCGGTCGACGAGCGCTGGGACAGCATGGCCGCGCACGAGGATCTCGTGCACAGCAACCAGATCGACGGCGGCTACCGCGTGTCGACCACGGTGACGCAGCCCGACGCGAACGGCGTGACGTTCAACAAGTCCGCGACCGTGCACGCGAACTTCGATCAGGACGCGATCACGATGAACCGTGACGGCTCGTTCGGGATATTCGACGACGGCCGGCAGGTCCAGCTCGGCAAAGGCGAGTCGGCGACGCTCTCCGGCGGCGAGACCGTCACCGCCAACCAAGACGGCTCGCTGGTCGTGGACGCGCAAAGCGCGAACGGCGGCTCCATCGCGACGACCTTGCGGAGCACCGGCGCGGGCGTCGACGTGACGACGCATGCGCACGAGATCGCGCTCGGCGGCGACGCGATCGCGCACGGTATGCCGGCGCACCACGGCCGCAAGCACCACCACGCACCGATCGCGCAGCAACCGCCCGCGACCCCGCCCGCGCCTGCAGCGCAGAACTAGTGCGTGTGCGTGAAGTTGCCCAGCGAGATGCCGAGGCGCTCGATGCGGTACAGCGCCTCGCGCATCCCCAGCGGCTCCGCCGGGCGGCCGACTTGCTCGAAGTAGCGCTCGGGATCGATGTTCAGCGTGCGCGTCTGCACCATCGCGACGGGGTGCGCGCCGAGGAACCGTTCGAACGCCTCGACTTCCGCGCGGTCGTCGGTCACGCCCGGGTGTGTCAGATAGTTCAGCGACACGCGCAGCCCGCGCTGCGTCGCGAGCGCGATCGACTCGAGCACGTCGTCGAGGCCGTACCCCGCCGGGCGGTAGTACGCGGCGTACACGTCGCTGCGGAACGAGTTCAGGCTGATGCGCACGGCCTGCAGCCCCGCGTCGATCAGCCGGCCCAGGCTCTTGGGCAGCGAGCCGTTCGTGTTGAGGTTGATCGTGCCGTTCGCCCGCACGGCGCGGATCGTGCCGAGCGCGCGCTCGATCGTCGTCACGCGCAGCAGCGGCTCGCCCTCGCAGCCCTGGCCGAACGAGACGATCCCGTCGGGCACGCGCTCGAGGTGGCGGATCGCGATGCGCGCCACGTCGTCCGCGTCGGCTTCGAACGCGACGCGCGTCTGCGGCGACGGCATGCCGGCGTCCGGCGCGAGCTCGGAGATACAGCCCACGCACGCGGCGTTGCACGTGGGCGACACGGGCAGCGCCGCTTCGCCGCGTTCCAGAAACACGTTCTGCGCGGTGAAGCAGCCGTACTCGCGCGAGCACACGGCCAGCTGCGCGAGCGTGCGGTTCCGCGGGTCGTCGGCTTGCCGCGCGCGCAGCAGCGCTTCGAGCTCGCCATCTTCGAAATAACGCGGAGTCCAGTCCTCACTCTCGTCCGTGCGCATCGCGGCGACGTAGAGCTCGTCGTCCACCACACAGGCGAACGTGTAGCCGAAGAGCGGCAGCGCGGGCGCGGCGGGATGACGGCGGTACGCGGGCAGCAGCAACCGCGTGTAACCGGCAGGCAGCAAGGCCGCGAGTGCCGTGCGGCGCGCGGCGACACCGCCCCCGGCGAGCAGCGGCATGCGCCCCGGCAGCATCGTCGTGACCGTACCGGGCGGTGCGGGGATCAGCTCCTCGCGGCGCGGCTTGCGTTCGATCCCGCCGTCGGCGAGCGGCGAGCGCGTCTCATCGTAGTAGATGCGGCCGCGCGTGTCGGTATAAGCGAGACCGGTCACGCGACGACTCGCTCGAACTCCCGCACGGCGTCGCCGATCAGCGTCGCGCGCTCGCCCGGCTTCCAGATTACTTCGAGCACGCCGCCTGGAACGTCCAGCGTCACCGGAGAGGTTGCAGCGCCGGCGGCGATCAGGACCGCGGCGACCGCCACCGCGCCCGTTCCGCACGCTTGCGTCGCACCGGCGCCGCGCTCCCAGTGGCGCACGCGCCAGCGCCCGCCTTCGTGCCCGACGAAGTGCACGTTCGTTCCGTGCGGATACTGCGCGTCGCGCTCGATCTGCGGTCCGAGGCGCGCGAGGTCGACCGAGTCGACGCCGTCGCGCTCCATGCGAATCACGACGTGCGGGTTTCCCAGGTCCACCGGCGTGGCGCGCAAGCCCGCGACCAGGTGCGGTTCGCCGATCCGCGGCTCGCCCATCTCCACCGCGACCCGGTACGGAGCGCGCGAGAGGATGCGCGTGCCGATCGGTCCCGCGAGCGTCTCGACCGTCGCGGCGGCGACCCCGTCGTGCTCGTCGAGATAGCGCGCGACGCAGCGCATGCCGTTCCCGCACATCTCCGCTTCGCTGCCGTCCGCGTTGACGATGCGCATCCGCGCGTCCAAATGCTCGGAGCGTTCGATCAGCAGCACGCCGTCCGCCCCGACGCCGTGCGTGCGGTCGCACATGCGGCGCGCGAACGCCACGGCGTCGTCGAGCGGCGCGATGCGCTCGTCGACGAGCACGAACTCGTTGCCGGTCCCGTTCGTCTTGACGATCGAGACGCCGGCCGTCACGGCGCGACCGCCTCGCTCTCGTCGGGAACGAGCGGCGCCGCAACCGGACCGTTCGGCGAGATCGTCGACACGGCGTGCTTGTAGATCAGGTGCGCCTTCTTCTCGTACTCGAGCACGATCGTGAACGGGTCGAAGCCCTTCACCACGCCGCGGAGCTGAAAGCCGTTGACGAGGTAGATCGTCACCGGGACGGCCTGCCGCTTCACCTCGGCCAGATACGCGTCTTGGAGCGGCTGCGGACGTGAGATCGCCATGATCTGGTGGCTTTAGGCCCAGCCCGAGGACGCTCCCGCCCAGCCCAGCTCGCGCGCTGCGGCGACCGCGCGCTCGAACGCGTCGTTCGCAGGAACACGAACGAGCCCCGGCTCGGTTCGGAACCACGTGGCCTGCCGCTTCGCGTAGCGCCGGGTGTTGCGGATCAGGTGCGCGCGCAGCTCGTCGCGCGTCGACCAGCCCGCCAGATACGCCAGCGCTTCGCGATACCCGACCGCGTCCGCCGCGACCGCATCGCCGCCGATGCGCTCGGCCTCGGCGAGCAATCCGTTCGCGAGCATCGCGTCGACGCGCGACTCGATGCGACGCTGGAGCTCGTCGGGCGCGACGTCCAGGTAGAGCTTGCGGAACGGAATGCCGCGCGCGCGCAGATGTTCCGCGGCGTCGTCGCGGCGCGCGCCTGCGCGCTGCGCGAGCGCGATCTCCAGCGCGCGGGTGATGCGATACGGATCGTTCGGCGCGATGGCGGCCGCACGTTCGGGCGCAAGCGCGCGCAGCCATTCGGCGAGCACATCGGCCGGATGGACGCGCGCTTCACGCGCGAGCCGTTCCCGCACCGCCGCATCGTATGCGGGCGAGAGCGCGACGTCGCCGGTGAGCGCGCGCACGTAGAACCCCGTCCCGCCGGCCACGATCGCACGCCGCCCGCGCGCGTGGATCGCGTCGATCGCGGCGAGCGCATCGGCGACGAACCGCGCGGCCGAGTACCGCTCGTGCGGCTCCAGAAATCCGACGAGGTGATGCGGAACGCGCGCGCGCTCCTCGTCGCTCGGCGCGGCGGTTCCAACGGGCATGCCGCGGTAGATCTGCCGCGAGTCGGCGCCGACGATCTCGGCATCGAACCGCTCCGCGAGCTCGAGCGCGAGCATGCTCTTCCCGGACGCGGTCGGCCCGGTGAGGATCAGGACGCCGGCGCTCACATCCGTTTGAAGAGCTTGGCGATCTGATCGGCTTCGAGGCGTACGATCGTCGGGCGGCCGTGCGGGCAGTGCATCGGGTTCTCGCACCGCTGCAGCCGCTCGACGAGCGCCGTCATCTCCGGGTACTCGAGCTTTTCGTGCGCGGTCACGACGGAGTGGCATGCGAGCGACGCCCACACGCGCTGGTCCGCGTCGAGCCCGCGCACGTCGTCGCCGAGGCATTCGACGAAATCCGCGACGTCGAACGGGCGCGTGCGGCCCGCGTGTACGAGCCGTGCGGGCGTCGCGGTCACGCGATAGGCGCGCTCGCCGAAGTGCTCGACGTGCAGGCCGCCCGCGGCGAGCGCATCGAGCGTCGCGTCCAGCCGGTCCGCCTCTTCGGGGCGCACCTCGAAGGTGTACGGGACCAGCAGCGGTTCGGATGCGGTGTGAGCGCTTGCGTTCGCGGCGAGCTGCTCGAACACGATTCGCTCGTGCGCCGCATGCTGGTCGATCAGCACGACCGCGTCGCCGTCCGTCGCGAGGATGAACGTGCGGTCGACCTGCGCGAGCACGCGCAGCGTCTTGCGCTCGCCGTTCTCGCCCGAGGTACCGGCGAACGTTCCGGGCACGAACGTCTGACTCCACGCTGACGGCGCGCCCGCAGCGTCCGGCACATCGTTCGCACCGGCGTACTCGCGCGCCGGCGGTGCGAACGAGATCGCTCGCTGCAGGCGTTCCGACGCGCCGCTGCGCAGCGACGTCGCGATCGCGTCCTTCACCACCGCGACGACCCGATCGCCGTGGCGCAGCCGCACGTCGCTCTTGGTCGGATGCACGTTCGGATCGACTTCGTCCGGCGGAATGCTGAGGTAGAGCACGCCGAACGGGTGCCGCCCCACCATCGCGAACGTGCGGTACGCCGCCGCCCACGCGCCGCTCAGCAGCGTGCTGCGCAAGAGCCGCCCGTTCACGAACAGCACCTGGCTGCGCCTGTCGGGCCGGTCGTCACCGGGCGAGCTCACCCAGCCGCTCACGCCCGCGTGCCTGCCCTCACCGCGCACCGCGACCATCGTCGTCGACGACGTGCCGAACACGTGCCGCAGCCGCGGCGCGAGATCGTCGCCGGGCGCGAACGCGAACGCCGTCTTGCCGTCGTGCTCGAGCGTGAACCCGATCTGCGGATACGCGAGCGCGAGCGTCGCGAGCCAGGCCGCGATGCGCGCGGACTCCGCCGACGGCGAGCGCAGATACTCGCGCCGCACCGGCACGTTGCCGAACAGATCGCGCACGACGACGCGCGTCCCGGGCGGCCCCGCGAGCGGCCGCAGCTCGCCGATCTCTTCGGCGTGCGCGTCGAGCGCCGTCGCAACGTCCGCATCGGAAGTCCGCGACACGATCGTCACCTTCGCCACCGCGGCGATCGACGCAAGACCCTCGCCGCGAAAACCGAGCGTGTCGACTCTCGCCAGCTCGGAGGCATCGGCGATCTTCGAGGTCGCATGACGCCTCAGCGCCAGCGGCAGATCTCCGGGCACGATCCCGACGCCATCGTCCGCGACCTCGATCTCCGCGAGCCCGCCGCCCCGCACGCGAACCGCAATCCGCGTCGCGTCCGCATCGAGCGCGTTCTCGACGAGCTCCTTCACGACCGAAAGCGGCCGTTCGATGACCTCGCCGGCCGCGATCTGCCCGATCGTCTCAGGGTCCAGGAGCCGAATCACCCCGCGGGATTCAACGCCGCGGCGGCGAGCTCCGGTCAGCGCGGCGGCAGTATGTCGTCCACCGGAATCGCATCGTCCGGGAACGCGAGCGGTGCGACCGAGTCGCCGCGTCCGGCGACGCGCTTGGACTCGAAGCGTTTGCCGCGCGGCTCTCGATAGACTTCGATGCGCTCGTGAACCACGTCGACGAGCCAGTACTCGCGCACGCCGCATTGAGCGTAGGCGCGCAGCTTTTTGCCGCGGTCGTCCGCGAGCGACGTGACGGACACTTCGACGACGAGCAGCGAATCGTTGACCGTCGGGTTCGCGACGGCATACCGCTCCTCCGGGAGCGAGTTCAGCATGACGTCCGGCTGAGGCTCGGACCAGTCGTCCAGCGTGATCGGACCTTGTACGCTGATCGACGCACGATCCCCGAAACGGCGCTGGAAATTCGTGTTCAACCGCCGCACGCTGTAGCCGTGCTCGGGTCCGATCGGCGGCATCGGGATCAGCACGCCGTCGAGCAATTCGACGCGGTCGTCCGGCTTGATGACGCCGAGCTCGCCCATGCGGTGATATTCCGCGACCGTGATCGGCCGCTCGGGGAGGTAGTCTTCCGTGTTTTCTGCTTGCATCTCACTCATCGCAGTGTGCGCCTCGTGGATTTCTTCCACGTGTCCGGTTCGTTGCCGGTATGAGGAGACCCGTCCGCCGAACAGCCGAAACGGCCAATTGCCGGCGCGGTGGATTTATCGTTCCGGGACGGCCGGCTGCTGTCCGTCCGCCGTTGCCACCGCTTTCGCGATGCGCTCTTCGCTTATGGTGTTCCGGGCGGGCTCGCCGTCGGCCGGTTCCGGCAGCTCCACGCGCAGCTTCGGCATCGCGCCCGGCTGGTTGTCGCGGATGTATGCGACGATCGCTTCGCGCACGAAGCAGCGCAGGTCGAACAGCTCGGAGGAATTGCGCGCCGTCACCAGCGCGCGCACTTGGACGGCGCGTTCCGTCACGTCGGTCACCTGCACGTTCTGGAACTGCTTGTCCCACAGCGGCGAGCGCTCCACGATCTTCGGCAGCTCGGCGCGCAGCGCTTCGACGTCGAGCGTCCAGTCGGCGAACACGTACACTTCGCCCACCAGGTTCGCGGTGCGGCGCGTCCAGTTCTCGAACGGCGTGTTGATGAAGTAGGTCAGCGGCACGACGAGCCGGCGCAGGTCCCACAGCCGCACGACGACGTAGGTGCTGTGGATCTCCTCGATGCGGCCGAACTGTTTCTCGACGATCACCACGTCGTCCAGGCGAATCGGCTGTGTGAGCGCGAGCTGCACGCCCGCCACGAGATTCTCGAACAGCGGCCGCGCCGCTAGGCCGACCGCGATGCCGGCGACGCCGGCCGATGCGAGCAGCGTCGTGCCGAGCGCGCGAATGGGCGGGAACGTCATCAGCTCTGCGCCGAGCGCCACGATCAGCACGATGATCACGAGGACGCGCGAGAGGATGTCGACGCGCGTGCCGAGCTGGCGCGCGAGCAAGTTGTCCTCGACGTCGATGCGGTGCTTCGCGACGATGATGTCGCCCCACACGCGAATGAGGACGATGATCGTCCACGCTATCGCCGCGATCGTGAGCAGTCCGGTGAAATGCAGCGCGGGCTGCGTCCAGGCATCGGGAAGATCCAGGTACGGCGTGAGGACCAGGATCGCGAGCAGCGGGAAGATGTAGCCCGCGGACCGTCCGGTCCGCCGCACGATCGCGGTTGCGAACGGCGTGTGGCTTCGCTTCGCCCAGCGGCGCAGCGCCCAGAAGAGCGCGCGGTGGACGGCGATTCCGACCAGCACGGCGATCAGCACCCACGCGACCGCCGTGATCGTGTCGAGCTGGGTCTGGTTCAGCCAGAATTTCCGGTCCATTCCACCGGATCGTACCCTCTCAGGCTCCGGCCGGGCCGGACGAAGGTGACGTCAGTGCAGGTCGAACAGCAACGGCTGCTCGACGACCTCGGGTTTCGCCAGCTTGCCGCGCAGCGGGGCCGCCGCCTCGACCGTGGGCCGCCCTTCGAGCACCGCCGCCACCTCGCGCGCCCGTGCCACGACGGCCGGCGGCAGCCCGGCCATCCGCGCGACCTCGATGCCGAACGACCGCGACGAGAAGCCGGGCAGCACGCGGTGCGAGAACACCGGCGCGCCGCCGCGCGTGCTCTCCACCGCGGTGATGTGGAAGTTCGATACGAGATCCCAGCGCTCGGACAGCGGCACCAGCTCGTGGAAGTGCGTCGCGAACAGTACCATCGGCGCGCGCGACTCGCGCTCGAGCAGGTACTCGCAGATCGCCTGCGCGATCGCGAGCCCGTCCACCGTGCCGGTGCCGCGTCCGATCTCGTCGATCAGCAGCAGACTGCGGTCGGTCGCGCGGCGCAGGATGTTGGCCGCTTCGGACATCTCGACGTAGAACGTCGACTGGCCCGACGCGAGGTCGTCGCCCGCGCCGATGCGCGTGAAGATGCGGTCGACGATTCCGAGCTTCGCGGCGCGCGCCGGCACGAACGAGCCGATCTGCGCGAGCAGCACCAGCAGCGCCGTCTGCCGCAGGTACGTCGACTTGCCGCCCATGTTCGGACCGGTCAGCAAGATGAACCGCGACGCGTTGATGCCCAGGCGCAAGTCGTTGGGAACGAACGACGAGCCCAGCAGCGCTTCCATCACCGGATGGCGGCCGTCGACGATCTCGATGGTGCTGTCCTCGCTGAACGACGGGCGGACGTAGCCGCGCTCGCCGGCGACTTGCGCGAGCGAGCAGTACGCGTCGAGCTCTGCGAGCGCGTCCGCGGTGGCGAGCAGCTCGTCGACGCGCTCGCCGATCCGGTCGACGAGCCCTTCGTACAATGCCTGCTCCAGGCGCAGCTGGCGCGACTCGGCCGACGCGATCGCCACGTCGAGCTCGCGCAGCTCGGCCGTCACGTAGCGCTCGCCGTTCGCCAGCGTCTGGCGGCGCGTGTAGTCGGGTGGAACGTTGCCGACCTGCGCCTTGGGCACTTCGATCGCGTAGCCGAACGCCGACGCGTACTTCACCTTGAGCGACTTGATCCCGGTGCGCTCGCGCTCGCGGTCTTCGAGCGCCGCGATCCGCGAGCGGGCGTCACCGCGCAGCGCGACGCATTCCGCCAGATCGGCGCTCGCCTCGGCGCGAATCACGCCGCCGCCGGCCAGCGTCGCGGGCGGCTCGTCGACCAGCACGGCGTTCAGGTCCGCGCGCACGTCCTCGAACTCGCCGACCCGTTCGGCGATCCCGCGCATCCCGGCGGGCAACGCCTCGTCGCGCAGCGCGTCGGTGATCGGATCGAGCAGCGCCAGCGTACGGCGCAGCGATCCCAGATCGCGCGGCAGCACGCGCCGGAAGCGAACCTTCTGGCCGATGCGCTCGAGGTCGAAGCAGCCGTGCAGCACGTCCTGCAGCGCCAGGCGCCGCGCGGCGTCGCGCACGAGCGACTCCACGCAGTCCGCGCGCGCGCCGATCGCCGTGGCGTTCACCAGCGGGGCGAGAAGCCACCGCCCAAGCAGGCGCGACCCCATCGCCGTGCGCGTGCGGTC
>Ga0209624_10002711_pt1 | contig 12963 bp, 9 predicted proteins | sample JacPinW_OM2H0_O1_FD_188565 | JGI IMG/M metagenome (GOLD analysis project Ga0209624, IMG submission 188565) | Forest soil microbial communities from Algoma, Ontario, Canada - Jack Pine, Ontario site 1_JW_OM2H0_O1 (SPAdes) (version 2) | ecosystem: Environmental > Terrestrial > Soil > Boreal... | reverse complement strand
TGGATACGCCGCTGTACCTTGTTCTTCGCGCGTCGGACGATTTCTTCGCTTTGCGCTGTCTGCGCCCCTACATGGCTGGGGCCCAAAATCACTGCCAATGTAAGTGCGACCAATACGGCCGCCGCGAATCGTCGAGACACAAATCCTCCCTGATACAGAGATCTGGCAAGGCCAACCGTGCAACACCCGGGCCACCCAACCCTTCTTGAAAAAACCAAAGTAATGGCACCCATGTCCATGAAATGAAGCAGCTTAGTTCTTTCCTGAGGGCGTTCGTCTCAGCTCAGTACTCTTACCGCTGTCTCATTAAGCTAGAATGAGCCCGTGTTTCTCAGTGTGAGACCAAGTCTCACGAGAAAACGCGGGATTTCACACAAAGGCACCCCTCCCGCCCATTTCCCTTGACTCAAATTGAGATGACAGATACTTTCCCAAATAGATTCAAGCACTTGTGAATCGCGAAAACTATTCTTCTGGTATCGGTGCGGCACTCGGCGTTTCTGGTAGCGGTCCGATCGTTTCCCCGGACAATAGCAGTGCTCGCGGGTCCGATGAGGGCTTCCAGAAGCTCCTGCTCCGCATTGCTGCCAGCTCCTCCGGACGCTCCGATTCCAACGCGCTGATCCACTTGTTCTGCTGTGCCACCCGCGAGTACTTCCAGGTAGCCGGCGTCTATTTCTGGCGTTGTCAGGCCGGAGATGAGTTAGTTGGTGAGCAAGCAGACGGAAAGCTCATGGAACGTTTTGTCGGGATGCGGTTGCGTCCCGACCAGAGTGCCGTAACCGCCGATGCGGTTCGCCATCGGCGTACGACCTTCGCGAATCATGTGCACTCCAGCGCCTTTCCCGCTGCCGCGGAGTTCGACGCCCGATCGTTGCTCGCAGCTCCGCTTATGGCTTTCAATGAAGTAATCGGTGCGGTCACCTTCTTGCACGACACCGACGACGAATTCTTCAACGAGGACTTAGCCGCCAAAGCTACGATTTTGGCCGGGCAATTAGGAACTCTTCTGGAAGCGGCCCGCCTCGCCGAAGCCTCTAAAGAAGAGCATCGCAGGGCCGAAATCCTTGCGGACGTGGCCCACGCGCTTCATTCAACCCCCGACGTCACGGCCGTAATCGAGGCTTTGGCCGACCGGTTACGCTTGCTTCTGCGCACTCGCCTGGTTTGCGTCTTGTTGCGCCGCGAAGGCCCCTTCGAGCTAAAAGCCGTATCTGCCGAAACGCCCCAGTTGGCAACCTCCGCGCGAGCTCGTCATGACCGGCAGACTCTGCGCTTTGCCGCGGACCTTGCCCAGCGTGCGGTGGCGGCGGGGGAGCCGATTACTCTTTCTATTGGTGCCGACGTTCATTCGCTTGGGAATCTGGTTTCTCCGGGCATGTTGATCGCGGCTCCGTTTCGCACCTCAAGGACTCAGGGCGCAATCCTTATCTACCCCCGGCATGATGGAGTTTTCACCTCAGAGGAACGGGCGCTGGTGGCCGCCATTACGGGCTTTGGCGCGGTCGCTGTCGCACATGCCGAACTTCACGCTACGGCTCATGCGCAGGCGCACGAACTACATCAACTCCTTGAAATTTCCTCTGAACTTAGTTCCAGTGGCGACTTGGAACGCTTTCTGCAAGCGTTTGTGATCCGTGCCGCCGATTTCCTGGGATTTGGACGCTGTTTCATCGCCTTGTTGGAAGAAGATCAGTTCATGGTGCGGTATAGCGTCGAAAGAGGAGAACCGCGCCGCATCGAGAATGTTTTCCCGGAGGGCATTGCCACTCGAGCGCTGCGTGCCAAGGAAGTGTTTTGGACCGACGAGGCCAGCCGCACACCTGGGGCCAACCTCGATGTGGTTTCGAAATATAAGGTTCAGCAGTTGCTCGCCGTACCTTTGCTAGGCACTACTGGACGGCTTCTCGGAATGTTCGGCGTCCTTGACCGAGTGGACGAAACAGGAATCACCCAGGAAGATATTCGTCGTGCCCGTGCCCTATCCAATCAGGCGGCCGTCGCGCTCGAAGTCGCCAGCAACCTCCATCTATCCGAGCAACATCGCCGTCGCGCCGAAGCTCTGGTCGAACTGGCTCGTGAAATCGACGGCGCCCTGCGGCTTCCCGAATTCTCCCGCCGGTTCGTACGTCGGATCGCCGAACTGACGGGCTCTTCCGCCGGGCTGCTCGCGGTTCCGCACGAGGGACGGTGGCAAGTGTCCGCCATCTACGATCGCGAGAAGGCTTCTAGTGAGCCGCAACAGTCGCTCGTCGCTGCTCCGAGTTCGGAGAATCGAGTTCCGCAAGGTTGGCTTAACAGCGATTTGGCGCCACAGGATTCACCAGCGGTCGCCTCTCATGCTCCGATGCCTCCGGATCGCGACACCGATCGCGCACTTGGGGTAGGCCTCGCCGAATTCTTGCCGCTCCATCCAGAAGGAATCGCGGCCGGGGCCGCCAGCCAGCTTCTGGGCGCAGACGCTGCCTCCGCATTGGGCTGGACCGATGCCATTCTGGTGAAGTTGTCTGGGGCGAATGGGCAGGTCGATGGAATCTTATGCCTTTCGCGACGATCCCCCGCATTGAGTCAGGAGGATCGCGTCTTTCTTGAAACTATGGCCGGCCACGCTGCCATGGCCCTGCAGAATGCTCGCCTCTTCACCCAGATCGAGCAGGCGAATCGGCATTGGATGGAGATTTTCGACGCCATCACCGATTTCATTGTCGTCCACGATCAGACGGATAAGGTTCTGCGCGTGAACCGCTCCTTGGCCACGATGATTGGCGTTTCGCCAGCCGAACTCATCGGCGTCAATATGCGGGCCCTGATGGCGCTGACCAGCGACACGGCTTCTTATTCATGTCCGTTCTGCCGTTCCATGTCCGACGACTCCGATGAGTTCGCTCATCCGGTATTCGATCGGACCTATCTTGTCTCAACTTCCCGTGTGCACGGAGCCTCCGGCGAGGGTCTGCAAACCATTCACGTTCTCAAAGATATTTCGGACCGCCGCGAGGCTGAGCGCCGTTACCGGGAACTCTTCGACAATGTGCAGGAAGGTCTTTTCTTCAGCACGCCCGCCGGGCGCTTCATCGAAGTCAACGATGCCATGGTCCGCATGCTCGGCTATTCCAGCCGCGAAGAACTTTTGCAGATCGACATTCCGACGCAGCTCTATTTGACCCCAGAGCAGCGCGAGCGTCATGCGACCACGATGGAAGAGCAGGGTCATCTGCGCAACTTCGAAGCGACTCTGCGGCGCAAAGACGGCTCGCCGATTCACGTCCTGATCAATGCCTTCGGTCTCTACGACAGCCAGGGACGCGTGCTGCAGATTCGAGGGTTGATGCTCGACGTCACTGGGCTGCGGACCTACCAGTCCGAACTCCACCGCGAGCGTGACTTTTCCGGAAAGATCCTCAGTAATACTCAGAGTTTCATCCTGGTGGCCGACACCGCCGGACTGATCAGCTATGCCAACCGCCGCTGGTACGATGCCGGCTTTGACCAGAAGGAGTTGCTGGGCCGGCCGCTGCTGGAACTGGCCGCTCCCGGCTTCGTCCGTCCTTTGTCGGAAGCCGTCCAAAGCACGTTGAACAGCCAGCAAGTCGATAACTTGGAGTTGGAGATCGCGCGCCGCAGCGGTGCAGTGGGGAAATTCTCCGCCAATCTAAGCCCGATGCGCGATGAGCAGGGAATTGTCACCAGCATCGTCGTTGTTCTCACGGACATCACCGACTCTGCTGTGCTCCGCGACAAGTTAGTTCACGCGGAAAAAATGGCCGCTGTCGGTCAGTTGGTCTCAGGTGTCGCCCACGAGGTCAACAATCCACTCACGGCTATCCTCGGCTTCGCCGATCTGCTGATGGAGAATCCCGACCTCACTGAAGGCGCCCGCAAAGATCTTCGCGTCATTCTTCAAGAAGCGCAGCGCACGAAGCAAATCGTCCAGAACCTGCTCAGCTTTGCCCGCCAGATGCCGCCGCAGCGCAATCCTTTGCAGCTGAACGTCATCCTGCGGCGGACGATCCAACTGCGTTCCTACGATTTCAATAGCCACGGCGTCGACGTAGTCGAGCACCTCGACGAAGGACTTCCTGACGTGATCGGCGACGCCCATCAGTTGCAGCAGGTCTTCCTCAACATTCTCAACAACGCTTACGACGCGGTGCACGAAGTCGGTCGCCCCGCGCGCATCGAAATCATGTCCACCAAAGCCGGAGACGCTGTCGAAGTCTCGTTTTCCGATAACGGCAACGGGATTACTCATCCCGACAAGATTTTCGACCCCTTCTTCACGACCAAAGAGGTCGGAAAGGGCACGGGTCTTGGCCTCAGCATCTGCTATGGCATCGTCAAGGAGCACGGCGGCGAGATTCTTTGCCATAACAACATTGCAGGGCAGGGCGCCACGTTTATCGTCCGTCTCCCGGCAATTCCCCACACCGCTTCCTTCGGTGTGGCCGCAGGAGTGAAACAAACATGAGCCTACCAGCCTTACGACCTCAGCCTTTGCCGGTGCTACTCATTGAAGATGAGCCGGCAGTTATGGCCTATGTGCAAGCCGCCCTCGAGCGCAGCGGATATCCCGTAGTTTGTTGCGAATCCGGCGTTGACGCTCTCCGTCTGCTCGAGAACGGATTATTTCTCGGAGTCGTTTCCGATATGCGAACGCCCGGCGGCGTCGATGGAGGCCAGGTACACGCCTGGATCGCCCGTCACCGCCCCGACCTTGCCGCGCGCCTCGTTTTCATCACGGGAGACATCGCGAACGAAGAAACCGTAGCGACTCTGCGAGAAACCGGCGCCCCCTGCGTCGAAAAGCCCTTTCGCGTTCAACAGTTTATTGATGTGATTTCTAAGACCTTTGGGAAGGCCGAGTGAATAATACAGGCAGTAAAGATGATCTCCGTATCCGTTTGCTCATCGTCGACGACGAGCAAAGCATTCGCAAGCTCTGTTCAACGGTGGGCGAGGCACTAGGTTTTTTCTGCCTTGAGGCGGAGAGCGGCGAGTCTGCGCTCGCTCTGCTCGAAGAGCAGTCCGTCCACATGGTGCTGTCCGACATGGTCATGCCGCACATGTCCGGCCTCGAATTCCTGGAGAAGGTCAAGAAGCTGTTACCTCGCACTGAAGTCGCCCTGATGACCGGGCACGGCTCGATCGAGACCGCCGTCCAGGCTATGAAACTGGGTGCCTACGACTACATTACGAAGCCGTTTTCACCGCTCGAGGAACTCCGTTTGTTTCTTCGCCGCATGGCGGAGAAAGTTCGTCTTGTTGAAGAAAACGAATTTCTTAGGCAGCGCACTGATTCTGAAACCGCGGTCCACGGCATCATTGGCTCGTCCGCGCGTATTCAGGAAGTGCTGCGCATGGTCGCACGGCTCAAAGATACCCGCACCCCTGTCCTTATCTATGGAGAGAGCGGGACGGGCAAAGAACTGGTAGCCCGCGCCATGCATTTTCGCGGAGCCTTCGCGAGCCGTCCCTTCGTCGCGGTCGATTGCGGATCGCTTGTCCCCACGCTGATCGAAAGCGAACTCTTCGGATACGAAAAGGGAGCTTTCACCGGAGCCCTAAAATCCAAAGAAGGTTTGTTCAAGGCCGCCGATGGTGGCACAATCTTCCTCGACGAAGTCGGCGAGCTGCCGCTGGAACTGCAGGCCAAACTGCTACGCGTACTACAGGAGAAGGAAGTACGACCAGTGGGCAGCAACCAGAAGATTAAGGTCGACGTGCGCGTCATCGCCGCCACGAACCGCGACCTGGAAGCCGCTTACAAGAACGGGACATTCCGCAAAGATCTGTACTTCCGCCTCAACGTGGTGACTCTCTACGTGCCTTCGCTCCGCGAGCGCCGCAGCGACATTCCCATGCTCGTGCATTGGTTCCTCGAGCGTTATGCTCCCGGTGGCGAAATGCACGTCTCCAGCGCTGCCATGAAGGCACTCATGCAATACGAGTGGCCCGGCAATGTCCGCGAACTGGAGAATTGCGTGGAACGTGCCGTAGCCCTCGGCAACGGACAGGTCATTGATCTTGGCGATCTTCCTCCCTCCATCGCTTCCGGAGGTTTAGCTCCGGGATCGCCAGTGATCGAATCGACCAGAAAATCCACCGTGCTTGACCCCGATCTAGCCGCCGCAGAAGCGATGACAGGGGAATCCACGCGCCCCCCATTGTCGACAACGGATCTCGAAGACATCGAGCGCGCCACCATTCAACGCGTCTTCGAGCAGGTAAAGGGAGACAAAACTCTAGCGGGACGCATGCTGGGCATCAGTCGCGCTACGTTGTACCGGAAACTCAAGCGCTACAACATCAGCGCCGCAGCGGCCACATCGGGCGCGTCGAGCCACACGCTGCAATGACATCGAGGTGAGGATGCCGGACCAACGGCATTTTCGATTCCAACGATAGCCGAGGGTTATTTTGTCGGGCGCCGTTTGCGTTCCGCAAGTTTGGCGCACTGGTCCGCAATTTCCTTAACCAGGAATCCCATCTTTGGATGGCTAGGCTCCATGTCCACTGGGATTCCCAGTTCCTTCAGCGCAGCCGAGGCGACCGGGCCGATTGAACCAACGACAGTGTGGCCCAAAGATTGAACGACGTCGTCTTTCAGCTTCATCTCTTCCGCAATCTGCAGCAAGTGTCGTATCTGAATCGCCGAAGTGACCAGCAAAATATCGATTTCTCCGCGAGAAATCGCCTGAACCGCTTCCCGCAGCGGACCCGTATCCTCCGGCAAGCTCCATTCATAAACGCGAATCGGCATAACCTGCGCGCCACGTTCCTCCAACCCCGCCAGCAGATCGGGACTGGAGGCTCCGTACTCTTGCACTACCACCAATCTTCCTTTCAGCGGGATGATGTCCCTCTTTTCGTCGAGTAGTTCGAGAAGCTCGCGCCACGTATTCGGCTCGGGAACGATCGCCGCAATCGGCACCCCCCATTCGCGCAAAACGGCCACGGGTTTCGGCCCTCTGCCAATCACTGTGATCCGACTGAGGCCGAGGATCAACTCTTCCCGTGGACAAATCCCTTCAGTTGCCGCCGCCAACGCCCTCGCGCCAACTCCAGTCAGAAAGATCGCGACGTCGACCTTGCCGTCTTTCAACGCCGCAACAAATTTCCGCGCGTCGCCATGATCTTCGGCCTGAACCTCGCGAGTTGAGGGAGCCACCATCGGTTCACCCCCGTTGTTCGCGATCAGTTGAGCCATTTCGCGAGCGCGGCGGCTCTCAAGAGATAAAACCCGGCGATTGCCGAATCCAGGCTGTTTTGGATTTTCGGTCATGCGCGATCAGACTAAACCAAACCGGATCAGCGGCATGGAAAAAATCTGTCGCGAGTCTTCCAATCTTGTAGTAACGGCCCCAAAGCACATATCTACGCCGCCGCGTCTGGCGTGGTGGGGTGTGGTGGGGTCCGGAGGCACGAATGTTAAGTCCCTGGGTGTCGTTTCTGGCGCAACTACTCTTTCGGCTGAATCATTCGTGGAGTGGCGACCCGACTCTCGCAGTTCACGGACCAGGTTCGCGACCACGCTTGGCAAGTTTTCGTCGCACGGCGCGACTTCAATCACCTGCTGGGCAGCCATGGCGTGCGGCCCGGTGCGACCTCCCACATAGATCGCGACCGCTTCCACCATGTTGCCGTCAATTCGTGTCTTGAATCCTCGGAAGCCGATGTCAGCGGCTTCGTGATTTCCGCATCCCGCCGGACATCCTGACCAGTGCATCCGCACCGGATCTCCGCGAGTCCCCATCCGCTTTTCAAGTGCAGTCGCCAGCCTGGCCGCTTGTCCTTTGGTATCGATTTGCGCCAGGTTGCAGTAATCCGTTCCCGTACAGGCAACCAGGCTTCTGCGGAACGCAGACGGAGCCGGGGAGATCTCCTGTAGAAGCTCCTCTTCGAGCAGTTCAGAGACACGCTCCGCCGGAACATTCGGCACAACCGCATTCTGTCCGGTGGTCAGGCGTACGCTGCCATCCCCGTAGTTGTCCGCGATCCGCGCCAGTTCATCAATCTGGTCCGCGGAGATGCGCCCCTCGGAGACGCAGAGTCCGACCGATCGGAAGCCAGGTTGCTTTTGCCAAGCCACTCCCAGGTGATCGTTCTCGTGACGGCCGCGAACGTCCCGACCGGCCGGCGCCAACTCCCGTCCGAACCGGCGCTCGAGTTCTTCGCGCAAACTCAACAGTCCCCATTCTTCGATCAGGAAAGCGAACCGGCACTTCGACCGAGCCTCCCGTGGGCCATGATCGCGAAAAATGCGAATCAACTCCCCTGCCACCTGCGCAGCCTCGTGGGGTTCGACAAAAACGTCCAACGGCGACGCGATCCTGAAGCCTCCCGATCCCATCTTGCCGCCGACGAGCACGTTGAATCCTGCTCGATCCCTCCTCATTGCAGGAACCAGCGCCAAGTCCTGCGATTCGCTGTGAGTACAGTTCTCTAGGCAGCCGGTGACCACAACGTTGAACTTCCGCGGGAGATTCGTAAACTCGGGATTGCCGTCCGAACCGACAAGCATCCTGTCCAATTCCTGTGAAACCAGTGAGGCATCGAACAGCTCATTGATCGTCAGACCGGCGAGCGGACAACCGTTGATGTTGCGTACGTTGTCCATTCCAGTCTGGAGAGAATGCAGGTCCACTCCGCGCAGCTTCTCCCAGATTTCGGGAACGCTCGGCAGTTGAAATCCGCGCAACTGGACTTGCTGGCGGGTTGTGATGTCGAGCGCGCAGTTTCCCAGGCGCCTGGAGATATCCGCGACCGCCCGCAACTGCCGTGCGTTCGTGAACCCGTTCGGCATCCGCACGCGCATCATGAAACGCCCCGGTGTCGGTTTGCGAAAGAACACGCCAACCCACTTGAGCAGATCTTTTTCTGATGCCGTTAGCGATTCGTAGCCCTGCGAGATCAGCCGAGAAATATCTTCCCGAATGCGCAGTCCATCGCCACCCTTAAGCGCCTTTGCGGTCTCGGCGGCATTTGACCCCGTTCGCATGAGAACCACCTTTTCGAGAAAGTTCCCGCGAAACCAGCCCACTCTCGCCTTGATTCGCGGTTGAGCGATGGTTACCACACGAAGAGAAGTGCGAAAAATTCAAAATACTAATTCGATGGATCACAGCGGAGCAGACTTCACGAGAGGCCGTCTTTGTTGGGAAATACGCGATAATTAGCCCGAGGACGCGTGGTCTGCAAATCTGCGCAATGAATTCTTTGCATGAGAGACGCGATGAGACGGCCGTCTCACCCTGAGACGCAGATTCAATGCGAGCCTCATGCGAACACGTCAGAACTTCCCCTAAAGCGCTGAAAAGACTCTCACGTAAGTACTAGTACCTCCGTTCCCGGAGATGGTTCTCACGTTGCTCCCATTCTCATCGAACCGCGGATATCCGGCTCCCCAAAGCTCTTCCAAACCAGGAAGAGGGGGAGCCCGACCGCATTTCGAGCGGCAGAACTCCAGTTGAGCGAGTCGCTCAGGGCTGGCGAGTCTCAGATAAAAGGATTCTCATTCGCTTGGCGCAACAAGCCACAGCAACGGCGCGCAACTCGCAAAACACCAGCCCCGTGGCTGGACTCGCCCGCTTTTTTCCGGACGCGACCGCCATGCGCATGCCGGTTCAACTGGCTCGTGTCCTTCAGCCGGGCGAACCTGTCGACTTCAGTGAGAGTACCGTCATCGAATTCGGAACCCCTCGCGAAGTTCTCTTTGCCTGCAAGACCCCGCTCGAGTTCGCCGACATTCTGCAGTTACGCAACTCGGACGGTTCGCTCAACGTCGAAGTTTCGGTCGTCGCGGTGCAATATCACCCCGGCAAGACTCTCGTGGCCGCGCGCTTTCGGGGCGACGTGCCCAACTGGATCGTGAAACCATGACCCCTTCCACCCCTGTACAAGATCTCGCAACCCAATGGAATTTTGCCCGGCGGTTGTATCCCATTTATTTCGAACTCGCGCGCGAGTTCGCCATCGACGTCAAGCCATGTGCCGACCTTGAAGCCGGCGTCGACACTCCGGGCAAAGAAGCCGTCGAGCAGGCTAATCAGTGGCTCGATCAGATGGACACCCTCGTTCAGGTCCACCAGCTACGCCAGTTTCTGCAGACTAGCTCTCTGGTGAATCAGGATGGTCTCGTCAGTCTCCTGCAGCATTTCCTGGCCAAGCCCACCAAGACTGATGTGATCCGCGACAAGATAGATTTTCTGCTTGTCCAGTACTTCAGCCAACTCGCGCCAACAGGCATCAACGACACAGAAGTCGATCTCGCCTATGTTGCTCAAGCTCTTGAATCGATTGTTGGCCCCGTTGACCTCAAGCCTCCCGTTTGGCTGAACGCGCTCGACCGCGTTCTCGAATCGGCCCGCAAATGCCGTTCGCTCGACGAATTGTTGCACGGCGGCGTTCTCGAACAAGGCCGTAAGGCGAAGGGCTTAGCCGGCGAGTTGTTTTATCTGCCGATCGCATTAGTCGCATTCACTCGCTTTGGTTACTTGATGCGGAGAGCGTTTTTCCGCTTGATGCTTGGCGATCTCAATCTGATCCTCGACGGTTTAACCGAGCTCGAAGACAAAGGCATTGAGACGATCGATTGCCGACGTGCTCAGTTCTCGGCGCAGGAGCCGATCATTCGTCTACGCATGATCTGCCAGTCGTGGAAGGTGATGTTCCAGGCCGAGTATTCTTCCGGATCGCCGCTGCGCATGCTGGTGGACCTGCGAGCTTCCGTGGAAAACGCCCTCGGCCGCGGTAAAGCTGAGTCCGACCCAAAAGCCAAACCAGTTGCAGCGGCTAAGCCTGCAGTGGCGCCTGCGGGTGGAAAGCCTGCTGCGAAGCCGGCACCAGCAAAAGCTTCCGCCGCCGCCGCGGGACAATCTGGGGTCAAACCGGCGCAGGCTGCTGCTTCGAAGCCCGTTGCCAAACCCGTCCAGCCTTCAGCCTCGCCCGAGTTCGAAATCTCGAGTGCTCCTGGATGGGATCCGGATTCAGATGCGCAGAAGAAGTGATCGGCGAACAAGTTGAGTTCTGAGAAATCGGCCCTAAGCAACTACGGGCTGACAGAAGTTTGGAAGGAAAGTTCGTTCGTGGAAACGCCGACCGTACTCATCATCTCCGACGACGTAGATTTTTCGCGGCGCGTCACCGCTCGCTGGCAAATGGAGCGCAACGTTCCCACCTTCACTCTGCTGAGCGGAGAGCTGTGGCCCCGGTTCGTCGTGGACATCTTCGATGTGGCAATCGTCGGTCAACTGCGCCGCGATCTGTTGTCGGTTGTGCTCGAGCCGCTGCATTCCACAGGACAGCCTATCTTTTGTGTGTGTCACGATAGTGCCACGGCGCAGCTGGTGCGCGATCGCTGGCCCCGGGTTTCAATCCTGCGTCCGAGCGAGCATTGGCTTGAAACGTTGGTCCTGGCCGCAGCAGAAGCCGTACATCGCTCCCGCGCCGAATCCAGAGCCCGTGCTGCCGAGCTTTCCCGCGCTGCCCTGGAACGCGAGGCAACCCTCGGGCGCTACATGCTCGAAATGCGCCACAGCATGAGTAATGCGCTGACTTCGGTTCTGGGCAATTCCGATTTGCTGCTGCTCGAGCCCGGAAGCCTCTCGGCCCAGACGCGCGCGCAGATCGAGACGATCCGCAACATGACCCTCCGCATTCACGAGATCATGCAGCGCTTTTCGTCTTTGGACAAAGAAATGAATGTGGTCGCGCAGCAGGCCGTACAAGATTCACGAAAGATGTACGCCGCGGTGGCGGCGGGCGACTGAGAAACTCTTCCTCCCCCAGGATGCAGCTGATCGGATCGACCAGTTTGGCGGAAGGTTTGAGGAAGCACTATGCATAGATTGATGGCAGGCGTCACCATTCTCGAGCACGAACTCTCTGAGCTGCGCCTGCTGGTCGAGCGGCAAACCGGAGTTCTGCTCGATTGTCCAAACAGTGCGCTGGCCGCGCATGTCGCGGATTATTTGGAGAATCAGGAACTGGATGCTCCCGGCGCGTTGCTCGCTCAACTTCGCTCGTCCGAACTCGACCCGGCCGCCCTCGCCTTTTTTCTCGATGGCGTCCTCAACGCCAATACCGGCTTCTTCCGTCATCCCGGAGCGATGAATGCCCTCGCACGGCACGTAGTTCCTCAAATCTATTCGCGAAAATCAGACGATGGCCCCTGCACACTCCGGATCTGGAGCGCCGGTTGCGGCACCGGCGAAGAGGCCTACTCGATCGCAATGGCTCTTTGCGAAACCATGCCCAACGGAAGCGGCAACGGTTCAAGCAACGGAAACGGCAGCAAAGATTCTAAGACCGCCTCGCGGAACGGAGGCATTTCCGAGAATTCTGTTCCCGTGCCCGCCGCGACCAGGGACTGGAACGTCCATATCGTCGGCAGCGATTTGCTGCCCTCGGCGATCAAAACCGCCGAACGTGGTCTTTACCCGCAATCCGCGCTCACGGGATTGCCTCCAGCGATCATTCGCGCCTGCTTCTCGAAGATCGGAAACTTGAACGGCACGGCCGGTAGCCCGGATGGACTGCAAGCATCCAACGGATCAGCGAACGGAGCATCAAGCAACGGCGGTTCAAGTAACGGTTCGAACGGCGCATCATATCTGCTGGTCAAGCCACGCCTCCGCAGTCTCGTCACTTTTAATACCATGAACCTGACGAAGCCGGTTTACATAGGCCGCTTTGACTGCATCTTTTGCATGGACGTGCTTCCGCACCTCTCGCGCGCCCAACGCGTCGCGTTGATGGAGCGCCTCCACCTTTACCTCGAGCCCGGCGGATACCTCTTCCTCAGCCAGACCGAAAAGCTCTGCGCGCCAAATCTGAATTTCCGTTCAGAAACCTGCGATGGCTACACGATGCACCGCAAGCCCCTGGCAGCCAGCGCCGCCTACGGAAGATAAGAACTAAGAATGAAGAATCACCATGACCAAGAGGAAGCGGGGTTCCCCTGTG
>Ga0209624_10002709_pt1 | contig 12969 bp, 13 predicted proteins | sample JacPinW_OM2H0_O1_FD_188565 | JGI IMG/M metagenome (GOLD analysis project Ga0209624, IMG submission 188565) | Forest soil microbial communities from Algoma, Ontario, Canada - Jack Pine, Ontario site 1_JW_OM2H0_O1 (SPAdes) (version 2) | ecosystem: Environmental > Terrestrial > Soil > Boreal... | reverse complement strand
ATCCCTACGCGGGCGAGATTCTTTTCCCGGTATTCACGCAAATCCTGTAGAAAAATATCGCCAAACGCCACATCCGTAACTCCGCGATTCTTCCACGTCAAAAGCATCGCTTCCATTCGTGACTCGTATTCCGTGTTCACGCACTGCGGCGGAATTGTGACGATCTCGAGCGGCAAGCCCAACGCTGCGGCCTGCCGCTCGAGCAAATTGCGACGAACTCCGTGCATGCTGATCCGGTCGTAGTCTTCGGTGACCGTGGTCAGCAGCGCAACCACTTCGCGCAGTGGCTCGCGCCTCAGTTGATGGAGCGCCATGCAACTATCCTTGCCGCCGCTCCAACAAAAAAGCACAGGTTTCGCCGTTTTGTTGGCTACTTCCAAATCGTCACTCCCCTCCAATTTTCAACTTCAGTCCGACGCGAATTTCCCGGCCCAACTCCGGGAAACCGACGGCATCTGTATATTGTTTGTTTAAGAGATTTCCGACGCGCACGAACAAAGTTGCGTGCCGCTGAATTTGATATGACGAAGCAACATCAATTCGCATGTATCCGGGATCGTGGTTAATCCCCAGTTCCAGAAAGTCACTATCCGTGCGCTGGCCGGAGAAATATCCAAGAATATTTTCCCCGAACCGGCCTCTGGAGTAATTCAGTATTGCGGTGCCCGAATTCACCGGCCGCCTCAGAAGGTGATTGCCTGCAATCTCAGATGGATCAGACGCGTTCGGCGCTTTCACAACCAGCGTGTTGTCATAAGAATAGTGGCCGGAAAACGTCAGTCCCCGCGCCAGTCGAACTTCTCCAGAAAGATTCACGCCACGCGCGATCGCCAGATCTGTATTGAAATATGTTCCGACGCCGAACGGACACGTTTCCGCGAGCGCCGGAGGCGCCGGAAATGTGGAGCCGAAACTGATCACGTTATGCAGCTCAGTGTAAAAATAATCCGCAGCCAAGTGAACGCGATTCGACGCAAATCCCTGATCGATTCCTCCGCTGCCCGTCCGGCTTTCTTCAGGAAGTAGATTTGGATTTCCGGGAAAGCATGGATCCGTGCCGAATGATTGATCCAATCGTGGTTCGTCAATTCCCTGGCCGTAAAACGCGTGCAGCCTCGTGTCACCAATCGCGCCATTGCCAGCGCGCAACAGATACGCAGCTCCCACTCGCGGCACCACATGCGTTCCGAAACTTGTGTTTGCGTCGGCACGCACTCCTGCGGTCACAGTCAATCGTTTCGTCGCTTGCCACCGTGCATCAAGATAGCCCGCCTGGTTATTTCTGTGTGCGTGATCAGGAGTGATCGCGCTTGGAAATCCATTTTCCACTTCATACTCATAGCCGCCAGTCAGCGCAACGCCGCTAAAGAAATACGTGGCCTGAGCATTTCCCTGCACTCGATTGAATTGACTTATCGCGGCAAATGCCAAGTCGGGATCAGGATTATTTTCGGTATCATTCGCGCGCAGGTCCGTGTCGCTCACAGACACATGCCACAACCAGTTCGTGCCCCTCTTCGCGTCCCACGATGCATTCACGCTGAAATCGTGCTGATCGTTGGTCTGAAATAAATCGGGCGGTTCAAGTAAAGTTTGTCCCGGAATTCCGGCGTCACTGGTGTTGTTTCGCAGAGAGACGCGCAGCGTTTGCGAATCCGAAAGCTTCCAGCCGAAATTTCCATTCAATGCGCGATTATAAAAGAAATCATTCGGTCCCTGTCCGCCGGTAGCAAAATACGTTGCCCCCATCGCGTAGTCGAATTTCCCAAGCAGACCGCTCAGTTCCGCTGAGCCACGGCCGGTGCCAAACGATCCGCCGTCTCCCGTCAAATCCAATTCCGGCGTTCGTGTGTCACCACGTTTCGTGAAAATCTGGATCACTCCAGCCATTGCGTCCGAGCCGTACAGCGCGCTTTCCGCGCCGTGCACCAGTTCGACTTTTTCGACGTTATCCAACATCAAGTTAGAAAGATCAATGAAGCCGCCGGAATCGTTTATGGGCGCGCCATCAATCAATATTTGCGTGTGATTGGAATTTGCTCCATCCAGAAACAGTGTCGTCTGACCGCCTTCAGCACCGGTCCGCGCCACAGTTATCCCCGGTAATGTGGAAAGTAGATCGGGTAGTGAGATTGTTTCCTGCGCATCGATCTGCTGGCGCGTCACTGTGTCAACTCGTACCGGCGATGAAGTTGTTTCCACGGGGTTTGACTCCGCGGTAACCACAACACTCGCCGAAAGCGGCGCTATCTCAAGCTGAAAATTCAATTCCATTTGCTGACCCGCCGTCACTGTAACGTCGCGCTCGATTTTCACAAACGCATCACGTGTGATTGTGACGCGATACTCTCCGGCTGGAAGAGGAAGCTTGAAAGTTCCATCGTCCCGGGAGTCAGTGGCTACCACGAGTGTGCGGCCTTTTAACGAGCCGCGGCTCGTAACAACAACACGCGCCCCACTAATCGCACGCTTACTTGCATCCGTAAGAATTCCATTCAGCGTTCCAGTCGAAGTCGTTTGTGCGAACACACTTCCGCAAATCATCAAAGAAAAAATCATCGACGCAATTACATATCGGGAATAAAACAGAACAGCACGGCGGATTTTCATGGTCTCTCCTCGTCTCCCTCTCGCGCGGGAGATTAAGGTTTCCCCGTCGTGGCCGCACGATGGCCGCCACGTACTTGGGATGCTGACCCCGCCGGTCTCCTGGCTTAGCGGCAACTTGCAAGCAGCGCCTTCCCATGTCGGCCAGCGAAAAATCCACCGGTCCGCAAAGTGGCGCGGCCCTCAAAAGCCGCATACAGTCGCGCGGCGGCGACGGCTTTGAACCGTCTTCCCGAGCGCGGGGTCTGCGATGAATAAATGCAGCGCGAAAAACTAAAACTTTCCACGCCGCCGAATAAATCTACGTCAACAAAACTAAAATAATTTGTCCTGCATTAGAATTGGCGCGGGACGCCCAGTTTTTGTTCCGCGGATATGAACACGCGGACGCCCCTCTGGCCCAATATCCACATCCAGCGGCGCCTCGAAAACCTGCTCGAGTAAATCTCTGCGATACACTTCCGCCGGAGTTCCCACGCGCAAACATTTTCCGTTGTGCATCAACACAACCTGATCCGCAAATTCCGCCGCTAAACTCAATTCGTGCGTCACCACAATAACCGTATAGCGGTTCTCTAACGCCAGCTGACGCAGTCGCTCCAGCAATTCCACTTGTGCGCCGATATCCAAATGCAGCGTCGGTTCGTCCAGCAATAATAAAATCGGCTGTTGCGCAAGCGCGCGCGCCAGAATCACTCGCTGTTTTTCGCCGCCGGAAATTTCATGCATCCAGCGATCGCGCAAATGTGTCGCGCCAACTTGTGCCAACGCATTTTCCGCAATCTGAATGTCGTTTTCCGTTTCAAAGCGCATCATCCGCGAATATGGATGCCGCCCCTGCAAAACATATTCACCCGCGCGCGTGGGAAACAGCAGCGGACTTTCCTGATGCACCATCGCGATCCGTTGCGCGCGCGTGCGCGGATTCAGTCGCGAAATTTCAAAGCCTTCCAACTCCACTCGCCCCGAAAGCGGCTCCAACGATCCGGCAATTAATTTCAAAAGCGTGGATTTCCCGCTCGCGTTCGGCCCCAGAATCGTCACAATCTCTCGCTGCCGCGCTTCAAAGGACGTCGCCGCCAGCGTGAACACTGGCGCCGTATTTCCTTTGGTGTGATACGCATAGCTGGCCTGCTCCACGGTCAAGCGCACCGGTTCGCCAGTCTGCTGGCCGCCACTTTGCGACGGCATTCCTACCACCGGATTGTTCGGCGTGCTCATTGCAATCTTCGCCGCAGCAAATAAATAAAAAATGGCGCGCCAAGAATCGCCGTCACCGCGCCGACCGGTAATTCCGTCGGCTTCATCACCGTTCGCGCGAGCGTGTCTGCGGCAACCAGCGCAATCGCACCGCCGATCATCGACGAAGGAATCAGCACGCGGTAATCTGATCCGAACAACATTCGCATTGCGTGCGGTACCAGCAATCCCACGTATCCAATCGCGCCGCTTACCGAAACCGCAAGTCCTGTTAATAATGATGCTGATACGTAGACGACCAACTTCACGCGCGTTACGTCGACGCCAAGATGAATCGCCTCGCGTTCGCCCGCGGTAATCACGTTCAAGTCCGCGGCCGTCGTGTAAATTGCGCCGACTCCCAGAATCAGTCCGGCAAGCAGCACCCAATGAAGCGCATCGGGCAATGGAGTCGAAAGGTCGCCCATCAACCAGAAAACAATTCCGCGCAAATTTTGTCCCGCCAGCGTCGTCACCAGAAAACTAATTACAGCGGAAAGGAATGACGCCGAAATAATTCCAGCGAGCAGAAGCGTCGTGCTGTCCAATTGTCCTTTTCGCCGGCCCAGAAAATAAACCGCTGCAATAGTGGCAATCGCTCCCAGAAATGCCGCGAGCGGCGCCACCAGTGGAATTTGGGGCGCGAAAATAAGCCCCATAATCGCTCCCACGGCGCCGCCGCTTGAAACTCCCAGTACATAAGGATCGGCAAGTGGATTGCGCAGCAACGCCTGAAAGCTTGTGCCCGAAACAGAAAGCGCGCCGCCCACCAGCATTGCCAGGAATATTCTCGGCAGCCGCAGATCGAAAACTACGAATCGATATTCCGATGGAACTTGCGACGCGCGGCCCAGAATTACGCGGCCCAAATTTAACGCCAGGTCCGCAATCGAAATCGGCACCGCGCCGACTTTCAGCGCGACCACCACAACTACAAACAAAACCGTCAATAGCGATCCGCATATCCAGAACAGTCGGCTGAGCGTTAGCGGCTTCATCGGGTGCCCTCAGCCGTATGCATCGACGCTGGCACGCGTTTTGCCAGATGCACCACGCCTGCCGGCGCATGTGGCGCATCGGCAAACGCTTCAGGGTGCAGATGCCGCGCCAATTCTTCAATCGCGTCCACCAGCCGAGGCGCCGGCAAATTAATCGCATCGCTCACAATCACAATTTTATTTTCTTCCACGGCTTTCAGATCGCGCCAGCCCGGAAGATTTCGCACGCCCGCCATCATCGTCGTAATTTCCTCTGGATGCGCCGATGCAAATACCAAATAAGCCGGCTGCAATCGCACCACTTCTTCCCAACTTACTTTCGGCCAATCCTGCTTCGTGGAAATCACGGACTCGGCGCCGGCGTGCCGCAGCGCATCCGCTATGTAAGTTTCCTGTCCGATGGAAATCAGCGGCTCCTGCCACACGACAAATAGCACGCGCGCCGGCACTATGTTTTCCAATCGATGATGCAATTCCTGCAGCCGGGCGCGCAAGGATTCGCTCAGAATTCGGCCCTGCTCGCCAACGCCCAGCACATCGCCTAATTTCACAATTGAATTCAGCACGTCATCAACAGTTTTTGCATTCGTCGCGTACGTCGGCACGTGCAGCAAATCGAGCGCGTCGGCCGTCTCTTTGCGGTTCCCGGAATTTGCGGCCACGACAACCAGATCCGGTTTCAGCGAAACGATCACTTCCAAATTTGGAGTGAACGGTCCGCCCACCTTTGGCAACTTCTGCGCGGCCGGCGGATAGCTGCAAACATCCGTGTCCGCCACCAGTCGATCCTGCGCTCCGAGTGCGTAAATTGTTTCCGTCACGCTCGGCGCCAGCGAAATAATTCTCTTCAGCGGTTGCGGCACAGCCACCAATCGTTCCATGTCGTCTTTGACGATCAATGGCGCCGCCGGTTTTGCATCCGCGCTATTCGTTTGCGTCGTTGATGACTGCGCCGGCGGCGGAATAGTTTGAGCGCCAGCAACAATCGCCGCCAAAGCGCAGAATGCGCTGGCGGTAAAAATTCGTCGATGAAACAAAATTTGCATCAATTCAATCTAGGCCAAAAATAAAAAAGCCCCACGAGAAAAATGGGGCTGCACGCCGCATTCCTTCTCGCGAAGAATGCCGGCAACACGGCGCGGCGGGTATCCTGGCTGACGGCCCATTCTGCTCAAGGCCGATCACAGTGGCGGGACCGCGGCCGATTCTAACGGCCTTCCCCCAAATCGTTCCGCGCCTGCGGAATCAGAAACCAAAGTCTATGCTCGCGCTCAAACACTGTCAATTATTGCGCGGTGTACGGGTGAATCTTCACGTGTGTTCCATCCGGGCATACGTTTCTGCGCGCCAATGTAAATCGTCGATCCACCATCGTCCGGCAATCTCCACCAAAGTAAATCGTGCCAGATAATGCCTTCCATTTACTGAAACGATCTGCGCGTCGATCTGCAGTTGTCCGTCGTGAACTTCATCACGCGTCACGCGATATTCGCGCGTCAAAAACATTCTCCGATGCGAAGTTACCAGCGCATTGTAATTCGCGAATGGAACCTCTTTACGGTATCGTTCCGAAAGTTGCGCGTAAGCATCCTGCATATCGCCGCGCGCCAGCGAACCCAATTCCAATTTCACCACCGCGATTGGTTCCGAATCTCGTGCGCCGAATCCGATGATTCGCGTGCTGCGAACCAGCATCCAACTTACCAGCGCGAATGACGCCAATCCCGCTACCAGCAGCCATCCCAATCGACGCAGAAATCTCCGCCGATCATCCGCAGCAAATGCTTCCGCGCGAAACAAGTCCTGCTGGATCAATTCTTCTGGGGAAGGCTCCGCATGCAGGAATTCACTTAGGCCGGAATTCTGCTCGCCCGGGTCATTCGATTCAGGTCGGTCTGCTGGAGGAAATTGCGGAGGCAAGCCCATCAAGTATCCTTAATATACGTGCGCAAAACCGCGCTTCAGCGATTCTTCCATTGGGGCTTGCGTTGTTCCACCACGGCGCGCACGCCTTCCTGCGAATCTTCCAACCCATAAAGTTCATTCAGAAAAATTTTCAGCGAGTTATGCAGCGCATCGCGCAATGAAAGTCCCATTCCATCAATTACCGCGCGTTTCGCCATGCTCAGCACCGGCCCGGACTGCGCCGTAATTTTCTTGATCAGCGCATTCACCGTTTCTTCCAGTTTCGCTTCGGGCACCACGTGATTTACCAATCCCAATTCCAACGCACGATCCGAGGAAATCGCTTCGCCGGTCAGCACCATTTCCAGCGCGCGTTTCGGCCCGATTAAATGCGGCAGCACCGTGGCGGCAAACGGAGGAAAAACTCCAATCGTAACTTCCGGCTGCGCAAATTTTGTGCGCGGTGTGGCCACCACGATATCTCCCAGCGACGCCAGCTCTGATCCGCCGCCCACCGCCGGCCCATTCACCACCACCAGCAATGGCTTTGATGTCGAAAGCATCGCTAGAAATGCGGCCTCAAATGCGTCCAGCACTTGAAATACGCGCAGCCGCGTATACTCGCCCAAATCAATTCCGCCGGAGAAAATCCGGTACGCCGAATCCAGCACCACCAGTTTCACTTCATTCAGCGTTGCCACGTGTTCAAACGACGCGGCCAATTCGCGCAGCATCGCTTCGTGAAGTAAGTTGTGCTCAGGCCGCGCCATCGTCAGCCGCACAACTTCGCCTTCCCGCTTGAAGCGGATGAACTTAAAATCTTCCGGGCTCATCAGCTTCGTCGAAGCCGTTAGTGACAGTTCTTCGAGTTCTTCGGCCATGCCTTATTTTCACACGCCTTCCAGCGCCAATGCGACGCCCATCCCACCCGATACACACAATGTAGCAAGACCCCTCTGCGCCGACTTTCCGGCCGACCTTCGTAATTCGTGAACGAGCGTTGTGGTGATCCGCGCGCCAGTTGCGCCAATCGGATGTCCCAGCGCAATCGCGCCGCCATTCATGTTTAATCGCCCGCGATCGAATCCCAATTCGCGATCGCACGCAATTACTTGCGCCGCGAACGCTTCGTTCAATTCAATCGCGGAATAGTCAGCCAATTTCCATCCTGTGCGCTGTTCCAATTTCCGAATCGCGGGCACCGGGCCAATTCCCATTTCGCGCGGATCTACCGCCGCAACCGTCGCATCATGGATTCGCGCTAGCGGAGTCAGTCCCAATTCGCGCATACGCTCGCCGCTCATCAACACGACCGCCGAAGCGCCGTCCGTAATCCCGCTGGAATTTCCCGCGGTGATTGTTCCTGTTTTTGAAAATACCGGCGGCAGTTTCGCCAAAGATTCCAGCGTAGTTTCCGCTCGCCCGTGTTCATCCTCGGCAAACAAAACAGTTTTGCCTTTTTTATCCGTCTGCGAAACCGGCACAATCTCTTCGCGGAATTTCCCAGCGCTCGCGGCGGCCACCGCGCGTTGCTGGCTCGTCAACGCGAACTGATCTTGTTCCTCGCGCGAAATTTTATATTTCTCGGCCAGCAGCTCCGCTGTTTCGCCCATCAACATTCCCGCCATCGGACACATAAATCCATCGCGATACATCGCGTCCACCAGAGGCTGATTCCCCAAGCGAAATCCCCAGCGCGCCTCTACTAAAAATGGCACGCGGCTCATGGACTCCGCTCCACCAGCCACAATTATTTCCGCTTCGCCTAATTTGATTTGCTGCCACCCCAACAGAATTGAGCGCAATCCCGAAGCGCACGCCATGTTCACCGTAAATGCAGGAACGTCATCGCCCAATCCCGCACGCCATGCGATTTGCCGCGCCGGATTCGGCCCCACGCCCGCCGGACGCGCATTTCCAAATATCAATTCGTCCACGCGCCAGTCATTCACGGTGTTCCACTTTTTCACCGCATCGCCAGCCGATTCACCCGGCACGCGCTCAGGCGGAGCAGCCCCAAACGCGCGTTCCACCGCCGCCCGCACCACATGCACACCCAAATCCGCGGCAGTCATGCCAGCCAACGATCCGCCGAATTTCCCAATCGGCGTCCGCACCGCGCTTACAACAAAAACATCTCGTCCCATAAAATTAATGCTAGCACATGACGCATTTCCGTAGCTGAGGTCGTCCCACAAAAACGAAACCCCGGAGCCTCTCAGCTCCGGGGTTCGTTTCTGCGAATCTGTCCGCTAATATTTCTTACGCCGAAGCCGTAGGCGCCGAACTTTGAGCCTGTGCCGTCAGCGACGTTCCGCAATATGCGCAATTCACCCAACCAGCGCCAAGCTTTTTGTGACACACGCGGCAAGTCCTCATTAATTCCGCGCCGCAGGATGGACAGAACGTGAACGATTGCGCCGAAAGCCTGTTGCACTTCGGACAAGGCGTTGGCATTGGATCGCGCAACACAAAGTAAAGAATTATCCCAATAGAATATGGAACGAAGACAGTGAGCCAGGTCCACATCACATATCGCATTCCACGTCGCTTCGCATCCACGTAAACAAATCCTATCAGCAGCACATAGACAGCTAGAAATGCGCCTGCCAACATAGGCAAGCAGATCTTTCCCACGTCAGAGAGCTTTTCCAGTTCATCCGGATGGGTATGCGGCCAAATTACGAGCCAGAAAAGTGCCTGCATTCCAAAAAACATCACTAGGGCAATCACCCACGCTGTGGGACGAATCAATCCAAGATTCCCCCAGAATCCGCGAGGCGTTGCCTCCGTGCCTGTTCCAGAAGCTCCCGGAATTTGTTCATTGAAAGTGTTCATGCCAGTCTCCTCTCAAAACGGTGCCGCGCGCCCAATACTCCAGCTGCTACCGCCGCGGCCACCCAACTCAAAACCGTGAAGCCGATCAAAATGTGATATGTGTGCACGAAACCCACATTCAGCCAGGTTTCCGCACCCTGACTGATCAACCGCAATATCGGCCACGTCGCCAAAGTCGTCGTCCACGCAAATAACACAAGCCAGGCCATTGTTCTTCGATTCGATCTTTGCTCCGCGCGCGCCATCACTTGCGCCATCAAACTCGCGCGCACCCGCTCCACCATCGCCGAAGGCGCCTGCGGAGTTGGCATTCTTCGCAAGCCCGCACCCAACTCACGCCACTGTTCAAATTCGGCAGAGCAATCGCCGCACGCCGACAAATGCCCGGAAAGTTCGCGCTCTTCGCTGTCGTTCAGCGCTCCGGCCGTAGCCAGCGGCATCTGCTCGCGGGTTTTGTCGTGCTGATTAATGCTTTCGTGTTGATTCATATCCGTTTCCTTTTTCATTGCTGTCCCCAACCGGGCAACTCGCCGCCCGGCAATCGCTTTTCCAACTTCACGCGCATCGCTTCCAGCGCTCGTCGCAGACGCGTCTTCACCGTCGGCAGCGGGATGCTCAGCACCTCCGCGATCTCCTCCAGCTTCATTTCTTCCTCAAATCTCAGCGTCAATACTTCGCAATAAATGGGACTCAGTTCCGACATCGCCAGCGCCAGCCGATTCGTGCGCTGTTCGCGCATCAATATCTCTACGGCGTTCATTTGCACCGCGGGAAGCATTTCCGCGCGCGAATCTCCGGAAGGCAGCGGCTCGTCCAAACTTTCCGGCCGCACCCGACGGAAGTAATCCATCGTCAAATTTCGCGCAATGGAAAATAACCACGGCTCAAATCCGCGGCTCGGATCAAACCGTTTCGCATTTTCCGCCACGCGCAGCCACGTCTGCTGAAAAAGATCTTCCGCCGTAGCCGGCTCATGCACCATCCTCACCAAAAACCGGTACAGCCGGTGCTGGTACCGTTCCAGTAACGACACCATAGCCTGCGGATCGCCGCGATGCAGCCGTACCGCTTCGGTATCCACCGCCACCGGTTCCTCCCACGAAAGTGCCGCGATCCCTAGCATCACACTCTGTCATACGGATGAGCCCGCGCAAAGGATTCATCCATTTTTGGGGCTTAGGCTCATCATGCTAAACTTCTAATTCGCTCCACAATCCCAACATTGCACCTCGACCCGTCAAGGAGACTTTCCATGAATTACTATGGCGCCAAAGAACTAGCTGCGAGCAGCCGCACTGTCCGCAAGAACACTCTCGTCATTGCCAATGAAATTCCCGCCGACAAATATTCTTTCCGCGCGGCGGAAAACACCCGCTCGATCGGCGAACTGCTTTCCCACATTGCGTTGCTGCACAGTTTTCAATTTCAGATTCAGTCCGTCGAACGCCGCACCACCCTCGAAGGTTTTAACTTTCCTGAATTGATGCAGCGCCTCAGCGCCGAAGAAAAAGCACCGCGCACCAAAGAACAAGTAATCGAGATGCTCAAAGCGTCCGGTGAAAAATGGGCAGGTTTCGTCGAAGGGCTCACAGATAGTTTCTTGGGCGAGCAAGTTGCCATGCCGGCGGCAATGAACAATCCGCCGAAAAGCCGTTTTGAAATGATCCTCGGCGTAAAGGAACACGAAATGCATCATCGCGGCCAGCTCATGCTGATCGAGCGCATCATCGGCATCGTGCCGCATCTCACCCGCGAGATGCAGGCCCGCATGGCCGCCGCTCCGGCAAAGGCGTAATCACGCACAATCTCAGTTCCGGTCCCATCCTGACACCTCGGGATGGGACCGGAGCAACCTAAATTGACGCGCCGCGAATCGAACGCTCAGAACATGAACGCATCTTCCGCACTCGTCGCTAACCAGAACGCTCGCGCGTTCCCCGCCATCTTCTGGGCCGGCCTACTCTGCGGATGCATGGACATCTCCGCCGCATTCATCACCTGGCACCTGAAAGGCGTGAAGCCCGTCCGGCTTCTTCGCGGAATCGCCGCAGGCCTTCTCGGCAATAAATCTTTCGACGGCGGAATTCCCACTGCCGCGCTCGGTTTGGGAATTCATTACCTCGTAGCCTTCACCGCCGCCACCGTATTTTATTTCGCCAGCCGCAAACTCACTTTCATGACGCGCCAACCATTTCTCTACGGCCCGGTCTACGGCATTCTCGTTTACACTTTCATGTATTGGGTCGTGATGCCTCTCTCCGCCCGCCATCCCGCACCGTTCTCTTGGACCAACACAATCGTCGCCATTCTTACGCACATCGTTTGTGTCGGCACGCCCATCGCCCTCGTCGAGAGCCACTTCTCGCGGTAGCCCGCTGCTCTGCGTGTGATAGAATGAATTTTCCATGCGAGCACAAATTCAACGCCTGCTCGAACTTCAAACCGTCGATTTGCATCTGGAAGATCTGCGCAAATTCATGGCGGCAATCCCCACGCGTAACGCGGAAATTGAATCGCGCCTCGGCGTGGCAAAATCGAAACTCGCCGCCGCACGTGACGCTCACACCACCGCCCTGAAGGATCGCAAGAAATATGAACTAGACGTTGAGCAGTGGCGCGAAAAGGGCAAAAAATATCGCGATCAGAGCTATGAAGTAAAAACCAATGACGCCTTCCGCGCCCTCCAGCATGAAATTACAAATGCCGACGCCGAAATGGCGCGCGCCGAAGATCGTCTTCTGGAACGCATGGTGGCCGGTGAAGATTTTGATCGCCAAATTAAAGCTGGCGAAGCGGGACTGAAAGAAGCTGAAGCCGTCGCTGCCGGTGAACGAAAAGTTTTGGAACAAGAACGCGCGGAAAAGCAGACCGAACTTTCAGCCGCCGAAGCGCAACGCGCAACCATCGTCGCCGAAATTCCGGAAGATTTGCTCAAGGAATATAACCGCATCGCCACTCATCGGCACGGCGCGCTCGCGCAGGCATTGAACGAAATGTGCATGAAGTGCGGCGTTCGCATGCGTCCGCATATTTATCAACTTCTTCGCATGCCGGAAAATCAAGAGGTTCAGTTCTGCGAATCCTGTGGCAGAATTTTGTATTACGAAGTCTCCGCGCCGCAAATGTCCAGCACGCCGGCGGAAGCCGGCGCAGCAGCCGGCGCGCACAGCGCCGCTCCATCGCACAAATGACGGTTCGTCGCAGCCCCCAGATTCACTCGCGCCTGTTGGCTGAGCCGGAAAAACCCACTGACGTTTTCACCGCTGAAGTTGACGGCGCATCGCGCGGCAATCCCGGTCCGGCTTCGTATGCCGTAATTATTCATCGGCCTGATGGTTCGGTTGTCTATCAACTCGGAAAATATCTCGGACGCGCCACCAAT
>Ga0209624_10002708_pt1 | contig 12971 bp, 8 predicted proteins | sample JacPinW_OM2H0_O1_FD_188565 | JGI IMG/M metagenome (GOLD analysis project Ga0209624, IMG submission 188565) | Forest soil microbial communities from Algoma, Ontario, Canada - Jack Pine, Ontario site 1_JW_OM2H0_O1 (SPAdes) (version 2) | ecosystem: Environmental > Terrestrial > Soil > Boreal... | reverse complement strand
CTGGGCCTCGCTCTCGTTTGCTGTGATTTCGCTCATCATCCCGTACTCGGCGAGCTTACCCATACTGCTGACAATGCAGTTCCTCGGCGGCCTGGCAAGCGGATTCTTCATTCCCCTGACGCTGAGCTTCCTCTTGCTCAATATGCCACCGAAATATTGGGCCTTCGGGATCGCAATCTATGCGCTCAATCTCGAGCTCTCGCTCAACATCTCCGCCTCGCTCGAGGGATGGTACGTCGAACATCACTCCTGGCGATGGATCTTTTGGCAAAACGTCCCGCTCGCCTTGCTCATGTCGCTGTGTCTGCGGCGGGGCATCGCCATCAAGCCGATCACAGTCAGGCCACCGCCTGACCTGTTTGGTCTGGTGGCGGGCGGCGCCGGGCTCGCGTTGATCTATGCGGCTCTCGACCAGGGCAATCGGCTCGACTGGCTTAACTCGGGATTGGTTTGCGGACTACTCGGCTCCGGCGCGCTCGTCTTGATGGCCTTCTTCGTGCACGAAGCCCGTACTGCCCGTCCGCTCCTCAACCTGAGGGTCGTATTCGGCGCACCTATTCCTGGCCTGTTTCTGTTGATCTCATTACTTCGCCTGACGATTCTATCCACCAGCTATCTGATCCCCCTGTATCTCGGGTCGGTGCGCGGCTATCGAGACCTTGAAGTAGGCGAGACCCTGGTCTGGATCGCGATTCCGCAGCTCATTTTCTGTCCTCTCGCGGCCCTCATGCTGCGGCGATCGGATGCGAGGCTCGTTACCTCTATCGGATTCATCTTCGTCAGCATCGCCTGTTTGATGGTGGCATACAACTTGACGCCCGTCTGGGGCTCTTACCAATTCCTGCCCTCACAACTGTTGCAAGCCCTTGGGCAAAGCTTCGCGCTTTCAGGCGTGATCTTCTTCGGAATCCTGCACCTGAGACCCCAAGATGCCCTGACTTTCGGCGCGGTGCTGCAAACAGCGCGGCTGTTCGGCGGAGAGATCGGCTCGGCATTTGTGACGACTCTGGCTCGGGTACGTGAGCAGGTTGCTTCGAACTTGATTGGGCTGCATATTCAGATGGGTGATGCGCAGGTTATCCAGCGCATCCGCGCCTACGGCGCCGTGACTACGCGCGCAGCGGACCCGCCCGGAGCAGCCGATCGCGGTGCGCTCGTGCTGGGTAACGCAGTGGGCGCTGCCGCTACGACGCAAGCTGTAATGGATTGCTTCGTTGTAGTCGCGTTTCTTTCCGCTATAGCGCTGCTGTTCGTGGTCTATCGAAGCGCAGCTCCCGAAGGCCCCGCATCCCCAATGCCGCTCTTTCGTGCGCAGGGGCGAAAACCGCAATGATGGGCTTGACGAGCAGCTCCATGCGCGCCGGAGTCATGGCAGGAGCGACAGTCCTTTTTCTCGTGTCTTGTCACGTTGGGCCAAACTATCGGGCACCGGCACTGCCCGAGGGCACGGCGGCACCACTGCTCGGCGTGAATACCGCACTTGAGACTCCCACGCCACCACCTGATGCTTGGTGGCACCTGTACAACGACCCGCGTCTCGACGATCTGATGCAGGAATCGCTGCAAGCGAACCGTGACCTCGCCGCCGCTGACGCGAACCTCGCCGCAGCACGTGCTGCCGTTGCCGAAGTGCATGCCCGTCGCTATCCGTCGACCGATGTATCTGTCGGCGCCGTGCGCGGGCGCGATCCGGTCACAGACGAGATTCTCGAACTCACGGCTCGCCCTCCCCAGACCATCTGGTTGTACGAGGATGTGTTTCAGGTAGCTTACGAGGTCGATCTTTTCGGTCGCATCCACCGCGCCATCGAAGCAGCAAGTGCCAATGCTGAATCCGTTGCCGCCGCTCGTGACAGTGTGCGTGTACTGGTCGCGGCGAGCACTGCGCGCTCGTACGCTGCGGTCTGTGCGCTTGGAGAGGAGCTTGACGTCGCACGGCATTCACTCGATATAGTGAGCCGCGAAGCTGCCATCACAGAGCAGCGCCATGAAGCCGGAGCGGGCTCCGAGTTCGACGTGACGCGCGCACAGGCGCTGGTCGGCCAGGTTCGTTCGAGCATTCCCCAGCTCGAAGGGGAGCGCAAGGCAGCGCTTTTCGAGCTGACGGCGGTCCTGGGCCGAACCCCCACGAATGCGCCCCGAGAGCTCGAAAAGTGCGTCACGCCGCCACGGGTGGCATCCCTCATTCCGGTAGGCGACGGACGAGCCTTGATCAGCCGTCGTCCTGATGTACGCCAGGCGGAACGTCGACTCGCTGCGGCAACTGCGCAAATCGGCGTCGCGACCGCTGATCTCTTCCCCACCATTCACCTCACTGGCTTTTACGGAGGCGCTGCGACCGAGCCCTCACAGCTGACGACAAGTCTCGGACTCGTGTGGGGCCTCGGACCTTCTATTAGCTGGACGTTTCCCAATCAGGCCGGGCCGCGCGCCCGCGTACGGCAAGCCAAAGCCTCGCAGGCCGCTGTGCTGGCGGCGTTCGATTCGGTTGTACTCACAGCCCTCAAGGAAACCGAACAGGCACTAGCTGAATACAGCGCCGCGTTGGATCGGCGGCAAGCCCTCGCTGATGCGCAGGGCAAGATCCATCGCTCGTTCGACATCGCGCATGACGAGTATGCCGCCGGCTCCGTGAGCAACCTCGACTTGCTCACCACGGAACAGTCCCTCGTGGCCCTGGACGCAGCAGTCGCATCGTCCGATGCCAGCCTGATCCAGCTTCAAATCGATCTTTTCAAAGCACTTGGGGGCGGATGGCACAACGACAGCGTGAGAAATCCTTAGCCCGCGGCACTGCCGCTCGATTTCTGACGTGCGCTTGGTATCTATCGACATTCGCAGTGTCACCTTCGGCCGCGTCCGTGCCGAGCCATTGCGCTTCGTAAGTGGATGAAGTCCATGGATAGGGGTCGCGCCCATTGAGTGCCCAGAGGGACCGAAGAGTCCCTCGAGACCAAACGCGGCGCTACCCAGTCAAGCCACCCATGCGATCGCCGGCGTCGCAAGTGAGCTGCGGCCTAACATGTCAACTCCTTCTCCCCTGGAGATGCTTTGCGCCAGACTGCCCCATCGCGCGCAAGGCGCTATGCGTAGTCGGACAAGCCCTGCGTGTGGGGTCAGTCTGCGGAGCGCAGCTTTGCGACGTGTTCGGCGGTCAGCGCCGATGACTGCGCGCCAAACCGAGCGGTTACATAGTTGGCAACGCTGGCAATCTCCTCGTCGGAGTAGGCGTCGCCAAACGCGGGCATGTTCGCCGTGTCCGCGTCACCATGTCCCGGCGCTCCCGAAATGATGACTTGGGCCACATTGATCGCCGTTGGATCGTTTACCGCGCGCACCCCGGTCAATGTGGCAACGGCCATAACGGGACTGATGCCGTTCCAACCGTGACAGCTCGCGCACGCACCCTCGTAGACAGCCTTGCCGAGTGGATTCAGGTTGGCTGCCGCGCCTTGCGCGGGAGATGAGGGTGCGATGCGTGCGCTAGGCCTCGGTAGATCGCTCGTCGCAACCGCGGGAATTGAACGCAAATAAGCGACGATTGCTGCGACATCGGGCTGCGTGAGATACCTCAAACTGGCGTCAACGGCCTCTCCCATAGGACCTGCGGCCGTTCCGTGTCCCTCGGCGTGGCCTGTTGAGAGATAGGCCGCGATACCGGCATCGCTCCATTCACCAAGACCACTCTTCCTATCCGGGGTGATGTTGTAGGCACGCCATCCAGCCTGCGCTGTGCCCGAGAACTTCGCGCGATTATTCAACGCCTGAAGCAGGTTCCGTGGAGTATGGCACTCGCCGCAGTGCGCCATTGCCTCGGCAAGGTAAGCGCCGCGATTCCATTGCGCGTCGCGCTGCGTGTTTGGTTCGAAACGCTTGTCGGAGTTAAATATAAAAGCCCATATACCCATCAGCCACCGCTGGCTAAACGGGAACTTCAGACTCGTTTGCGGCCCCGCCAGATGTATCGGCTCCAGACTGAAAAGATAGGCCTTGATCGCAAGCGCGTCCGCGTCCGACATATACGTGTAGCTGGCATACGGCATCGCCGGGTAGAGTCGCTTGCCGCCCCGACCAATGCCGCTGTGGATGACCTTGAGAAACTCGGCATTCGTGTAGTTACCGATACCGGTCTGCGGGTCGGGGGTTATGTTCGTCGAATAAAGAGTGCCAAATGGCAGCACGAAGGCGCGCCCCCCGGAATATGGGACACCGCTCTTTGACGTATGGCACGCTTCGCAGTCGGCTGCGCGTGCGAGGTATCGACCGCGCTCGATCAGCGAGGCACGGGAGAGCTCCTCCGGAACACCTGTGGGATCCGCGCCCCCGTAGTTGCCAATCGGGACTTGCTCGCCGCCCGCAAAATGCATCGGGCCAGGGCCCGCAACGATCCAAAGAAGGTAGATGAATGCCGCTGCAGCAACGGCCAACACGGAGAAGAGCGTCAACCGCAGCCGCCTGGACGGCAAAGTCACGCTGCCTTCCCCGCAGCCAATGCCTGACGATCAATTGGCAGTTTCCGCAAGCGCACCCCGGTTGCGGCAAATAGCGCGTTGGCCAGCGCGGGCGCCGCGGCGACAGTCCCCGGCTCACCAATGCCACCAGGAGCTTCGTCGCTTTGAATCAGATGAACTTCAATTTTCGGCGCTTCATTGATCCGCATCATCCGATAATTATTGAAGTTGCTCTGCTGAACGCGCCCCTTGGCGAGCGTGATCTCGCTATGCAGCGCAGCTGTGAGCCCAAAGATGATCCCTCCCTCGATCTGAGCAACCACCGTGTCCGGATTCACCACGATTCCGCAGTCGACCGCGCAGACAAAGCGCTTCACAGTGACCTCGCCGTGCTCGTCAACTTCTGCTTCGGCGACTGTCGCGAGGTAAGAACCGAAGACATCCTGAACCGCGACACCCCGCCCAACGCGCTTGGGCAGAGCTTCTCCCCACCCTGCTTTGCTCGCCACCAAATCCAAGCAGGCTAGTAGCCGCGGCGCCCTGCCCAACTGATTACGCCGGAAACTGACGGCGTCTTTGCCGGCTTTATGCGCGAGTTCATCTATAAAGCTCTCAACCACAAAAATATTGTGAGTCGGTCCCACACCGCGCCAAAAGCAAGTCTGAATTCCCGAGGGCTCCTGGCGAACGTATTCCACGTGGAAATTGGGCACTTCGTACGGAAAGTTCACGGCGCCCTCCACCGCGTCGCTATCGAGTCCGTTGACGAACGCAGGCGGAGCCCACCGTGCAAGGATCGACGAACCGGCGACGCGGTGCTTCCAAGCCGTAATTTTCGCATCCGAGAGGCTCGCTTCGAGCCGATCGAAATAAAATGGCCGGTACAGCGCCTTCTGAATGTCCTCCTCGCGCGTCCAGATCACTTTGACCGGTCCGTCTACCTTCTGGGCGATGCGCACCGACTTCGCTATCCCATCGACCTCAAGCCTGCGACCAAAGCCGCCGCCGATCAGGTGGTTATGGACGATGACCTTGTCCTTTGGAAATCCAGTGATTTTTGCTGCGACTGCCTGAGCTCGTGTTACGACCTGGTTACCCACCCAGATCTCGCAGCCATCCGCTCTGACATGTACGGTACAGTTCATCGGCTCCATGGGCGCGTGGGCGAGAAATGGGACGTGATACGTCGCTTCCACCCGCTCGGCGCCGCCAAGTTCCTTCGCTACGTCCCCGACCGACTTAGCGACAACGCCGGCGCGCTCGCTTGCGGACTTGAGTTGGTCGAAAATCACCTCGGTCGTCACGTGCGCATTCGGACCGTCGTCCCAAGCGATGTTTAGCGCGTCGAGGCCTTGCTTTGCGGCCCAAGTGTGATCAGCCACCACGGCAACCAGATCGTCGAGCACGACGATCTGACGGACGCCCGGTATCGCGCGGGCTGCGACGTCGTCTACCCGAATGACCTTTCCGCCCAAGACCGGGCTCGCCATCAGCGTTGCAAACTTGACGTCGGGCGGCAACGCGTCGATTCCGAACAGCGCTTTTCCAGTGACCTTATCCGGAGTGTCGAGACGATGCGCCGTAGTTCCGATCAACCGAAATTCCTTTGGCGTCTTCAGGGTTGGGCTTTCAGGCGGCTTGCGTTGCGCGGCGCGATCGACCAGTGAGCCGTACGGCAGCCGACGCCCGCTTGCTGAGTGAACAACCTCACCATCGGTAGCGCCGCATGACGCCGGACTAACATTCCAACCCGCAGCCGCAGCGCCGATTAGCATTGTACGGGCGCTAGCGCCGGCTCGACGCAGCGGCATCCAGAATGCACGGATCGAGGTTGAGCCGCCGGTTACCTGGAAACCCAGAACCGGATTGCTATAGAGCGCGTCGTTTGGAGGCGCAGCCTCCAAGGTGACGGACTCGAGCCGGACGTCTAGTTCTTCCGCCAAGATCATGGCTATTGACGTGTAAACGCCCTGCCCCATCTCCACTTGCGGCATCGTTAAGGTGACCCCGCCCCTCCGATCGATGCGAATAAACGCATTCGGAGAAAACGCCACATCACTCGCCACGCCAACTTTTGCCGCCGCAGCCGACGGGACGGCGAACTCCAGGAATAGTCCCCCGCCAGCCGCGGCTCCGACTTTGAGAAAATCCCGACGCGAAATTGGAATTCTGCGAGTCGTAGGCGGACGGGGCGTCGGGCGCTCAGGCATCGGTTGCTCCGCCAGCATCCTTCGCACGTGCCGCCCGAATTTGAGCAGCGTTCTTTATCGCGGCGCGAATGCGCACATAGGTCCCACACCGACAAATGTTACCGGCCATTGCCGCGTCGATATCGCTGTCCGTGGGGTGCGGAGTTGTTGCGAGCAGCGCACTAGCCGACATGATCTGCCCCGACTGGCAGTAACCGCACTGCACGACCTCAGCGTCAAGCCATGCCTTCTGCACGCTGGCGCCGGCGGGGGTCGCCCCGACGCCCTCAATCGTGGTAATGGCTCGGTTGCCGATCGAGCCAATCGGTAGGACGCAAGAACGCACCGCGTTGCCGTTCAGATGTACCGTACAAGCACCGCATTGTGCGATTCCACATCCGAACTTGGTGCCCGTGAGACCCAAAACATCTCGCAGCACCCATAGCAGAGGCACGTTAGCGGGAACGTCAACGCTTCTGAGTTGTCCGTTAATTCGCAGCTCGATCATGCAGCACCCCGAAAAACGGTCGGCGCCTCTGGTCACGTAACGATCTTGTGGCGTCCTTACACCTGCCGGTGCAGGCTCCTCCCGTCTTATGATAACCCAGAGGTTGGCGCCTGAATTGTCGACCGATGCGCTTGTTTGTACGAACCTGACCCGGTGACGCGACGGCGTCCAGGGCACGAGGGACTGTTCCGTGGTGTGCAAGTCGAGGTGCTCGCGGACCCAAAGCGGCCGCTCAGGAACACCCAATGGCAATCGAACCCGTCAAGGTGGCGCTCTGCGGGACTCTGTGCCATGGAACTCCGGAACCCTGACCACCCCGCTGAGGGCTATACGCAACTCAGTGGAGATGGCCTTCAACAGTAAGTGGCCGTGGTCGGTGCGTTAAGCACCGCTTGCGGCCTGCAGAACTGTTTCCAGTTCTGCATCCAATTCCCGCCCGACCTGCGTAATCCGCTCATCGCCGAATTGTCCAAAAAGCGAAGATGGAAGGTCGTACTCAAAGATTGCCTTGCCCGACTCGTCTTCGTAAAGCACAACGCGCAAGGGCGCATAGAGCCCGGCTGCCAAAGCATATCGGGTCATCCGTTCGGCGGTGAGAGGATTGCCGATCTCGTACTGCATCGCTTTGGAAGTCTGACCATCCGCGACCGTTAGCGCGCCATGATTTCGCACGAGGAAGAGCCAGAGTTTCGGCCAGTCTCGTCGTGCGATGGCTACTTGCGCCTTTTCCCCTCTAACGAGGATCTCAGACAATTCAGGCTTCAGTGCCGGCACCGAGTCGGTCAACGCTCTATGAACCTCGTCAAAAGGACGAGCACATTGCAAGGCGCGATGCTCAACCGACAGTGTTCGCAGTAACCGCGGAGCCGTCATGTCGACCTCCGTCATTCCGACTCAAGACGACCTGCGCTGAGCGCCTCAACCGCACATCAATGTGCTGAGCAAGGTGCAATGCAATTCGACTCTGTAAAGTCATCCGCCGTCGCCCTTCTCGGAATCAACATCATCAAAGCATTAGGCCGCCCGCGATGCGCCACTTGCGGCAGACCTCTGAAAATCTCGAATCCACCGGATTGTTGGAATATGTACTTGCCCGCTGGCATCACCCGTGTGCGGATCCGAAGCATTGGAACGCCGCCACGCTGACGGCGTCACGCCAACAGCGCGTCTGAAAACGCGACACAAGTGCGACTGATCGCAAAATCCCGCGGTTAATGCGATCTGAGACAACGGATCCCGGCTGGTTCGAAGCAACGAGCACGCCAGTTCGAGTCTTCGCGAAGTAACGTATTGAAGCGGCGGGATGCCAACGCTCGCTTTGAACGCCCTGAAGAGCTGTCCAATGCTCACGCCAATTTGGCCTGCGAGCTGCTCGCCGCTAATTCTGTTTGGGAGGCGTTGCTCGATGTAATCCACAACGCGGTTCAACTGCCACTGCGCAAGGCCGCCGCGCAGGCGTGCCTCTCGTCCGATCTTGGGTTCGCGCGCCCAACTCGCCTGCAGAATCGCCGAGGCCCGCAGTAGGTAGCGACGCGACGTATCCCGATCCGCATCGAAAGTCGCAACAGCGCCGGCGATCAAGGTGGACACAATCGAGGGAACGCTCTTGGTGGCCACCTCGCTCGAGAACTCTGCCGAATCCAAGGCCCTCATGGGCGTGCATACCCTCCTAACGCTGACGCAGCGGCTTGCGCCGGAAGCTAAATCAGCTGATTGGAGCTAGCGAGTTAATTGTTGTAAATTCCGCGCTTACGGGGACATTGCACCGGACTGGCTGTCTGGTCTACTTCTCGAAGGTTTAGTCATTCCCAGCCGGACTTTTCTCTTCTCGCGGACTGCATCGCGTGCTTGGTTTGAGCCCGTATGCCTGACCAAGCTATAACTTTTGGGCCCTTTCGATTGATTCCCTCTCAGCGGCTGCTGCTCGAAGGCAGTAGTCCGTTGCACGTCGGGAGTCGAGCTCTGACAATTCTGCAAATCCTGGTCGAGCGAGCTGGCAAGGTTGTTGACAAGCGAGAGCTTGCCAGGCTGGTGTGGCCGGACACATTCGTCGAAGAGACCAATATTCGGGTCCACGTCGCGGCGCTTCGTCGCGCCCTCGGCGACGGGCAAAATGGCGCGCGATACATCGTCAACATACCTGGGCGGGGCTATAGTTTTACCGCCGCGGTCTCGCTTCTTTCCGAGCCGCCGAAGGCCAATCGCGCCATCGCGCCCAAGACCCAAACGGCCCCCACTCTGCCGAACTTGATCACCCGCCTCGTCGGACGTGCCGATGCGGTCAGCAAACTGAAGGCGGAAGTGACGCGAGACCGAATGGTCACGGTAGCCGGGCCAGCCGGTATCGGTAAGACCAGCTTGGCATTGGCTGCCACTCAGTCCTGGTCGAGCGACTCGGGCTACACGGCGTACTTCGTCGACCTGGCTGCGGTGAGCGATTCGGGTAGCGTCCCAGCGGCCGTCGCCTCGGCCATCTCCGCGTCAACGATCTACGAGGACACCGTTGGGACAATGCTCCGTGAACTTCAGGACCGCCGACTCCTGATCATCCTCGACAACTGCGAACATGTAATTGACGCTACCGCCCGTCTTTGCGAGGTCCTGCTCGCCGGGACCAAACACGTCCGCCTTGTCGCGACCAGCCGCGAGCCCTTGCGAATTGCGGGTGAATGGATCCACCGTGTCGCTCCCCTGGGCCTTCCCCCGGTCGGTCGAGACCTGACCGCTTCCGAGGCGATGAATTTTCCCTCTGTTCAGCTCTTCGTCGAACGCGCAATGGCGAATGTAGACACGTACGAATTCCGCGACCAAGACGCAGCGTCCGTCGCCAACATCTGCCGGCGGCTAGATGGCATACCGCTCGCAATAGAATTCGCGGCAGCGCGCGTCGACCTCTTCGACGTACCCACTATCGCCCGGCGGTTGGATGATCGCTTTGCGCTGCTCACAAAGGGTCGGCGTAATGCGCTGCCTCGGCAGCAAACGCTTCGCGCCGCTCTTGACTGGAGTTGTGGCCTGCTTTCCCCCGATGAGCAGATCGCACTGCGCCGGCTCAGCGTTTTCTCAGCCTACTTCGGCGTCGATGACGCCATCGAAGTAATCAGTGATGACAAACTGCAGAAACCGGCAGTTTTGGAAATTCTCTCCGACCTCGTTGCCAAGTCAGTGGTCGTTGCCGATGTGGGTGGCCATGCTGTCACCTATCGCCTACTTGAGACCACTCAGGTCTACGCACACGAAAAACTTAGTGAAGCTGGCGAGCTGGAAGCCCTCCGCAGGCGCCATGCGCAGAGATTTCTGGACCTGTGCCGCGCGTCCAGCGGCATTGATGATAACCAAGGGTACTGGCGTCAGGCTATGATAGACGTGCGTGCCGCGCTGGACTGGGCTCTTGCGCGCGGAGGCGACATAGCGCTTGGTGTCGACCTGGCCGCGACGGCCACGCCAATCTCCCTTCGCCTTTCTCTGCTCAGAGAGCATCGCAAGTATCTTGAACTCGCTCTGGCGCACATCTTCGCTGCCGCAGACGACAATTCCCGCACCGAAACGGCGCTTCGCGCAGAGATGGAGCTTCGCAGCGCCGCGGCGCTCGCGCTTTACTTCACGGAGGGGCCCGAGCCGGCTGTGGATGAGCACCTTCAGAACGCGCGCAGGATAGCTCAGAAAATTGGCGACAAGAGTCACGAGCTTCGAGTCCTTTGGATGCTCTTTGGCATAGCGGGCAATACCGGAAACTATCGGCAGGCACTGACGTATGGCGAGACATTCGCCACCGCCGCTGAAGATTCGGCGGATCCTATGGCCGAACTTCGCTCGCATCGCATGATGAGCCGCGCACTCGGGGACCTTGGACAGCTCGCGCTCGCACAGCAGCAAGTGGAACTAGCACTGCAGCCAGCGGGCGAAGTGATACCGCAGGCCAACTTGAATGCTTATGAGATTGATCACTGGATTGCATCGCGAGCCGGGTACGCCCGAATTCTGTGGCTCCGAGGCTATCCGGATGACGCCAAGATGGAAGCGGAACAGTGCATCTCGGATGCGCTGCGGCTAGGCCATGAACAATCAACATGTTGGGCCCTCGCGTTCAACGTGTGCCCCATCGCGATCTGGCGCGGGGAGCTTGCCGAGGCTAGCCATTTCGCGACCCTTCTTCGCGAGCATTCCCAAAGCGTGTTTCAGCACTGGCACGAATGGGGGCTTCTTTATGAGAAGTTTCTAAAGGAGCTTACTTCGGAGCCGGATCGGCGCAACGGGTCCTCGCTTAGGAACCTTAAGACCATTCTTCCGGCTCAAGCCGATCTGTTGGCAACGTTCGATGTCAACACGGCGGGACCGGCGACCTTGGCCCGCGCGCAGGCCGACGAGGACACTTGGTGTGCCCCTGAAATCCTACGAGCGTGGGCCGATCGTCAGGTGACTGGGAACATGACGGGGCGGTCTGGCGCGGAAGCCGCACTTACGCATTCACTCGAGATTGCCCGCCGTCAGGGTGCAAAAGCCTGGGAGCTTCGTGCCGCTACCAGTCTCGCCTTTCTTCTTTGTGAATCAGACCGCATCAGCCAAGCACGCGACACGCTGCAGTCTGCACTAAGTCATTTCACCCAAGGGCGGGATACAAAGGACGTTCAGGCGGCCATCAATCTACTGTCGCAACTCTAGGTCCAGCTCAGCCCTGCCGGAGCTGCCGACGTACCCGCGAAGCCTGGCCTTACAGGTCCCGGGTGGCCCGTGCCTCGCATGGGTCATTCTTATCCAAAACGCTTCACTCGGATACCAGACCGCACTGGGGCTGCCCATTAGACTGATTCCGCCCACCGTGGCTTCCCGGCATTATCCAAGCTGCGTCTGAACTCCCGAGGCCGTGCACGGTGCAAATTCGATAGACGCTGCCCAAGTGGAGGATCGAATGAGCACGAATTCCCCCGAGCAGACCAAGAGATTTGTGCTGCAGGCGTTCGAGACGCTGTTCAACAGGCGCGATTACACGGCAGCGGAACAGTTCTTTGCGAAGACCTATATCCAACACAGCGCGATCATAGAACCGGGGCGCGATGGCTTATTCAACCTCGTCAGGGCGGCCCCCGCCACCTTGCGATACGAGAATGCCCATATCTTCGCCGAGGGCGACTACGTCATGTTGCATGGACGGTTCACCAGAAATGGGCAACCGAGGGCATTCATCGCAGCCGACGTTTTTCGGATCGCCGATGGCCTTCTTGTGGAGCATTGGGACGTATTGCAGAGCGAGGTCACTAAGGAGGAATCCAAGAGTGGCCTGCCAATGTTTGGCACGTCATTCGCTGAATCAGATCATCGACCCGGGGCCACTGCAGCCTCACCGTTGACGGTAGAGCAAGCGCGGACAATCGTGGCGCCGCTGTACGACGCGCTGAATCAACCGGCAAAAAAGGACGTGGCAGCATTGTTGGCCAAGGCAACAAATCCTGATTACAGATCCTATTCAACCAATGAGGACTGGCTGACGCGCGATCAACTAGCCGAGGTATTCAAGGAAATAGGCTCGGCCATCCCGGATTTGCGCTGGATAATCAAGGACATTCAGGCATTCGGCGATCAAATCGTTGTGCGCGGTGAACCATCCGGGACACCCAAAGGCGAGCTGTTCGGGGCGAAGCCGACCGGCAAGAGCTTTAAGTCAATGTCGATTGACGTATTCACAGTGAAAGACGGCAAGCTGGCGTCTGCTTATCATGTTGAGAACTGGCTAGGAGCGTTGCAGCAGATCAGCAAGTAAAAGCATTCGGATTTTGACGCAGCAACAGCATGCTAGGGCGCGACCCAATCAACCCGTCGACGGAT
>Ga0209624_10002707_pt1 | contig 12972 bp, 10 predicted proteins | sample JacPinW_OM2H0_O1_FD_188565 | JGI IMG/M metagenome (GOLD analysis project Ga0209624, IMG submission 188565) | Forest soil microbial communities from Algoma, Ontario, Canada - Jack Pine, Ontario site 1_JW_OM2H0_O1 (SPAdes) (version 2) | ecosystem: Environmental > Terrestrial > Soil > Boreal... | reverse complement strand
TTCGAGAATGCCCCGGATCACCGACAGCGTAATCGGGTCGACTTTGGTTTTGGCGGATTTCTTGGCGGACGCGGTCTTGGCGGAAGCTTTCTTGGCGGAAGCTTTGGACGCGACCTTGGTATGAGATTTCGTCGATCGCGCAGCCGCGCTCTTGGATGTCTTCGCTTTGTTCGTCTTCGCCATGGTCCGTCTTGTCCGCGAGATTGTTCGTCCGCCCCATAATGCCTGGTTGCCGACGCGTCGTCTGGCAACAATTCCGTTAGCCGGATGGCATCCGCCGTCAAGCTAACGCGTTCATGTGCAAATGCAAAGCTCCGGCTATGGTCGGCAGAGAAGGCGTCGGTGCCGCATGCGTCGTTGGCACTTAATTCGGCGGGAGTTGCGTCAACAGCGCAAACACGCTCGACGGCTTCATTGGATCGGAATTATCGATTAGGATATTGACAGCATAGTTTTAGGATCGAAAAAACGATCCGGCCCCGGCGACGATGGAGATCAAAACGATGGCCGCAGCGAAATCGAACACCAAGATCGCGATCAATTGCGACATGGGCGAAAGCTTCGGCCTCTATAAAATGGGTGACGACGAAGGGTTGATGCCGCACATCACCATCGCCAATGTGGCCTGCGGCTTTCACGCCTCCGATCCGTCGGTGATGGCCAAGACGGTGCGCCTGGCGAAGCGGCATAATGTCAAAGTCGGCGCGCATCCGTCGCTGCCCGACCTGCAAGGGTTCGGCCGGCGCGAGATGAAGATGCGGCCGGAGGAGATCACCGACTCCGTCATCTACCAGGTTGGCGCGCTCGCAGGCTTTCTCGAGCGCGAAGGCATGAAGCTCTACCACATCAAGCCGCACGGTTCGCTGTACGGTATGGCGGCACGCTCGGAAGAGGTGGCCAAAGCGGTCACCGAGGCCGCCAAGGTCTTTAATGTGCCGCTGATGGGGATGGTCGGCACCTTGCACGAACGGGTCTATCAGGCCGAGGGCATCGGCTTCATTTCCGAATATTACGCCGACCTGGATTATGACGATCAGGGCATGGTTATTATCACCCGCGAGCACCACGCTTTCGATCCGAAGCAAGCGGCGGACCGGGCCTTGCGCGCCGTGAAGGAAGGCGTCACGGTGTCGGTCCGCGGCAAGGACGTTAAGGTGCGCGCCGATTGCATTTGCGTTCATTCCGATACGCCCAATGCGGTCGAACTCGCCGAGACCGTCAAAGCCGCCGTGGCCGATTATCTATAAGCCACGCCTTTAGTAGTTACGCACGTTCAGCCAAGCCGACGTTCAGAGGGGATGCGAGAATGGCGCAGCATGAAGTTTTGAGCCCGCTGCCCGGAATTTTTTATCGCCGGCCGGCACCGGAAAAGCCGCCATTTAAGGAAGACGGTGAGAACGTCGCAGACGGCGAGATCATCGGGCTCATCGAGGTGATGAAGCAATTCACCGAAGTGCATGCCGATGCTGCCGGCAAGATCGCGCGCTTTCTCGTCGACAACGAGGCGCCGGTGGAACCCGGTCAGCCGATATTGGTGATCGAAACCGCGTGAACGCGTCGCCATCTTGGTTATAGAGGCTTTGGCGCTATAACCCGACAGTCGCCCGCAGTTCGCGCAGAATGCCGACGATCGCGCCGTCGCTTTTCTCCACCTCGTCGAGAACGGAGAAATGATCAGCGCCGGGAATTTCCCGAAATAGCACCGGCCAGCCTTGCTGGCGGAGCGCCTGCGCGTAGTCGACGGATTGCTGCACCATGAGCGGAAGCTCGGCTCCGCCGACCACGATGGCGAGCGGCACCTGCCTCGACGGTTGCACGATCATCGGTGAATTGCGCCGGGCCGCGGCTTCGTCAAGACCGAGCTTGTCGTTGACATAGCAGTGCCGTATCGGCTCGAGGTCGTAGATGCCGCTGATGGCGAGGCAGCCGCGAACCGACGGGTGATCCATGGTCATGGCGGCAAGGTGGGCGCCGGCTGACCATCCCGATATCAAGAGCTTGTTTGCATCGCCGCCGAGCGCAGGCAATTGCGCCGCGAGCCAATCGATCGCGCAGCGAATCTCGGCCACGATCTCGTCCATCGAGGCTGCGGGCGCGAGCGTGTAGCCGACGAGCGCGACATTCATGCCGATCGACAGGGGGCCCTCGGCGAGGAAAGCGAAACCTTCCTTCGCCCGCATCTGCCAATAGCCGCCATGCACGAAAGCAAGCGTCGGTGCACGCGGCACGGCACATTTGAAGAAATCGATTCGATTGCGCGCCAGCGCACCGTAAGCGAGGTCGAGCATCGTGTCGCCGCGTTGGCGAAGCGCTGCGCTACGCGCTTCCCACGCGGCGGTGATGGCGCCGATATTTGCAACCGCGGCGCCGTTGTTGTAGCCCGCGTCTAGCGCGGCCCGATCAAGGCTGCGCCAATCGAGCCGCGGATGCTTCGCTTCCACGCGTCCGGCCAATGCCAATCTGTTGTCGGCGGCGATGATGCCTCAGCCGGCCGCCTTCTTCGGCAGTGCCGAAATTACGTCATCGGATTTGGTGACGAAGCCGAAGCATTTCTTCACGTTCCACAAGGTCGCCTCGTGGCAGAAATCCGGGGACGTGGTGCCACAGCAATCCTGGACCAATACGCAATTGTATCCCAGGAAATGCGCATCGGTCAGCGAATGCAGCACGCATTGATCGGTGTTGACGCCGGTGAAGAAGACGGTCTTGACCTCGAGGTTGCGCAGGATGCTGTCGAGCGGGGTGTCCCAAAAGCCGCTGATCCGATATTTGTCGACCTTGATGTCTTCCGGCAGCTGCGGGAGCTCGTCGACCACCGCCGCCGACCAACTGTCCTTTTCCAGAAGATGCGCGCCGTTGCCGGGCAGTTCGCCGCCGATGCCGATGCCGTTGCCGTCCGGATTGAACACATAAAGAATCGTCGGTGGCAGGTTCTTGCGGTCCGGCCGGTTGCCCCAGTTGAGCCAAATGATCGGAACGCCGTTGGCGCGCAGTGCCGGCAGGATCGCCTGCAGCGGCTTGATCGGCGCGCGCTCGGGCGACAGATCGGCGCCGAGCCAATCGACCCAGCCCCCCGGAGCGCAAAAGTCGTTCTGCATGTCGACAACGATCATGGCCGAGCGGGCGAGGTCGATGGTGATGTTTTGCGGCTCGGCCGAAATGCTCGCCAGCAATGGTTCCTTCGCCGGCATCGAGAGATCGACGTGCGATGGGCTGACTGTCCAGGAATACGCGCCGGTTCCGAGCCGCGCAGATTCCACGTCACGTCCGCCAACCACCATCGGCTTGGTATTCGACATCGCCCACCTCCTCACGATTTTGTGTACACTCGCGCGCCGAAAAACGCCGCGCATTTGGCCGCAAGTACACTTGCAAGCGATGTGCCAAGCGCATCGCGGTGTTTGTGAAATCTGTTATTCGCGCTCGATCGGCATGTTGCGGCGAACTTCGAGACGGCCACTGTCATATTCGATGCGGCAAAACTCGATGAAGGCGCGCGCCTCGGTGGTCGGCTCGCGAGCGCGTGACCACACCAGCCCGGTATTCATGGTGGGAATGTTGGCCGCGACCTCGCGCACTTCGATGCGGCTGCCTTCCAGCGACCACGGCCGGTACATCATATCTGAAAGGATCGTCACGCCTTGGCGATGGGCGATCAGGCTGCGGATGGCCTCGACCGACTCGGTGCGAATAATAATGTTCGGCCGCAGATTGTGCGCGCGCCAATAAGCGCCGGTCGTGAACTCGGCATCGTCGATGACAAGCTGGATGTAAGGCAGTGCGGCAACGTCGGCGAGCGTGACGATTTCCTGACTGAGCAGCGCATGCTTGGGCGGCAGCCAGAGCCGGCGCATCGAATGCACCAGTGTGTGACTCAATAGCTTTTGGCGATTGGAGAGGTTCGATACCAGCATCAGCGCCAGATCGTACTTGCCCTCGATCAGACCCTCTTCCAGCGCCAGTCGCTTCTCTTCGACGACCTGGACGTGAATATTCGGAAACGTTTTCTGAAAGCGCGACAAAAGCGGAGCCAGGAAATATCCGGCGACGGTTATCGTCGTCGCCAGCTTCAGTGTTCCTTCCATTTCGCTGTCGGGCCGTCCCAGCGCGTCGTTGGCGCCTTCGACCGCCGACAGGATGTTGCGGCAATGCGCTAAAAACCGGTGACCCTCATAAGTCAGATCTAGTCCGCGCGGCTGCCGCTGGAATAGTTTCATCCGCGACAAAGTCTCCAGCTCACCCACCGCCTCGGTAACCACGGAGGGAGAGATGCCGAGCATGGCGGCGGCGGCGCTGATCTTGCCGCTTTCGGCGACGGCGATGAAATAACGAATCTGGCGGAATGTGACCAACGCCATGAAACGCTCCGGCCGAATGTTGCCGTCCCGTTCCCCGTTCTTAGATTTGTTTTGCCTAGGCATGGTGCAATTCCTTGCACATCTGCGCACCGATTAATCAGCGGTCGTTTGACTTTCCCGAAATCGCATTTCTGGAATTTGAAATTTACAAGATCGTGCCTCGCCTGCAACCTCTGCTCATTCACCGGGCACCTGTCTTTGGTGTGGAGGTGATTGTCTGCACGTTTTTTGCACTTCAAGAGCAAAAGGGTCGGGCAGGCAAAAAGCTTAAGCGAGCAAAAAGCTTAAGCGATCAGAAAGCGCGCGTTGGGTTGCGAAGGCAGATGCGCTCTGCCGGCCGAGAGTCGCAGCCGTGCCTGAACAAGTGATGGGTTCGGTGAGCATTGAGATTCTCGGCAATACCTGCTTCGTCGTTTTTCGTCGGCACACCAAGCGGATCGCGCACGCTCCGCGCTCCATCGTGCCGGCGCTACCGACCGCGCCCGCGACGATCTCACCCATGACAGTTGCCCGAGGCTCTGGCGCCGCGCCTGTCGGTTGACAGCCACGGAACAGGCTCTCGCGCAACGCCTTGCAATTTCCACCTTCCACCTAACAAAGGGGCATATGATGATCGATTGGTTTGCAACACTCGGAAGGAAGCGGCGGTCGCTATCCGCAATCGCTGCGCTCGCGGTCGGTGCCGCGCTGGTCGCCACTGCCGCTCACAACGCCGCGGCCGTCGAGATGTCGCCGGCGGCGAAGGCCGTTGTCGACTACGACAAGTCGGGTGAAAAGCCGACGAAGAAGTATCGCATCGCTTACCTGACCGAATGCGTCGACAATCCGTACTGTCTGGCGCGGCTTGCGGGTCTCAAGGCGGCGGCCGCGAAGTTCGGTTTCGAATACAAGATCTTCGACGCCAACTTCAGCCCGGCGACGCAAGCCAAGGTGGTCGAGAACGCCGTTACCGAAGGTTTCGACGGCTATCTGTTCGGACCGGCCGCGGCGCAGCCCGGTTGCGGCCTCTATAATCGCCTGCTCAAGCCGACCGGCAAGCCGGTCGTCTCCATCGATATCGCGATGTGCGGCGATCCCGATTACACGGCCGGGCTGGCGGCAACGCTGACCATGCAGGGACCCAAGCACTTCGACGAATTCATCGACAGCGCCTTTGCGTCCTGCAAGGACAAATGCTCGGTGGCGGCGGTCGGCGGCTTCGTCGGCTCCGACCTGTTCACGTACTGGGAGAACGCCATCAAGAAGGCGGCCGCCAAGTATCCGAATGTGAAAGTCGTGGTCGACGAGCCGGCGAATTTCGATCCGCGCATCGCTCTGACCAAGATCCAGAGCGCGTTGCTGGCGCATCCCGACATCAACATCATCATTTCCTCGTGGGATGATATGTCGCGCGGCGTCGAGCAGGCGGTGGTCGCGGCCGGCAAAGTGCCGGGCAAGGACGTCCAGATCTTCTCCGGCGGCGGCACCAAAGTCGGCATCGGCAAAGTCCGCGCCGGAACCTGGGCGCAGACGACGGCGTATCTGCCCTACCAGGAAGCCTATTACGGCGCCGCCGCGCTGATGATGGCGCTCGAAGGCAAGCCGATCAACGCCTATATCGACGAGGCGTTGCTGCCGGAAATCGTCAACACCACCGGCACGATCTTTATGACCAAGTCCAACGCCGATAAGTACGAGCCGGTCTACTAAGCGCGATCGCGCAATGTCGTTGGGGTTCCGGGCCGTCTCGGCTCGGGACCCTGCGACTTTAAGGGAAGGCCGCGATGGTGGAGTCCCCGATCGGCAGCAAGCGGGTCAGCGAGTCGACGCTCGCGATCCGCGTGCGCAACGTCTCGAAATCGTTTCCCGGTGTTCAAGCGCTACGCAAAGTCAGCTTCGTGCTGGAAACCGGCGAAGTGCACGGGCTGGTCGGCGCCAACGGCGCCGGCAAATCGACCTTCATTCGCATGCTGTCGGGCGCCAGCACACCCGACACCGGTGACATCGAAGTGCAGGGACGACCGATCTCTTTCGAGGACCCGCGGGCGCAGCGCAACAACGGCATCGCCGCGATCTACCAGGAACTGACCATCATTCCGGAAATGTCGGCGGTCTCCAACGTTTTCCTGGGCGAAGTGCCGAGCCGCTGGTTCGTCGTCGACCGCAGCGGTATGGAGAAGCGCTTTCGCGAGCTGGCGCAATGGATGGGTCTCAAGATTGAGCCGCAGACAATAGCTCGGACGCTCTCAGTCGCCAATCAGCAGATGCTGGAAATCATGCGTGCGGTTCATGCCGAGCATGATGTCATCATCATGGACGAGCCGACCGCGCCGCTCGGTCCGTTCGAGCGCTCGCGGCTTTACGAGCTGATCGGGCGCCTGAAAGAAAACAACGTATCGATCATTTTCATTTCGCACGATCTCGACGAGGTGCTGCGGCTGTGCGACCGCGTCTCGGTGATGCGCGACGGGCAGCTTATTGAAACGCGACCGTCTGCCTCCTGGAGCAAAGACACGCTGGTGAAAGCCATGCTGGGCGACGTGCAGATCGTTCCTGGCCGCAAGCGCGAGCGCACGGAGGTCAAAGAGCTGCTGCGTGTGCGCAATCTTTCGCTGCCCGGCAAAGTCGCGGGGATCAGTTTTGAGCTCGGCGAAGGCGAAGTGCTCGGTATCGCCGGCTTGGTCGGCGCCGGCCGCACCGAAGTTTTGCGTTGCGTCGCCGGATTGGAGCCGTTGTCCGAAGGCAGCATGGCGATCGGCGGCCAAGATGTGCCCTGGCCGCCGTCGGTTGGCGCGGCAATCGCGCGCGGCATTGCGTTGGCGCCGGAAGACCGTAAGCGCGAAGGCCTCGTGCTGTCGCGCTCGGCCATTTCGAACCTCTTGCTCGCGGATATCGGCTCCGTGGCCAGGGGGCCCTTCGTTTCGCCAAGCGCGAGGCGCGCCACCGCCACCATGCTGGCACGGCAGATCGGCTTCAATCCCGATCGGCTCGACACCGACGCACTGCATCTCTCCGGCGGTAATCAACAAAAGCTTGTCATCGGCAAGTGGCTGCATCGCCGGCCGCGGGTGCTGCTGCTCGACGAACCGACCCGCGGCATCGATCTCGGCGCCAAGCAAGAAATCTTCCAGACCATCCGCAGCCTCAGCGATCAGGGCATGGGCGTCATTCTGGTCTCCTCCGACCTCGAAGAAGTCGTCGAGCATGCTGACCGCGTCCTGGTCATGGCGCGCGGCAAGCAAATTGCAACGCTCGACGGCCATGAGGCGAGTGTCGAGCGCATTCTCAATCTGATCTTCGCGGTCGAAAACCGTCCCGCCATGGCGAGCTAGCTTTGCGAGTTTTCGGATGACCACAATCAATACGGCGCGTCCTGTGACCCGGCCAGTGGGCGCGTGGCGCGATCAATTGCCGACGCTGATCCGCGTCTACGGCATTATCCTCACGCTGGTGCTGCTTGTGGCGGTGGTCGGGATCGGCAACCCCGCCTTTCTTTCGGGGCAGAATATTTTCAACATGCTGTCGCAATGGGCGCCGGCCGGCATTATGGCCGTGGGGATGACCTTCGTCATTCTCACCGGCGGCTTCGATCTGTCGGTGGCCTCGGGCTACTCGCTCTGCGCGGTGGTCGCTGCCTATGTGGGCCAGAGCTATCCGCCGTCGATCGCGTTTGCGGCAGCAATCGCCGTCGGACTGTTGTTCGGACTAGCCAATGGCCTCCTTGTTGCCGTGGTTCGCATTAATCCGTTCATCACCACCGTGGGCAGTGGTTTTGTTATCAATGGCGTCGCGCTGGTGATGACCAAGAACGCGGCGTTTCTGGTCGACGATCCGGATTTCGGCACGCTCGGCGCCGGGCGCTGGCACGGCATTCCTTATTCCGGCATGCTGCTGATCGTTTTCCTGCTGGTATTCGGTTTCATTCTCGCCCGCACTGTCTACGGCGAGGCGATTTATTCGGTTGGCGGCAATTACGAGGCGAGCCGGCTCTCCGGCATCCGCGTGCGCACGGTGGTTGCGAGCACCTATGTGCTGCTTGGCGGTTGCATCGGCCTTGCCGGCAGCATTATCGCCTCGCAGCTTTCGTCGGCGCAGGCCAATCTCGACCCCGGCATCATTTTCGACGTGCTCACCATCGTGGTGGTCGGTGGCACTTCGTTGTCGGGCGGCGTCGGCGCGATGTGGCGCACCGTCGTGGGACTCGGGATCATCGCCACGATCTCTAACGGTTTCGTTCTGCTCGACGTCAGCCCCTACTATCAATCGATCATCAAAGGCGCGATCATCGTCGCGGCGTTGGCGCTCGACGGCGGTCTGACCCGCTTGGTGCGCGCCAAATAAAGAACACTTGCGGCCGCCGCGCCCTTTCGGTGTCGTCGGCCTTGCTCGTCCGGGATTGGAATCATCAAGGAGAGGTCCGTGGCCAAGAGTTTTGTTCTCGAAGAAGCGACGATCGACCAGATTCACGCCGCTTATCAGGCGAAGACGCTGACCTGCGTCGAGCTCGTGCAAGCCTATCTCGACAGGATTGCGGCCTACGATCAGACCGGACCGGTGCTGAATGCTTTTGTCGCGCTCAATCCAGAGGCATTGAAGGAGGCCGCCGCGCTCGACGCCGCGTTGCAAAAATCCGACAAGCTGAGCGGTCCGTTGCACGGCATCCCGATCGCCGTCAAGGATCAGGCCGAGAGCAAGGGAATTCCCACGAGCTTCGGCTCGATCGCCATCAAGGGCTATGTGCCGAAGGAAGACTCGACGCTTGTCGCCAAGCTCAAAGAGGCCGGCGCCATCATCCTTGGCAAGACCACCTTGCCGGATTTCGCCACCTCCTGGTTCGGCTATTCGTCGGCCAGCGGTGAGACCAAGAATCCGTACGACCTCGCCCGCGATCCGGGCGGCTCGAGCGCCGGTACCGGCGCTGCGATCGCCGCCAATCTGGCGACAGTGGGTATCGGCGAGGACACCGGCGGCTCCATCCGCCTGCCGGCGAGCTTCGACAATTTGGTCGGCGTGCGTGTGACCCCGGGGCTGATCAGCCGCAAGGGGCTTTCCCCGCTTGTGGTCTTTCAGGACACCGCCGGGCCGATGGGCCGCAGCGTCAAGGACACTGCCATCGTGCTCGATGCCATCGTCGGCTACGATCCGGCGGATCCCTACACGGCCGCCTATGCGATCGCCGGCCACAAGGGCAGCTACACGCAGAACCTCGATCCGAACGGCCTGAAGGGCGCGCGCATCGGCGTTCTGAAAGAAGCTTTCGGTAGCGACAGCGATCCGGATTGCGCCGAGGTGAATAAAGTCGTGCGCGCGGCGATCAAATCAATCGCGGCTGCCGGCGCCGAGGTTGTCGAGGTCAGCCTCCCGAAGATGATGGATTTCATCATCGAGACGTCGCTCTACATCACCCACTCGCGCCACGACATCAATGCGTTCCTCGGCAAGAATCCAGACTTCGCCTACAAGTCGCTCGACGCGATCTACAAGGACGGCAAGTATCACAAGAATCTCGATCTCATTAAAGACATCATGACCGGCCCGGCGAAGCCGGAAGACGATCCCGAATATTATCGCAAGCTCGCCGCGCGGGATGCCTTCCAGCGCGCGGTGGTCAACATCATCGCCGCCAACAAGCTCGATGGCATTTGTTTCCCATCCTGTCAGGTGTTGCCGCCGACGCGCGAAGAGCTCAACAACGGCCGTTGGACGGTGCTGACCTTCCCGACCAACACGCTCATCGCCGCGCAGACGTGGCTGCCGTCGATCTGCCTGCCGGCTGGTTTCTCGTCGGCCGGCATTCCGGTGGGTCTGGAGATGGTGGTGCTGCCTTATCACGAGCCCGACCTTTTCCGGCTTGGCTACGCTTTCGAACAGGCGACGCACCATCGCAAGCCGCCGGCATCGACGCCGCCGCTTTAAGCGGAGCGGGCGGGCGGGGCGAGCAACGCTCGCCCTTGCCTCGCGGCCTTTTGCTGCTAAGCCGAACTTTATCTTTCTGCCGGGACACCAAAAACAATGAAGCATTTCCAGCGGCCTGCTCGCTCGGCCGCCGTCAGCAACGAAGCGATGGCCGCGACCTCGCATCCGCTCGCTACCGAGACTGCCGTGGCAATTCTGCGCGATGGCGGCAACGCCGTCGATGCCGCGATTGCGGCGTCGGCCGTACTCTGCCTGGCCGAGCCGCACATGACCGGTATCGGCGGCGATAGTTTCGTCCTCTATTCACCGAAGGGCGGTTTGCCATTGGCGCTCAATGGCTCCGGCCGCGCACCGGCGGCGGCGACGCTCGATTGGTATTTGGAGCGCGGCTTTCGCGACATCCCGGAGCGGTCCGCGCACGCCGTGACCGTGCCGGGCGCGGTGGATGCCTGGATTCGGTTGCTGACCGATCACGGCACCCGGGAGTTGGGAGAGTTGCTGCAGCCGGCGATTCGGTTGGCCGAGGAAGGCTGCCCGATAGCGCCACGGGTGGCGTTCGATCTCAGTAAAAGTTGCGCGCAAGTCGTCAACGATCCGACGGCCGCGCCAATATTCCTGCCTGAGGGCAAGCCGCTCGTCTTCGGCGACGTGGTGCGGCAACCGCTCTTGGCCGCCACGCTGCGGCGGATCGCCAAAGAGGGCCGACGCGGCTTTTACGAAGGGCCGGTCGCCGACGACATGGTCGCCCGGCTTCGGGCTGCCGGCGGCTTGCACACGCTTGAAGATTTCGCCGCGCAAACGGCGGTTTACGAAACGGCGATATCGGCGATCTATGCGGCACACGATGTTTACGAATGCCCCCCCAACGGCCAGGGTATCGTTGCGCTGATGATGGTCAAGGCGCTGGCGGGATTCGATCTCTTCGACACGCCGTCCAGCGAAGCCGATCAAATTCATCTTTTGGCCGAGGTCGCCAAGGCCGCTTACAGCGCGCGTGATGCCTACTTCTGCGATCCCGTCGCCAATCCATTTGATGTCGCGCGTTTTCTGTCCGACGCCTACGCCGATCGAATCCAGGCGGCGGTCAGCCTTGGCCGGTCATCCAAAGCTCTGCTGCTCGACGAGGTGGAGCACCGGGATACGGTCTATCTCGCGGTCGTTGATCGCGACGGTAACGCCATCTCGTTTATCAATTCGCTGTTCGCCGAGTTCGGCTCCGGCATCATGGCTGCGAACAGCGGCGTGTTGTTTCACAGCCGCGGCTCGAGCTTCCGCGTGTTGCCGGGGCACCCGAACGCGATCGGCCCGCGCAAGCGGCCGCTACACACCATCATTCCGGGCATGGTGGTCAAGAACGGGCGTGCCGTCATGCCGTTCGGCGTCATGGGCGGTCATTATCAGGCTGCCGGTCATGCGCACTTTCTCACCCGGCTGTTGCGCGGCGGGCTCGATCCGCAGGCTGCGGCCGACGCGCCGCGAAGCTTCGCTTATGGGGGCGTGCTGCAACTTGAGCCGACGATCGATACCGGCACGGCGGCCGAACTCGAACGGCGCGGCCACAAGGTGGTTTTTACCGAGAAGCCGCTCGGCGGCTGCCAGGCCATCTGGATCGATTACGAGCGCGGTGTCCTTATCGGAGGCTCCGATCCGCGCAAAGACGGCATGGCGCTTGGATATTGAGCGCAAGCTTGACGGCCCGCCGAGATAAAGGGAATGTCTGCGGCCCGGCAGAACGGCGATAGCGGAAGACGTGCGTGTTCGACAAACTGTTAGTCGCCAATCGCGGCGAGATTGCCGTGCGGATCATCCGCGCGGCAAAAGAACTCGATCTGCGCACCGTCGCGGTCTTCAGCGACGCCGATAAAGAGAGCCTCGCCGTGCGTCTTGCCGACGAGGCCGTCCACATCGGACCGTCGCCCGCCGGCAAGAGCTACCTGAACATCGATGCGATCATTGCGGCCGCGCAACAGTCCGGTGCCGGCGCGATCCATCCTGGCTATGGCTTTTTGTCCGAGAATCCGCGTTTCGTTGATGCCGTCGCCGCGGCGGGGCTCGTTTTCGTCGGGCCAAGCGCCGACACGATCCGGATGATGGGCGACAAGGCGGCGGCGCGCGCGGCCGCACAGGCTGCCGGCGTGCCGGTGGTGCCGGGTAGCGAAGGCGAGGTCGCCGACATCGATCAAGCGCTGGCCGCGGCCCGCGCGATCGGCTTTCCGGTCATGCTTAAAGCAAGCGCCGGTGGTGGCGGTCGCGGCATTCGCGTCGCGCACGATGAGGCCGGCTTCGAACATCAATTTCACACCGCGCAAGCCGAAGCCAAGGCCGCCTTCGGCAATGGTGCGCTCTATCTCGAGCGCTTCCTGGCGCGCGCGCGCCATCTCGAGGTGCAGGTGCTCGGCGACGGCGAACGTGTCATCCATTGCTTCGAGCGCGAATGCTCGTTGCAGCGGCGGCGCCAAAAAGTCTGGGAGGAAGCGCCGTCGCCGGCGATCGACGAGAAAACGCGTCAGGAACTATGCGCGTCGGCCGTGCGGCTCGCGGTGCGCGCCGGCTATCGCGGTGCGGGGACGCTGGAGTACCTCTACGACGAAGAGACCGGCGAATTCTTTTTCATCGAGATGAACACCCGCATCCAGGTCGAGCACCCGATCACCGAGATGATCACCGGCATCGACCTGGTGCGCGAGATGATCCGCATCGCGCAGGACGAGCCGCTGCG
>Ga0209624_10002706_pt1 | contig 12974 bp, 10 predicted proteins | sample JacPinW_OM2H0_O1_FD_188565 | JGI IMG/M metagenome (GOLD analysis project Ga0209624, IMG submission 188565) | Forest soil microbial communities from Algoma, Ontario, Canada - Jack Pine, Ontario site 1_JW_OM2H0_O1 (SPAdes) (version 2) | ecosystem: Environmental > Terrestrial > Soil > Boreal... | reverse complement strand
CGCTTCCGTCATTCATGGCAATAAGAGCCAGGGCCAGCGCGAGCGCGCGCTGGCCGCCTTCCGCGCAGGAGAAACGCGCGCGCTCGTTGCGACCGACATCGCGGCGCGCGGCATCGACATCGACGGCGTCAGCCATGTCGTCAATTTTGAACTGCCGCAGGTCGCCGAGGCCTATGTTCATCGCATCGGCCGCACGGCGCGAGCGGGCAAGGCGGGACAGGCGATCTCGCTCTGCGACCATGAAGAACGCGACCTCTTGCGGGCGATCGAGCGACTGACGCGGCTGACTCTGCCGAAGACCGACCGACGTGGCGTGGCCGGCCCGAAGCCAGCGCCCGTGGTCCGTAAGGCGGTTGCCGCTCCAGTGGCGGCCCCCGCGCCGAAACGCCCGCATCACACGCCGCATCGAGACGCGCGAGGCGGCAGGCCTGTCGCCGTCGAGACGCGATCGGGCCAGCGTCCGGACTTTCGTTCGGGCGGCGCGCGCCTGGGGCGTGAGGTCAAAGGTCGGCGCTGATCGCGGCGCCGTTCGGGCCGGCCTCGAGTGTGACGCTGGCCGCGGCGGCCAGCGCCTCCCAGTCTTGGCGGTTCGCTAGCGCGACGGGGCACGAAAGTCCGTAAAGCTCGGCCGCGACCATCGCGCCGACAACTACGATCGCGTCACGCTCCAGCATCAGGTCGCGGCCGGCCCTTTGCCGAGACGCAGCGCCTCGGCAAGTGTGGCGCTGCCCGAGCTAGAACCGCGCCCGCCGGGCATCATCAAGATGCGGCCCGCCACGCATGCGCCGCGCTGTGGGTGTATCCGATCGATGATCGCTCCTGTCGCGGAATCGAGGCCGCCCCAGAAGCTCAGCGGTTCATCGAGCTGCAGAACAAGTCCCGATGCGGCGCCTGGAACAAGCGTTACGGCGTCGAACGTTCGCGCATTCATAGCCGCACCACCTTGCCGGCGCGCGCCGAAGCGACGCATTCGGCAAGCGACCCATAGGCGATCTCGACCCCAAGGTTGCCTGGTGCGTAATAGGCGCATTTGCCGGAATTGGTCATGATCGCCCCGACGCCATGCTTCATCAGAGCGCTGACGTAGACGCAGGTGTCGGCGACCAGCGTCACCCGGCCGGCGCGGAGCGGCGCTTCCCAGCCGCGCTTGCGGAGTTCGTCCAGCGTCGCGCGGCTGCAGTTGACAAAAATGTCGATGAGCGGGCGCGCGCCGTCGAGGAGCGGCGTGAGGCGAGCGAATTCCGCTATCGAAAAATGCGGCGTGCCGAGCGAGACCGCGCCGAGCGGCGCGCCATCAGCGACGTTGCAGAGCGAGCGCGCCGCCTCGCGCAAATCTTCGGCCGTCAGTTGCAAGCGAAGCTGCGGCGTCAAACCGCCGAAAGCGGTCTCAAGATCTGGAGCTTCGGGCGTGCAGCCCGCGACATGAAACAGCGCCACCGCGCCCGACGAAGCTGCGGCGGCGCCTAGCGCCTTCAAATCATCCTCGCTAACACCGGCGGCCAAGCCGACGATCGCCGGAATGAGCCGGCCACAACGGCGCCCGATCGTATGGCCGACCGCAACCGCAAGCCGCTCGGTATCCCAATCTTCCGGAACGGAGAGGATCTCGACCAGCGCCCGCGCGGCGCGATTTTCGGTCAGGTGCAGGCCGTATGCGGGGGCGCGGCCGGTCATGGCGCAGCAGAGGTCGATGAAATCGCCATACCGATTGGTGCGCGCGCCGATCACCGAATTGGCGAAGGCGATCGCGTTCGATTCTCCCCAGGCGATCTGCGCGCCGAAGCGTGGACGCCAGGCGGTCTGATAGGGCGCGCAAGTGAAGGTGGGCGCGCAGCCCAACTCGACATGTGCCCGCATGAGTCGGGCGCCGTTCTCCGCATGCTCGTTTGTTCCGCGAAAGAGTTCGGGATGAATCAGGTCGACTGAGCCGACGTTGAGGGTTGTCGGCACGCGAACCTTGCCACCAAGGTCGATCATCCGTTCGGCGAAGTCGAGGCTCGCACGCCCATGATAAAGACAGCCGTCGACATGCGCCGCCTCGATGTCGATGAAGGAGCGCGCCTCGACCGCTTCGGCGAAGCGCATAAGGAGGCGCATGGCGAAGGCAGCGCCAGCGCCATGCGCGCCGCCCAAGAGTTCGCAATCGAACGGGGAGAGGTCGAGCGCCATCGACGGCGACGCTATGGCCGCGCGATCGGCGCCGTCAAATGCATGTGACCCGGGAGCGCCTCATGTCTCTGGACGCGTGCGCGCGCCGCTTTGCCAGCGCAAGAGTGCGACGACCGACAACGCGCTGTTTGCCATCCAATAGACACAGCGCTTGATACCTGGTACGTCTCGCGTACCGCCGGTCAGGCGCCATGATTCGCTCTTTTCGCAATAGAGAAGCGGAGAGGATCTGGCAGGGTCAGCGAAGTCGGAAGTTTCCAAGTAACGTACAAGACCGGCTCTGCGCAAATTACGCCAGCTTGATGCTTCGCAGACGTTAGAGGATCTGCGCAATCCGCCCGGCAACCAATTGGAGGCTCTCAGGGCGGATCGCGCGGGCCAGTGGAGCGTTCGAATCAACGATCAGTGGCGTATCTGCTTTCGATGGTCCAAGGGCGAGGCGCACGATGTCGAGATCGTCGATTATCACTGAGATGCTAATATGACTGTGCTCAGGAACCCCCATCCAGGAGACATTCTCAAGCACGAGTTTCTGGAGGCGACAGGGCTGAGCCAGAACCGGCTTGCGCATGCTATCGGAGTTCCGCCGAACCGCATTCACGCGATCGTTGCTGGTGCGCGTTGCGTCACGGCCGATACCGATCTGCGCCTCTGTCGATTCTTCGGTCTTTCGGAAGGCTATTTGCTTCGGCTGCAAAATGCTTTCGACATGCTCGCGGCCAAACGCCGGGCCGCGAAAGAGATCGCTAGGATCAAGCCGTTCAAGGCCGTTGCCGCCTGATCAAGGCGTGTCCCGCGGACATACGGTATGACCGCATGGGCGGCTCGGACGATCTCCAATCAAATTGCGGGTAGGCCTCCGGCGCCATCCTCACGTTCCTCGCGGCTTCGCTCGGGCGGTCGGCTGCGCGGCGACCGGGTCCTCGGGCCAGAAATGGCGGGGATAGCGGCCGCGAAGTTCGGAGCGCACGGCGGCCCATGAGCCACGCCAAAAGCCCGGCAGGTCGCGCGTGATCTGGATTGGACGGTTGGCGGGCGAGAGCAAATGGAGGGTGAGCGGAATGCGTCCGCCGGCCAGCGCCGGATGCTCGTTGAGCCCGAACAGCTCCTGAACGCGCAGCGCGATCGCCGGGCCGCCCTCGGCTTCGTAATCGATCGGCGCCGCAGTCCCGGTTGGGGCCTGGAAGTGAGTCGGCGCTTCGTCAGCGAGGCGCCGCGCCAGGTCCCAGGGCAGCGCCGCGTCGAGGGCGCTCGCGAGATCATCGGCGCCGATGTCGTCGAACTTCGTCTTGCCAACGAAGAAGGGCGCGAGCCAGCTCGGATCGGCAAGCGCCTCGTCCGAGAGGTCCGGCCACGCCTCCCCCTCGGCGCGACGCAGGAACATCACCCGGTCCCGCCGCTGCTTAAGCGCTCGTGTCCACGGCAGGCGCGCGAGCCCAAGCGAGAGGAGGCCGCTCGCCAGAGCGAGGGCAGTTGCGTCGTTCTGCGGAACAGCAAGCGTCTGCTCGTGGAGGACGAGCGCGCCGAGCCGGCGACGGCGGCGCGCCCGCAAGGACGCCGAGGCGCGGTCGAAGCTCAATTCGTCCTGGATCTTGATCGATGCGCCAGCGATCCTTTCAATGTCGTCGAGCGTGAGCGGCGCAGCCGTGAGAATACGCGCCGAAACAGCGCGGCCAGCGATTTCTCCGATGGCGAGATACGGCTCTCGCGCCAGCTGATCATGTGCTTCCAGCGCCGCCGCCCGGCCGTTGGCCATGAGGAATTCGCCGCGCTTACCGCGCGCGACAGCAATCCGATCGGGGAAGGCCGATGCCAGGAGCGCGCCGACTAGAGTCAGCGCCGGGCCCTCATCCGGCCGGCTACGCCGGCCACCTTCTCCCGGTGGGAGAAGGGTGCGCTCCCCGCTCCCCAAAGGGCGTCCCGGAGGACGATCGTCCTTCGACCGGCCATCGGGCGAGGAGGGTGACCCCTTCTCCCCTAGGGCGAAGGTGGCCGAAGGGCGGATGAGGGTCTCCGCTCGCGCCGCCAGTCCGCGCGTCAGGCGTCGCGCGTCGTCAGCACGTGCAGAGCGATTACGGCGGAAGACGTCAAGCCGGGTCGCAAGATCAACCGCATCGCCGCCGAGTCCGCGTTCGGTCAACACGACGGCGATTTCGCTGGCCGTCCTCGCTTCGCCCTCGCGAGCGGCGTCGACCACCATGCGCGCGAGACGCGGCGGGAGCGCAAGGCTCGCAATCGCGCGGCCTTCCTCGGTAATGCGCCCCTCGCCGTCGATGGCGCCAATCTCTGTCAGGAGCGCGCGGGCTTCCTTCAGCGCGCTGTGCGGGGGCGGATCGAGAAAGGCAAGCTTCGATGGATCGGTGACGCCCCAAAGGGCGCAGTCGAGCAAGAGACCGGAAAGATCTGCGGAGAGGATCTCTGGCGCAGCATAGGGCTGAAGGCCGCCATCCGCGGCCTCCTCCCACAAGCGATAGCAAACGCCTGGCTCCGTGCGCCCCGCTCGCCCGCGTCGCTGGTCGGCGTTGGCTCGGCTCACGCGCACTGTTTCGAGTCGAGTGAGGCCGACCTCGGGCTCATAGACGGGAACGCGCATGAGCCCGCTGTCGATGACGACGCGCACGCCTTGAATCGTGAGCGAGGTCTCGGCGATCGAGGTGGCAAGCACGATCTTGCGCCGCCCCACGGGCGCCGGGGCGACGGCGAGATCCTGGGTGCGGCTGTCGAGCGCGCCATAGAGCGGCGCAATGTCGACGTCAGGACGCTTGACGCGCGCCTGCAAGGTCTCGGCCACGCGCCGGATTTCGCCCTGCCCGGGGAGGAAGACGAGGATCGAGCCGCTTTCGCTTGCGAGCGCCTCGAGCGTGACGCGCGTGACCTCGTCCTCGATTCGCGAGCTTGGGTTGCGACCGACATATCTCGTCGTGACAGGGAAGGCGCGGCCTTGGCTCTCAATCAATGGCGCATCACCGAGAAGCGCGCGTACCCGCGCCCCGTCAAGCGTCGCCGACATGACGAGAAGCCTCAAATCCTCACGCAGACCCCGCTGCGCGTCGAGCGCGAAGCCGAGACCGAGGTCCGCGTCGAGCGAGCGTTCGTGAAATTCGTCAAACAGAACGGCCGCCACGCCGTCGAGCGCGGGATCGGCGAGAATCATGCGGGTAAATACGCCCTCGGTCACCACTTCGATACGGGTGCGCTTCGAGACGAGGCTGGTCAGCCGCACCCGTAGGCCGATCGTTTCACCGACCTTCTCGCCCAATGTCGCGGCCATGCGGGCGGCGGCGGCGCGGGCGGCGATACGGCGCGGCTCGAGCAGGATCAGTCGCTTGTCCTCCGCCCAGGGCTCCTCGAGCAGCGCCAGCGGCGCGCGCGTGGTCTTGCCGGCACCCGGCGGCGCGACCAGCACAGCGCTTGAATGCCCGGCGAGCGCCGAACGTAGCGCCGGCAGCAGGTCGTCGATCGGCAGGGGCTGGGCGAGGTCGGTCATCGGCGCCCAGATCGCAAGAACCGTCAGCCTGGGCAAGCGGCCTGCTCGTGCGCTTTGGGGCGGATTGGTGACAGCTTTCACGCCCCCCGCGTCTCCTCTCACGCCGCACCCGGAGGAGAGCGACTACAGGCTCCAACCATCCGTCAATATCGTGCGCCACGCGCACCGGTTCCTCGCGCTGAGCGAATGCGCCGAACCCTACGAGATGACGAAGGAGCTTGACACGCTCGGGCGCTATGATTTCGCCGGCGGCTTGCCAACTCGGCATGTGTGCGCATCCGAAGATCGATCCGACAAGCGGTGAAATGATTGTCTTCCGCTATTGGATGGACAAATCTTATCTCTATTGGGCAGCGGTCGGGCCTGACGGAACGGTCACGCGCCCGCCCGAAGTGATCGCCGAGATCGACCGCGGTTATCTGATCCACGACTTCGTGATCACCCATGATTTCCTCTGGTGTCATACACATGACACCAACGGGGGCGACAAAGGCGGCATCGGGGAACGTTGGCTGTCGGTTCTGCAAGCGCCGCGTCAGAGCGGTGCCCTTTGCGGTAGGCTTTTGCTCAATTCAAGGGAGAAGAGGCGCCATGGCCAACATTGCGACGCCGATCCACGACAATCTGGCGCGCAGAAGGTCGGTTCAGGAGCATATCGACGAATTGCCGATTTGGGCAGACGGGACCGCGCTTCCGTCCGCGCCGATGACCGGTATGCAATGGCTGATCTGGTCGCTCGCCGCCGCCGGTAAATTCTTCGAAGGCTATGTTGTTTTCATGACCGGCGTTGCGCTTCCGCTATTCGAGCGCCAGTTCAATATCGCCTCTTATCAGCATGGCGTCATTGGCGCGGCCAGCCTGTTTGGCATTCTCGTTGGCGCACTCGCGCTCGGCAGCCTGTCAGACCGCTTCGGCCGCAAGCCCATGTTCATCGCAGAGATGATCATCTTCGTGGCGTTTCTCGTAGCGCTCTGCTTTGCGTCTAGCTACGTCCAGGTGGTGATCTTCTTATTCGGCCTGGGGCTTGCACTCGGCTGCGACTACCCGACCGCGCATATGATCATTTCCGAAAACATCCCGAGCTCAGCGCGAGGCAAATTGGTGCTTGGCGCGTTTGCCTTTCAGGCGGTGGGCGCGCTCGCCGGCACCGCCGTGGGGTTTCTCGTCCTGTCAGTCTTGCCGGAACTCGGCGCCTGGCGATGGATGTACGCCAGCGCGATCATTCCGGCTGTGCTGGTCACGCTTGGCCGCTTTTATATTGTGGAGAGCGCCAACTGGCTGTCGAGCCGAGGGGAGATCGATAAGGCGGAGCGCGAAGCCAAGCGACTCCTGGTGCGCAAACCGCAGTATCCAACTGAAATCAAGCTCGCCGCGCCCGAAGCCGAGGCTGGGGCCGCGGAGTATCGGAGCTATGGCGCGCTGTTCAACAGCGAAAACCGGCGCGCGACAATCCTGGCGTCGGTGCCCTGGTTCTTGCAGGATCTCGGAACCTACGGCATCGGCATTTTCACGCCGACCATTCTTGCGGCGGCGCTTGGCGCCACTTCCGACCATGTTCGCAGCATCGCCGATGTGATCTTGCAGGATATCAACGCAGCCAAGGGCGCGGCCCTGACCACGTCCTTGCTTCTCGTTGGCATCGTCTTCGCCATTGCGCTCGCGGACGTGGTCGGCAGAATTTCCCTCCAGGTGTTCGGCTTCCTGGGTTGTGCGGTCGGTCTGTTCCTGGCGTCGCTTTCGGCGCATTTCACCGACGGCGAAGGTCTGCTGTTGATCTTCGCCGGGTTCATGCTGTTCAACTTCATGACCAACCTCGGCCCCAACGCGCAAACCTATCTTCTTGCGGGCGAGGTGTTTCCGACAGCCATTCGCGGCAAGGGGGCTGGCTTCGCCGCCGCGTTCGCCAAGATCGGCGCGGTCATGACGGCGTTCCTGTTTCCCGTCCTGCTTGACTCTATCGGCACACAGGCTTTGCTCTATGGCCTGATCATCACTTCGATTCTCGGCGCCGTGGTCACCTGGCTCTTCCGCATTGAGACGACCGGCGTAAACCTCGACACTCTGAATAAGAAGAATCCGACTGACGGCGTCCCAACGGGGGTGGCTGTGGCCGCGCCCCTTCGCCCGGTTGGGGGCTAGGAGAACTCCCATGGCTCGTCTCGCTCGCGTATGTGCGCCGGTCGCGCTCGGCCTCCTTGCGGTCACAGCAGCGCCAACCGCGCGCGCTCGCGCCGCAGAAGTCACGCTCGCGGAAACGGGATCGACCCTGATCTATCCCGTGTTCCGGGTTTGGGCTGCCGACTATCCCAAGACCCATCCTGGAGTCACCGTCACCGCCGCCGCGACCGACTCCGGCGCAGGTGTCGAGCAGGCGATCTCAGGCGCGGCGCAAATCGGCGTGTCGGACGCCTATATGTCTGACACGCAGATCAGAGATAATCCGCTGGTCATCAACGTGCCGATGGCGATCTCGGCCCAAACGGTCAACTACAACATCCCTGACCTCAACAGCCAGAACCTCAAGCTCGATGGCCCAACGCTTGCGGGCATCTACGCGGGCAAGATCCAATCATGGGACGACCCGGCGATCGCAGCGATCAATCCGAACGTGAAGCTGCCTCACAACGCGATCGTCCCGATCCGGCGCAGCGACGTCTCGGGCGACACATTCATTTTCACCCAATATCTCACCTTCACCACGCCGTCCTGGGAGTACAGCCCGGGCTATGGCACAACGATCGCGTGGCCCGCCGCGCCCAACGGCCTAACCGCCGACGGCAACGCGGGAATGATCGCCAAGATCCACGACACGCCCTATTCGGTTGGGTATGTGGGCATAAGCCTTCACGAGGATGTCGCGAAGGCCGGTATCGGAACCGCGGCGCTTAAGAGCTATGACGGTGAATTCCTGCTGCCGACGCCTCAGGCGATCGAGGCCGCCGCCGCTGCGCTCTGGCCTCGCACCCCGCAAGACGAGCGCCTGACGCTGGTCAACGCGCCCGGCGCCAACGCCTACCCGCTGATCAATTATGAATATGCGGTCATCACGAAAAAGCAGCCGAGCCCCGAGACCGCGGCGGCGCTGCGCAGTTTTCTGCTGTGGGCGATCGCGCCCGACGAAACGAACGCTAAATACCTCGCCAACGCCAATTTTATCCCTCTGCCAGCCCATGTCTGGGTGCTCAGCCACGACCAGATCGAAGAGATAAACTAGGGCGCTTCGGCTAGCGCTCGCGCCAAGGCGCGGCACGAAAAAGGCGGGCCTCCTCGCGAAGGCCCGCCTAAAATTTCGTGCGAAACGTGACCGCTACGTCCCGATCGACTGCGTTGTCTGCAGCGTCCCGAGGTCGAGCCTGACCGCCGGGCCCATCGTCGAGGAGACGGCGGCGCGCAACAGATAGTGGCCCTTGGCGCCCTGGGGCTTGGCCCGGTTCACCGCATCGACGAAAGCCCGCACGTTCTCGGCGAGCTTTTCGTCGCCGAACGAGGCCTTGCCGACTGAACCCTGCACAATACCGGCCTTCTCTGCGCGGAACTCGACGGCGCCGCCCTTCGACGCCGCAACCGCCGCCTTAATATCCATCGTCACCGTGCCGACCTTCGGGTTGGGCATGAGCCCACGAGGGCCCAGCACCTTGCCGAGACGGCCGACGAGCGGCATCATGTCGGGAGTGGCGATGCAGCGGTCGAAGTTGATTTCGCCGCCCTGCACCTGGGCGACGAGGTCCTCGGCTCCGACCACATCCGCGCCGGCCGCGCGCGCTTCCTCGGCCTTGGGCCCCCGAGCGAACACCGCAACGCGCAGCGTGCGCCCTGTGCCGTTGGGCAAGTTGACGACGCCGCGCACCATCTGATCCGCGTGTTTGGGATCGACGCCGAGATTGATCGAAAGCTCAACCGTCTCGTCGAATTTGGCGGTGGCGTTGGTCTTGACCAGCTTGACCGCGTCAGCGAGCCCGTAAAGCTTGGTCCGCTCGACCGACTCGCGCGACTTGAGAACTCTTTTGCCGTGATGCGCCATCGGTCAGCCCTCCACCACCTGAAGACCCATCGAGCGGGCCGAACCTTCGATCATTTTCATCGCCGCCTCGATCGTATCGCAGTTGAGATCCACGATCTTCTTCTCGGCGATCTCGCGCACCTGCTCCCTGGTCACCTTGCCGACGAAGCCCCGGCCCGGCGTCTTGGCGCCGGAAGCCGGCTTCTTGCCGATCTTGAGGTTCGCCGCCTTCTTGAGGAAGAAAGTCACCGGCGGCTGGCGCATCTCGAACGTGAAGGAGCGGTCCTGGTAGGCCGTGATCACGACTGGGATCGGCGCGCCCTTTTCCAATTGCGCCGTGCGCGCATTGAACGCCTTGCAGAATTCCATGATGTTAAGGCCGCGCTGGCCAAGCGCGGGACCGATCGGCGGCGACGGATTGGCCGCGCCTGCCGGCACTTGCAGTTTGATGTAGCCGGTAATTTTCTTCGCCATGAGGCTGCTCCATGCGCGGACGTAGCCGTCGGGTCGCCCCGTAGGCTACGCCATGTTTGCAGTTCGTGGTGCGAACGTTTGATCCGGCTGGCGACCGGGCGTTCTCCCACGTTTTCCGTGAAGGGGCGGCTGGTAGCAGGATTGGGGCGCGGGAGCAAGTCTTCCGACTACGGAGAGTGCTATCCGCGCGTCTCCCGCATACTGAACACCGCGAGGAAGCTGATCACGCCGGCAGCCGCAATGTAATAGCCGACCCAGGCGACGCCGCCGCTCGCCTCCAGAACCTGCGCCAGCGACGGCGCGAAAGACGCGCCGAGGATGCCGCCGAGATTGTAAGCGCTGGCCGCGCCGGTGTAGCGGACGGGGGCCGGAAAGAGCTCCGGCAAGAGCGCGCCAAGCGGCGCGAAGGTGAGCCCCATCGCGCCCAGCGCCAGGGCGAGGAAGGCGGAGACGCCGACCGTCCCCGCCGAGAGGAGAGCGGGCATCGTCAATCCGACAGCGATCGCGAGAATGGCGGAAACGAGCAGGACCGGCCGACGGCCGAGCCGGTCGGCGAGCGCGGCGGAAAGCGGGGTCGCGAGCGCCATGAAGACAATTGCCCCGCACAGCAACCCGAGAAAATGGACGCGCGGAATCCCCAGCGCCCGCACGCCATAGCCGAGCATATAAACGGTCGCGATATAGAAGAGTGCGTAACAGACGACGATCGCGAGCGACCCTTGGATCAGCGGGGCCAGATGGTCTCGCAGGATGGCGGCCAGCGGAACGTCGACCCGCCGATCTTGCTCGATCGCCTTGAACGCCGGCGTCTCCTCGAGCGAGACGCGCACATAGAGTCCGATCGCAACAAGAACGGCGCTCAAGAGAAAGGGGACCCGCCACGCCCAATCGACGAAGGCGGCCTCGCCGAATCCGACGAGCAACAGAAGAAAGAGGCCAGTCGCAATCAGGAAGCCGATCGGCGGACCGAGTTGCGGAAACATGCCGTACCAGGCGCGCTTTCCCTCGGGCGCATTTTCGACTGCAATCAGAGCCGCTCCACCCCATTCGCCGCCAAGCCCAACCCCCTGAACGAAACGCAAAGCGGCGAGCGAAAACGGCGCGAAAACGCCGGCGCTTGCGTAGGAGGGCAGCGCGCCGATCAACGTCGTCGCGAGCCCCATGGTCAGCATGGTCGCGACGAGCGTCGATTTGCGTCCGATCCGATCGCCGAAATGGCCGAACAGCAGTGAGCCGACGGGTCGCGCGAGGAAGGCGAGGCCGAATGTCAGGTAAGCGTTGAGCGTCTGCGTTTCTGGGGCGGATTTCGGGAAGAACATCGGCCCGAACACGAGCGCCGCCGCGGTGCCGAAGATATAGAAGTCGTAAAATTCGATGGTCGTGCCGACGAGGCTCGCAAGCGCAATCCTTCCGACGCCTGCGCGCCGCGCCTCGTTCGCCCCTTGAGCCGCTATTGTTGTTGTCATGGTCGTTTCCTCGGTCGGCCGTTCGGCAGAGCACGCCGCCGCCCTTCGTTTCTTGCTTCAGGTCTCGGCATGCGCCCGATCGAAACGCCACACTTCCTCAAATCCCATCAGCCGGTTCATCTCCGCGAAGGAATAGAGCGGCGCGGATGACCCGAGCGACGAGCCTGTGTCACGGATCTGCCGGTAAACCGTCTCCAGCGCCGATGCGGCGCTGAGCAGGCCGGCGACCGGATAGATGGCGAGCGCATAGCCAATCTCGGCCAAGCGCGCGTTGCTCAACATCGGCGTGCGTCCACCCTCGACCATATTGGCGATGAGCGGCTTGTCGCCGAGCTCGCGGCCGATCGCGATCATCTCCTCCTCGCTCTCCGGCGATTCGACGAACAGCATGTCAGCCCCAGCCTCGGCGTAAGCGCGGGCGCGGCGGATTGCTTCGGGTAAACCCTTTGACGTTCGCGCGTCGGTTCGGGCGATGATGAGAAAATCGGGACTTGTTCGCGCTTCGGCGGCGACCGCGATCTTGTGGACCATCTCCTCCGCCGGAATGACGCGACGGTCGGGCGTGTGGCCGCATTTCTTGGGGAATTCCTGATCCTCGAGCTGGATCGCCGCCGCGCCGGCCCGTTCGTAGCCGCGAACGGTATGGCGCACATTGAGCGGGCCGCCATAACCGGTGTCGCCGTCGGCGATGAGCGGCGTCCCGGCCATGCGGGCCATCGCTTCGACCCGGCCGACCATGTCGGCGTAACTGGCGAGCCCGGCGTCGGGTAGCCCAAGATGAGAGGCGACCGCGCCATAGCCGGTCATGTAGAGCGCCTCGAAGCCCATCGCCGCCGCCATCCGCAGCGAAACCATGTCGTAGACGCCCGGCGCTGCGATCACACGGTCTTTTGGGCGGGCGTTGAGAACTTCACGGAGCGTCGACATGACGAAGATCCCACCTTTCCCTCACGCCCGCCTCAAGCTGAGCGCTGTTCGTTCCGAGCGGCTAGTCGTAGAGCGGCAGAGCGGCGCACCGCAACGCCGCCGGCCGGACTGGGGGCGGCGCTAGCCGCAATTCCGCATGAGCTGCATTTCGCTCGCGGTCAGCGATCGGACAAAAAAGCGAACTATGAGCGGTGTCGCGGGGGATTCCCGATTGTCATAAAGGGCGAGATCGTTGGCGCGATCGGTTGGAGCGGCGGACACTATACGCAGGACATGGAATGCGCGCGGGCGGGGCTGGCCGCAATCGGCGCCGACGCGCTCTAAGTTTACTGTGTCATAAACTTTTGAGGTGATGGTTTCGATTCACGCCTGATTTGGAGGGGCCAGTGGATCGAAATGCGGATGGTGAGGGAAGCGAGTCTCGATTTGCGTCTTACGTGGAACACATGGC
>Ga0209624_10002705_pt1 | contig 12975 bp, 7 predicted proteins | sample JacPinW_OM2H0_O1_FD_188565 | JGI IMG/M metagenome (GOLD analysis project Ga0209624, IMG submission 188565) | Forest soil microbial communities from Algoma, Ontario, Canada - Jack Pine, Ontario site 1_JW_OM2H0_O1 (SPAdes) (version 2) | ecosystem: Environmental > Terrestrial > Soil > Boreal... | reverse complement strand
CGTCGACGACGACGCCTCCGCCTCCACCGCCGGTCAACGCGCAGGTGCAGATCGCGAACACTGTCACCGGACCGCTGAAGCTGGCGATGTCCACATCGTTCCAGCCAGCCGAGTGGGATTATCAGTTCTTCACCGACAATATCAGTGTCCCCGCGACCACTACCCTGGGCAACTTGCTTCCGCAGCACATCCGGTTGCAGGCAGTTTCAGAAGGCGTCCCACAAGGAGCAGCCGGCAGCAGTTCGACGGCTTGGAGCTTTAATATTCTCGATGCGATCACGCAGCCGGTGCTGAGTGTGGGTGACCACAGTCCCGAGTTTCAGATCGCGAAAGCGCCGCCGTTTATGTACTCCAGCAACGACAGCGGCAACAGTTTTCAGGATCTTACCTTCAACCAGCTGGCCGGCTACGCGCAGAATCTTGTCCTTTATTACAACAAGGGCGGATTCATGGCGGATGGCCAGACTTACGTGTCTCAGAGTCCTTACCCGATTACTTGGTGGGGGATATATAACGAACCCAACATTAACAACAACCTGACACCGCAGCAGTATGTAACGATGTACAACAAGCTGGTGCCGGCGATGCAGACGATCGATTCATCGATCAAGTTCGCCGCCGTGGAGCTGGCGGATTTCTCGGGGCAGGTGCAGAACTGGATTCCGCCATTCGTGAGCGGCGTGACCGCCCAGGTAGACGCCTTGGCCACTCACTTCTATTCCACCTGCGACCAGACGACAGACGATGCTACGGTCTTCGCCTCGATTCCTGGTTTTGTCTCCGACGTGCAGCTTATCGATTCGGACATGGCCCTGAATCCGGCCTTAGCCTCGGTGCCGGTTTGGGTAACTGAGAACAACGTGAACGCAGATTACGACGCCGGCAATGGCATGAGCGCGTGCAATCCCGGTCAGACTTTCGTCCTCGACCAGCGCGGGTCGAGCGCATTCTTCGCCGCGTGGCGTCCCTACGTTTTTTCGCAGTTCGGCAAGGCGGGCGTGCAAGCGCTGTACCACTGGGATTTCGACGCCGATGCCCAGTTCGGCGAAGTCAACTACAACAACGATGGTATTCAGCTCAGCTATTGGGTCGACTACTGGCTGGCCCGCATGTTTCCGTATCCGCCGGGAGCAAACATTCTGCAATCCACCAACAGTGACAACGCCGAAATTGAAGCGCTCGCTGTGCGGAATCCCGACAACAGCGTGGTGATTATGATCGCGAACCATGCAGTAAACGCCTCTACCGACAACAATGGCCCTGGTGCCCCGCGAACCATCAGTATCGACGTTTCCGCGTTGGGCTCTTTTACGACGGCCAGCCTGCTGACGATCGATGCCAACACTAGCGTGACCTCAGGCCCTACTGCGACCTCCGTGACTCCGAGTCCACAGATGACGGTAGTGCTCAACGGCTATGGCGTAGCGTTTCTGACCTTGAAAAACTAACCACGACCAGCTTGACTACTCCCATTTCTCAACCCCTTCGACGATCGTGATGTAGCGATCAAGGGGCAAGTTCGTGAAACGCTGGACAAGGCCACTTGGTTGTGGCCACTTCACTTCCAGCGAATCAAGCTTCGTGCGGCTGCCAATTCCCAGGACGATGCGCGGATCGTGCGAGGACAAGAAGCTGCCTCCACCGACCTTCATGCGCGTGCGCTTGAGGTCGCCGGCCTGGAAAGTGATGCGCGCGCCGATGGCATCTGGGTTCGACTTCCGACCGATCAGACGAATGCCGAGCCAATGATTGTTCTTGCCAACATTGTTGCGCAACAGAACCGGAGCGCCGTCATTGTTCGAAACCAGCACATCCACGGCACCATCGTTGTCGAAATCACCAACGGCCAGACCCCGCGCGGGAAATGATTTTGAGAAGACGGGGCCGCTTTGGGCGCTCACATCCTTGAACGATTTGCCCTCGTTCCGGAAAAGCAACAGAGGCTCCTTGTAAGTAACCTGGTGAGACGACTCTTCGACCAGATCATCGGGAAAACCGTTGGCAACCATCAAATCCAGGTTGCCATCATTGTCGTAATCGAAAAACTTGAGTCCCCATCCACTCATCCAGCGGGTGGACATGCCGATGCCTAGAGGCATAGAAAGATCCTCGAATGTCTCGTCATGATTGTTCCGATAAAGCGAAAAAATCTCTTGATCGATGTTCGAGACGAAGAGGTCCATCCAGCCGTCTTCGTTGAAGTCTGCCGAATCCACGCCCATACCAGAACGTGCCCGGCCATCAGCGCTGTAAGCGACATCGGCGGCCAGGCCCACTTCGTCGAAGCGGCCGCGCCGGTTCATGAAAAGAAAATTCGCCACTGTGTCGTTGGCGACAAAGAGATCCATCCAGCCATCGTTATTTATATCGGTGGCAACGACTCCCCAGGCTTTTCCGAGATGCGCGGAGATGCCGGACTCTTTGCTGACATCCGAAAAAGTGCCGTCGCCGTTATTATGAAAAAGCCAGCTCGGACGCGGATTGAAGATGCGAGGGATGCAATAGTGATGCGTACCGTCCGCGTCCACGCCGCACGCAAGCGCTTTGTCGAACTCCGCGAATTGACAGACAAACAGGTCGAGCCGGCCATCGTTGTCGTAGTCGAACCACACAGCGCTCGAGCTCCACCCTGGAGCGGCGACACCCGCTTTCTCCGTGACATCGGTGAATGTTCCATCCCCGTTGTTGTGGTAAAGGATGCTGCGGCCGAATTGCGTGACGAACAGATCTGGGAAGCCGTCGCCATCATAATCGCCAACCGCGGCTCCCATGCCGTAGCCGCCACCGGCCACGCCGGCTTTTTCAGTCACACCCGTGAACGTACCATCGCGGTTGTTGCGATAGAGCGCATTACGCAACGGTCGAGGCGGACTGTAAAAATCGCATTTGCCGCTGTTGACTAGGTAGATGTCCATCCAGCCATCGTTATCGTAATCCAGGAAGGCGCAGCCCGCGCCACTCGTCTCCGGCAAATACTTCTCAGCGGACTTCCCTGCCGTGTGAACCCATGTAATACCGCTTTTTTGGGGAGGTATTTCTTCAAAGGCATGGGGCGGCGCAGAAGAAGACGCTAGCAGGAAAGGAGGTAGCCGTGGAGAAAAACTGCAAGGTAAAAGAGACAAGCCCTGCAGAAATCCGCGGCGAGATAAGAGGGGACGTTGTCCGTTCGAATGTCTGGGAAGTACCCGCCGCACCATATTCAGCACAATACCATGACGCAAAAAATAGCAGGACTGCTAGTGCGCCAACTCGGTGACCTTCAGTGTTTGATTGATGCGGAGATCCTTAGTCACGACCTGTTTACGCCCCGAGGGCCAATCGATTTCAATGCGATCTATTTTGGTTGCATCTCCCAGTCCGAAGTAAAGCGGCAGAACGCTCTGGGCCAAATATCCCGACTTACCGTCGTTGTACTTCGTAAAAGTCCGGTTTCCGGCCTTCACACGAACTGTGGCTCCAAGCCCATTGCGATTGGATTGAATTCCGTTGAGCACGACTTTCAGCCAATGAATCTGCTTCACCTGGGCAAGATCGCTGATCAGAACCATCGGTTCGGAGTTGAAGTCGTTGGTTACGATATCGAGGTCTCCATCATTGTCGAGATCGAATATCACCGACGATCGGCTCGACAAAGCGCCCATAATATTGACTGTTCCGGAAGAACGTCCCGCGCAGGCATCCACGCCCTGCCCTCCCGGAGCCTGGGCGCAGTCTATAGAAAACCAGAAGGTATGGGTGCGGTGGTCTCGGCGCGGCTCAATACCAAGGATGAATTCGGCATCCAGGAATCCCTGTCCGCGATTGTTCAGCAGCATCGAGTTGACGCCATAGCGGAAGGGGAAACCCATGCCTGCGGCCACGAACACATCGTCCCAGCCATCGGCATTTATGTCTCCCACGCTGATCCCCCAGGGCCAATACGTTTCGAGTCCCAAACGATCCGAGATCTCTTCGAACTTTCCGCTCCCCAGGTTGTGATAGAAAGCGTTTCCGAAAATGCTTTTCTCCCCGCCCTCGACATACTTATCCTGAGGCATGCCTCCCTGGAGAAATGATCCCGGATACCTCATATCGGACTTCAGCTTCTCCTTATCAGGGCCGACTTCCTGGCTCATATCCGAATGCATGTCCGTGACTAACAGGTCCATTAATCCATCGTTGTCAAAGTCGAAAAACTTGACGCCCATCGCTCCCCAGGGCGTTTTCGGGAAATACTGGTCCGTCTTGTCGACGAACTTCTTGCCGCGTTCGTTCTCGAAGAAATGATTATTTCCCTGCATGTTTGGAAAGTAGAGAGACGGGTAACCATCGCCTCGCAGGTCTGCAAAAGTGGCATCGCCAGACCAACTGTTCATCTCCAGTCCCACCTCGGCGGTTACATCCCGGAACTTTCCATGCCCGAGGTTTTTGTAGAGTACGGCATGTTCGAACCGGTCGGGATGAAGATGACCGGCGAAAGCGTCTGCTAGCCCCATGAATGAGCCGTCGGGCCATTTCTCGTCCGTGGTGTACTTGCCGACGTTGCAGATCAGGAGATCGACCAGTCCATCGTTGTCGTAGTCGAAGAACAGCGCGCCGGAAGAGTGGGCCACCACGTTGATGCCCGATTCCGCCGTGATGTCCTTGAAGTGTCCTTGTCCATCATTCTTAAAGAGAAACACTCCGCTTAGAACGGTGGTGATCACCAGGTCCTGGGTGCCGTCGTTTTCAACATCACCAAAAGCTGCGCCCACGCTGACGAGGCCGGGCAAGGCGATACCCGCTTCCGCGGTAATGTTCTTAAATTTTCCGTTGCCTAGATTCTTCCAGAGTTCGTTCCCGCCGACCTGGTTTACAAACAGGATGTCGTACAACCCATCGCCATCTACGTCGGCGACTGCCACGGCGCTGCCGTGGTCGTAGTGCGTAGGTTTCCAGCTCTGCAGTTCGTCGGTTACAGCTTGGTGGCGGAAGGTGATGCCGCTCGCCTTTAGTTCGTCGGTAAAATGAAAACCGTAGAAGACCTTAAATTGGTTCTCAGTTGCTAACTGTGCTTCTTTGCGGAGAGCCAGCGTGTCGGCGCCGAAATCCGGGCTGGGAACTGAATATTCACCGACTGCGACATCCTGGGCGAAACTGAAAGCTCCGCACAGGAGAAAACAGCTCATACAAAAGAGCAACCCAATCAACTGGAGAACACGGAACCGTAATATCCGCACTTTCCAAATCCTATTCGGTCTCAATCTGGCTCTCTGACCGTGTCGTTATCTATCAACTCGCTGGTACATACTCCCATGGCGGCCTGTATGTTTTTGTAAAAAGCCTGTATGTTATTGTCAAAATTTGTAAGCTCCCCCATCGGGGGATCCGCAATGCATTCCCGACCAACAGCCGTGCCACATACGCGATCGTTCCTGGCATTGATTCTTGGGTTCTCGACCGTTTTGGCTCTCGCGCAAAGCAGCCCCGCTGGTCAAGGAGTTAGTGGAACGGCAGATTTCGAAACCGCAGCAAAATCGGCCACGGCTGCCCGCGAAGCCGGTCACGCCGACGAGGCAATTCAGGAGTATCGCCGTGCGCTGGAGATCAATTCCAGATGGGAAGAAGGCTGGTGGTACCTCGGCACTCTGCTCTACGACGCGGACCACTATTCAGAAGCCATTCCGGCGTTCCAGAAGTTGGTGGAACTTGTACCGAGTGCGGGACCGGCGTGGAATTTTCTCGGGCTCTGCGAATTCGAGACCCGGGATTACCGGAATTCTCTGGAGCATCTCGAAAAAGGGCTTGCCTTTGGAGACGCTGATGATCCCGAGACCGCGCGGGTCGCAAAGTATCACCTCGCTCTGCTGCTGATTCGCGGCGGCGAATCCGATCAGGCGGCCAGCGTGCTTGCTTCGACAGTTGGACAGGGCGAGATGCCGCCGCAGATAAAGATCGCCCTGGCCTTGGCGATGCTTCACGTCCCGCTCTTGCCCAAAGAGATGGATCCTTCGCAGGACGCGCTGATTTCACCAGCCGGCGAGGCTGCGGCCGCCATCGCGCAGAATAATTCGGCGAAGGCGATGGCTGTGTTCCCTTCCTTATTAAAGGACTACCCGGAAACTCCTTACCTGCATTACGCCTACGCGAAGGCACTTGCTTCCGCCGGGCGGGACGAAGAGGCGCTGAAACAGCAACGGGAAGAGGCGCGCATCTCACCAACAAGTGCTTTGCCATGGATCGCACTAAGTGAGCTCGAACTTCATTTACAACGCCCGCAGGAAGCCCTGCATTCGGCCGAGGAAGCGGTGCGGCGGTCGCCCGATTCCCCAGCTTCCCACAAAGCGCTGGGACAGGTTTTGCAGGCACTCGGCAGAAGAGAAAAAGCCGCGACCGAACTTGCTCTCGCAGCAAAGCTGTCGCCAGAAAAACCCCAGCCAGAGGAAAGACTCGCCCGACTTTATTCGAATCAAGCTGAGGCAATATCTGAAGGAAATGCGCAACCAGCCGTGCACCCGAGCCCTTTTGGTCCGGGGAATCCCGATTCGAGCAGTTTCGAGGAGCTCTCGAACCGGGCCGCGGCAGCGCAATCCGCCGGCGACGTAGCCCAGGCAATTCAGAATTATCAACGCGCCTTGCAACTGCGGCCGGAGTGGGACGACGGCCGATGGAATTTGGCCATGCTCCACTACTCCGAAAGGCACTATCCCGAGGCAATTTCTGAACTCAAGAGATGGGTGGAGCACCAACCAAACTCTGGCACAGCATGGGCGGTGATGGGGCTTTGTGAGTTTCAAATAAAAGACTACAAGAACGCTCTTATTCATTTGCAACGCGGCGAGCAACTCGGCTTCGGTGGAAGTCCAGAAGCGGTGGGCCCTGCCAGATATCGCCTTGCCGTGCTCGAGAATCGAAATGGCCAGTTCGAGAGCGCCATGGAGACACTGCTGCCGGGCACGCGTTCAGGGACAGTCGCGAAAGAAGTTCAAATCGCTCTGGGCATGGCGCTGCTCCGTATGCCCTTGCTGCCGGATCAAGTGGATCCGTCGAAAATCACGCTGGTGCGGTCTGCCGGCGAGATTGCTGCGCTGCTCCAGAACAGTAAATATGACCAGGCTTATCCAAAATTCCAAATTCTGCTGAAGGAATACCCTTCTGTCCCATTTCTTCACTATGCTTACGGAACGGCGCTGGCCGCGCTTTCGCAATTTGACGAGGCAGAAACACAACTGCACGCGGAATTGCAAATTTCGCCGAAGAGCGAACTGCCTTACGTCAGCCTTGCATCTGTGGCACTGAAACGCTACCGTCCGGCAGAAGCACTATCCGCGGCGCAGCGTGCCGTACAACTCGCTCCCGACTCCGCCGAATCGCACTACGTTCTTGGGCGGGCACGCCTGGAACTGGGTCAGGACGAGCAGGCTGTTCATGATCTCGAATTGGCCAGCAAGCTTGCTCCGGGGAGTCCAGAAGTGCACTTCAATCTGGCGAGAGCTTATGCCAGGGCGAAGCTTCCGGAGAAAGCCGAACAGGAGCGCGTTATTTTTGCCCGCTTGAATGCGTCGGCAGAACAACGCAGGAGTCGTTCGGGGAATCAGGCCTACAGCGGCTCTCACGACGCGGTTGAACTAGCCCCGGCACGCACCGAAACAGAAAAGACGTCGACACCCCAACGCCCCTAGCATCCGATGGGATCAGGCCTAACCGTGAAGAAGGCCCTGACTCCCTTGGTGTCCAGGAGAGTCAGGGCTGGGGACATTCTTTCCTGTACTTTCTTGCACGCAACGCTAGTCTCGATGCCAAATGAAAGCAAGAGTTTTTGGCCACTGCCCGGTTAGGACACTGCCTAAATTTCCGAATCCGGACATTATTTCTGCTAATCCAACTGCTAAGATGTGAGCCTCACATTCCTTTCGTGCCGCAAGACTCTACAGCGGCTACACGCGCTAGGAGTGATCCAGTATGACCGAGAAGGCAAGTTCCAAGGCGATCCGAGACCTCCTTCAAGACGAAGTTCCCAAAGCTGTCTCCAGGCGCAACTTCATCAAAGGCGTGATCACCAGCGGTGTGGCAGTATCTTCGGCGAGCTATCTGTTTCGTGCTTCCTCTCTTCTGCACGGCCAGCAGTCGGCGGCGGGCGTCGGCGAGCGGCTGATTACGCTCAATGTCAACGGTCAGCAGCGACGCGTCGACGCAATGAAGCAGGAGACCCTGGCGTCGACACTGCGTTACAAGCTGGGCCTGACCGGCACCAAGCTGGGATGCGACCGCGCGGAATGCGGATCTTGCACCGTGCTTATCGACGATATTCCTTATTACTCGTGCTCGGTACTCACCCATACGGTGCGCGGCCGAAAAGTTGTGACCATCGAAGGCCTCGCCAAAGCTGACGGGACTTTGCACCCGGTACAGCAGGGCGTCATTGACGAGCAAGGATTTCAATGTGCCTTTTGCATGCCCGGCTTCATTATGACTACAGTCGGATATCTGAAAACCAATCCCAATCCCACGCGCCAAGAGTTGGCGCAGGGAATCTCGGGAAATCTATGCCGCTGCCAGGATTATGACAAGATCCTCACTGCGATGATGCGCGGCGCCGAGAATTTGCGGAGGTCTAATCTTGGATAACCAGAAAACGGATAACAAGAAAGCCGTTGAGACTGCTAAGGCTTCTGAGCGCCAGTACGGGGCCGGGTACAAGCTGATCGGCAAGAACTACCAGACCCCAGATCTATATGCGAAGGTTACCGGCCAGGCGAAATATGCCGAAGACTTTCGCGCGGAAGGTATGTTGTTTTGCAAACTGCTGCTCAGCCCCATGCCGCACGCTCGCGTAAAGCGCATCCACTCGAACGCAGCCCTGGCGATGCCCGGGGTCAAAGCCATTCTCACCGCGAACGACCTTCCTGCACCAGCCGATACGCTGACCGACAATGGAACGGTGATCAAGGCCAGCAAGTGGGGCGAACGCGGCCTCACCAATGAGCCGGTTTATCAGGGAGAACCGATTCTTGCAGTCGCCGCGGTCGACGAACTTACGGCCGCGGAAGCCATCGAGAAAATTCATATCGACTTTGAACTCCTTCCGTTCGTGATCGATCCACTCGACACTTTGCGACCGGGCGGTCCCAATCCGCGAACGGATGGCAATGTCTGGACTCGCCCTGCCGGCCAAAATCCGGGTCCGCCCGTGGTTACAGAACTCAAATGGACGAAGGCCGACTTTGCGGAGCTAGACAAACGCCGTCTTCCGATGGGCAAGGCACCCGACGAATGGTCGTATGGCGATCTCGATTCCGGCTTCAAGAATGCGGCACTGGTTCTCGATGAAACATTCGTCACACCCGACACCAGCCATCAGACCCTGGAGACCCGCAGTGCGATGGCTTACTGGCAGAATGGCAAGGTCTACATTTACACAGGCACACAAAGCACCGCACAAACGCTACCCGCGATCGCGCGCTGGCTGAACATCAGCCCGGACAACGTTGTTTTCATCAGCGAGTACACGGGAGGCGGGTTCGGCAGCAAGATTACCGGTGGCGTGTCGATGATCATCCCTGCTCTCCTGGCCAAGAAAACGAGTGCCCCGGTCATGATGCGCATCAGCCGCGAGGAGGAGACCTTCATCGGACGCGCCCGTCCTAGTTTTCAAGGAAGGATGAAAGTCGGTTTCTCCAAAGAGGGTCGGATTACCGCTCTCGATATGTTCGTGATTTGCGATAACGGTCCCTACGACGCGGTGGGTGATGCTCCGTCATCGGGCCGCATCGTCTCTCTGTTGTACCAACCGCAAGCCATGCACTGGCGTGGCGTCACGGTGCTGACGAATACTCCGCCCCGCAGTGCACAGAGTTCTCCGGGCGGCCTTCAGGGGATTGTCATCATCGAGCCCATCATCGCGAAAGCCGCGCGCAAGCTTGGCGTTGACCAGGTGGCGATTCGCCGCGTCAATTGCCCGGAAGGCAAGGCGCCGTTCGGACCAGCGGTGCAAGGAAAACGGCAGTACGCGACCAGCGCATTTCTCAAGGAAGCGCTGGACCGCGGCGCGGAGCAGTTCAAGTGGAGCGAGCGGGTTGCGCGCACTCCGAAGAGAATGGGCACGAAAGTTCGCGGCGTCGGTGTGTCGCTGAGCTGCTACGTTGGCGGCACGATCGGGTTCGACGGACTTCTGGTCATCAAGCCGGACGGCCGCATCGCGTTCCAGTCTGGAATCGGCAATCTGGGAACGGAGTCGGTGATCGACGTTCACCGCGCAGGCGCTGAAGTTCTCGGTGTGCCGTGGGAGAAATGCGACGTCGTGTGGGGGAACACGACCAAGAACCTTCCATTCACCTGCGTCTCCGGCGGCAGCCAGACGACGCACGCGATGACACGGGCCGCATACGCAACGGCGATGGACGCCAAGAAGAAGCTCCAGGAAATCGCAGCGAAGAAGCTTGGCGGCAAGCCGGAACAATACGAAGTCGCCAACGAGCGTGTTTTTCGCAAGGGCGGTGCCAGTATGACTTTGGCGCAGGCTGCGAAGTATGCGATTCAACTGGGTGGAGTCTACGATGGCCACGAAGCGTCCGCCGATCTCCACAAATTGACGAAGGCGTCCGTGGCGGCGCTAGCGGGTCAAGGTCTGGTGGCGGCGGCCAAGGACAACTATCCACGCGACGGCTCGACATTTTCCTACGTCGCCAGCTTTGCCGAGGTTGAAGTCGACGTCGAAACCGGCAAGTACTACATCGTCGATTTCCTCGCGTCCGCCGATGTCGGCACAGTGATCCATCCCCGAGCGCTGGGCGGCCAGGTACTCGGTCGTTCAGTCTTGGGCATCGGACATGCGATTGGTCAGAAATGGGTGTTCGATCCGCACTATGGAGAAATGGTTTCCAAGCGATTCCATCACAACAAACCGCCGACGATTCTCGATGTACCCGTCGACATGCAATGGAGCGCGTTGGACATTCCAGACCCGGAGACGCCGGTGGGTGCGCGCGGTGTCGGCGAGCCGCCAGTTGCCGGCGGATGTGCCTCGATTTTGAACGCGCTGTCGGATGCGCTCGGGGACGAGATCTTTCAGCGCGCACCCGTGAACGCGGACACGATTCTCACGTCGCTCGAAGCCGGCCGTCCGATGCAGCATCCCTTGGTCGCCCATATTTGACGGCTCATATTTGATTGAGATTTTGAGGAGAGTTATGGCTGTCATACGAGACGTAATGCCCGCTTTCGAGATGTATCAGCCGAGTTCCGTGTCCGATGCGCAGAAGCTTCTCGAACAGCATGGACCCGATGCCTGGGTGCTGGCCGGAGGGCTCGACAGCTTCGACTGGCTCAAGGATCGAATCAGGAAGCCCAAGGTGGTGGTCGATCTGAGTGGCGTCGAGGAATTGCGGGGAATTCGCTCGACGGACGATGGTATCGAGATCGGCGCGATGACCACGCTCACTGAGCTGGTGAATCATCCCATCGTCAAACAGAAGTATGGACTGCTGGTGCAGGCTGCAGAAGTAGTAGCATCGCCGCAAATCCGCAATCAGGGAACCCTCGGCGGCAATGTTTCGCAGGATACGCGCTGCTGGTATTACCGCGGCGGTTGGCCGTGCTACCGTGCCGGCGGCAACATTTGCTACGCCGATACGCCGGAGGGCCGCAACCGCGAACATGCCATTCTGCACGCGGACCGCTGCGTGGCAGTCAATCCTTCCGACACCGCGCCGGCCCTGATTGCGCTGGATGCCAAGTTCGTCCTCCGCACGCCCAAGGGCGAGCGTGTGGTCGATGCCGAGGATTATTTCATCGGTCCTGAGATCGACATTACGCGGCTGCACATCCTGCAGCCCGGCGATCTGCTTACTGCCATTCGGATTCCGTCCGCCTGGGCGGGTGCGCAATTCTATTTTGAAAAAGTGCGAGACCGCAACGTCTGGGATTTTCCGCTCCTGAACGTCGCCTCGGCCATGGTTCTATCCGGCGGCACGATTGAGCGCATGCGAATCGCCGTGAACGCCGCCGCCGCTAGACCGTTAAGGCTGAAGGTGGTCGAAGATGCAGTTCGTGGCCAGCCGCGGAATACCGCGACTGGGGAGATGGCGGGAAAACTCTCCGTGCAAGGAGCGGTTCCATTGCAGTTCAATGCCTACAAGATTCCGCTGATGAGAAATCTTGTGAAACGCGCCATCAGTGGCGTCGAGGAGGCCGCATGGACTTCTTAGAGTGGGCCACGAGTCCGTGGGGACAGACCGTCCCCATCCATATTGCCTGGTTTCTGATCTGGGTTGCGGTGATCGCGGGGTTGCTCTTCCTGATCGTTCACGCCATCTACGTTATGCATTTTGCCAAGGCGAGAGAGTTTGCGGGGGATGCTTCTCCCCAAGCCCTTGCGCGGATACCCAAGCACGTTCCCCGGCACTCGCTAGTCGCACGGCTGTTCCACTGGATCATGGCAGCCTCCATGTTCACGCTGCTGTTCACCGCATTCCTTCCGAAGGTAGGCGTCCAGTTTAATTGGGTGACCTATCATTGGATCGCCGGCACCGTGTTAACCGTTTCCATCATCTTTCACATCATTCATGCTTCCTTCTGGCTGGATTTCTGGTCGATTTGGCCCGACAGAATCGATCTGGACGACGCACAGAAAAGGGTTCGCCGGTTTTTCGGAATGCCTGCGCCCCCGCCGCGAAAGTTTGCCAAGTATCCCCTGGAAAACAAGCTCTTCCACGGTGTCATTATTTTCTGCGGTCTATCGGTAATCCTTACCGGCGTTTTCATGATGTCTCGCGTGCGTACGATCTTTTTCCCGCGGAATCCGTACCTATTCAGCGATATGACGTGGGGCCTGATGTACGTGCTGCACGGATTGGCAGGCGTAGGGCTGATTGCGCTGGTCATGATGCATGTCTACTTCGGGCTCCGGCCGGAGAAACGCGCCATCACGAAATCGATGATCTTCGGCTGGATGGACCGCGACTTCTATTTGGAAGAGCACGATCCCGAGCGTTGGAAGGTCGAGGCTCCTTCTTCCTC